>ERZ772999.18-NODE-18-length-110708-cov-14.757115_pt1 | contig 110708 bp, 109 predicted proteins | sample MGYA00511467_ERZ772999 | MGnify/ENA primary metagenome ERZ772999 (study PRJEB29015, sample SAMEA2738064) | human oral metagenome | biome: human oral; feature: human-associated habitat; material: saliva | place: China | collected 2218 ... | reverse complement strand
AATATTCATAATTAAATATTTTTATTTAGTGAGTACTTGACAGGTAGTACTATCATTTGAGTTCCTTTTCTTTTACCACTTCTACAGTACCTTTATCACCATCAACTGTTAAATAATTTTCGTTCCATATTTTTTTCATATTATTTGGTCCTATTCCAACTACACATGGTATTCCAAGTTCTCTTGCAATTATTGAGGCATGACATAAGAAACCTCCTACTGCTGTAACAATACCTGAAGATTTGGATAAAATATGCATCCATTCTGGATCAGTATACCATGATAATAGTATATCACCTTCATGCCAATCATTAACTTGGTCTATATACTTAGCATTAATAAATCTGCAAGAACCAGTTACTCTTCCTGGGGAAGAAGGTATTCCTTTAATAACATCTTCATTATCACTAATTTGTTGCTTTATATCAATTTTAGATGTAACCGGCCTATATTGCAACATTATCAAATGTCCTTTTAGTATCATCCATTCGAAATCAGCAACCTCATTTTTTTTAGGAACAACTTTGTTTTGATATTTTATAAGTAGTTCCCCTATAATACCATCTTCACATTCTAAAGCATCACCACTGCATTCTTTGTTTTCCCAAATTTCTCTTTTTGGATTTTCTCTTCCAGATACTAGTTTTTCTCCGTTGCCTTTAACATATTCTAAATATCCACTATTTTCATCTTTTCCTATCCATACTCCTGCGTATTCTGGTTCAATAAATGATTGAATTACTACAGCTATATTAGGTTGTTCAAGATGATTAGTACTAATGTATTTTTGTAACCTTTCATTATTTTTTGATTGTATTACTTTGAGTATATTTTCTTTTAGACTTGCATATGGTACATCAAGATATGAATCAAACATACCCGCAAATGAATTTTTATTTCCATCTTCTATATCCGCAGAACTTCTAACTGAATACCTTATATTCCTATTTAATTCATCAAGTAGTTCATTTGATATATCTGTTGTAGTAGGTATTACTTTACTTTCTGGTATAGGAATATTATTAGATTTAAGTGCTGCTAAACCATAAGACTTACCACCAACCAATTTAATTATTTCTTTATCTATTCCACATAGTCTTAATTTTGCAAGCTCATCAATCGAAATAATCTTTTTATTGCATAATTCATAAAATCTTTTATATGCAAACACATCGTCAAATTCAACATTAAATGGAAGTTGGTGGTTCTCTCTATACATATCATCTAATTTCATAAGTAAAGGTTCTATTATAGTTTGATAATATCCGTGTTGTTTATCTTGCCATTTTTTTAATATTGCATATTTTTTTAATAACTCATCGTTATAATCGATATCATCAAATTTAGTATTGTTCATTATTTTTGCAGTATCTAAAGATAAATTTCCTTTATCATATTTTGCAATAACATTAAGATATCTTTCTCCATACTTTTTTCCAATTTCTGCTAACAAATTAGTAGCAAATGAAGCAAGTTCATCCAATGATTCCAATAATCCAAAATATACGATTGCTCTTGAAAAATTGTTAAACAATTCATCTTTTTCTTTACCTTCACATTTGCGAATATACTCATTGGTTCTATCTCTTAATTTTTGCATTATTTTATCTAATTCTTCAGCACTAATATCACTGGATATGTCAATATACTCCTTTAATTCATCAAGCAATTCTTCGTCATCCATACATTCAAATAATATTCTTGTTGACCATATATCAACATTTTTCGGAAAAAACTTGTCACAATGATTAACTTTAAAATCATAAAATTTCTCTAAACTAACATTTGTACTCATAATTGGCCTCCCTAAAATTCATACTATAATTATTTCTATTTATAAATAAATAATCACTTCTATTTAAAACCATTTTTTTAATTTGTTCAACCCTAGATATTTTTCCTTTATAATTTGCATAACTAATCAACTCCTCTCAAAGCATATAAAAAAGGTTAACCGAAATTAACCTTTATTTATATTAAGTCGATTAGTTCGACCAAAATTCATTATGGTAGCGACGGAGGGGGTCGAACCCACGACCTTTCGGGTATGAACCGAACGCTCTAGCCAACTGAGCTACATCGCCATTTATTTGGAACAAATTAATTATACTAAAAGAGTTTAATTATTACAAGTATTTTTAATTAATTTTAAAAGAAAAAAGCAAGTTACATTTCCTTGCCTACTATCTTCATTATTTCAAATAATATATTATTAGTATTAATCTTATTTACTTCACTACTGTTTCTTAATTTTAATTCAACTTCTCCGTTTACTAAATCTCTTCCTATAGTAACTCTTATAGGTATACCAATTAGATCCATGTCTTTGAATTTAACTCCACATCTTTCATCTCTATTATCTACTAATACATCTATTCCTACTTTTTCTAGTCCTTCTTCTAAATAATTAGCATATTTAATAGCTTCTTCATCATTAGTATTTACTATTACTATTCCTACTTTATATGGAGCTATATTTATTGGTAATATCATACCGTTATCATCATTATTTTGTTCAATAATAGCTGCTAAAATACGACCAATTCCAAGTCCATAGCATCCCATAACAACAGGATGAGTATTATTTTCTTCATCAAGATATTCTAAATTAAATTCTTCAGCATAGTGAGTTCCTAGTTTAAATAGATTTCCTATTTCTATTCCCTTAGCAAATTTTAATACTTCATCATTTATTGATAAGTCACCTTCTACTGGATCAGATATTACTCCTACTAAATCATATTGATAATCTTCTATATTGGTATTTATATAGTGATATCCTTCTTCATTTGCTCCACTTACTAAATTATTTATATGCAATAATTCTTCATCTATTACTTTAATACATCCTGATAAGTTAACTGGACCAGTGTAGCCAGGATATGCATTAGAAGAAGAAATTAAATTATCGTCGGCAAAACCAATTTCTTTAGCATCAAGTAATTTTTTACATCTATCTAAGTTTAATTCTCTATCTCCTCTTAAGAAAAATACTACTAGCTTTTGATCTACATTCATAAGCATTGCTTTCATAGTCTTTTTTATTGGTAGATTTAAATATTTTGCTACTTCTTCTATACTACTAGCATGAGGAGTTTCTACTTTTTCTAATTTTTCTTTTGGAGTTTTATCTTCTATTATTTTATAAGTAGATACTTCTAAGTTAGATGAATATCCTTTTTCATCATATACTATAACATCTTCACCAATATTAGCAATAGCTTGGAATTCTTCAGATAGACTACCACCCATTGCTCCTACTCCAGCTTTAACTATTTTATAATTTATATGAAGTCTGTCATAAATGTTTTTATATGCTTCTTTCATTTTTTGATAACTTACTTCAAGACCTTCTTCATCTCTATCAAATGAATATGCATCTTTCATGATAAATTCTCTAACTCTAATTAATCCATATCTTGGACGAGGTTCATCTCTAAATTTATCTGCTTGTTGATAAATATTAAATGGTAAATCTTTATATGATTTAATCATATTTTTAGCTGCTATAGTAAATAATTCTTCATGAGTAGGTCCTAGTACCATATCTCTATTAAATCTATCTTTTAGGCTAAACATATCATTTCCAAATGCTTCTACTCTGCCACATACTTCATAAATATCACTTGGTATCAAACTAGGCATAAGCAACTCTTGTGCACCTGATTTATCCATCTCTTCTTTTACAATATTTTTAATATTATTTAGAACTCTTAATCCATTAGGTAAATACATATAAATACCAGCAGAAACTTTCTTCATAAATCCTGCTCTTACTAGTAAATTACCAGATATAGAATCTTCATCTTTTGCATTTTCTCTTAAAGTATAAAAATAACTTCCTTTTAATTTCATATAATCACCTATCTAATTATAACACACTAATTTAAATGTATGTGTCAATATTAATAATTTTACTGAAAAGTTCATTTATTATAACATAACTGTATTATAAAATAAATAAAAAAACGGATAACCGTTTTAATATACTTTTTCTATAACTCCTGAAGCTATTATTTTACCTTCTTTTTTAATTTTAAATTCTTCAGTAATTCCTACTGGGATATATTCTTTAATTTTAATTGTTGCAGTAAGAGTATCTCCAGGTAAAGCAGTACCATAATATTCAGGTAGTTTTATCAATCCTTCTGCTTGATGATTTTCAAATATAAATGTTAGCTTTTCAACATTATGTATGCCTATTCCACTTTCCCCATCTATTTTAGAAAATATATTGATTTTAGCTTGTATTTTAGTTTTTTCTTCTTCTTTTACTTCTTTTTGGTTTTTATCTTCTACAGTAGGTTTCTTCTTATTATTTTTAAATACAAATAATAATATTAATGATATAGTAACTATAACTACCATTACTAATACTATTAATTTAATATTAGACTTATTTTTATTATTATTTTCTGAAGCGATACTTTGACTAACTGTATTACCTTTCTCTATATTAGTATTTTGACTAACTATATTATCTTCTTCTAAAAAGTTGTTTACTTCTTGTAGATTGTTACCACAATTATTACAAAATACTGCATTGTCTTCTACTTTATTCCCGCATTTTGGACAAAACATATTATCATTTCCTTTCTATTTATATTCAATTTTTCTTCTACAAAATTTACATGTACCAGTTTGTTCTGTAAGCATATTATCTGATCCACAATATGGACAATGGATGACATGAGTATTTTTTGCTCTTTCACGTTTTTCTTGCATTGCTAAGTCATTTTCTTTTCTTATTTGTGCTTCTTTTTGTAAATCTTGTTGCATGTAACTATTTAGATACATGCCAAACTTATTATTAATTGATGTAAAAATATTTTTTAATATATATGAAAGTATTATAAATACTATACCTAATATCATTAATAATCTACTAAAACTAAGCAATTTAGTATATATACTATTATTTAATATCATATCCAGATAATGTATTTTATAAGTTAATTTAAATATATTTTTTACATATTCATATATCTTAGGAATAAGTAAAACTATAGAACTTATTATTAATAGAATTGGTAATTTATAATATTTATCATATCTATATACATATCCTCTACATATTATTAAGCATATACCAATAAATGGTATAAAGTATAGTGTAATTAAAATAACTGGTAGACTACAAATTATTTTTAATAATTTGTTTTCAAACATATAATCACTTCCTCTTTAAAAAATAACTATAATAGTTATTTTATTAATTATTTTAGTATATTTAGTAAGTCATTTATTTTGCTTCCAGCACTACTTGCCATAAACTTTATATATAAATACCATAGAGTACTTCCTATAATAGATAGGCAAATAGAATGTAAATATACTCTTAATTCTGCTATTTCATATTTAAATTCTTCATTTATTAAATTAATAAATATTAATATACTATATACAATACCAGATACTGTTGTGATAAATGACAATGGTAGCCATATCATTTTAACTAGTTCATTAGCAAATACTGATATTATTACATATGGTATTAATGATGTTGATGTTATTGATAGTATTTTAACAATTTTATTTGTTTTTTTAGTTTTTATACCTGCTAAGTAATAGACTATAGTTATTAATCCAATTATACCTAAAAATACAAAGAAATTTTTGAATATTACATTTAACCATTCTATATTAGATAATCCATCAAAGTCTAATACTTTTTTTAATCTTAATGTAGAGTAATCAAATTTTGTTTTAACTACATTAGCTATAATGTTTTGAAATACAACTATTAGTACCATTAATCCTGATACAATAGCTGCTAAAGTTAGTGATACTTTAGTATCATTTAATTGTTCTTCATTATTATTAAATGTTGTTATTGGTTTTAAAAGTATTTTACTTATATATCTCATATAGTTAAAGTCTCTATTTTTATTTTGCTCTACTACTTTTGGTGTTATTCCTTCACCTTTTAAGTTAGTTCCACATTTTACACAAAAACTAGAACCTTCAATATTGTTAGCATTACATTTTGGACATGTCATACTATTTACCTCCTCGCTTATTTATATTATCTTTTATAATTCCACTTAATTTTGAATTTCCTAAAAAAGAATCAATTAAATTATCGCTTACTTCATTATTAGATAATTGATCTATTAAATTATTTGATTTATTTGTACCTGTTAGTTTCGTATTGTTAGCTCCTAACATAGTAGGACTACTAAGTCCATGTTTTGATTCTATAAACTCATCTACTTCTTCTAAATCAGTCATATTTGTTTTAGTTTCTAACTCATAATTATGTCTAGCATTCGAATTACGATATTTTGAATATATAATTATAAAATATATTATTCCTGATAGTAAGAATAACCAGTTATAATCAAAATCAGAATATCTCATCGCAAGAATGCCTAATATTTCTACTAATATAGATATACCAATAAGTTTTGGCATATGAATTGGTACGCTTCCCATAGTTTCTTTAGTTCTAGCATTAACTGCAACATAGTGAAGCACTTTTTTTGTTCCACTTACTTGTTGGTAACTATATAACCATACTGGTAAATATGCAGCCTTCCATTGTTGACCTTTTATTTTTATATCTTCATCATTCCAACAAACACCTCTATCGTAGTGTTCTAGTGTCTTGTTAGCGGCAAATCTTACTATGTCATTTGATTGGGCATCTACTAATTGTTTTAACTGTTCAATATTAGTATCTCTTCTTTCTGATGTACATCCTCTTAAAAAGTTTGCATTATATTTAACACAATTTTCTACATCAAATGGCATAATAGCATTTATTATGTTGTTTGTTTGAGTTTTTGAATTATTGTCTAATCTTGAAAGATTTGATTCAACAGATAAACCATTTATTGTTAAATTAAACTTTCTTTCTACGTGGTATGAATCAGCATCATAATATACTTTTTGATTATCACCTGTTCCAACGTAGTATTTTCTTGTCTGATGTTCCCCTACTCCATCAAGATGAGCTTTTGTATTAACATCTACTAACATGTATGGAAAATATACTGCCATTACATTATTAGCTGTAAACTCTTCTCTAAATTTAGGATGGGCATAAAACTTTCTTTTTCCTACAAATTTTGATATTTCCTCTTTTGCGGTATCTTTTGTTATGTTGAAAGGCAATACAACATCTGGAATACTGCCATTAGGTATTTGTTGATTAACTGATAATATATTTCTACACCAGTGACATCTAGCCTGCTGGGCAGAGGCAGTGTCAATTACAACTTCTGCCCCACAGCTACTACATTTAAATGTTAAAACATCATTTGTTGAAGCAATAATATCTGATGCTCCAGATCCTATTACTTGTCCTTCTAATTTTGAAATGTCTGAAACCATTCCACTTAATTTAACATTTTCAAATTCATGTCTACAGAAATTACATCTTAATTTACCTGTTTTTATATTAGTAGAAATATCTGTAGAACCACATTTAGGACACTTATCTTGCCCATTAATTGAGTCTATATCAGTCTTTATAACTTTAGTATCATCATTTGTTAAATTATTTTCATTCATCCTTTTATATTCCTAGAATTTGTGCCTTTAATTTATCGTAGTCTTCTTGAGTAATTGCTCCTGCGTCTAGTAATTTTTTAGCATTTAGCAATTTTTCAGTAGGATCTTCTTGAGTTTGTTGTTGTGCTTGTGCACCAAATCCAGGATTATATGTAGATGGATTGTTTGGTTGTTGCATACCACCCATAACTCCTCCGGCAGCATTTACTCCCATTCCCATGAAAGCCATTCCACTTGCTCCACCATTTTCTCCTGCAGCTTGCATTCCACGTGCTACAGCTTGTTGCATGAATGAGTTTCCTCTTGCTCCTGCTAATGCATCGGCTTTCTTGACATCTTTCATTAATTCCTTAGTATCTTCATCATATTCGATAGCAAGGATAGCTGTTTTAACTATTTCAAGTCCTCTATCAGTTTTCCATCTATATCCTTCTTCAACAGCAGCACTTAAACTTTGTGCAAATCCAATTTGGTCTGCTTGAATCTTTGACATACGATTTCCTTTAGTTGGATCGTTTGTATAGTTAGAAAATGCTGCTGATAAGCTTCCTACTACTTCATTAAATAATTGTACTCCAGCATCATTATCCATATCAGCAAAATCAAATACTTCTGCATTTGGTTGTAAGTATTTAGCTGGTACAAAGTTTTTAACAAATAATAATGGATCAACAATCTTTAATGTATAAGTTCCTCTTGTTACTGCTCCTACTTGTGTACCAAAGAATGCATCATCCCAATATATTTCTGATTGAGTTCCAAATCTATTATTTGGTATTTCCTTTAAGTTAACATAGAATGCTAATTGTTGTGAACCTGGTTGTCCTCCAAATTTAACTTTTTCCCAAGTTGATTTAATTGTTTGTGCAAATATTCCATCTCCTGCAAACATAGATTGTGAAGCTGGATCATTTGATCTAAATTCAAATCCTCCTGGTTCTGCGATAAGTCCAGTAATTTGTCCATCTTGTAAAGTAATTAATGCCATTCCTTCAGGAACTACAATTTTACTTCCATTAGAAATAATATTTTCATTTCCTTTATAATTTTCTCCACGACCATTATTTTGTGATTGTGGTACTGCTTGAAATAATGCCGCTGTTCCGGCTACATCTGCTCTTGGAACATAAAAATCTTTCCACTGATCAGCAAAAGTTCCTCCTAATGCTCCAGTAAACGCTTTAATAAATCCCATAATTTCCTCCTTCTATTAAAGACATTTGCAAAGTATTATTAATACTCATATTACTCCTGTCATTATAATTATAACTTATTTTTTATAAAAACTATATTATAATTAGTTTTTTTACAAAAAAAGAACTAATTTATTAGTTCATTTTATATTTATTAGTAGAAGTAATTACCTATTTGACATTTTTAATCGTTATTTGCTAAATGACTTATATATTATTATATTTTTATTATTCTTGTATAATAGTAATACGGTCATTATCAATCACACAGTCTGCACCAATAGGTATGGTAAATAACGGTCTAGTGTGTCCAAAGTCCATGTTAATAATTACTGGTATATTTTTTAATTGTTCTTTTTCGCTAAGTAATTTTGCAAAATCTTCGACGGATACCTTTGCACCCAATTGAACACGACCTATTATTATTCCTTTTATATCTTTAAAATTCTTTTGCAACATTAATGAATGCAAATTTCTATCAAATTCAAAAATAAATGTATCACCTACAAGATCATCATCTTCTAAAAATAAAATTTTATCTTTCATTGACGGCATATATTCTGTTTCCTGTAATAGTTGCAAGGTGCATAAATTACCACCAATTATTTTTCCTTTTGCTTGACCTGCATTAACCACTTTTCTTCCTTCATTAGGTAAAAATACTCTATCATCTTGATGAATATACCATTGATCATCACTAAACTCCAAGGAATCCTCTACTATTACATTTTTACTATCAAATACAACTTTAGTAAAATAGTCTAACGTATAATCAAAACCTTGTTTTACTGCAAAATCTGTAAAATTAGGTCCTAAATAAGTTACTATGCCTGTTTTTTTATATATAGAATTTAATAATGCTGTATTATCAGAATAACCAATAATTATTTTAGGATTTTTTTTTAATTAAGTTATAATCTATTTTATCTATAATTTGTATTACACTATATCCGCCTATAGCACATATAATCATTTTTACATTTTCATCTTTAAATGCTTCATGTAAATCGCTTATTCTATCTTTTATCGAAGAAGTACTATACTGATTAACATTATATGCATGTTTAGATACCGTAACCTTAATCCCCATATCTTCAAATCTTTTCTTTGCAATTTCAAAGTTCTTTTCATCTAATCTTGACAGACTACCAGATGGAGCAATTATTCTTATTTCATCTCCATATTTCAATTTACTTGGAACCATATTTTTTCACTTTTACCCTTTCTTTTTCACCCGTACAATCTGTGTTAATTGTCAAGCTCATTTTATCACGCCTAATATTGATAATATTTTATCATATTTTTTAATTATTTAATAGCAGATTCAAACTTCATTGCTAAATCTTCCAAATATTCCCTTCTAGCCAATTCTTTTAACCAATCTTTTGGAATACTATCATATCCATAAATTATACCAGTCATAGAACCTGTAATTGCACCTATAGTATCTGTATCTCCACCAAGATTTACAGCACCTATTATTGATTCTTTATAATTGTCAGATTTTAAAACAATCCATAATGATGCTTCTAATGTAGCAACTACATATCCAGATGATTTAATATCATCAACTTTTAATGCGTTTAAATCATCTTTTAATATTCTTGAATAAGCTTTTAACGACTCTTCGCTGAACATTGAATAATCTTCTATTCTAATCATATTATATGCTGAAAGCTTGTCTTTTCCCTGAAGTAGCTTTATTACATACAACACATATATATAACATCCTAAAATTGATATTTCATGTCTATGAGTAAGAGAAGAAATGTTTTTAACTAACTCATATATATCATTATTAGGTATTTTTTTATAAAAAGAATAATATGCTATTGGTAAAATTCTCATTAAAGAACCATTACCATTGGAATTGTTATCGCATAATCCTGATTCTAAAGCAGTAGTATTTCCATTATAGAAACTTTTGATAGCTCTTAAACATGTTCTACCAACATCAAAAGTATTGCCCCTTGCAGTATATTTACCATCATTTAACCAATCATAAAAGTTAATCATTATATCATCATAATCCCAACCATTACAATTAATGAAAGAATCTATTGTAGCAATTTCCATAGAAGTATCATCAGACCAAGTACCTTTATCTCCTGCATAACTTCTTCTCATATCTTTTACTGGATTATAAAATAAGGAATCCCTATCTTTAAATTGAACAGGAGTACCCAAAGCATCTCCAACAGCATGACCTAATACTCCATCAACTACTTTAGGTCCTTCTTCCACACCAGTAATTTCATCTAAATCATCATATAGTTCAAATCCATATTCATAAATATCATCTATATCAGTGATATTATTATTTACTATAAAGTCATACATTTTCTGCATATCTTCCTCGGTATCAAGTAAATGCATAACACCTGAAATATCATTATCTTCATAATCAAAAGTAAACTCCTTTAATTTCTTTTCAAGAAGAGTTTTTATACTTTCATTTTTCATATAACCACCTACTTAATAAATATTATAACATGGAAAAAGCAGAATTAATTCTGCTCCATATTATAAATTTGAAATGAACTTTTCAATTAATGATAATATTTCTGATTTATTATCTAAAAAGTCTTTCATTTCTATATAATAGTATCCTCTAATGTTTTCGTAAGGTTTATGTTTTTGATTGTTAGTTGATAAATATTTTTTTAATCCTTCTAATAATTCATCAGCAATAGACTTAGAATAGTTATACATTTCTAAATAGTTATAGAATTCAGATGGTTGGAATCCAACCAACTTACCTCCATCGAACAACATAAATATTCTCATTTTCTTATTATATTGAGGTAATTTAAGTTTAATTTGCAAATCTGAAGTTCCAATAGTATAAAACATATTGCTATCTTCAATATCTTGAATTAATTCACGAATTTGATTTTCATAATCCTTATTATCTAATTTTTGATCAATCCATTCATCCAAAGAAAGATAATTTGAACTAGAATATTTACTTCTATCAGTAGATGATTGTTTTTCTTGTTGCTCTTCTACATCTTCTTCATAACTAATATTATTATTTACAATTCTTAATACTCCTCGTTCAATAATATTTGTCTTTAAAGTTAAATTAGGTATTACTAATCTCTCTCCATTTTCTAATTCATATACTTCTAACTCACACAAAGCAAATTTATAATGCATTGTAGGATTATTATTAAGAAAAGAAACCATTTTTTCAACACCTTCTCTTATACCATCTCCAACAATCATTAATAAAAATCTTGCGTTGGCAATATTCTTAGTAACCATATCAATAAAATCAGCTTCGTCTTCTTTTGAATAGTATCCTTTCTCAACAAACGTATCAAATAAATCTTTATTATTGTTTTTATAATAAATATCATTTAAATTTTCATAATCCCATTGCTGTATATCTTTTGCATAATCTAAAATTTGACCAACAACTTCTCTTCTAGATTCTGGATTTCTCCATAACTTTGTTTCCACTAATACTAAATGTCCTTTAGAACTAATATAAAAATTATCAATAAATCCTGAAGGTACAGGAATTTCTCTACCAATAGTAATAAGATTAGAATATACACTATCAATCTCATTTGTAGGTAAGATTGAAGGCTCTGCATATAGTATTTCTTGTAGCCATGATTCTTTAAATGTATTACTATTTAGCAATGTTTTATTTAGTTTTTTTACTATACCATTTGATACTATTACTGGTTTTTTATTCATTTTCTCATTCATATTAACTCTCCTCACTTTAAATTAAAAATAATTCTAGTCTAGTTTTTTCTCTATTTCTTCTACTAATTCAATAAAGTCCTTATAATTATCAGTATCATTAACATCGTTTTGAATTTTTATTACATCTACTACCATTATTATTATAGCACAGTTAAATTACAAAAAAACTATGTGTTATATAACACATAGTTAAATTTCAATGGTGTTCCCGAGAGGAATTGAACCTCCGACACGCAGTTTAGGAAACTGCTGCTCTATCCACTGAGCTACGAGAACATGACAACATTAGTATAGTAAAAATAATTATTTTAATCAAGAAAAAAAGATGATAAACATCTTTTATATTTCTTGTACTACAGTTATAATCATTGGTTTTGCACCAGTTGATTGATAGAAGAAATTACCTAGAACTTCTCTAATATTATTTTTAATCTTAGTAAAGTCTAGCCTTTCTCCTTGAGTTACTGAATCACTTATTGCACTTGCTGCAAGTACTTTAGTTTCTTCTAATAATTCTTGAGATTCTTTAACGTAAATAAATCCACGAGTGATTATTTCAGGACCACCAATAATATTTTTGCTTGCTCTATCTAAAGTAGCACTTACTATTACTATTCCGTTAGACCCTAACATTTCTCTATCTTTTAATACTAGTTCTCCTACGTTATCTTGAGATGAACCATCTATTAATATTTCACCTACTGGAACTTTTTCATAAGTATCTTGTTTTACTCCGTCAACAAACTCTACTACTTCTCCATTTAGTTTTAATATAATATTTTCTCTTGGCATTCCAAGTCCACTAGCAATATCAGCATTTGCAACTAAATTTCTATATTCAGATTTAACTGGGAAGTAGTATTTTGGTTGCATTAAATCAATCATTAACATTAAATCCTCAGAAGATGCATGATGTAATAAATGTTTTTTAGCACTTAAGCTAACGGCATTTGCTCCCATCATTGCAATATCATCCATTAATAATACATTATCAAGTTCAATACCTGGATATGGTGGCTCTGAAATAAATACTGTATCAGTATCTTTCATCTTAATAAACTTATCATATCCTTTAACAATTCTTTTAATATTGTTAAATGGTTTTTCCTTTTCATCACTTATTAGTATCACAACATCTTTATCATTGATATTAGCAAGTGTTCCGATTCTACTCTTATCTATTTGTAGGTAATTCTCATCGCTTGCTTTATTTATTAGATTTTGTAATTGTTTACCCATGATAACTATTTTTCTATGTGTTTTACTTACTTCATTAAATATTTCTTGTATTCTATAAAAATGTGCTGGGAATACTGTTGTTATTATTCTGCCTTCATTTTTATTTAATATATCTCTTATAAAACCACTTACTCTATTATTTGGAGTAGTGTGTCCAGGACGAGATGCATAACTTGATTCACTTAGTAAGCATAATACTCCTTGTTTTCCTACATAAGCAAGTTTACCCATATCAGTTTTATATGGACCTAACATTGTAGAATCAAATACAAAGTCTCCTGTATAAACTATTGCACCATCTACTGTATAAAGTACAAAAAGTACTGCATCTGGTATAGAGTGTGTTACTCTTATTGGGAAAATACTATTTTTACCAAAATTAATCTTAACATGTGGTTTAATCTCTATTAATTTTGCGTATGATAGTTCTTCTTCTTTTAAATCATTTTTAATGATATCTAGAGTTAACTTAGTACCATATATGGGAATAGATGGAATCTTACTTACTATATCAGCAACTGCTCCCATACTACTTTCATGTCCATGTGTTATAAATATTCCTTTAATATTCTTTTTATTTTTTTCTAAATAACTTAAATCTGGAATTATATAATCAATTCCTAAATTTAAATCATAATCATATCTTAGTCCGGCATCAAATATAAAAATACTTTTATCTACTTCTACAACATACATATTTTTACCATTTTCATTTAAACCGCCTAATCCAAAAATTTTAATTTTTGCCATTTTTCCTCCTTTATTTTTTTCTACCACAAGTTTTAAGACTTTAACATTATAGCAAAAAAAAGACTACAAAGCAAGTTTTGATGTAGCCTCTTTTGCTGCTAATTGTTCAGCTTCTTTTTTAGAATGAGCAACTCCTGTTCCATATTTTATTCCATCAATTACAACTTCTACTGTAAATATTTTTTTATGTGATGGTCCTTCTTCTTTTACTAGGTTGTATGAAAGACTTCTACCAATTGGTTGAATATATTCTTGTAAGGCACTTTTATAATCACTAAAGAATATTATTCCTTTTTCTATATATGGGACAATTACTTTTAATACTATATTTCTCGCAGTAGCATATCCTAAATCTAAGTATATTGCTCCTACAAAAGCTTCAAATATATCAGCTATAATTGCTTTAGATGGATTATCTTCTTCCCCATGTCCTAATCTTAAATATTTGTCTAGTTCTAGTCCTAAGGAATATTCATATAGCGCATTTTCGCATACATAGCTTGCTCTTAATTTAGTTAACTCTCCTTCTGAGTTTGCATCATGTGAATAAAAATAGTCAGCTACTACTAAATCAACAACAGCATCTCCTAAAAATTCTAATCTTTCATAATCCATTTTTTTCTTATGTTCGTTTGCATAACTACTATGAGAAAAAGCTATATTATATAGATTTATATCTTTAATCTTTATTTTTAATTTATTAAATAATTCTTCCATATATTCCTCCTTTGAATAGTATATAACAAATTAAGTTCTTTTAATAGTAAATTATAATAATTGATATTTTAAAAAACATATAGTAAACTAAATATGATGGAAAGAGGAAAACAAATGAAGAAATTATTATATATATTTTTATTAATACTTATACCAATACTATTAACAGGATGTAAACAAGATGATATGGATGGGATTACTATTACTACTACAAGTTATCCAATAGAATATGTTACTAAACGACTATATGGTCGTCACGCTAAAGTTAAGTCTGTATATCCTGATGGGGTTGATCAAAATACATATCAGATAAGTGCTAAGACTAAGAAAAAAATATCTGAAACTAATTTATTTATATATAATGGTAATTTAGAAAATGATAAAAAATTGGCATTAGAATTACTTGATTTAAACCCATCTTTAAAAATAATAGATGCTTCTTTAGTAATTACTCCTACTTATTCTTCTTATGAATTGTGGCTTAATCCTTCATATTTACTTATGATGTCTCAAAATATTAGAACTGGGTTAAAAGAATATATTACTTCTTCTTTACTTGAGAAAGAAATTGATAAGAATCATGAATTATTAAAAGAAGAATTATCTAAATTGGATGCTAATATTAGATTAGCAATAGACAACTCTAGAAATAAGAGTATTTTAACTTCAAATAAAGAGTTAACTTATTTAAAAAATTTTGGTTTTAACGTATATGTTTTAAATAAAGATACTAAAGAAAAAGAAAAAGTAGAAATAGAAAATATAATTAATAAAGAAGATTTATCTTATATATATGCATTTAAAAATGATAATATAAATGATGTTGCTAATAATTTTATTAATAAATTTAATCTTAAGATAGCCTATTTACATAAGCTAGATAATATATCTGATTTAGAGAGAAGTGAGAATAAAGATTATATATCTATTACAAATGAAAACTTGGATTTATTAAAACAAGAACTATATCAATAGTTCTTGATTTTTATATCATTATTTGATAAACTAGATGTGCTTATGAAAAAAAGTGAGGTGAAAGTATGCCAAATATTAAAAGTGCTATAAAGAGAATGAGAAGTAACGCTAGAAAGACTCTAGTTAATACTCCAGTAACTTCATCTATGGCTACAGCTGTTAAGAAAGTAGAAAAGAACCCTACTAAGGAAACTCTACAAGTTGCAGTTAAGAGAATAGATAAGGCTGTTGCTAATGGTTCAATTAAGCAAAATAAAGCTTCTAGATTAAAATCTAGATTAACTAAAGCAGTAAATAATACTAAGTAAACCAATTTCGATTGGTTTTTTTATTTACTTTTATAAATATCTTATCTATAATTTATATAGGAGTATGATATGAAAAAGATATTAAGTGGTCTAATTAATTTAGGAATATTATTAATAATTATAGGATTAGTAATTAATTATAAAGAAGAAATATTAAATGTATATAAAGTATACATTTTATCTGCAAATGACAAATTAAGCATTAACAATAATAAATATCATAGAGAATATAACTTTAATTATATTAAAAATACTAGTAATTATTCTCCGAAGAGCAAAAAAGAAATTAGGGATATATACTATACACTTATAAATAGTGGTCAAAGAGATTTTACTTTTTTTTGTCCTACTTCATATAAGGAATGTATTAGTGTAGTTGATGAAGTTGGTAATGATTCTACTATGTTATCTCATATAAATAATTTCACTCATCCTTATAATGGATTTAAACATATTGAAACTAAATATGACAATTTAGGTAGAGTAACTATTCATATTGATAAATCATATACTGAAGAACAAATTAATGAGGTTGATAAAAAGATAGATGAGGTTCTTAATAAAATAGATAAGAATTTATCTATAAAAGAGAAAATCAAACAAATACATGATTATATAATAAATAGTACTAAGTATGATAAAGAAAGAAGTGAAAAAAATATTGTTAAATATTCTTCTGATATTGCATATGGTCCTCTTGTTGAAGGATATGCTCTTTGTGGTGGATATACAGATGCGATGGAATTATTCTTAGAGAGATTAAATATAAAAAGTTATAAGGTATCTAGTGAAAACCACGTATGGAATGCTGTTAATTTAGATGGTAATTGGTATAATTTGGACTTAACTTGGGATGATCCTGTTGCTAGTGACGGTAGAAATATCTTAGACTATTCTTTCTTCTTAATAGATACTAAGAAGCTTCATAGTATAGAGAAAAATGAACATAATTTTGATATAAATGTTTATAGCGAATTAAAAGGAAATGACTAATTCATTTCCTTTTTTATATACTCATATATTTCATCAATTGTTTTATTAAAATTATCATATGATACATCAAACCACTTAGTTTCAAATTGATTTTTAAAATAAGTAAATTGTCTTTTAGCATATTTTCTTGAGTTATGCTTAATCTTTTCTACCGTATTTTCAATATTATTATCGTTAAAATAGTCATTAAACTCTTTATACCCTATTGCACTATTTAATACTCTCGAGTCTTTATATCTATCTTTTAAGTTGTTTATTTCGTCCAATAGGCCATTTTTAAGCATGTTATCTACCCTGTTATTTATTACTTTATATAGAGTGTTTCTATCAGTAGTTAAACCTATTATAATAGATGGATATATTATATCTGCTTTTTCAGATAGTGGGATATTATTTTCTAATTTTGATAATAGTCTTACTATTCTTCTTCTATTTGAATAGTCAATGTCAAATTTTCCATATTCTTTTATTTTTGATATTATTTGATCATTTGTTAAGTCATCATATCTATTTATTTCTTCTTCATGAAATTTATAATCATATAATAATGATTTAATATATAATCCTGTTCCACCTACTACTATTATATTTTTACCTTTTTCTTTTATTTGTTCTATAGCAACTCTAGCATCTTTTTGATAATCATAGATTGTATAGTTGTCACATACATCTACTTTATCTAGCAAGTAGTGATTAATGCCACTTCTTTCTTCTAATGTTGGTTTGGCTGAAGCTATATTTAATTCTTTATATACTGAAACAGCATCTCCATTAATTATTTCGGCATTTAATCTTTTAGCTAGTTCAACAGATGCTTTAGTCTTACCTACTCCTGTTGGACCTACAATAACAATTATTTTATTCATTATAATCCCTCTTAAACATTTTAATTAATTGGTCTTTTGAGAAAGCTATTATTGTTGGTCTTCCATGTGGACAGGTAAATGGATTATTACAATATCTTATATTATCTAGTAAATATTTTGCTTCTTCTAAAGATATATAAGTATGTGCTTTAACACTCATATGACATGCCATAGATGTTGCGGCTTTATCGATAAACTTTTTCTTATCAAAATTATTATCACTAATGATAATATCAAATATTTTTTTAAGAGAATAGTTATTAGCGTCGGTTAACCAAGTTGGGTGTTCTCTTACTATAAATATATTATCTCCAAATTCTTCTATATCTATACCAAGTGCTTTAATGTCATCTAGTCTTTTTGATATTTTAATTGCCTCATCTTTTGTAAATTCAAATTTCATTGGAACAGCAAGTGTTGTAATATTTAAATCTTCTTTTATCATACTATCTACTAATTTTTCATAGTTAATTCTTTCGGCGATAGCATGTTGATCTATTAGATACATTCCATCTTCGTTATAAGCTACTATAAACGTTTTATCTATGATACCAATTGGTGTCATTTCTTTAATTATTTTTTCTTCTTGGTATGATGTTTTATCTTCTTCTACTGAAAAGTCTAATTTTACTTCTTCGTAATTGTTTATTATTTCTTCTTGATTATTTATTTGCCTATTTACTTCACTTATATTATCTCTTACATAGGCATCTGGTATTAAGTTTCTTTTACTTAGTATGTTATCTATACTGTTTAATAATAATTCTGATAGTGAGTTAAATTTAGAAAATTTAATATCTTGTTTAGTTGGATGAATATTTACATCTATTAGTATCGGATCAACATCTATATTTATAACAACGATTGGATATCTTCCTTCATGTATATAGGTATGATATGCTTTACTTATTACTTTTACGATATCATTATTTTTTATTACTCTACCGTTTATTAATATAGTAATAGCGTTTTTAAATGATTTAGTTACTTCGGGATAACTTATATAACCATATATACTATAATCATCATTATCAGCACTTATTTCAATCATTTTTTTAGCCACTTCAGCTCCATATATTTCATATATAACTTTTAATAAATCTCCATTACCTGTTGTCTTAAACAGAGTTTTTGAATTATTTGTTAGAGTCCATTTTATATTAGGATAGCTAAGAGCCATTTTATTAATATATTCTACAATATTGGCTAATTCACTATATTGATTTTTTAAATATTTTAATCTTACAGGAGTATTATAAAATAAATCTTCTACTGTTACTTTTGTTCCTTTTACTAGTTGAGCATTAGAAATATCTAATATTTCTCCACCTTCTATTTTTATATTAGTTCCTTCTATTTCATTACTAGTTATTAGATTCATTTTTGAAATAGATGCGATAGATGGTAGAGCTTCTCCTCTAAATCCTAGTGATGAAATATAAAACAAGTCATCTATGTCTTTTATTTTACTTGTAGCATGTCGTAAAAATGCAAGCTCGGCATCTTTTCTATCCATTCCATCTCCATCATCTGTTACAGATATCTTTTTTATACCTCCATCAAGCAAATCTACAGTAATAGAAGAAGAATTAGCATCGACACTATTCTCTACTAATTCTTTTACTATATTCATACATTTTTCTACAACTTCTCCTGCCGCTATCTTATTAGCAAGATCTGTTGACATTACATTTATTTTACTCATATTAACAACCACTTGGTAGACTATCTACGTATTTTCCTCCAGGAAATTCTTTATAACCACCTGGTGTTTTTCCATCAGCCATAAATGTATGATAATAATTATCACATCTTATTTGTACATAGTATTTATAACTATCAAGAGCTGAGGCATTTTCTATACTTTCATTATATACCCATACTTTACCACTACAAATTACATTGTTATTTTTAGGATCAATCATTTTTTCTAAATAGTCTTCACTAACTAATTTTGCGACAGGAACACTTACACATTTTTTACCTAGTATTTCTCCATTATGTCCATCTGATAGAAAGTAATTTTCTGCCGCTGTTTGAGCACTTGACTCCATAGTATTATAGTTATTTTTTCTTGCTTTATTAATATAGATATAAGTAACTGGTATAGCAACTCCTGCTAAAATACCTATTATTGTAATAACTGCTAGTAACTCTACTAAAGTAAATCCATTTTTTTTCATAATACACCTCTTTTTAATTATACCTCATTTAGTGAAGAAATTAAATTCTTCGCTACATCTTTTGGTAATATTTCCTCTATTTCTTCTATGCTAGCTTCTTTTATTTTTTTTAGACTACCAAATTTCTTTATAAGTAAATTACGTCTTGTCTCTCCTATTCCTTCTATCATATCAAGTCTTGAAGTAAGTAGTCCTTTACTTCTTAAATTTCTATGATAACTGATAGCGTATCTATGTACTTCATCTTGTATTTTTGTTAGAAATAAGAATAATTTTGAATCTTTTGGTACATCTAATACTTCTAAGTCTTGATTCATTATGTGATTAGTTCTATGTTTATCATCTTTTACTAATCCTATTATTGGTACATTTACATTTAATAATTGTAGTATTTCTTTTACTGCACTAATTTGTGCTATACCACCATCCATTACTATTAAATCTGGTTTTTCTAAATTTTCCATTATTACTTTATAATATCTTCTATATACAACTTCTTTCATGGCTCCTATATCGTCATGAGCACTATTAATTTTATATTTTCTATATAGATTTTTGTTAGGAATAAAATCATCAAATACTACTACTCCACCTACATAGTTTGTTCCAAATAGATGTGAGTTATCATATGCTTCCATTCTAGATACAGATTTTAATTTTAATAATTTTTTTAATTCTTCTAAGGCAGCAAATCTTTCTTTATTATCATTTTTTATACTGCTATTTACTAATTCAAATTGTTCTTTAGCGTTTTCCTTAGCTAAGTCTAATAACTCTTTAAATTTACCTTTTTTAGGTGTAAATAGTTCTATATTAAAATAACTACTTAGAAGCATATTAACATCTTCATCTGGTGTATAAATAGCTTTTGGTAATACTCCAGTTAAATCATAGAATTTAATAATATATTCTACTAGTTCTTCATTAGGATTTAAGACATTGATTATCTCATTATGTCTTCCATATAATAGTCCATCTCTTATGAAAAATATTTCTATACTCATAAAATTATCTTCTAAATAATAATTTATTAAATCAAATTCATACTTTTTATTTAAATCAATTTTCTGTTTAACTAATGTAGTATTTATATCATCACACATTTGTTTATATTCTAGTGCTTTTTCATAATTCATATTAAGAGATGCTTTATTCATTTCTTTAGTTAATCTATCTACTATTATTTCATTATGTCCTCTTAAGAAGTCTTTTATTTCACTTATATATTTATCTAATAAATCTTTATCTATTTCTTTTTCACAATATCCTAGACATTCATGTATATGATAATACAAACATAATTTCTTTCTCATAGGATCACATTTTCTAAGGGGATATAGTCTATTTATAATTTCAACTGTTCTGCGTGCCGCAGTAGCATTTGGATATGGTCCAAATAAATTACTTTTTACTTTATGTCTTTTAGTATTTCTAACTATTTTTACTATAGGATATTTATCTGTAGTTAGTTCTATATATGGATATGTTTTATCATCCCTTAGTAATATATTATATTTAGGATCATATTTTTTTATTAAGGTAATTTCTAATATTAGAGATTCTAATTCACTACTAGTTACAATATATTCAAAGTCATCTATATTTTCTACTAATAACCTAGTTTTGCCAGTACTAAGTCCAGTGAAATAACTTCTAAGTCTTTTATTTAAATCTTTTGCTTTACCTACATATATAATAACTCCATCACTGTTTTTCATTTGATATGAGCCGGGTTTATGCGGTACTAATGCTAATTTTTCTTTAAAGTTTTTCATAAAATCACCAATATCATTATAACAAAAAATAAAAGGAAAGACTATTTCTTTCCTTTTGACTTCATCATTTTCATCATTTGATTAATTTGTTTTTGATTAGGAGTTCTTCCCATTCCTGACATTAAACTCTTAAGCATATCTTCAGTTATTGGTGGATTTTCAGTAACATATTTTTTCATATAATTACGAGCTAAAAAGAATCCAACAATTCCACCTATGATAAGTCCAAATAATACTAATAATAAATCGTGTAGCATTTTATCACTCCTTCATATTTATTTTATACAAATTCTTTTATTTAAGCAACTCTTCTACTCTTTTTTCTAATTTTTCTATTCCAAAGTTATATACTTCTTCTACTTCTTCTTCTGTAGAACTATGAGTAGGAGTATCTATTGTTATTAGATATTTATCATCATATATTAATTTATGCCATGTATTAGAAGATGAGGAGTCTATTACTATTTTTCTTACTCCAACAGGTAATATTTCATCTTGATACTCATCAGTTTGAGTTAAGAATTTATTTAAATTAGGCATAGATACTACGTCTAAATATATTCCTTTTACTTCTAATCTATTAGCAATATCTATGGCTTTATATAATTGTCTTCCAGTTGATATAAGTATTCCATAAGGTTTATCTAACGATTCTCTTACTTTATATCCGCCATTATTAAATGATTTGGCATCTGTTCCTTTTAAGACAGGTACTTTCTTTTTAGATAAGGCAATTGCATTAGTTGAAGATCCATCTAATATGTTTCTAAATGCTCCTATTACTTCATTTGCATCAGCTACTCTATATAGAGATAATCCATTAATATCATTTAAAATACTAATAGCATCTATATATGAGTTTCCTAGTCCATATATTGAATTATCTAGTAAATCTGTTGTGAAGACATAAGTAGTATTATTACCTCTAATAGATGATGAAGTTATTCCTTCTAACATTTTATATACATTAGATATGTCATTAAATACAAAAGTTTTAAAGCCACAATTACTAATAGCATTCATTATAGGAGCAATACTAATAGATAACTTTTCATAATCTATGTTGTTCCCTAAATAATTTGATGATGATATATTATTTTCTAATACATTAGATGCGAATACTACTTTTGGATATTTTGATAGGTATTCTATTATTTTTTTAGAAGTTTCATAAGTAGATTCTTGTAAATCATCTGGTACTTCATAAATAAAATCTTTTATAGTAATTTCTTCATCAAAGAACTCATTTAATTCATTATTACTTCTTAATACTAAATCATCTTGTATAACATGGTCTAATCTATTTCCTATTATAGTAGACATATCTTCTAATATGTTTAATGATACTTGGAAAGGAGTTGATCTAACTTCTAAGTTATTTTTAATTTCTAGTGTTAAATCATCTGATAGATTATCTTCTATTAACTTATCTTTACCAAATTTAATATTTATAAATGATGGTCCTTCTTTAGATATACCTTCAGACATAGCTTTATTTATATTTTCATTAGTTATATCATCAACTGTATATACAGAAAAACCTAATGATTGAAGCATCATTCCTATATTAGTATTATTATCTCTACCTATATAAATTATATTTAAATTTTTTAGTTGTAATTTACCTGCTAAAGAAAGAGATTCTATTACACTACCATTTTCTAAATCTTTACTGGTTAAGATACAGTATACTTTATAATTAATTAATTTAGGAAATAAAGCATTTAATTTAGCTTCTCCTATAGCTTCTCCTACTGCAGAAGCTACTTCTTCATTAGATGCGATAGAAGTAAAGTCTACACCATTTACTTCACCTTTTACTGGGTAACCAGGGGATCCTATATCATGTTTAGTATAATTTATTAATTCTTCCAATTCTATAGGAAATCCTGATACTAGAAGTGTTGAATATAATGCTGGAGTTATACTAGGTGATATTATTACTCTATCTCTATTTAAATAATTACTGTTAGATTTATTAAAAATTAAATGATTAGCGTATAAATTATATAATACAATAGATGCATCTATATTTTCTTGTATAAAACCAAACTTAGAACTATTTATCATATCAATACTAAGTGATGTTATTTGATTGATTATTTTATTTTGATTAATCTCAATATTATTCATAATTTCTCCTCTAAGATATTATATCATATTATAACCATTCTCCAAATTTTGACATATAAATCTTCTTTACTATAGTAACTAATGTTATGTACGATACTACTAGTATTAATAGAGAAATGTAGAATTTATAATTCATTAATTTGAAACCAAATGTTCCTATATTGGAAAGTAAAATTGGTGTTAATATTGCTAAAACGGCACTTACTAAAGATAGGTACATAAGGCTTTTAGATGGCATTGATTCTATAAAAGGAGTTTTACTTGTTCTTACAAAGAATATAACTAATAATGATGTTATTAGGCATGTTATAAACCAAGCAGTTTGGAAGTATGGTGCTAAGTGTTCATTATTATATCCTAGTATGAAGTAAAATATTATAAAACTAAATACATCTATAATTGATGATGTTATTCCCATTATCCACATATATCTAAATATGCCACTAATCTTCCATTTACGTGGTATTTCCATAAATTCTTCATCCACGTTATCATTAGGTATACCCATTTGTGAAAACTCATATATAAAGTCTTGTATAAGCATTTGAATTGGTAGTAGTGGTAAGAATGGTAAAAATATTGAGGCAATTACTATAGAAAATACATCTCCAAAGTCACTTGCTAAACTCATTTTAACAAATTTAATTATATTTCCATATACTCGTCTACCTTCCATTACTCCATCATATATAACATCAAGGCTTCTTTCTAATATTATTATATCGCTTGCTTCTTTAGCTATATCAGTAGCATCATTTACACTGATACCTACATCAGCACTCTTTAAAGATAAGGCATCATTTACTCCATCTCCCATGTATCCTACAACATGGCCTTTTTCTTTATACAAATTAACTATTCTATTTTTTTGAATTGGATTTAGTCTTGCAAAGATTTTGATATCATCAATTACATCTAATAGTTCTTTATCACTCATTTTAGCTACTTCTTCTCCAGTCAAACTATTAGTATTTTCTAGTCCTACTAACTGACATATTTTACGAGTTGAAGATAGTGCATCTCCTGTTAGTATCTTTACATCAATCCCTTTTTGTGATAGTTTTTCTAGTACTTGTTTTACTTCTTCTTTAGGTGGATCTAAGAAGGCAACAAATCCTACTAGTATCATATTGTTTTCATCTTTTGCAGAAAAGTTATTTATTCCTCTATAAGTCTTTTTAATAGAAATACCTAGTACTTGCATTCCTTCTTCTGCTAGAGAAGAAGCTTTTTCTAATATGTTCTTTTTGATAGTTTCATTTATTTTTTTTACTCTTCCATCATCTAATACATCAGTACTTGATTTTATTATTTCTTCTATGGCTCCTTTAGTAATAATTTGATATGAGCCACCTTCTTCTACCACAACACTGCTTAATTTTCTAGCATAATCAAACGGTATTTCGTCTACCTTTCTATATCCCTCATTTAGGTATGTATATTTGTTTTCTTTAGCATAACTGATTATTGCTTTATCAACTATATTTTTAATACCTGTAGAATAATAACTATTTAGATATGCATATTTTAAAATATCTAAGTCTTCTTCTAAATTAATATTAATATATTTTTGCAATGATATTTCGGCTTCTGTTAATGTTCCTGTTTTATCAGAACATAGTATATCTATTGCTCCTAGGTTTTCTATTGCTTCTATTCTTTTTACTAAAGTTTTCTTCTTAGCAAGAGCCTTACTACCACTTGCTAAATTAACATTTACTATCATAGGTAACATTGCTGGTGTTATACCTACTGCGACTGATAAAGCAAAAAGAATCGCTTCATTTATATTATGTTTAATTATTCCATGTATAATAAATACAAATATACAAGTTACAATCATTACATATAATAATAATTTAGAAATGTTTTTCATCGATTTATCAAAGTTTGATATATTATTTTTATTTAGAGTACTTCCAATATTTCCTATGTAGGTATCTAGTCCTGTTCCTATTACAACTCCTAATATAGAACCACTTATTACAGATGAATTCATAAGGCATATATTTTCTATATCTATTATGTTACTGCTTATTGATGACATCTTTTTCTTTTCTACCGGAATAGATTCTCCAGTAAACGCTGAATAGTCTAGAAATGCATCTTTAGCATCTAATATGTATATGTCTGCTGGTACAATTGAACCTGCATTTAGTTTTACTATATCTCCGATAACTACTTCTTCTTGTTTAATTATTTTTTCTTTCTTATTTCTTATTACTAGAGCTGTTGAATATATTTTACTTTTCAATTTTTTATTGAATAGATGTTCTCTATAATCTTCTATAAATCTAATTAAGGCACTTATAATAGAAATAGATATAATTATTATAGAACCTAGTTTATCTCCTAATATAAAATTGACTATCGCAAGTCCTATTAATATTAATATAAAGAAATCTTTGAATGAGTTTATTAAAAAGTGTATAACTCCTCTATTATCTTCTTTTATAGGTTTATTTAGTCCATTTGTTTTTAATCTATCTTTTGCAACATTAGAAGTTAGCCCATTAATATTACTAGATGTTAATTTTAATACTTCTTCAAATGGCTTTACAGATATTGTTTTATATTTATCGTATAACATATAATCATCTCCTATTATATTATACTATTTATATTTATTTTTTTCTACAAATAAAAAAAATCAATTCCAATGAATTGATAATCTCTATATGGTGCGGGTAGCAGGGGTCGAACCTGTATGCCTTGCGGCACTAGATCCTAAGTCTAGCGCGTCTGCCAATTCCGCCATACCCGCATATTTGGTGGACCCTGCAGGACTCGAACCTGCGACCGCCCGGTTATGAGCCGGATGCTCTAACCAACTGAGCTAAGGGTCCATTTGACAATAAATATATTAACATATAAAAGAATACTAAATCAAGTATAAAAACAAAAAAAATAGGATTTTCCTATTTTTTTAATGAATTAAGTAAATTAACCTTAAACATATCTCTCTTTGGATCTGATTTTGAAATCATAACTCCCTTATAGGCAACTAGTTCTGCTCTATGTCCTTCATCTAATATTCCATCTGGTGTAATATTAGTTAAAAGAATAATATGCTTTTCAGTATATACTGTATAGTGTAATGTAATATCTCCATGTACTTTAGAAAATAATTTATCTGTAGGTAAGATTAATTCATAACTTATTGTTTTATTCTTTTCATCTCTTCCTACTTCTTTACCTAAAAATTTACCACTTCTAAGTTCTGGATAATAGCTAAATGTTAATTTCTTATATGCAAGCATATAATACTTTCTTACACTTCTTTCTTTTCTTCTAAAATCATTTTCATCAAGATATTCAAATATGTATCCTATATTCATTTTATCGAACCCCTTTATCATTTGAAAGTCCCCTTACCTTCAATGTAGACATATTATAACATAATATGTATCGTTTTGTCAAACTTTACTTAATAAATAAAAGAAAAAGGTATAACTATTTAGTTAATACCTTATTATTTTCTGTTTCACCAATACCATCTAATGATTCAACGTATGTTTCTACTATATCTTCATATGAAGTTGTAGTAGCGTCAACTATAACTGGATTATCATTTAATTCATTTGGTATATATTCTATTATATTAGAATCTGTTGAAGCACTATATGTGTCAAACTTCTTACCAGTTTCATTAGGATCTGGTAATTGTTCTTCTACTCCTTTAGAATCTGTTCCAATGTTTTTAACTGATGAATCTAAGTTACCATTGCCATCAGTATAGTTTTTATCAAATGTTACATTATGATCTTTGAAGTCTTTTTCATTAATAGGTTTATTTTGGTCTGTTTGAGATTCATTATTCTTATTAATTTGATTATTAGCTTCATTAATCTTATTGTTGAAATCGTTTTCTTTTTCTTGAACAACCTTTTCTTTTGCTCTAGTATCTGCTTCTATTTCTTTTGTAATAGCATTATCTACAATACTTGCTTCATAATAACCTTGTTTTTTAGCTTCTTCATTTTCTTTAGCAATATTTGCTTCACATTTAGCTTTAGCTTCTTTTTCCATTTCTTCTACTTTAGCTAAACCAAATTTCTTTATTGCTTCTTCTCTAGTTATTGTATTAGTAGATGTAGTATTTTTATAAGTTGTTTCTGTAACTTCCTTAATAACTACACTACCATCGCTATTATATTCATAATAATATCCATTTTCATAAGTAGAGATAGTATATTCTCCATTTATAAATGTAATATTTAACTTACTTATTAAAGTAGTTAATTCTTCTATTTTTCTACTAACTCCCTTAACGATAGCATATTTACCTAATTTAGCATTTGATGCTTTTCTAAAGTCAGTATATTTTGGATTATTTTCAAAATCACATTCGTCTACTTTTACGATACAATCTGTATTACAATCTATTTCGTTAGTAACATCTTGTACTAATCTGAAGATATCTTCTAATTCATTACAAATACCATATTGATTAATTATATTAATTTCTTCTGTTGTTAGAGTTTGTGTAAAGTTTCTATATTGTACTTCTAATGCTGTTGCATAGATTAGTGGTAATACTTCATATCTATTATTTAATTCAGTGTAATAATCGTGAGCAAAACCTATTTCTATATCTTCCTTATTTAAGATATAACTATAATCTTGTCTAAATGTAGTATAGAAATTATTTAAAGCTTTTTCTATGTCTTCTTTATTCTTAGCTGCTTTAATTGCATAATATAAATTATTATACTTAGAAACAAATTTAACTCCTTCGCTATCGCTAGAAAATTTAGATAAATCTACTTCTTTATTATCTGCCATTACTAAATTATAAGTTAATAAATTAAATGCATTTTTATAATTTTCTTCTACATTACCAGCTTTAACACTGTATCCGTTATAGATAGCAGCAATTTGTGTTGCGGATAAATTATTAGAAGCTACATACATAGCTGTTGCTTCATCAAATGATATTCCAGCAACAATATCTTTTTCGTTAACTTTAGAACCTAATTTAACGTTAACATCGTCTAATACTTCTCCTACTGCCTTCATAGCATTTTTTTGTGCTTCTAGAGTAGTAGATGAAATTAATTCTTCATAAGTCATTTCACTAAAGTCTTTAGCTGATGTTCCTTCTTTAGCCGATGTTTCTTCTTTAGCCGATGTTGTACCAGACATTTGAGTTTCATAAATATTGGCATCAGTTACTTTTTTATTATTGCACGCACTTAGTGATGGCATCGCAACGATTGATGCTGCTAAAGCAGTCTTTAAGAATTTATTTTTAATGTTATTTAATAAATTCTTTGCGTTTAAACTATTTATTTTGCCATCTTTACTAGCAAATATTATAGCTTCTAAATTATTTTCTAAATCTGAAAAAGTAATTTCTCTTTTAGAATTTTCTTTAAATAGACTGTAGTTTTTATCATTACTATTTACTAAGTATTGTTTTACTTCATTTTTATTATCATAATAGAAAATTAATGCTTGTTCTTTACCGTTATGTTTTAATGTGTAAATATTAATTATTTCTTTAACTTTTGTCATATTTCCCCCTCTTATTGTTCTTTATAATTACCAGTATAATAATATCCTTGGCTTATAAGTGTTGTATCATTATATTTTGACCACTTAATGCTTGTAGATGTTGATGAAGTTATTGTTCTGTTCTTTTCAGACATATAACATACATCTCCATATATATTGGCTTTTGTCTTTAAAATTTCTGTACGCATATATGTTTTATATATTGGTACTATTTTTTCTACTGTATTACATGTAACTCCTAAATTACTTGAAGAGTTAGATGAAGTTGTAGATGATGAAGTTGTAGATGTAGTTGATGCTACTTTTGTAAGACCTGCTTGCCATTCATATACTTCATAAGTAAATCTTGGAAGTGATCTACAAGTGTTATCACAGTTAGCTGGGAATCCTCCTCCAACTAATTTATAGTGACGGAAAGCTGTATCTGCTGGTGGATTATCAAATGATACTCTTCCAATATAAGTCCAACCTCCAGCTGATGCATTAACTAATGTATTTATTGTTTCATATCTTGTATTAGTTGTAGTAGCATACATAGTATTATTAACCTCTACATAGTTAAATCCTTCACAGCTCTTAGCTCTATAACTACCTATTTGTCTTTGTTCTTCTCTTTTAACTGTATATAATTGATCTCTTTGACCTATTTTTTCACGTCTTGTTGTTAATTGACGTTTATATAGACATTTAATATCATTTTCGTTACAGTTTACTTCTTTTACTTCGCAACTTACTCTACCCCAGTTACTCCAGTTACTCCATTTACTAAATGTTGCTCCTGTTACCTTTTTATATTCATAAATATATTTTTTAGGTTTTGGATTTGGAGTTGGTGTTGGAGTTGGTGTTGGCTTATTAGGATTTGGAGTTGGTGTTGGTGTTGGTTTATTAGGATTTGGTGTTGGAGTAGGAGCTGGGTTGTTATTACCTGGATTATTATTACCTGGTTTATTACCACCATTTCTCTTAATAATTACTACCTTATTTTCCTTACTACTTTTAATATTTATATTTTTATTGTTCTTAGATTCACATAAGTATGAATTACAATAATTATAGCATCCTAAATGTACTAAGATATAGTCTTCATTTGATGAATCTTTTATATTAACTTTTAATATATATTCATCACTATACTTAGTTATTTCAACATAACTCTTATCAACGTCTACTGCTTTACCTGATTTATCTACTAATGGAGTTAATAGATGTTTGCTTATCATCTCTCTTAAACTCATCTTTGTACTATCACCAATATTTTTTGGTAATCTTTCATTAGTATAATATGATATAGCTGCATTTTTCATCTTATCAATATTATTTGCAAAGATAGTAGCAGTTAGTGCATCTAATCCTTTTAGTTTTTCACTTAACTGTTCACATATTTCTCCACTACAACCATTTTTATTACTAGTCGCAACTGGTTTAACAAATTTTGGAACTAACCAAATAAGTAATAAAATTAATAATATTCCAAGTATTAATTTTACTAGAAATCCTCTTATAGGAAATCCCCTTTTTTCATATTCTTCTCTATACATTACAATACCCCCTTAGATATATGCCATATATAATACTACAAAATATTAAAAAAATCAAGTTTATTGCTTGATTTTATTACTTTTTATATATACTATAGTTTGTCCTACATTAAAATTATCTAGTTTAAAACTTTCTACTTTTTTATTCTTACTTAGTACTTCCTTTGTAGTTTTTCTAAGTATTCCACTGCCTATACCATGTATTATTATACACTCTTTATATTGATATCTATATGCTTCTTCTATAAAATCTATTATTATAGATTTAGCTATGTCGCTAGGTTCTCCATGTAAATCTATTGTGGGTAAATTTTTATATAAATTAATCATAATAACCTCAGAATATCCAACTACTAAATAATCTTAACCTTTCTAAATAATCACTTTTTACAACAATACCACTAATTACTGGAAAATATATTATAAAGAAAATTAGACTACATAATATTACTATATAACTACTATATTTAATCTTTTTATCTAACATATATACTAAATTAACTAATGCTATTATTACAAATATTAGAGCAGGATAATAATGATATAAAAACATTGCTCTATTTATAAACATATATGGTAATAATAATGATATTATTGTAATTACTAATAGTTGTGATACTTTATCTTTTTTTAATCTTGTAAGACTATAGATAAAACCTATTATTCCACCAATCCAGATGATCAAATTTCCAATTGTTGATATACTTCCTCTCATATTTTCATAAGATATTGTATATAACCATACCGGTTTATAGCATACTATCCATGTATAAAACTTACTAGAAAAGTAATGCGTATCAGTTAAATTACTGTGATATAAATACATTTGTTTAGTAATATCTATTATTTTATTAATACTTGATGTATATACTACTGTATTTTTAGGATATATTAAATATAATGATAAATATAATATAATTGGAATTATTATAAAGAATGAAAATCCACATATTAAAAATCTATAAATATTAGTTTTATTTTTATATAAACTATAAAAATATAATATAACTAATACTATTCCTGCATAAAATCCACTCCATTTAGTAGCGATACTAAAAGAAAATAATAATCCTGATAATAGTAGATCTACTAATTTATTAGTTTTTATATATTTAATCATAAAATATATACTACTTATAATAAATAATGTTAGTAGTGAATCTGTTGTTCCTATTCTACTATATGTATAATGAAATGTATCTAATGATACAAATATTGCTCCTAATACTGCATACTTATAATTAAATAGAGCCTTACATAATAGATAAGTAACATATACAATTAGTATTCCTGCGATAAATGATGATAATCTATATGTTAATGGTGAGAAATTATTAGTTATTAGGACAGGTAGTGACATAATCATCTTACCAAGTGGTGGATGAGTCCATTCATATATATTTAAATTATTTTTATATTCATATACACTTCTTGCAAAATAAACTTCATCAAAATAAGTACTATTCATATAATTATAATCACTATGCATATAGCCTTCATCACTTAGTAGGCTATATTTATTATCTTTTATTAAGTTATGATTATAATCTATCATACTTACTTCTCCTAGAGAAGATTCTTCTATAAATGTAATTTTAATATAATTAATGTTTCTATATAGATTTACTCTATTCCAACTAAATGGGTATAAGCTTCTGCCTTCACTTTTATAAATATCACTATAATTAACTCCATCATATGATGTACTTATTATTAAATTACTTCCATATCTCCCACTAAAATAATCTATATATGATATGTACTCATTATCATACTTATAGGTTATATTGCTTCCTTTTTTATAATCAATATACGTCTTTGGATTATAACTTCTACCTAAATTATAAAATGATATTATAGAATATAATAATATTACTAATATAATAGCCCATCTATTTTCTATAAGTTTTACTATATTCGTTTTCATCAAAAATATTTCTTTCGTATGCTTGAAGTAATTTTTTTGAACCTACTTCTGTTTCTATTTCTAATTCTACATTATGATAGTTTACTCTTTGTATACCTTTTAATTCTCTATATAAGATTACATATTGATAATCATTAATTAAATTAGGCATATATACATCTGGTAATACATTGTAATCTATTAATATACCTTTTTCTTTTTTTACTATAGTTTCTATATCAATTAAGGCATCTATTTCTCTAATACCTAATTCACGTCTTTCTGTTTCACATTTTTTAATTACTGTAAGATATCTAGCATCCATTAGTCTTCCTTCTTTCTTTTATCTTGTTCTAGCTTGCTATATATACATCCACAATAGTCTTGTCTATATAGGTTGTATTTTTTTGATAATTCTATGCTTCTTTGGTAGCCACCTTTTTTCTTAAAGTCTGAATATAAATACTTGCTTTTATATTTTTTATTTAATTCTTCTCCTATTTCATTTATCCAATCACATCTTTTATAAGGACTTAGTGTTAGTGTAGTTCCAAAGAAATCATATCCTAATTCACTGGCATATTTTGCTGTTTCTTCTAGTCTTAAGTTATAACATTTAAAGCATCTTTTGCCACGTTCTGGCTCGTGTTCTAAGCCTTTAGATATATCAATAAAGCGAGATACTTCATACTTACCTTCTATTACGTCAATTCTATAAACTGAATCAATATCATTTATTAATTTTTTTATTTCTTCCAATCGTAAATCATATTCTTCTTTACTAGTTATATTAGGGTTATAATAAAAGATTGATACTTTAAAGAAGTTTGCAACTCTTTCTAAACAAGCTGTTGAGCATGGTGCACAGCATGCATGTAAAAGAAGTGTTTTGCCACGATTTTCTTCTGTCATTATTTTTTCCATTTCTATGTTGTAATTCATATATACCTCAAACTAAAAATATTATATCATAAATAAAAAAGTAGACCAATCTACTTTTATAAAACTTCTGCAATTGCTAAGATAACTATTCCAAGTAATGCAATTGATGATGCAAGAAATTGTTTCTTTGTAATTTTTTCTTTTAATACTAATACAGATATTATAACTGCAAATATTGATACACTTGATAATACTGGAGCTGCTACTATAGCGTTTCCGCTCATAGCAAATACATATGTATATTGTCCTGCTGTTTCGAATATAGCTGCAAGTATTTTACTGCGGTTATTTTTGGCTTTTCCTAGTTTAACTCCTTTAAATCTTATAAAGACATAAACTAATACTGCTGCGATAAAAAACATCAATTCATAACTTACGTTTGCTACTAACTCAATATTTGATTCAGTTACTCCAAGTAATGGAGATGTTTTCATTTCTAAGAAATAAGCATCAAGTCCTGATCCAATACCATCTAATATGGCATAACAAAATGCCATTGAGAATGCTATTAAAGTTAGTTTTTTACCATATTTTTTAATTGAGTGATTATCGCTTTTAGTTTCAAAATAGCTTAGTAATATTACACCTATACTTACAAGTATAACTCCTATTAAACTAATTCCACCAATTCTTTGTCCTAATACAAAGAAACAAAATAAAGCAGTGATTGCTCCACCTGACTCTTCTACTGGTGTAGATACTGAGTTATCTACAAATCTTAGTCCAAAGTATGAAAGTCCCATACTAGAAGCATAGAATATTGATACAGGTAAATATTTAATAATATTTACTGGATTGTAATTAATCCCACTAGTAATTAATGTAAATAATGCGTGAGCTCCGAATACGAAACCTACGTATATAAATATTTTTAAATGAGAAAACTTCTCATCTGGTTTTGCTCCTACTTTATAAAATATATCTGCTGCACTCCATAGTGCTACTGTTATTAATGTATATATAAGCCACATGTTATTATTCTCCTATCATATTATTTAATGCAATTAAAATCCCAAGTCGTCCAAATGGGAATGTTAGTCCACCTTGCATATAAGCGGTAAATGGTTCTGCAACTGGCCCGTCGCATGATAATTCTATCGTTGCTCCTGGTGTGAATGTTGCTCCTGCCATAATTATATTCCTGTCATATCCTGCCATTGGTGATGGCATTGGTGTAATGTTTGATTCAATTGGTCCACCTTTTTGAATTCCTTGACAGAATTTAATTAATTTGTCTTTATCGTTGAAAGTTATTCTTTCTATTATGTCACATCTTTTTTCATTCCATTTTGGTGAAGCTATATAGCCTAGTTTTTCTAGCATGTATGATGCATAGATCTGTGTTTTTAAAGCAGATGCTACTACACTGGGTGCAAAGAATAATCCTTTATAGTATGTTATTAATTGATTAAAGTTAGCTCCTTCTTCTTTTCCTAGAGTTGGTGCAGTAAGTCTTTCTGCTATATAGTGAATATATTCTTTTTTACCTACTACATATCCACCACTAGTCGCAATACCTGCTCCTAGATTTTTCATTAAACTACTTATCATTACATCAGCGCCTACACTAATAGGTTCAAATTCTTCTACAAATTCTCCGTAACAATTATCTACCATTATTATAACTTCTTTATCTATTTTTCTTATTTCAGCTATAATGTTTTTTATTTCTTTAACACTAAGACTTTTTCTCATAGAATAACCGGTACTTTTTTGAATTTCTATTAATTTAATACCACCTTGTTTTACTCTTTCGATAATCTTATTTGTATCGAAAGTATCATTTATTAAATCAATTTGTTCATATAAAATACCACACTTTATTAATGAATTATTACTGTTACCAGTAATACCTATAATAGATTGTAGTGTATCATATGGAAGTCCTGTAATACTTAACATAGTATCACCATATTTTAATAGTCCACTTAAACTAACATATAATGCATGTGTACCACTCATTATTTGTGGTCTTACTATTGCATCTTCTGCTTCAAATAGTTTAGAGTATAATTCTTCTAATTTATCTCTTCCATAGTCACTATTTCCATATCCACATACTTCATAAAAACAACTAGTATCTATAGAACAATCCTGAAATGCTTTTAATACTTTTTCTGTATTTTTAAATTCATTTTCATCAATTTCTTTAAATATATCTTTTAAATCAATTAAGGCTTGTTTATCTAATTCTTGTAATTTTTCATTAATACTATATAATTCCATAACTCTTCTCCGCAAGTAATTTTAACATATAAAAAGGTATTAGTAAACAATACCTTTTATTTAGTCAAATTTTTGCCATAATTTATTATATATGTTTTTATAAATTCTACGATAAACTTATTAACTAACTTTCTATCATTTTCATCAAAATTTTTATAAGTCGATAATAATTTAGGAATTGATTTTAATAAAGATACTTCTTTAAAACTATCTTTTCCAGTTGAATAAATAAGTGAAAATATAGAATCAAAGAATATTTTTCTTTGTGATGCAGTTGTTAAATCTATCATATTTTTTAGCGTTTCATATATGGCATTACTTCCACTACTTAAGTTATCATATTTTATAATATTATATTTATCTACATACCAAGTAAATATATCATGTTGCCATATACCATTACCACTACTATCTACTACTATTATATTTTCTTTATGTTCAAGTATTCTTCCTACTATTGAATCTTTTGGTAAATAGCAATTACTCTTTTTTAGTAAATCTTTATTTTTTATATTATCATAAAAACTATTAAAGAAACCTGGTCCGTCGTAGCAATCTAAGCTAACGATATTTTTATTTTCATACATTAACCCTGCGTATATAGCAATATTACCACCTTTAGAATGTCCTCCTAATCTAAATTTATAATTTTTATATTTTAAATTCATTCTATTTAAATAGTCTAAAGCATCTAGTTGAGATGGAATATTTTCTAGAGTGCATAGATTAAAATCTTCTTTCCATCCTGCTATTTTTTCATCTGTTCCAAGAAATGATATATATATTAAGTCATCTCTTAAATGAATAGATACTGCTCCAAACTGTTCTTCTAATTCTTTATCATAACTATATTCATAGTCAGTTATTACTAATTTATTAAATCTAGGAGAGTCTATTAATAATTCTACAAATTTGTAGTCTCCTTCTAATAAATATTTATTTTTATCTACTTCAATAAATTTTTCACATAGTTTACCTAGTGTTTCTCTTTTAGATAATTTTATATGTTCAAATGGTAGATAACTAATTCTTGATAATATTAGTTTATCTACTTCATTTAGAGGATGTGTATCATCTATTAATAAATCACCTCTCCATTTTATATAATCATATATATTCATCTTTATCCCCTTCAATACTGTCTATTGCTTTTTGTAATACTTTTATACTATTTCTTAATTTTTCTTCTTCTTTATTAGTTAAACTGATAAAGATTCTTTTATATCCATTTCTATTTATTATACATGGAAGCCCTATATATACATCATTTACAGAGTCATATACTGATAGACTCATAATACTTCCTTCATCACTTAATATAGCGTTAGTTATTTTATTTAAACTAACTCCTATTCCGTAGTATGTTGCTTTCTTTTTTTCTATTATTTTATAGGCACTACATCTAACATCATCTTCTATTTTTAGCATATCTTCATATCCAATAAAGTCAGTAATCTTTTGCATACCTACACTTACACTACTCCATGGAATAAACTCACTATCTCCATGTTCACCTATTACATATCCATCTATACAAGATGGATTAACTCCTATTTTTTTACCAATATAATATCTACATCTTGCCGTATCTAGACTTGTCCCTGATCCTATTACTTTACTACTATCAAATCCTGAATATTTATAAACTAAATAAGTCATTATATCAACAGGATTAGTTGCGACTAAGAATATTCCATTAAAACCATTACAGATAGTATTTTTTACTATATCTTTAAATATAACACTATTTTTCTTTATTAGGTCTAACCTTGTTTCATTAGGTTTTTGATTTACCCCAGCACATATTACTACTATATCGGCATCTTTAGTATCATAATAATTTCCTGCTCTTATCAGCATATTCTTTGTATAGGCAAGACAATGGTTTAAATCCATCGCTTCTCCTATAGCCTTATTTATATCTTTATCAATTAGTATAATTTCATCTACTAAAGTATTAGAATTAACTAATGAATAAGCATAACTCATTCCTACATTACCACAGCCTATAATTACTATTCTCATAACTTACCTCTATTTTATTATAACAAAAAAAGATAAATATTTTTATCTTTTCATTAATTTTAATCCAATTTCTATTAATCTTAATCCTAATTCTCTATCTTTTCCTAATACATCATATATATAGTCTTCACTTAATATAGAATATGATAAATTGCTTTCATAGTCTTCATTCCAATTGCTATAATAATATTTTATTAATGAATCAAAATTTTTATCATCTTTTTCAAAGCCATTTAATAAATTATTTATTCTATCTATCAATTCTTCATGATTAATACATATATCATTATATTTTTTTACTCTATCTTCCATCATTTGTCCTCCTAGTTAAATATAGTATAGCACTAATAATTACTAATATTAATGTAATATAAGCTATATCATATGTTTTATTATAAGTATTTATCTTTATAACTTTTGCTTTTACTTTTTTAGGTTTTTCATTATTTAAAAATACTCTATTATATTTAATATAGACGCCATCGTCATATACTACTTCAAAATTACCATCTTTAGGTACTATGTCATATAAATCATCTTCTACTTCTATTTCTTTATTATTAAGAAATATTCTTCCTTTAGATACAACTTTTTTATATTCATATTTTGAGAAGGCTTCTTCTAGGATTGCATTACCTATAATATGTCTTATATATTCTGCTTCAGTATATTCCCATCTACCAACACCTAATACTATTTCCACTAATCTAGTGTCACCTCTTTTAGCGGTCATAGAATAGTTATATCCATATCCTGCAGATCCAGTTTTTATTCCGTCTGCCCCTCCAAATGCATGTCTTGTTCCAAGCAAAGAATGATTATAACCAGTAAATGTTTCTTTGCAATAACCTGTTCCTACACTTATTGTTTTATTTCTTGTATGATTAATTAAATCTTTATAATTATTTATTAAATAACTACATAAAATGGCATAGTCATAAGATGTAGTATAGTTATCATCATTCCATGAACTAGTTACTGCTAACCCATTAAGTAATTTGTTTATTACTCCTATTGGATTAGAATATACTGTATTTTTCATTCCTAGACTTTTAGCTCTATCATTTAGCATCTTAACAAATTCATATCTATTTGGATTAATCATATCAGCTAGCATATATGTAGCGGCTGCACTACTTGGTACTATAATTAAATCTATTAAGTCTGATACTGTGTAAGTACATCCTAACTTCATTTTATTATTTGATAAGTTAGGATTTTTACTAATATCAATATACTTATTAGTCACATCTACCTTAGTGTTTAAGCTAAACTTACCTTCTTTTATTGCATCATAGGCTAATAAAATAGTCATAAGCTTACTCATAGATGCAGGTCTCCACTTAGTATCTATGTTTTCACTCCACAATATAGTTCCAGTATTTGGCTCCACTATAATAGATCCTGCTGGAGCATATTTATCATCTATAACATTTCCTTTACTACGAGCAAAATCAATTGATGATATGGCATATACGCTTTTTATATTGCATAAAAAAATTAGTATTAATAAAATTATCTTCTTCATATGCTTATTATAACAAAAAAAATAGAAATAAAATCTTAATAAGTATTTTTTTCTATCTTTATTACTTCACTTTACATTATAGTAAAATCACTTCTACGTCTATCTCTATATTTTCAAAAAACTTAAATAAATCCTTTGTCTTTAAAAATAAAGTTTTTGTATTTATATTAGGATGAAAGCACATAATATCTTCATTTGCTATTTCTTCATCTACATATACTTTTACATCTTTTTCTAAATTATTTAGTAATCCAAATGGAGATACTGTTCCTGGTGGAAGTCCTAATTTAGAATCTAATAATTCACTTGATGCCATCTTGATAGTTTTTTCATTTACTAATTCTCCAAATTTAGACATATCCATTCTTTTTGCATCATCCATTATTATTAAATAAAAGGCTCTTTTTTTCTTATTTGTTAAAAATAAAGTTTTAGTTCTAACTCCTTCTATTCCTTCTATAAATCTATCAGCATCTTCTGTTGTTAATACTGGTGGATGATTTACCATGTTATATTCAATTCCTAATTCTTTTAGTTTTTCTTCTACTTTATCCCCTAAATTCATAATCACTCCTATTAATAATATTTATAGTTTGAATCTTTATTTTCATCAATTTTATTTTTTAATAAATAATCTATGTCTTCTAGCGAAAGATTTTCTCTTTTCAAGGAATTCTTTATTATTTCAGAATCTAAGCTAAAGATATTTGTTACATTAGTATCCATATATCTTAGAATACTATCTAATAATTCATTTTTTATTTTACTATTAATTATATATTTACCTAATATATAGGCAATATCATAATCATATTCAGATATTTGTTCTGATATACACTCTCCTAATGAGAAATTATCCCTTCTTAAATATTCTATAAAATATGGATTTTTATTTAATCTTTGAAATAATCTCCCACTTGCTAAAGTCGGAATATAATCTTTTTTATAATGTTTTCCAGTAGGCTTTAATGATTCCATAATATTTAAGAACATATCTCTTTCAATTGATGATTCTCTTTTTATACTAAATATATGCATCATTCTTATCTTATCAGCACCTGTTTCAACTTTATATTTATCTTTTAATAATTTATCTGCTGCTAACTCAAGAGTAACAGATGGAACTTCAAAAAATAATTCATTAAATACACTACTGTTAAATTCATTTGATTTCTTTAGGTAGTGACCAATTTCATGACATAATAATATTACATCATAATAAGTTCCTGATAAAAAAATGTTGGATTGATTTGAATTTGTTATACAATTTGATTTAGTTTTATCAAGCGTTCCAGCTAATATTTTCTTATCTGTTAACATCTTATTTAATATTTCATCAAATTCTTTTTCTTTATCATATAATTTATATACTTCTTTCGATATATTTACTACATTATCAAAGCTTAATTTGGGTAAGTTTTTAATACAAGCTATATAATAATCAGAGAAATCAATATTTATTTGTTCTTTATATTTATCAATATTTTCAAATAAACTAGTATTTAAATACATAAAACTTTTATTTTCTTCCGTAAAATCATATATTTTCTTAGAAATATTTCTATCTATCGCAATCTCATAATTATCCATAAAATCACCTATTATCTAACTGAAGTCATTACCTTCCTAATATATACCATATATTAAAACCTATTATATATCTAAATACTATCATAAACACAATTAATTATCTACTCAATTATTGAATATTATTAATTTGAATTACTTTATTCACTGTATGATATATATCTATCCAATGAAGTAAACACTTCTTCAAGGCTGAAATATCCAATTTTTCGTATTACTTCTTTTCCTAAGGTAAAAGCTAGTACTGCAGGGGAACCTAGAATGTTTTCTTGTGCTGCAAGTGAAATATTATTATCTATTGATACATAGCCAGTGAATACTTGCGGATGTGTTTTACTCCAAACTATAATTTTTTCTTTAAGTGCTTTGCACGGAGCACAACCCTGTGAACCAAACAAAAACAAACTAAACTTTTCTTGTTCTTTCAGTGTTTGATACTCTGTCAATGTTTCGATAATTCTCATTTCTTGCATAAATATCCCTCCTCCCTATTTTTTAACAATGGACTTTTAAATCCATCCAATAACTAATCATCTTATTCTCTAGATACAGAAGTAGAACTGACTAATCTAATGTTTTTCTTAACCCAGTTTTGACAATAACGCTATCGTCTCCACATGATAAGTTCTAGGAAAATTATTAAATGGTTGAATGTATGAAATATTGTATTTATCTTCTAATAATTTTAAATCTCTTACTAAGGTTATAATATCACAAGACATATAGATAATATTTTTAGGAGAAATTCTAAATAAATTATTTATTACTTTTTTTGATAATCCACTTCTTGGTGGATCTACTATAATTAAGTCTATATCACTAAAATCTTCGATATAGTCTTCTACTTTACCACATATTAAATTTACTTTACTATTGTTTAGTTTTTTATTTTTAATCGCATCATTATGACTTGATATGTTTGACTCTATACATGTTACATTATCTTTATCTAGATATATTCCAATACTTCCGCATCCACTATATAAGTCTAATATTTTATTAGGATTTATTTTAGTTGTTTCTTCCTTTATTAAATCATACATTTTACTTGTAATAAATTTATTTACTTGAAAGAAACTCTCTCCACTTATGTAGTATTCTTTATCTGAAATATCTGTTTTTATATATTCTTTATTAGAATTATCGTAACTTATTAGTGTATTATCTAATGAATTACTACATCTTATAATACATTCTTTAAAATTAGTTTTTAAGTTTAAAAATAGATTATTTATTTTATTATCTAATAACAGACATTTATCAATATTTACTATATCATGACTATTTTTCTTGTATAAACCAAATCCATTATTATTACCATGTAATATTATTTTATTTCTATAGGCAAACTCATTATCATATATAATTGGTAATACTTTTGTTTCTATATTGAATTTATTAACTAAATTCTTAACTTTATCTTCTTTAAATTTATTTTCATACTCATATGAATAATGCCCTAATTGGCATCCTCCACAGATATTATTATATTTACATTTTGGTATTATTCTATATGGGGATTTTTCTAGTATTTTATCAATTCTTGCGATATAGTATTTTGATGTTTCTTTTATAATAGAATACTCTACTATATCTCCTACTAATCCATCTTCTATAAATACTATTTTGTCTTTGTAATAAGTAATACCTCTACCATAATCATCTTGTTTTAATATTTTGTCTTTCATAATTACCTCTATATTATTTTATCATAAAAAATAGAAGTTAAAACTTCTATCTTACTTCAATATTTAATATATATGAAGGACATTTTTTAACTTCTACTCTTATTTTATATTTACCTGGTACGATACCTTTTACTTTACCAAATGAATCTACTTTTATTCCTGATGTTTCAACTATGAAGTTAACATCTTTAAGACTTGCATTCTTTGGATATATGTTAATATCTATTTTAGTAGTTTCTCCTACACTTATTACTTCTTTTTCGATTGATGCAGTATACGAATCTACTTTAATAAAATTAGAATCATCATCTGTTGCGGTATCTGGGACAGATACATTATTAGTGTTTGTAGTAGTATTATTCCTTATTACTTTATCACTTACGCTATTTTCTTCATCCTCATGAATATTTTTCTTTTTACTGCTAATTATATTATTTGAATTATTTTTCTTTTTAGAACCATATGTATTACTTAGATAAATAAATCCCCATAATAGTACTCCAAATAGTATAATTGAAATAATAATTTTTGTAATTCTTCTCATATAATCATCCCCTGTATGCTGTATATAATACCAAAAAAGTAATTATTTAACAAGCATTTTTTTTACATGTAGTTGAATTATCACTTACACACTTTAAGCTACATTTAAATTTGTTATATATTTTGTCAAATATTTCTTTTGAAATTTTTTCTCTAGGATCAGTTAACTCTTCTACTTCACCTGTTTCTACTTGAGATACTTGACCTTTAACTACACTAACTAAAGTAGGTAAATATATTCTTTTGCCATAACTTTCTTTAGCATTTTCTATTTGATAGTCTGGTAAACTATTTTTCCATCTTTTTAGAAGTTCCATGTATCCAGCATCACCTTGTTTTATTTCTTTAAAACTATTATCTTTATATTCAACTACATTTCTAATATCTGATGATTCAACATAGTATAATGTATCAATGTTACTATCCTTACACGCTTTTAATAATGGTAATAATTCTGCTCTACACCATGGACACCAATTAGCTCCAAAAAATACTGCGAAAGTTTCCTTACTATTTAATTTTTTTATAATATCTTTTGTAGTTACTATCTTAACAGGATTATCGCTAGGTATATCTAGAGAAATATGTTTTTTACCGGATTCGTTTGTTTTACCATTAAGCGACTCATAGCTTTCTTTAAATTTTAGTGCATCTGTTTTAATTAGATTTTTACTTTCTTTATACTTTGATATCATTGCTAATGACAACATCATAACTAAAGCAAAAACTCCTACTACTTTTAATATACTATTTTTATTCATATATCCTCCTATATGTACCATAATTTTGTACCATCTTTTCTTACTTCTTTTATTAGTCCTCCTCCAAGACATATGTCTTTATCATATAATACACATGCTTGTCCTGGTGTAACTGATTTTACTTTTTGTGGATAAATAACTTCTATTTCAGTATCACTTATCCATTTAATTCTTACATCTATATCTTCTTGTCGATATCTAAATTTTGCGTGGCACTTTTCTATAGGCTTATCTCCTAAATAATTTAAATTGTCTACTATGCATGAAGTGGAATATAACCACTCTTCATTGCCAACACAAATATATAAAACGTTTTTACTTAGATCTTTTCCAACTACAAACATTCTATCATCATATCCGCCAATATTAAGTCCTCTTCTTTGACCTATTGTATAGTTCATAAGACCTATATGTTTGCCAATTACTTTCATAGTATCTATGTCTATTATATCACCTTCCTGATTAGGTAGGTAATTTTTTAAAAATTTAGTGAAATTTCTTTCTCCAATAAAGCAAATTCCTGTAGAGTCTTTTTTAGTTGCGGTTACTAAGTCATATTCTTCAGCAATCTTTCTAACATCAGGTTTTAACATATTACCAAGTGGAAATAATACATTTTTGAATTGTTCTTTTGATACTTGACATAAGAAGTATGACTGGTCTTTATTTAAGTCTTTTGCTTTCATAAATTTACCATCTTCTAACCTGCAATAGTGTCCTGTTGCGATATAGTCAGCTCCTAGTTTTATTGCTTCATCTCGAAACATATCAAATTTTATATATTTATTACACATTATATCAGGATTAGGTGTACGACCATTTTTTAGTTCATCTAGAAAATATTTAAATACATAATCCCAGTATTCTTTTACGAAGTCTTTTCTGTGTAATTTTATACCTAATTTTTTACATACTTCAACGGCGTCATTATAATCAACTTCTTGAGGACATATTCCTAAATCAGTTGTAGGAGCATCATTTTCTCCATCTACTAGACTATCCCAATTTCTCATAAACAGTCCTTCAACTTCATATCCTTCTTCTAGAAGTTTTATAGCTGCGACTGATGAGTCTACTCCACCGGACATTCCAACTATTACTTTTTTCTTCTCCATAACATCACCATTTCCTTTTATCATTTTATCATAAATTACTAATAATAAAAAGAGATTGTTAATCTCTTCTCTTAGCCTCTATTCTACTGTATCGAAGACGTCTTTTTGCTTTTTTTCGTTCAGCTATTTCTTTAGTAAAGTTTTTTCTCACATCTTCTACGAAATTATAATTATTTTGATCATTAACATCTATTACACCATTAATTAAATATCCTATTGTTTTTTTCATATTATAGTAATTAATTAATTTATTATTAATTAAAAGATTTTTTCTTGCATCTTCTATTTGTTCAAGTGTTGGGATATAATCTTTTCCAATAAATTCAACTGAGTTTAAATATTCATCTGTTATAAATGGTCTAGTTAATATAATATAATTTTCTTTCCTTCTAATTAAAGAAACATTTAAACGGGCATTATATTTATATTTTTTATTAATCGCCATTAATCCTTCGACAGATATTTTTTTAGTTTTAATAAATTCTTCTAAGTATCTAACATCATTAGCTAGTTTATCAATAGTCTTATAAATATCTTGTCTATATTTTTCTATTTTTTCTTCTTTTTGTGACTCGTCAATTAAATCCTCTTTATAGTTATCTTCTACACTATCTTTATAAATATTGAATCCAAATATATTGTTTCCTTCTTCGCTAAATTTAAATGGATTAAATTCTTCACTATGAAGATATTTAATAAAATCTAAACTATTATCATAATAATAGTATTGCCCTAAATCTATAAAGTGATTAATTTTTAATTCTTTTTGAACTTGTTCTAATAATAACTTCATATTACTCACCTTGAACTTTCCTTTTTAATCTCTTAGCTAATTCATCTTTTTTTATTTCTTTTCGCCTAGAATTATTTATTTCAGCCACTTTTTTACGTTGTGCTTCTATGTAATTATATGTAAATTCATTATTAAAGCTAAGTTCTCCTCTAATCATTTTAGCAATTATCATTCTCATATTTACATCATTCATTAATATATCTTTTTCTATTGCATATTGCTTTGCTTTTTTTATTAAGTCAACTGATGGAATGTACTCTTCTCCACTACTATCTTTAAAATGAGTTGTTTTAAGATACTCATCAATTACAAATGGTCTAACTTGCGAATTATAATACTCTTTTTTTCTTAATAAAGATAAATTTAATCGTTTATTATATCCATATTTTCTATTAGCTTCAATTAATAGCTCAACAGAAATTTTCTTTGTTCTTATGAATTTTTCAACTGATAAATTTCCACTAGCTAAATCGTTAATTGTTTTAATAATATCTAATATATATCTTTGTAATTTTTCTTCTTTTTGTGACGCATCTATTAAATCTTTTTCATATTGATTATCAACATCATCTTTATAAATATTAAATCCTAAAATATTATATCCTTTATTATTAAATTCATATAAAAATCCTAAATTATTTTTTATATAATTTCCAAGTTTATCACTATCATATAAATAATATTGATTTAAATCAACATATCCTTTTTCCTCTAGTTCTTTATTTATTTCTTCTTTTGTTTTAAATTTCATTTTATCTCCTATGATTTTTATGAAAGAATATTCCACTATTTATTTTATGATATGATTTTTCATCATATAATTCTACTTTTTTGCATTCACGATTAATTCTATGAAGTTTTGTTTCGTGTTCGAAGTGATCATATGAAAATTTTTCGTTTTCATCAAGTTCTCCTCTTATCATTCTAACGATTATTGACTTAATATTAACATAATTCATTAAAATGTCGTTGTGTTGTGCATTAATAACTGCTTTCTCTACTATTTCTACAGTTGGTTTATATAATTTTCCAGTTTCTTCATCCTTAAATTTTGTACTTTCTAAATACTCTTCTAATATAAACGGTTTAGATAAAGTCTCATAAAAACCTTTTTTATTATAAAGTGATTGAAAACTATTAAATGGAACTTTGTTGTTTTTAATAAACATAATCAATGCTTGTAATGGTAATTTAGTTGTCTTTATATATTCTACTATGTTCAATTCATTATTTTTCAAATCATATGCTTTTTGTATTAATGCCATTTTATAATCTTCTACTAAATTTTTGCTTGGTACTGTTCTTTTTTCGTATTGATTATAAGGATCATCTTCATAAATATTAAAACCATATATATTATTACCATCTTGATCAAAGCTTAATACATCATAAATATCTGTACTTTTAGATTTAATGTTTTGTTCATATTTGTAATTGCATACATCATAGTAATAATATCCTAAAACTTCTGCATATCCTTTTTTCTCTAATTCTTTATTTAATTCTTCTCTTGTTATAAATTTCATAACTTAACCCCCATGTGGAGCATATTATAACATATTTATTAATAAATTTCAAATAAAATTAAAAAAAGACTATATTTTAGTCTTTAAATTACATTTAGTTCCAAATGTTTCTCCTAAGTTTAACCATGTTATTAGTTTTACTTTTCCATCTGGTGTAAATATTTGATTATCTTGTCCTTCTACTTTTATTATATCTTTATAGTTAACTAGACTATAGTTTATATCTTGTTCTATATATGTAGAAGTTTTGGTTGTTACTACTTTAATATCGTAGTGTTTAATTCCTTTATAATCATCTTTTAATTTATTATATGCATTTACATATTCAGATATATCACTATTATTTATAGAAGTTACTCCTTGGTGAGATGTTAGTCTTGTTAAATATCCATCTTTATATGCTACATCATACCATATATCAACTTTTACATTACTAGCTTTAGCATTACCTGTACAATGAAGTTCTCCACTGCCAAATACATCAAATTGGTAGTCTTTTGCCTTTTTATTACTTATTATATTTTTACTTTGTTTCTCTTCTAATTTATTAGTTTTATTACTATAAATAAATATAGATAAAATGATTACTATAATAATAGTTATTACTAAAATTAATTTGTTTTTCATACTTCTCCTATAAAATCATTGATTTCTTTATATACATCTTTATTTACAAAGTTAGAATTAGGCCCTAGAAAACCACATCTTGCAGAACTTTGTATAAATATTTTACCACCTATATTAGATGAAAAGTCAATGACTTCATCTCTTAATATGTCATTATATCCTACTACTGATAATGTGTTATTTATTTTTGTATTTAATAAATTAAAGTATTCTTCTCCATCTACTTCTTTTATATATTTATTTATTTTATTTATTAATAGTATATTATTGGGGTTATTTTCTTTAACACTTTTATATTTATCTGATAGTGAATACTTATTTCTTATTATTGGATAGAATAGTATTTTTTTATATTTATCTATATCAAGAAGTTTACTTATATTTATTAAGTATGTTCCACCTACTTCATCTCCTGCGAATACTATATCATTATAGCCAAGTTTTTCTAATTCATTAATTAAATAAATAATTGTTTCTTTTATTCCAGATAAATTATCATTAAATTTATATTTATCGTAACTTATTCCTATAACCATTCTACCAGTTGAGATTGCCATATTTTTAAGTATAGTTGAATAGTCTCCATATGAATTACTTAGTTTTCCATCTCCTGGTATAAATATCATAACTTTATTTAAATTACTAACTTTAGATGGATAATATACTCTACTGTTAAATAATCCTTCTTTTATTACTATATTATAACTACTAACGTTTTGTTTAGATATAGATGGATGAAATAATTCTTTTACTTCTCTATATAATCTATAATGAATATCTTTATCAAATTTATTGTTTATAAGCATTTTATCACCAATTTTATCTTATCATACTAAGTTATATAAAAAAGAGATGAATTCATCTCCTTTACATTAATTTACTACTATCTATAATTTCTAAATGATATGTTGTTTTCTCTAATTTCATATCTTTTATAGCTTTAGTTAGTGACTTACTAACTATATTTGCACTATCTACTATAGAGGCATTTTTAAAGTATGCTTTTATTTGATCTTCTATATATAAATAGTGGGTACATCCTAGTACTACATGTTCTATAGATTTATCTTGATATTTATTTAATTTATCTCTTAATATTAGTTTTATTGATATCATATCATCATGTTCTATTGCATCAGCTAAGCCAGGCATTTCTTCTAGATAATAGTTTCCTTCTTTATCTTTTATAGCGTCATGTAAATATTTACTATTAATAGTATTGTGTGTAGCAAGTACTAATGTATTTTTATAATTTCCTTCTAAGTTAGGGTATGTTGGAATAAATTTGATATTTTTATATTTATTTTCTAAATAGGAAAGACAATTTGTAGATGCGGTACCACATGCTATTACTATTATTTTAGCTCCTTTTTTAATTAAATAATCACATATATTAGAACATATATTATTTAAATCTTCTATGCTTCTTCCTCCATATGGATTATTATATGTATCTTTATAATAAATATAATTATATTCTTTATTATCTTCTATTAATTTTTGGAGTATTGTTAAGCCACCTACTCCAGAATCAAATACTCCTATCATTTTAGCCTCCTACTAGATTTAATGTGATCTCCTATTATTTCTTTAACATCACTTATTGAAATAAAGGCACTTTGATCATTTTCTTCTACTACTTTTCTTAATTCAAATATTTCTGCTCTAGTAAGTACACAGTATAACACACTTTTATCTCCACTTATTAGTCCTTTTCCGCGGATAGTTGTCACTGTTCTTCCTAATCTTTTATAAATAGTTTTAGATAAACTATCTCCATTATCACAAATTATTAAAGCAGCTTTAGCTTGAAATAGTCCAGTTGACACAAAGTCTACTACACGAGAAGTTATAAAATATGTAAGTAGAGAATACATTGCTCTATCTAGGCCATATAATATAGAGCTAAGACTAAATATAATTAAATTGAATATTAATCCTATTTCTCCTACTTTTAAACTTGTTTTTCTACTTATTACTATTCCAACAGATTCTGTACCATCTATACATCCTCCATTTTGGATAATTAATCCTACTCCTACTCCTAGTAATATTCCTCCAAATACACAGCTTAATATTATTTCATTTGTAATTGGTGTTATTATTTTAAATAGTGTTAAAAATATTGAATATATTATTATAGAATATAGTGTTCTATATAAAAAATTTTTACCTAGGAATTTATATCCTATATATATAAATGGTACATTTAATAATATTACTAATATACTTAAACTAATACCACTAATTCTACTTATTATCATACTTATACCATTAATACCACCATCTAATATTAAATTAGGTATTAATAATGTATTTATAGAAAAAGCTGCTAAAATAGCTCCTATTGTTATTAATATGTATGAAGTAAAACTACCTTTTTTCATTGTATCACCCTATTAATAGTATAAAGAAATATCTACTATTTTTCAATTATATTTGATACAATAATTATAGTGAGGTATATATGGAAATGATATTAATAGCAGCAGCAATATGTTTAGGAGGATTTTTAGAAGTATGTTTATCTACTTGTAGAACAGTATTAATTGTTAATGGAAGAAAGAAAAGAGCCGCTTTACTTGCCTTTTTACAAGTATTTGTATGGTTTTTTATAGTTAAGACTGCTTTAAAAGAGGATTCTTTATTAGTTGTATTTGGATATGCTACTGGATATGCTTTAGGAGCTTACACTGGTACTATTTTATCTGAAAGTATATTTAGAGGTCATTTAAATGTTCAAATAATTACATCTAATATTAATTTAAAAGAATTATTACGAGAAAAGGGATATGCGCTTACTTCAATTGAAGCTAAAGGGCAAAATGATACTAAAGAAATATTAATGGTAGAGATTAATAAGAATATGTATAAAGAATTAAAAGACCTAGTTGATAAACTAGATCCTAATGCATTTATGATTGCGACTCAGACTAAGGTTGTAGAAAATGGTTTTATAAAGAATTAGAAATAATTCTTTTATTTTTTGCTTATTATAAAACTTACTCCTACTTTTTCATTTACAGCATAAATATTATAATTTATAAGTTTAAGACTTTTTTTAACTATGCTTAATCCCAATCCAAAGTCTCCTTTTATTCCTTTTCTAAATGGTGTAAACATATAATCTATAATATCTTCTTTTATATGTTCTCCATCATTGTAGATTATTATTTTACCATTTTTAATTGTAATACTTATTATTTTATTAGCATATCTATATGAATTAGTTAAAATATTATCAAATACTCCTTCAAGTAGTTCATAATTACCATATATTTTAGAATTATCTGTACTATATTTTATTGATATTTCTCTATTTAAATATTTAAATTTTTTTATTTCTTCTTTTACTAATTTACTTATATCTACTTCTTTTATTTCTCTATTATAGTTAGATAGGTAATCTAGTTTATTTAAATATAATAGGCTTCTTACTCTTCTTTCTAAATCTATTGATTGTTCTTTTATTACTTTAATATATTCTTCATACGTACACATATTATCTTCTCTTGCTTCTGTATAAGATTTAATGATAGATAAAGGTGTCTTAAAATCATGAGAAATATTCTGATATAATTCATTTTTGTATTCTTCATTTTTCATAAAACTTTCTCTCATATTTTCAAGAGAGTGATTTAGTTTTTTTAATTCGTCATCTATATGAAAATCAAATTTATGATTATATCTATTATTATCTATATTATCTGATTTTTCTTTTAGTTTTAATATTTTTAATACTATAACAGTAATCCATATAATAGCTGGTATACTTACAATTAATATAGATAACATAATTGGTAATTTTATACTTTTTATTGTATTTTTAATTACTTGTTTTATATATTTATCATCAGTTATTGAGATAATATCATCTATTTTTACATAGTAATATTTTTTAGATGATATTGTAAAATTACCTTTTGGTTGTTTTATATACTCTAATATTTTATTGGCATCTTCTTTTGTTATTTTACTAAAATTACTTGATGAATACACTATTTCATCATTTATATAGATATAAGCAATTTCACTATTATCGATGTTAGAAATTTTATTTTTATTTATTAGTGTTATTGATAATATTAATCTATTATAGAGTGATTCTTCTGTTTGTGACATTATAGAATTAGGAATGAATATTTTTAATAGAGTATATAATATAAATAAATATAAGATTACTAAAATAATAAATTGTTTTTTTAAATCTATTTTCATATTAGTCTATAACCATAACCATAGATTGTTTTTATAGTTGCTTTCTTCATCTTTTTTCTTAGTCTTCTTACTAAATCATCTACTACTCTACTAGAACCAAAATAATTGTCTTGCCATAATTCTTTTAATATTTGATCTCTTTCTATTGATTTAGATTTGTTATTTAATAGGTATATTAATAAATCATATTCTAGTTCAGTTAAGTTTACTATTTTATCACTATCTTTTACTTCTCTTTTTAATGGGTTTATAGAGTAATTATTGTAAGTAATAATTGAACTATCAGAATAAGTTCTTTTTATTATATTATTTACTCTTAATACTACTTCTTTTGGAGAATATGGTTTTGTTACATAGTCATCTGTTCCTAGTTCAAAACCTAATAGTCTATCTATTTCAGCATCTCTTGCAGATGTGAATATTACAGGTACTACTTTATCTTTTTCTCTAATCATTTTTATTAAGTCATATCCTGATATATCATCTTCTAACATTATGTCTAAAATCCATAGAGAAACTTTTGATATATATTCTATGGCATCTTTTCCTTTTGATAATACTATTACTTCGTATCCTGCTTTAGTTAGATAATTTGATAATAATATTGCGAGATCTTTTTGATCTTCTACTAAACATATTTTATACATAATCCTCCTTTTGATAGAAAAAAGGCCTAAGCCTTTAATTTTTCTATCGCATCATTTAATGTTTCTACTGGAATAAGTTTTATTTTCATTTTATTTTTCTTATGAACTTTAAGTGCTTCTTTATAATTTGCTTTTGGACATAGGAATATATTAGCTCCTTTTTTTTCTGCTCCTAGAAGTTTAAATTTAACTCCACCTATTTCTCCTACTTCACCTATTGAACTAATTGTTCCTGTTCCTGCGATTACTCTTCCTTTTGTTAAATCTTCATTTACTAATCTATTATATATTTCAAGAGATGTCATAAGTCCTGCACTTGGTCCAGTTTCATCATTTTTAAATTTAAATTTAACCTTAGGATTTGTTTTTATATCATAGTTCGTTCCAACTAATATTCCTATTCCAAGCCTATTACCCATCTTTTTAAGTGGTGTTTTTATTTCTTTTTCTTTACCATTCCTTATTATTTTAAAATTAACTATATCTCCTTCTTTTTTTTCATCTAATAGGTCAGTAATTCTTGCGACAAGAGAAAAGTCTATTCCATCTGCACTTACAATTTGATCTCCTATTTTAAAGTCTGTTTTATATTTTGGGTCTTTTGCTAAGACATACATTTTTTTATTTTCTATTTCAACTTTTAAACCTGCAGCTGTATATGCTGATATTACAGCAGATAAATTTGCTTGTTTTAGTTCAAAATCACTTCTAAATTGTAGGTCATTTACATTTTCTTCTTTACTATATTTATATCCATCAAAGCTTTCTCTTTCCCAGTTTGAAATAATATAGCTAAGAAGGTATGAGCCTACTCTTCCTCTTAGACTTGTGACATATGATAAGTTAAAACTTCCTTTTGTTTTATTATTAGTATAAAGTTCTATTCTTTCTCCTACATTACTTATTCCTCCGCCTGTTGTTATATAGTAGTTTACTGGAATTACTGTTATCACACATAAAATTATTAATATATATATAAATAAATCTTCTTTATTAAATTTCATCTAATCACCTTTAATTATTATATCAAAAAAAGCAAGTTTTTTCTTGCTTTTTAATTCTGTTTACATTATTCAGATATACATGTTATTCTTGCATACCCATTACCTACATGTCCAATTCTTTGTACTCCGGTTGGTTCAGTCATTTTAACGTTAGTTGCGATTCTGCTTGTTGTCCACTTGCCTCCGGCTCCATCTATCATTACAGTATCTGTAAATGCAAGATTTGAATAATGAATTGAGCAATCTCTATCAGATGTGCCTGTTGAACATGATGAATCTTTTGGCCTTACGGATGTATTAGTTGAAAATTTATCGATTGCGACACATCCAGTATGTCCTGAAATATATGATGATCCAGAAGAGGCAACTCCACCACCATTGTTTACACATGATCTGAAGGCTCCACCTCCACCGAAGTAGCCTCCACCACCACCTGATGAAGATTCGCCACCATTACCACCAATGCCAAATTGTCCATCTTCACCTTTTCCTTTAGGAAGATTATAGAAACAGTTAATTGATAGAGATGTTGTATCCCCTGCTTTACCAGCTTCTGTTTGACTAGGTGCATGTCCATGATTTATATTGTCGTTTGCAGTTCCTCCAAGTCCTATACCATATAGTCCTCCACCTGGAGCATAAATATATCCGCCAGTTCCACCTGCTGCGACCATAATACGAGACTTTAGAGAGTAGAAACTTGACCAGTTAGTACCTGCGAATAGTCTGACATCAGTTGCTCCACCTCCACCATATCCTTGGAAAGTTGTTCTTCCTTCACTTTTAGAATTTCCTCCACCATTACATCCTCCATCAAAAGTATTGCTTCCTGGTTGTGCACCTATATAAAAATGTAATTTTTGGTTTTTTGTAAGTTTTATTACACCTGATGTGTATGCTCCTGGTGAACCCCCATAACCAGGTGAAGTAACATCAATTCCACCTTGGGCACCCCATAATTCTATTTTATATTTTGCAGTTGCTGGAGCTGTAAATGTTTGTGCGGTACAGGTTGTAGAATAATTCCATTTTGTACCAATATATTGATTTACTGGATTTGCTGGAGTAGTTCCTCCAGGATGTGTTCCACCTCCTCCACTACCAGGAGATGGCGATGTTGTTGGTGTTGGCGATGTTGTTGGTGATGTTGTTGGGTGCGAAGTCGGACTTGAGTCTAATCCAGTATTTTCACTATACATTCCATCCTCATAAACTCCAACATTTCCTTTTGTTAATTCATCAAAATTAATTGGTGTAATAATATTAATACCATAAGCATTTCCTAAATCAGGATGAGAAAAGCCTATATTTAGTGAAAATAAATTATCTTTATTACTTATATTTACACTACTTATTCTTAAATTATTAACTTTTTCATCAAACTTATTTGTTGTTACTCCCAAATTAGGTAGTTTATATCTAACATATTTATTAGTATCACCACCAGTTACAATACCATATTCTATTGCGAAATAATCATCTACTTTAGTTCCCTCAAAATTATTTTTTTCATCGTGACTTCTATTGCATATAATTTTAATTTGTCTTACAGAACCATCTCTCATTGTTAGTGATATTACATAGTTGCCAGTAAATGCTTTTTTAGATGTTTTAAATGTTTTACTAGCCGCATCAAATGATACAGAATAATTATCATGTCCATCTATTGAAACATTTGTTACTCCAATTTTTACTATATCATCTTGTATATTTTTAGTTAAAATATTTTTAAATGAGTATAATTCATTTTTATCAGATTCTATTTGTCTTCTATTACCAAACTTATTAACTATAGTAAATAGATTTATACTAATAACAGCAAGTATAGCAAAAGTAATAATTATTTCTATAACAGTCATTCCTTTATTATTAAGCATAATTCCTCCTATTTATAAAAATCTATTTCTAAAGTACCATATTCAAATATGTCTTTATTATCTACTGTTTTCTTATATTCTACTAATACTCTATAAACACCATACTTATTTTCATTTTTATAGTACGTTGGTAAAGTATTTACATAATCAGCAAAGCCTGTAGTAAAATGTTTATTTAAATCATTTAATCTCTTTAGATTGCTATCTGTACTAGTTGCATATCGTCCATCAAATACTGCTTTTAAATCATCAAATGTTGATGCATCTTTATCATCTAAACTATATTTAGTTATATATATATGAGGTATTCCTCCATTTTTACATGAAGTTTCATTTGTTTTATAATTATTAACATCTCCACATAATACATTTGCTTTTTCTAAATAATTAAGACACATATTACGAAGTCTTGTCTGTTCTTCTGGATTAGACATAGTTATATCACTACATTTAAATTGATAATATGTATCAGAAGAAACTGTTGTTTTAATTCCATTTATATTGCCTCCACTTCTTTGAATCATTCTCTTTATCCAATATGTTGCATATTTAGAATCAATATTATCTTGATGTTCTGCTTTTTCATAGTGACCTAATAGTGGAATAAAGCTATTATAGATTATAGAAAATGTCATTACTATAAACATAGATACTATTAAAGTTTCAACTAATGCAAAGCCTTTATTATTTTTTATTTTTTTCATATACTCTCCTTGCTATTATACTAAAACTATTATATAATACTTTATAGTAAAATACCATACAAAAGTAGACAAAAGGGGTTGAATGTATGTTAGAAGAAAACAATTTAGATACAACTGAACAAATGGTATCATTCGACTTCATGAAGATGCCTATTACGCAAATAGCAGACTATATTATTATGGCTGCTGCTCGTCGTAAGACATCTGATATTCATTTTGACCCTAGAGAGTCTGGAATGATGGTAAGATTTAGAGTTGATGGAGATTTACAAGATTATACATATATTCCTAAGGTATATGAAAAGAATCTTAGTACTAGATTAAAATTAATGGCCGGTATGAACATTACTGAAAATAGATTACCACAAGATGGTGCTATTAGAGGTACATTTGGTGGGCAAGAATTAGATATGCGTGTTTCTTCTCTTCCTTTAAATGAAGGTGAAAAAATAGTTATTCGTATACTTGATTACTCTAAAAGTTTAGGTGGTATTGATACTTTAGGATTCAATAGCAAAAATTTAGTAAAAATTAAGAGAATGCTTGGTATTCCTAACGGAATTATCCTAGTAACAGGAGCAACAGGTTCTGGTAAATCTACAACTACATATTCAATGCTTTCTGCTTTAAATAAGAAAGAAATAAATGTTATTACTGTAGAAGACCCAATAGAAATGAATATTGAAGGAATCAACCAAGTACAAGTTAACTCTGAAATTGGTATGACTTTTGCAGCAGCTTTAAGATCTATCTTACGTCAAGACCCTAACGTTATATTAATCGGAGAAATTCGTGATAGTGAAACCGCTCAAATAGCTGTACGTGCTGCCATTACTGGTCACTTAGTATTATCTACTATCCATACAAATAACTCTTTAGCAACAATTGAACGTTTACTTGATATGGATGTTGAAAGATACTTACTTTCTACTGCGCTTGTTGGTATAATTTCACAACGTCTTGCAAAAAAGATTTGCCCTCATTGTAGAATACAACGTCCTGCGACAATGTATGAGAAAAAAGTTTATAAGACATATATGAATATGGATGTTACTAATCTATGGGATGCTAATCATAAGGGATGTGAAAATTGTAATAAAGGATACAAAGGACGTATTGCTGTTCAAGAAGTATTAGAATTAGATGACGAACTTCGTTCAGCTATTTCTGCTAATAAAATGACTAAAGAAGAATTATCTAAAATGGTATATACAGAAAAAACTATTACTATGTTACAAGATGGTTTAGGTAAAGTAATTGATGGATTAACATCTTTTGAAGAAATATTTAGAATTATTGAAATTGAGACAAACTCAAATGAGTTAACTGCTCCAATGGAAGAAGTCCAATTAAATAAACCTGCTATTAAAGCAGTTAGTATAACTCCTATTTCATCAAATAGTGGTCCTCAAGTAATATCACTTACTGCCGCAACTGTTAATAATGCATTACACAACAATAAAAGAGAAAATTGATTTTCTCTTTTATTTTATTAATAAATATATTAGTACAAATAATGCACATAGAAGTATTACTAATAATAGTGATAATAATTCTTTGTGCATAAATCCATTTGCTTTTACTACTTTTTCTTCTTTTACTATTTCTTCTAATCTATTAATTATATCTTCTTGATTCATATTTATTAGATTATTAAGTTCTTTTACTATTAATTTTTTATGATTCTTATTTTGAGTTAAATATCTATTTACTATATTTTCAACCATTTTATTATGTGGTGTTTTATTTAACTCATCAGATGATGCTGTTATAATAGTCTTTTTTCTTTTTAAGATAATATTTGACGATATATTTGTATCTTTTAAATTAGATATTACTGTATCTGTATTAAATCCTTTATACTTTCTTATAACTATATCTTCTTTTTCTTTTGATATTGGAGTTATATAATATAATTCATTATCAATTGATATAACAAATCCATAATCGTTACCATCTTTAAACTTTTCTAGACTATCATCTTCTATCTTTAATTCTTTTCTTAAAGATAACATATCCTCTAATTTTACTATGATATGAAGTGGTCTATGTATTTCAGATTGTTCTATATAAAATGGTTTATTTATTTTATTTTTTATTTTTAAATTTATTTTATCTAGTCTTATCTTGTTATCTGTAACTCTTTTCTTAATAATTTCATTTATTTTTTCTTTTGATAATGATTTATCATCTAAAAACAAATTATTTATTGTATCTTTTTCTGCCTCTGTTAAATAAGGATTTTCTATTTTTTCTAAATATTCTCTTACCATATTATCACCTATTATAATTATATTAAAATACTATATATTTGTAAATTATTAATTATAGATAATAAGTTCGTGTTGAGCTCTAGTACATGCTACATATAATAATTTTTTCTCATTCTTTTTATAAGAGTTTTCTCTATTGTTATAGACTATTACTGAGTCAAATTCTAATCCTTTAGCAGTATATGCAGGTGTTATAACTAAATTTTTATTAAATCTTTTAGTATCATAGTCAAGTAAACTAATATCATACTCATCTTTTAATAATTCATATAATTTAGATGCTTCATCATAATCTTTTGTTATGATAGCTGTTTTATTATATTTACTTAAGTAGTTTATATCTTCTATTAGTGTTTTTTTTAAGTTGTCTATATTCTTTCTTATTATTACATCTTTTTGGTTATCTTTTCTTATAGCTGCGGTATGATTTAGATTTAATATTTTATTAGTATACTCTACTATTTTTTCTGTTGATCTATATGTTTTTGTTAATTCTATATAAATAGAGTCCTCAAATATATTAGTTAACTCTTCTAATGATTTATATTCATAGTATGGATTTATATTTTGATTTATATCTCCTAGTATTGTAAATGAAGCTTTTTTAAATATATTTTTAATTATTATATACTGTAATAAATTATAGTCTTGGGCTTCATCTATTATTACTTGTTTGATATTTCCTTCATAATTAAATCCATTTAGTAATCCTTTGATATAAGCATATATTAGTGAATCTTCATAATTTAGTTCTTTTCTATCAATAAAGTTTTTTATTTCAGCATCTGTTAATTTATATTTAGTAAAATTACTCTTAAAGAAATTTCTATATATATCTTTTATATTTAGCATGAAATTAGTAGTATTTTTAATTAGTTTTTTAAAATGAGGAACTTTAGTATCTTTACCTTTAGTAGTTGTTTCTGATAATTTTAGAGCTATTTCTTCTACTCTTTCGAATAGAGGAAGTTTTCCATATTTATAGTGTAACATATCATTTAGTTCTTCTTTTTTTATTAAATTTTTTCCATCTACTATGTCATATATAAATAAGGCATTTCTTATATAATCTTCTATATATAAGTTAATATCATTTACTATTTCATTTGATTGTTTATATTTTATTAATTCTTTATCTTCATCTAAATATGTATAATATCTTTCTACAAATGATGTAAAACTTTCTGTATCAGAATATTCATCACAAATTGATGATAGATAGTCAGTAAAAGTTGATGCTAAAGTGTTTTTTTCTCCAAGGGATGGTAATACATCTGATATATATTCTTGAAATACAGTATTTGGAGAAAATATTAAGACATTGTTAGATGTTAGATTTTTTATTTTATATAATAAATAGGCAATTCTATGTAGGGCAACAGTTGTTTTACCAGAGCCTGCGATACCTTGTACTATTAAAGTATTATTTTCTTCATTTCTTATTACTTGGTTTTGTTCTTTTTGAATTGTATTTACTACATTTCTCATTTTATCAGTAGAAGATTCTGACAATACTTGCTGCAACACTTCATCATCTATATTTAAATTATTATCAAATACTCCTATTAATTCTTTATTCTTAATTTTATATTGTCTTTTTCTTAGTAGTTCTCCACTAAATTCTCCACCTGGAGCCATATATTTAGCTCGTCCTACTTCATAATCATAAAATAGTGATGCGATAGGACTTCTCCAGTCATATATTATATTATTGTTTTTAGAATCATTTAAATATGTTAAAGATATATAAATATTACTTGTTGTGCCGTCATCATCTTTAAATACAATAGAGGCAAAGTATGGAGAATTCTCTATTTGTCTTAGAGTTTTTAATCTATTTATCTTTTTTACCTCTTTTGCTTCTTCATCGGATGAAGCCAATAATACTTGGTTTATTTCCATAGTGTCATATTCACTAATATTACTCCAAGCCATCTTTTTAAATTCTCTTATATCTTCACTTACTACTTTTACTTCACTTTCTAACTCTTCTTTTGTTTTTTCTAGTAGGTTATTTACTTTTTTTAATATTAATTTTTCTAATTCTAATTCTTTTCCTATAATTGCCATATTATCACCTTAATTAATAATAACATATACTGTTATTTAAATTAATCTATAGACATATTTTAATGTAAAGAAAAGAGGTTTTATACAACCTCTATTTCATATGTTAAGTCTTTATTATATTCTTTTAATTCTTCACATAAATTTATTAATACTTTTTTTCTAGATTCAACATCAGTATTAGCGTTACCTGCGATTATAAATATTACATTTTTAGTATTTTCATCTATTTTATAAGCTTCTCCATCTCTAATACCAAGATAGGCCATTATTCCTTTATCATCTTTATATAGAAAATCAGTTGGTTCAACATGTTTAGATGGAGCTGAGATTGGATAGAATGTATCTTCTACTTTAGACTTAGTAAAGTAAATATTACCTGTTACTTTATCTAAATCATGTCCTCCTATAGATAAGTATGAATTAAGGCTAGCTAAATTATACACATCTACTATTGAGTTTATTCTAGGTATTTGTCCTCTTCTTTTTATATTTTCTATAAATGATTCTACTGTAGGAGGATTTTTCTTTACGCTTCTTTTAACATTTTCTATTAATTTTCTATATCCTTCTATTATAGGATTATTTTTTACCCTTTCATAATCTAATTCTAATATTTCTTTTTCTTTTGCTTTTAATTTATTTATAAATTTATCATCTAATGTAATGGTTGATGAAATATTATATACTCTAGCAGCGACTATATTTTTTATTCCTAATTCTTTGAACGATTCATCTAATATTAATTTCATATTATCTCCTTAATTTTCTTTACTACTTGATAAAATTCATTTTTATATTTTAATAATTTTTCATTAGTAGTTGCTTCAAATCTAAGAGTTAGATTTGGGCCTGTATTTGATGCTCTTACTAGTGCCCATCCATCACTAAATTCTACCCTTACTCCATCTATTTCTATATAATTATAATTTTGTTCTTTTACATACTCTTTTACTAAGTCTACTACTTTGAATTTAGTTTCATCACTACATTCTATTTTTTCTTCTTCTGTTTGATAATATTTTGGTATATCTTCAATCATTTCATCTAATGTTTTATCACTTTTTGATAGTATTTCAATTAACCTTAGAGATGCATATATTCCACTATCAAATCCTGGCCATCTATCTCTAAAATATACATGTCCTGATAATTCTCCACCAAATGCTAAGTCTAGTTCTTTTACTCTTGCTTTTGTATATGAGTTACCTGTCTTATAGCAATAAGGTATACCACCTAGTCTTGTTATTTCATCACTTAGGGCTTTAGAACATTTAACATCATATAAAAATTTTTTATTAGATACTTTATTTATAATATCTTTTATAATTAATATCATATATTTATCAGTTGGAACAAATATGCCTTTTGGGGTTATACATCCTAGTCTATCCCCATCTCCATCATACGCTACTCCTATATCAGCATTAATTTCTTTTACTTTGTTTTTTAATTGTTCTAAATTACTTTCTACACATGGATCTGGATGATGATTTGGAAAGTTTCCATCTGATACATCATTTATAAAGGTTGTATCTAAGTTGAACATAGAAAATACGTCTTTTACTATAGTTGATGTTGTTCCATTACCTGGATCTACTACTACCTTTAGTCTTTTATCTCCTAGGTTAATACTCTTTTTAATTAATTCTAAGTATGGTCTTTTTACATCTTTTGTAAATAATTTTCCTTCTCCTTCATAGAAATTATTTTCTTCTATTTCTTTTCTTAAATCTAATATTTCTTGTCCTTTACAATTACCTTTAATATCATATGAAAATTTAAATCCATTATCATCTTTTGGATTATGTGAGGCTGTAATTTCAATTCCTGCGTATGTATTTAAATATATTTGAGCAAAATAAAACATAGGTGTTGTAGATATCCCAATATCTATTATATCTACTCCAGTTGATAGTATTCCTTCTACTAGTGCTTCTTTTAGATATGGTCCACTTATTCTATTATCACAACCTAGGATCATCTTTGTTATATTCATTTTTCTTAAATGAGTTCCGTATCCTTTTCCAAATGTATAGGCACTATCTTCATCTAATTCTTCTTTATATATGCCTCTTATGTCGTATCCTCTAAAGATATATTTATTTATATTTTTCTTTATTTTATATTTCATATATTCTCCTATATTAATAATACCATAAAATTAAAAGAAGTTGTTAGTTAACTCCTTTTAATTTTATTTTTTTCTTTTAAATAATGTTATAATTCTCTCGGTTAAAGATATTTTATTTGGAAATATTATATCCTTTATCTTAGAGAATCCTATATTAATTTTATCTAATTTAGGGAATGAATTTAATAGACGTTTTACTAAGAATGATGAATTTTCTAGTTGTTTTCTTACTTCTTGTCTTATCTTATTAGTCGCATCTTTATTTAGATATTTTGCAGTATTTATTTTTAATTTATTCATTACTATTAGAGTTACGACTAAGTCTGTTATAAATATTATTAATAATATATAGAATAATATATTAAATACTACGCTCGTCATACTATTAATTATTATAAATAATATATTATTTACATATTTAACTACTAGTACTCCACCTATTCCAAATAATACTGCATTTAGTAGGCATATTCTTCCATCTAAGTTATATTTCATATGAGAATAATCCCACCATCTTAGTTTAAATGTTTTTTCCATTATATAACTAGTTGTAAATTCTACTACTGAACACAATACTAGTGACATTACAAATAATACTAATAGATCATTTTTATATGTTGATAGAAATAAAGTTATTAAAAGGGATCCTACTCCATATATTGGTACTATTGGTCCTACTAGGAATCCTCTTGTTAAATTTATTTTCTTTTGTTCTAGAGAAGTTGTGATAACTTCTATGAAGTATCCTATTATTCCATATGCTATAAATAGTAAGAATATTGATTTATATAAATTATTAGTAAAATTAAACATACATTTTCACCAATACTGTTATAATAACTACTAAAGCTATTAATATTCTATAGTACATAAATATTTTAAAGTCATTATTCTTAATATATTTTAATAAGAAGTTTATGCATAATAGTCCTATTATAAAAGATGATATTATTCCTATTACAAATATTGTGTAATTAGTAGATATAAGTGTCCAAGTACTCTTATGAAGTAATTTTAATATTACTCCTCCTAGTATTACTGGGGCTGACATATAAAATGAAAACTTAGTGGCTGATGTTCTATCTAATTTTAATGTTCTTGCGGCTGAAATTGTTGTTCCTGATCTTGAAAAACCTGGTATTAATGCAAACATTTGAGCACATCCTATTAGAAGAGCATCTTTAAATGTTATATCATCTATTTTTTTTGTAGATTCAGATAGTTTATCTGATTTATATAATATTATTCCCATAACTATTAGAGCTAGTGATATTAATATATATTTGTTTCTTACGACATTATCTACTACATCTTCTAATAATACCCCTGCTATAGCAGCAGGTATTGTTGCAGTTACTATTAACCATAATAGTTTGCCTTCTTTTTCTTTTATGCCTGTTGTAAATCCATTTTGAAACATTTTAATAAAGTCTTTAAAGAAATATATTCCTATTGCTAGTAAAGTACCTAAATGTAGTGCTAAATCGAATGTTGTTTCTCCTGCTAAAGATAACATCCCTTTTCCTATTCCAAATACATCTCTAAATATAATAAGATGAGCAGATGATGATATTGGAAGAAATTCTGATATTCCTTGGACTATACCAAGTATGATTGTTGCGATTAAATTCATTTTTAGTCTCCTAACTTATAACCAATAAATGTACCTAATAAGACTAGTAGTATTCCAACTACTACTTCAGGTATACCTGTTGCTTTATTATATACATTTAATATTAATACTAATATTGATGCTAATATGAAACCATATATTCCATAATATGTATATATTTCATATTTTTTTAATAGATATTCTATTAATTTAGCTGTTAATACTATACCTAATAATACACCTATTCCAAATGGAACTAATATTAGTAAATTATGTCCTAATAAATTAAATTTAGTAATATTAGATATTGTATTTAATATTGGCTTATAAAAACCTATCAACATAAGTACAAATGATCCAGATACTCCTGGTATTACCATAGTAGATGCAGCTAGCATACCTACTAATAGTAATATTATCATTGTAAATAAACTAACGTTATTTAGTGATACAGTATTTTCACTTGTTTGTAATAGTCTTAAAATTATTACTAGAGAAGTAGTTGATAGGAAAGATAATAAGTATCCTAAACTAACTTTATGCCCTTTAGCTTTTTTTAATAATAATGGAAATCCTCCTACTATTAATCCTATAAAAAATAGTGTAGTTGCGAAGGTATAATTAGTTAGAGTATAGTTTAATAATTTAGATAATATTAATATAGATAATACTGCACCTATTCCTAAATATAATAATAATTTTAATGATTTTTTTGGTGTTTTTAGAATTGATGAGATTGATTTTATAATATCTTCATATATTCCCATAGTCATAGCTAATGTTCCACCACTTACTCCTGGTATAATATTAGCTATTCCTAGAATAAAACCTTTTACTATAAGAAGAAGATTTTCTAATTGCTTTTGCATCTACTCCATTACCTCCATTATAATTGGTACCATATGTTTTTTTCTTGATACGCAGTTTTCAATATATGTTCCTTCTAATAAATTACTTTCATTATAAGCAAGCCCTATATAGTTTTTACCAAATGTATTATAAAGTACATAGCTTCCTTTTTTAATTATATCTGTAAAGTATAAACATACTAATTGATAGTTATTATTCTCTGCAACTTTGTCTAATGCTTTTACATATTCTGGTATATCTTTTTCTATTTCAGAGAAGTCTGTTGTGAAGAATTGTCCTATAGCAAAAGTCTTTCCATTTATAGTAAATGCTTTGAAGTCATTATAAATAACATCTTCTTTAGTCATTCCTTCCATAGAAGTTCCTGCTTTAATTAGAGACATTCCATATACTTCATAATCAACTTCAGCAATTCTTGCTAAATCAGTAACTGCTTGTCTATCAATATCAGTTGCGGTTGGACTACTTAATATTAATGTATCAGAAAGTATTCCTGTTATTAGTGCTCCTGCGATTCTTTTTGGTATTCCTATACCTCTTTCTTTAAATAAGGTATAAACTATTGTACAAGTTGAACCTAATACGACATTTCTAAAGTTAATTGGAGAAGTTGTTGTTATTGATCCTAGGTTATGGTGATCAATTATTTCTTTTATTTCAGCTTCTTCTATACCATCAACAGATTGTGCTTTTTCATTGTGATCTACTAATATTACTTTCTTTGGAACTCTATCGTTTAAGTCAGTTATTTTAAGTAGACCTAAACATTTATTGTTCTTATCTACTATTGGATAATTAGTATGACGTAGTTTTTCATTTTTTTCTAATACATCATCTACATAATCTGTATTTAAAAATGTTATTGGGTTACATATTTTTATTATTGTTTTTACATAATTAGCTAATGATACAAGTTTTGCGATATGATATGTGTCATATGGCGTTCTTATTACATTTACTCCTTGTTCTTTTGCCTCTTCTATATGTGATTCATGCATATCTGAGTCTGATGATAATATTATTAATTTAACTCCACTAGATATTGCATATTCTATAATAGAGTGTCTATCTCCTACTATTAGAACCATATTTTTATCTAATTTAACGCTATTTAAGAAAGTTGTACTTCTATATGATGCGACTAATAGTTTACCTATTATTTCTTCATCTATTCTTACTATTTCTTCACCTTTTAGGACAGTTAATAAGTTATCATATGATGTATATAGTTCTTCTATATTTTCATTTACCATTGTTTCAGATAAATCTTTTAAAGTTATTAAGCCTGAAAATGTTTTATCATCATGTACTATAGGAAGACCTGTTAATCCTTCTCTTATCATATATTGATATCCATCATAAATAGATGCTTTTTCATTTATTTTGGCATCTTTATGATAACCTGTATCTAATATTTGTAATTTAACATCATTTAAATACTTCGGTTCTTGTAAATCAAAATATTTTAATGCATACTTTGTTTCTTTATTTATAGTTCCTAATACTCTTGGCTCTGTATCTTCACCTAATTCATTTTTCAAATAGGATAATCCTATCGCAGACATTACTGCATCACTATCTGGTTTTTTATGTCCAAAAATAAATGTCTTCATTTAATCCCTCTTTCTTATACTCACACTTCTATTTTAACACAAAAAACTAGTATAAAACTAGTTTTATTTAACTCTATTGATAATCATTATAAATAGAAATGTCATGGCTACTTTTATCTCTTTTCTTAATGATACATATTTTTCTTCTATAGCACATATGTCATCAATTATATCTAATATCCACCCTTCTAAATATATTGGAGGAGATAATGTTATTGGAAACATATGAGTTTTTATTAATGACATTTCAAATTCATTTGCCCCAAAATATTTTTTAGCATTTTCGGCTGCAATACGAGGATGTTTTATTAATCTATTCCATGCATTCATATCTTTTGTTTCACTATCAAATAAGTCATGCATTAAAGCTGCTCGTGTTGCTTCTTCATAGTTTAATCTAAGAAACCTACATACTTTATATGTTTTTTTTGCTACTCTTAATAAATGTTCATATCTTGTTATTCCATGATGTGAAATATCTTTTGTCTTTTGAAATTTATCATGATAAATTATTTTATTTTCTATATCTTTATATTCTATTACACTCTTTTTCATAGTATAAATTTTATGATAAATTTATATCTTAGTCAAGAAAAGTTAACTATTATTTTTTTAAAATATGTATACTAGACCATTTCTTTTAATAATTTTTCTATTTCTTCTTTTGAGGCTGTATCTATTTCTTTTGTTTCTAAGTCTTCATTTACCCATGAAGGTAGATTTTCATCTTTTTTCTTATAACTTCTTTTAACATTCTTTTCTGTCTTTTTTAGTGCATCTTCTACTGTCTCTATATTTAGTCTTTTCCATTCCCCAGCAATTGTTTCTACATAGTCTTTTTTTAGACTACCACTTGTTTTATTTAAAACATATGCTAGTAAGACGTTTACTACTCCTGGATTTAGTTTTTGATCTATTAATAGTCCTTCTACTAATTTTTTATCTCTAGCTGTTGGTTCTGCATTTTTATATTTTGCTTTTAAAAATTCATATGGAGTTAAATTTTCAAATAGACTAATAAGTCTTGCTCTTTTAGATGTATTTCCTACTGGTGATTTTAGATATTCTGGTTGTCTATTATATATTAGTGTTGGTAATGCTCCACTATTTTCAAACATATAATATTTTCTTGCAGACTGTCTTAGTGTTACTTTATCTATTAATCCTTTTTCATTTAGAGAATTTCTTACTAATACTTGCATATCTTTTGTTTTTAAATTATATGCATATGCTAATGAATTTATTAATGATTTTACATCATCTGTAAAACATTTATCAGATATACTACTTTTTGGTATTCCACTTATCAATAAATTAAAATCTATCATCTTATTTATGTTAATTTCACCTGTTTCAAGAGACGCAATATTATATATTTCTACTGGGTTACCTGGATGCGTATAATATATTTCATCTAATGTTGATGTTATTTCTTGATATTCCTTGGTATTTACTCTAGGTATTTTATAATATGACAATAATTTTTCATATTCATTTTTACCTAGATTATTATATAAAACTACATTAAGTACTGGATGATTAAAAAAATCAGATGCTTGAAGTGGTGAATATAATAAATATAGATAACTATTTACATCACCTTCTTTAACAAATGTCCTAAGTAGTCCAATTCCTTCTAATCGTCTTCTTGCTTCTACTATATCATTTAATCCTAGTTGCATAGTAGCCATAAGATGATGATGTGTCAAATCATCACTTATTACTTCTAATTTTTCTAAATCATTTATTAGAGTAAAATAAAGTGTAGTTGCGGTATGACCAATAATAGGTTGATATAACATACTTATTATTTTATTATCATTTATACTTAATATTGTTTTATTTACTACTGTATATTTATCTGCTGGTAATATTGTTATATTGCTCATACATACCTCCTAGAATCATTATATACTATTTTTTGAATTAACTTAAATACTCATTTTTATATATTATTTTTTTTTGTAAGTTTTCTTCTGTTTCCAAATATTTTTTAGCATGTTTTGCTTGAGCATTTTTTAATATTTGTTCAAGTAATTCTTCCTTTTTTTCACCTTTAGTTATTATACTTGAAACAATTATTTTTATATCTCTTTTTATTAATTCAAAAATTTCACCTTTTTTATTAATAAAATCATATATATATTTATTATATATTTTTATCAAATCATCATTTAAAATATAATTATTTTCAGATATTATTTTAGATAATTCTTTGAATTTATTCATTCTTTCATCAAAGGATTTTTCTCCTTTTGTTAGTTTAGGTGAATAAGTACTATATCTATCAAATGTTTCTTTTTCTTCCTTTAAACCAATTACTAGTACTTCTGTATCAATATCACTTTCTTCAAGCATATTTCCCATCGATAATAAAACTCTTGAAATATTTTTCATAACCTCTCTATTTAGTATTTTTATTTTAGTTAAAAATTCTTCATACGAAACAAAATAATCTTTTATATTTAGATTATTGTAGTTTTTTATTACTCTTTCTGAAAATTCTTCTAGAAAAGATGCTTTAAATAATTTGTTTATGTAAGTATTACCTTCTTTTGATAAATTTTTTCTTATTTCTTCATTTATATAATCAATAATATTACCATCAAACATTTCTAATGATAATACTGTCATTTCTAGGGAACCATCTTTTAGTGCCATATCGATTGTAGGTTTTATTGGTTTTAAGTGTTCTTCTTCTATATAATATTCTATTGGTAAATTTGTCATATTCTTCCTTTAATTTAAATATTCTCTTACTTTTATTTTCTTTCTATTAATTTTAGTTACTAATTCATCTAGTTTGATAAAAGATTTTTGTGTTTTTTCTTTAGTAAGTTCTAAAATTATATTATTTACTGGCAGTTCTTTTTCCATAACTATTATTAATATAATTTTTATATCTTCTTTTATTTTTTCAAATATTTCACCTTTTTTAGAAGTGAAATCTTTTATATATTCATTGTATGTTTCTATTAATTTTTCATTTGCTAGATAATCAATATTTCCTAATGTTTTGCATAGTCTTTTTATAGATTTTATTTTAAAATCTTTCTCAGCTTCTTCTTCATTTATTATTGGATTATAATCTTCATAAGATTCTATATCTGCTTCATTATTTTTTTCTATATCAGATTCTTTATATCCTTCGTTTAATACTTCGTTTAACATTTTGTTTGTGACATCATTAATTTCCTCTAATTCACCTTCTAATAATTCTGTAAAAGAATATAATACTTCTAAGATATTATTATATATTAGTCTATTAGCAACTTTTACATTTGCTAAAAACTCTTCATATGTTAAAAAATATTTTTTTACATCAAGTCTTGGATATCTATTAATTACTCTTTCAGCAAATTCTTCTAAGCCTTCATATGTCATAATCGAAGTTATATTATCTTTTTTTAAAGTCTTTTTTAATTCTTCTTTTATATAATCTGATATTTTATTTTCATTTGTTTCAAGTTCAATGACAGTATATTCTAGTGAATTTGTTGTTAAAGCTAAATCTATAGTGGGTTCTATAGGAGTTAAATTATTTTTTTCTATAAAATATTCTAATGGTAATCTTTTCATGGTTCACCCCTCGTATTAGCTTATTATTCTAACATAATTTAAATATAATTTAAAGAAAAAACATTATCTTTTAAATAATGTTTTCTCATTTGTTACTAATAATTTTATTGTTTTTTCATCTTCTAAATCCAAGACTTTACTCTTTACTATTGTTCTTATGTCTTCTCTTATAGAATCATATATAACGTTATACTCTTTTTTATAAATTAATTCTACTATTTCTCCTATAATTAAATCTTTATGCCCTTCTAATTTATTGCTTTTAATTTTTTTAATTATATTTTTATATAATTTTTCTATTAAATTTAATCTTTCTAAGTCTTTGATATCTTGATTGTAATCAGCTGTTAGTTTTAAATTGCCTATTACTTCATCTTCTATTTCTTTTAGCATATCACTATTTTTATCTTTTTTTATTGATGATATTAATGTTTCTAAATATGTTTTTTCTTTTTTTAGTCTTTTTTCTAATGAATGTGAAGTTAATCTAACTATATTATTATCAGTAAATTCAATTTTGTTTTTTGTATTTTTTATTGTATTTTCTTTTAACATAATGTCCTCCTCTTTGGCGTGAAGCTTAATTATAACATATTTTTTGATTGAGGTAAAGAAAAAATATAGACTTATAAATCTATATTAAATGGATTATGTTTATTATTTTATCTATGTTTAAATTAATAAAATATATTATCATCATAGAAAGTACCAAGAAAGGTCCAAATGGTATTAGATTGTTTTTATATTTTAGCATTATTATTATAGATATTGGTAGTGCTATTAGCGAGGCTAAAAAGATTGAAAATACTCCCATATGTGGCCCTAATACAAATCCTATTGTAAACATAAGTTTTATATCTCCACCACCTAATGTTTCTTTTTTAAATATTTTATTACCTATATACATTATTAGATACATTATAACAAATAATAATATGCCACTTCCAAATCTTTGAATTAATTCTATTGGTCTTTCATATATTAGATATAATGTTGCGAAATAGATTGATAGCGTTAACACTACTTCATCTGGTATTACTAGGTATTTTATATCTGCGACTGATATTATAGCAAATAAAGATATTATACCTAATCCTATTAATAGTTCTTTTGTTAATCCAAATCTATAATATGCAAATGCAAAAAGCATTCCTATTACTATTTCCATATATGTACTCATTGGTGATATTTTAGTTTTACAATATCTACATCTTCCTCTTAATACTAAATATGAAAGTACTGGAATCATATCTAAAAAATTTAGTTGATGTCCACAATTATCACAATGAGATGGTTTTTTTACTATATCTTCTTCTATTGGTAGTCTCATTCCTACTACTGTGTAAAATGATGCCATGTGCATACCAAGTAAGAAGAAGATTATCATATAAATATATTCCACTTTTACACCTACTTAACTGTATTATATATTGCAAACATAGGTTGAATTATAGATACTAGTATTATTCCTACTACTACTGCTAAAAAGACAATTAGGGCTGGCTCTAATAGTGATTTCATTGTATCTATTATGTTTTTATGTAATCCTTGGAAGTGCTTTGCCACTTTATCCATCATAGCTCCTAATTGACCAGTTTGTTCTCCTGTTACTATCATTTCATAGGCCACTATTGGTATTGCCCATTCTCCACGGAATGCAGATGATGTTGTTTCACCTTTTCCTAGATTTACAAGTGTCTTTCTAATTATACCTTTATATACTTCGTTATTTGTTATATTAGATAGTATTTGCATAGAGTCAGTTATGAATACTCCATGATTTAAAAGTGAAGCAAAAGTTTTGGTAAAATTAGATATTTCATTGTAAATAATTACATTCTTTATTACTGGTATATGCATTAACATAGTTTGTACTACTTTTCTAAATTCTGAATTATTCTTATATAGATATGTAAATATTCCCATAGCTAAAATTATTAATATAATTAGAAGTGCTCCATTATTTATTAGGAAATTACTTACACCAACTATTGTTTTTGTTAGTGGTGGTAATTCTCCACCGTTTGCTTCAAACATTGCACTAAATTGAGGTACTAAATTAGTTAACATAAAGACTAATACTCCATTAGCAATAATTAATACTACTACTGGATAAATCATTGCTGAAATCATTTGTTTTTTTGTTTGTTCCATTGTTGTATAATAGTCTGCCATATCATCTAAGACTGATGGTAGGTCTCCTGTTCTTTCAGCTGTTTTTACCATGTTTATTAATAGTGGTGGAAAATACTTTCCTTGTTTTTCTAGTGCATGAGACAAGTTTTCTCCATGAGTTAATTCATATATTAGTTGTAAGAATGAATGTTTTAAAGCTGGTTTTGTTGCCTGTTTAGATAAAATTCTAACTGCATCTACTAATGGTATTCCTGCTTTTAAATATGTAGATAGTTGTGTTAGTAAAAAAGATAATTGTCCTGCACTAATTGTACCATCTAGAAATTTTATATCTATATCGCTTTTTGATCTCTCTTCTACTTGTAATACGGTATAACCACATGCCGTTAGAATACTTCTTACATCGCTAGCTTCAGAAGTTTCCATTGTTCCTTTTACAATTTTATTTAAATCATTCTTATATGTGTACTTAAATCTCTTGTAAATTTCACTTTTCTTAGTTTCTTTCTTTTCTGCTTTTTCTTCTATTACTTCATCATTTTTTGTTAAAGCATCAGGTGCTAAATCGGAAACACTTATTTCTTCCGCATTAACTTTCTTTTCTACTTTTTTGTCTTTCTTCTTACTAAATAATCCCATAACATGCTCCTATTATCTATTAAAATAATATCATAATATTTAATAAATAACTAGAGAAAAAGAAGTATTATTGATACTTCTTTAAAAAACTTTCTTTAAACTCTTTAAAATTGTTTTCTTTTATTGCTCCTCTTATTTCTTCCATTAATTTTATTAGGAATCTAATATTATGAATTGATAGTAGTGTTCCTCCAAGGGACTCCTTTGCCATTATTAAATGTCTTATATATGATTTAGTGTAATGTTTACATGTGTAGCAATCACATTCTTCATCTATTTTAGTATAGTCTTCTCTAAATTTTAAGTTATGTAGATTTATTTTACCTGTTCTTGTAAAAGCTTGTCCATGTCTTGCGATTCTAGTTGGTAGTACACAGTCAAATATGTCTATTCCTCTTTCTACACCTTCTAATAAATCAACTGGATCTCCTACTCCCATTAGATATCTTACTTTGTCTTCTGGTAAATACTTTATCGCATAATCTATCATCTTATACATAGTAGGTTTATCTTCTCCTACTGATGTTCCTCCAATAGAATATCCATCAAAGTTCATTTCTACTGTCTTTTTACAAGAGTACTCTCTTAAATCTTCAAACTCTCCACCTTGAACTATTCCAAATAAGGATTGATTTTCATTATTGAATACATCTTTTCCTCTTTTGGCCCATCTTAGTGTTCTTTCTACTGAGTTTTTCATATATTCATATGTTGCTGGATATGGTGGACATTCATCGAATGACATAGCAATATCTGAATCTAATTTATTTTGTATTTCTATTGATTTTTCTGGAGTTAAGAATAATGGTTTACCATCTATATGGGATTTAAAGTGTACACCTTCTTCTGTTATATCTTTTTCTTTATTTTTAGCTAAGGAAAACACTTGAAATCCACCTGAGTCAGTTAATATTGGACCATTCCAATTCATATATTTATGTAATCCACCAGCAGCATTTACTATATCTTCTCCTGGTCTTAACCATAAATGATATGTATTTGATAAAATTATACCTGCTCCTTGGTCTTTTACCATTTCAGGTGTTAGTCCTTTTACTGTTGCTTGTGTTCCAACAGGCATAAACATAGGAGTATCATATGTCCCATGATTGGTTTCTATTTTACCAAGTCTTGCTTTTCCATCATTTTTTATTAAAGTATATTTTATTTTCATACTCCTCCTATTTTATAAACATTGCATCTCCGAATGAGAAAAATCTATATTTATCTTCTACTGCTTTATTATAAGCTTTTAATATATTTTCTCTTCCAGCTAGAGCTGATACTAACATAACTAGGGTTGATTTAGGTAGGTGGAAATTAGTTATTAGAGAATCTATTGCTTTATAATCATATCCTGGATATATAAATATATCAGTCCATCCAGCACTTTCTTCAAATTGATTATGATTTTTCATAACTGTTTCTAATACTCTAGTAGATGTAGTCCCAACTGCAATTATCTTCTTATTATTTTTCTTTGTCTCATTAAGTTTTTTAGCTACTTCTTTAGACATGTTGTAATATTCACTATGCATATGATGTTTTTTTATATCATCTACTTTTACTGGTCTAAATGTACCTAATCCAACATGTAATGTTACATAGCAAATATTAATTCCTTTTTCTTCTATTTTTTTTAATAATTCCTTTGTGAAATGTAGTCCAGCAGTTGGTGCCGCAGCTGATCCTTCTTCTTTTGCATATACAGTATTATACATAGTTTTATCTTCTAGTTTTTCGTGTATATATGGAGGTAGTGGCATTGCCCCTAATGAATCTAATATTTCTAAAAATATTCCGTCATAAATAAATTCAAAATGTCTTATTCCTTCATCTAGTACTTTTGTACATTTGCATTTTAATCTGCCATCTCCAAAAGATACTATTGTACCTTCTTTTACTCTTCTAGCTGGCTTTACTAATGTTTCCCAAGTATTTTCTTCTAGATTCTTTAAAAGTAATACTTCTATTAATGCGTGAGTATCAGTCTTTTCACCTAATAATCTTGCCGGTAAAACTTTTGTATTATTTAATACTAGTGTATCTCCTTTTTCTAAGTATGAAATTATGTCATAGAATTTTTTGTGTTCTATTTCTCCTGTTACTTTATCTAATACTAACAGTTTTGCTTCATCTCTTTTTTCTAATGGAGTTTGGGCAATTAGTTCTTCTGGTAAATTGTAGTCAAATAAATCTAAGTTCATACTACACCTCTTTCCGTCGTTAATTATATCAAAATTTTATATATAAAGAAAGAAGAAAATAGGATTCTATTTTCTTTTCATTTTTTTTTGATTTATAATTTTTATAACTTCTTTACTAATATCTTTTTTTATTCTTTCTTCTATATCTTTTTCTCTAATTGTTATTTCAGAAGTAGTTGCGGATAGAAGTTTTCCGTTTTGCTTTATACTATATTTTGATGAATATACTAAGTGATTATCTTTACCTTCATACCTTGTTATGGTATTTACTAACTCTTCATTCTCATTAGTTAATTTTTCTATATATACATCATTTAATTTGTATTTTGTTCCATATAATATTTTTCTGCTATAGTTATTAATATCACTAGTTAAAAATCTATTTAAATATTTGCAATCAAATAAATATGATGCGATTATTGAAAGTGATAAATTACTTTTCAATGTTATTCCGATATTTGCCATATTCCCTCCCAGTGCATCATATTATAACATTTATTAATAAATATTGGTAGTAGTTAATTAAAAAAGATAAATTACTATTTTTTTGTACTTTTTAATACTTTAACTTTATTGCTTTTATCTAATTCTTTATTTAATTCAATAGCTGTTTGTATTTTTAAAACTTCTAATTCCAATTTCTTAGAATTTGTTTTGGTTGTAAATGTTGTTACCAATCCATTCTTATTTATTTTATATTTATATATTGAATAATATACTATATAATCTTTTCCATTTATATTATCTTTCTTTAAATGATTAGTTAATTCTTCATCACTAGATAATATTTTTTCAATATATTCTTCATTTATTGTAGAAACTTTTGTTCTTAATTTGTATTTTTTTAAATCTTGTTTTAAAAAGTCACTTACATAATCATCGTTAAATATATATGCAGCTATATTTTTTAGTGACATATCTTTTTTTAGTTCTTGTAATGTTCTTATATCCATATTAACCCTCCTGATATTTAAAATTATATCACTATTTTTTGGATATTCCTAATACTTCATATGCTTTATCTGTTGCCACTCTTCCTCGAGATGTTCTTTTTAATAGACCTTGTTGAAGAAGGAATGGTTCATATACATCTTCTATAGTTGTTACTTCTTCTCCTATGGTAGATGCTAAGGCTTCTATTCCAACTGGTCCTCCATTAAATCTATTTATTATAGAACTTAATATTTCATAATCAGTTGCATCTAAGCCATTTTTATCTACATGCAAGCGGTCTAGTGCTCTTAGGGTTATATCTAAGTCTATTTCTGCCATACCTTCTACTAGTGCAAAATCTCTTACTCTTTTATATAACCTATTAGCAATTCTAGGTGTACCACGAGATCTTCTAGCTAATTCGAAGGAAGCTTCTTCTGTTATTGGAAATGACAAGACATTACTTGTTCTTTTTATAATATCTTTTAGTTCCTCTACTTTATAAAATTGTAGTTTTGATGTTATCCCGAATCTATCCCTTAAAGGTGAAGATAAATCTCCTGCACGTGTTGTTGCACCTACTAGAGTAAATGGTGGTAGAGATATTCTTATACTTCTTGATGAATCGTCTGAACCTACTACTATATCTAGTGAAAAGTCTTCCATTGCACTATATAATATTTCTTCAATAAATCTTGGCATTCTATGTATTTCATCTATAAATAATACATCACCAGGTTCAAGAGATGATAAGATTGCTGCTAAGTCACCAGGCTTTTCAATAGATGGTCCACTTGATGTTTTTATATTTACTCCCATTTCATTTGAAATTATATTAGCAAGTGTAGTTTTACCTAGTCCTGGTGGTCCATATAGTAAGACATGGTCTAAGGGTTCATTTCTCATTTTAGCAGCTTCTATAAATACTTTAATATTATCTTTTACATCGCTTTGTCCAATATAGTCAGATAGGACTATTGGTCTTATAGCTAAATCTTCTTTATTTGCAAATAATTCTTTATCTTCCATATGCCTCCTATCTTAGCATTAATTTTAATGCATCTTTTACTTGATCTTCTAATTTTAGAGATGTATCTACTTTAGCAATTACAGGTTTTATTTCTTTTTCTTTATATCCTAATCCTAATAATACATTTTCTAATTCTTTAGATACTTCTACTTCTTTATCACTTATTCCTAATCCAATAAACTCTAGTTTGCCTTTTAAGTCTAATATTATTTGTTTAGCAAGTTTATCGCCTATTTTAGGAAACTTTTTCAAATAAAGAACATTTTCTCTTTCTATCGCATCCATTATTCCATCGACTGATCCTGTTGCAAGTAATGGTAGCGTCATTTTAGGTCCTAGTCCTTTTACTGATATTAATTTTAAAAATAGATTCTTTTCTGCCTTAGTTTTAAATCCATATAGACTGTTTTCTGTTTCACCAATATTTTGATAAATATATATTTTATTTTCTAGCCCTACTTCATAGATATATGGATTAGATACATATATTAAATACCCTATTCCATTATTATCTAATACTATCGAATTTACTTTTTGTTCTACTACTTTTCCTATTATATAATCGTACATATTAATCTCCTAAAATCATTTTATAATATAAAACATATATTCGTCAAGTTGACTTATGTTATTTGTCATATAAGAAAAAAACTAATCAAATTAGTTTTTAGTCTTCTTTTAAATTATAGTATACATCTTGTACATCATCGTTGTCTTCTAATACTTCTACTAAGTTATGAACCTTTTCTTTTGACTCTTCGTCAAGTTCAACAAACATATTTGGAATGTATGTTAATTCACATTCTAAAAATTCTTTTACTCCGGCATTTTCTAATGCATCTTTTACAGAAGTAAAGTCTTTTTGATCTGTTGTTATATGATATGTATCATCTTCTTTTACGAAGTCTAATGCTCCTGCATCAAGAGATGCCATCATCATATCATCTTCATTATATTCACCTGGTATTACTATAGAACCACGTCTTTCAAACATGTATGATACAGAACCATCTGTTCCTAAGTTCCCTCCTGCTTTAGTAAATGAACTTCTTACAGTTGATGCTGTTCTATTACGATTATCTGTTAGACAGTCTACCATAAATGCTACTCCATTTGGTCCATATCCTTCATATCTTACTGTTTCATAGTTTGCATCATTTCCTGTACCTGCTGCTTTATCTATCGCCTTTTGAATATTATCTTTAGGCATATTTTGTGCTTTAGCCTTATCTACTACTAATCTTAAAGCAGAGTTTTGAGACGGATCTGGTGAACCACCTTTAGCTGCTACCATGATTTCTTTAGCTAATTTTTGAAATACTTTTCCGCGGGCTGCATCTAATAATCCTTTTTTTCTATGTATTGTAGCCCATTTTGAATGTCCACTCATATTTACCTCCGTTCGTTCTTATATTAACACAATTTTACTATATAAAACAAGAAAAAATGCTTAAGCATTTAATTTCTTTATATATAAACTTTTTTCTACTATTCTTTTAACATCGCTTGCAGTAAATGGTTTATTTAGCATATCTACTATTTGGTAGTCAAATGCTTTTTGAACTGTTTTTTTAGCAGTATCACCTGTTAATATACTTACAGGCATTTTATTAAATAATTTATGTTCATTCATATATTCAAGTACTGAAAAGCCATCTTTTTTAGGCATATTTAAATCAAGTAAAATACATTCTATATAACCACTGTTTTTATTAGCTTCTATTATCTTTAAAGCCTCGTCTCCATCATTTGCTCCTACTACATCATATTCATCTGCAAATACCCTTTTTACAAAGTTTCTTATAATGTTTGAATCATCTACTACTAAAATAGTTGGTCTAGTATAAGCTATAGTTTCTTCTTTTACTATTTCTGGTATTATTACTTTAGATGGATGTTTATCAGTTAATAAATACTCTCTTATTATATTTATGCATTTATTAGCTTCATCCACTATATCACTATAGTGTTCTGTTATATAAAACAAGTCTCCGCTACTACTAGCAGCAGCGTGAGTTGAAGCTATATCTGATAATTCTTTAAATCCAAAATATGCTGCATCATTCATTATAGATTTAGCATATGTTGTATAGTTTCCTAAATCTTTTTTATCTTTATATTTTCCAAGCTTACTTATTTTTTCTTTGATTCCATTTAAAAATTCACCTACAGTTTTATTATATGTAGATATATCTCCAAATAATTCTAAGCTTTTATTTATGTCTATTCCTTTAGATATCAAAAAATTTATGTCTCTCATATTTCCCTCCACTGCTATATTAATAATTATAACATAATATGCCCTATTTTTTGTATACTAAATAAATGATAATATTTTTATATAATTATTTTAATTCTATTATAAATGGATAGTGATCAGATATATTTATATCTTCTATTATTTTCTTTGTCTTTAGTATTAAACAATCTGATACAAATATATGATCTATTGCTTTATTAGTTACTGATGGTTTATATGTTTTATCATTTGGATCAATATGTTTTATTCCTATTTCTTTTAATTTATTTATAAAATTTATAAATACTTTATTATTTATTTTTAGATTAAAATCTCCTGTTAAAATTTTTTTATTAGAATCTTTTTTTATTAATTCATAAATAATATTTAATTGTTTTTCTTTAATATAATCATTTTCATAACTTATATGGGTATTATAAATACTTATTTTTTCATTATTATAAAATAGAATAGTCTTTGTAATTATTCTTGGTAAGAGATATGGAAAGTGTGGTAGATAATAAGTTTTGGTATTGAAATATCCGAGTTTAGTTATTATTTTATTTGATTCATTATATGGTAAAAATGATATAGGCATTCTATATTTTCCATAGAAATTATAATTTGGTAGTTTTATTTTTAATTTGCTTTCTAAGTTTTTTGTTAATTCTTGTACACATAATACGTCTATTTTGTAATCTTCTACAAATCTTTTTATAATTTCTGCTTTATTATATTCTTTTTTATTTTCTAAATTAAATGTTGCGACTATCATAATACCTCTTTTTAATTATAACAAAAATTAGGCGTTAACCTAATCTTTAAATTCGAAATAGAAATCAAATATTCTTACAGAATCTCCTTCTTCTGCTCCTTTTTGTCTTAGAGCATCATCTATTCCCATTCTTCTTAATTTTTTAGCGAATCTATTTATTGCTTCATCTGATGTAAATTTTGTTAATTTAAATAAACGTTCTACTTCTTTTCCTGAAATTACCCATGTACCATCATCATCTTTTAATATTTCAAATGGTTTTTCTTCTTTAAACTTATACAAGATATGACTTTCTATTTCACTTTCTTGATATAGAGGAGTCTTTTCTATTGTTTCTAACATTTCACTTATTTTATCTACTACTTTTTGTAATCCAGTATTTGTTGCGGCACTTATTTCAAATATTTCTCTATCTTTTACTTTTTCTTTGAATTTTTCTAAATTTAGATGAGATTCTTCTATATCCATTTTATTAGCTATTATTATCTCTGGTTTGTCTAATAATTTCTTATTAAACTGTCCTAATTCTTTTCTTATTAATACATAATCTTCGTAAGGGTCTCTTCCTTCTAGTCCCGACATATCTATAACATGAGCTATTACTCTAGTTCTTTCTATATGTTTTAAGAATTTGTCTCCTAAACCTGCTCCTAGAGATGCTCCTTCTATTAATCCAGGCAAGTCTGCCATTACAAATGTTTTAGATGATGTAGCTTTACATACTCCAAGATTTGGAGATAAAGTTGTAAAATGATAGGCTGCAATTTTAGGACGTGATTTTGATACACATGATATTATAGTTGATTTACCTACGCTTGGTAGTCCTACTAGTCCACAATCTGCTAAAAGTTTCAATTCAACTTTTAAATTTAGTTCTTCTCCTTCTTCTCCATTTTCTGAATAATCTGGAGCAGGATTTGTTCTTGTTTTAAGAGATACATTTCCTCTACCTCCACGTCCACCTTTAGCTATTACTTCTCTTTGATTAGGTTTGTCTAAATCAGCTAAGATCATTCCTGTATCTATGTCAGTTACAACTGTTCCTACTGGTACTTTTACAACTAATGGATCACATGATTTTCCATCTTGCATCTTACCTCTTCCACCTTCACCATTTTGTCCTTTAATTATCTTTTGATATCTTAAGTCAAGTAATGTATTTAGTCCTGTATCTGCGACGAAAATAATATCTTGTCCATGGCCACCATTTCCACCATAAGGTCCTCCCATTGGTACAAATTTTTCTCTTCTAAAGGCAGTACATCCACTACCGCCATCTCCTGCGATTACTTTAATTAATACTTCATCTACAAACATTTAATCATCCCCTTTGAGTCATCATATTATATCAAACTATATTTAATTATACAATATGTCTTAATTTATATAAACAAAAAAAGAACATAGTGTTCTTTTATTTTGCTACTGGATATACAGAAACTTGTTTTCTTTTTCTATCGATGTGTTCAAATTTAACAACACCATCAATTGTAGTATATAATGTATCATCTTTGCCGATTTTTACATTTGTTCCTGGATAAACTTTAGTTCCTCTTTGACGATAAAGAATAGAACCAGCTGTAACTGTTTGTCCATCTGCTGCTTTAGCTCCAAGTCTACGTCCTGCTGAATCACGTCCATTTGATGTAGAACCTTGTCCTTTGTGGTGGGCAAATAGTTGAATATTTAACTTCATAAAATTCATATTACCTCTCCTTTACTTCAATGTTTTCAGGATATTCTTCCTGTAATTCTTTTAATAGTTTTATCATATTAGTTAGTAATTTATTTGTTATATCATCACAACTAATATTATTAATCGTTACTCCCTCTTCACTTACCATATATTTAATAGAGTTTTCTTTTAATGTTAGACAAGCATTAACTGTTGTTGTTAAGATACTTGATGCTGCAGAACAAACTATATCACGTCCATAGTCATCATACATTGCATGTCCTAACATTTCTATTTTGTTTTTTTCTACTATTACTTTTATCATTAAGCTATCTTAGTGATTTTTATTAATGTATATGGTTGTCTGTGTCCTTGAGTATTACGATTAGAACGAGACTTAGCTTTATACTTGTAAACTCTTATTTTCTTTTGTTTACCGTGTTTAACAACTTCTCCTTCTACTGTAACATCTGTAAGGTAAGGATTTCCTACTTTTGCATCAAGCATAAGTACTTCTTTGAAAACAACTTTATCTCCTGCTTTGGCATCAATCTTTTCTACATAGATTTCTTGTCCATTTGTAACATAATATTGTTTTCCACCAACTTTAATTACTGCATTCATGAATATACCTCCTTTATAATATCTAGACTCACTTTTGAGGTGGATTTCTCACTTTTACCTCTTCAATGTGGTTTGAGCATGAGGCTTCAAACGTCTAAATTATAGCAAATTTTTATAGTTTATGTCAATTATTTCCTACTTTTTTATACTACTTCTTTATATTTTTCATCTACTATCGAATATAAATAGCATTTAGTAGGCTTAGAAGTTTTATCTTCAATATATTTTTTATATCCATTTAATTGCTTTATATAAGCAGCATCTTCTATATTTTTAAGTTTATAATCTACTATTATACAATATGAATCTGCTTCTATTAGTAGATCTATTATTCCATGTTTTATAGTATCTTCTTTATACATAAATTCATATTCTTTATAAAAATTATTAGATAGATTATTTTGTATCAAATCAGTACTTATAAAGTTTAATACTTTTTCTTCTATATATTTATCTACTCCAGTAAATTTAGGATTTAAGAAATTAGTTTCTTCTAATACTTTATGTACCTTGGTACCAAACTCCATCTTTTTTATATCTTCTTCCGATGGTAGTTTATTATTTTCTTTAGAGTAATGTTCCTCTTTTATTTCAACCGGTTCTATATTTAATTCTCTTACTTCTAGTTTTTTACCAGTAAAATTTAATTGTTCTAGAGGTATTATATTTTTATAGTTAGGATCTGCTATACTTTCAGATGATTCTATTTCACCTGTAAATATCCCAAATATACTTTTTATCATATCATAAAATGATGAATATTTATTTCTTATTCTTGTTTCTACAAATGAATCGTTTCCATATTCTTCTTTTTCTATTTTTGGTAGAACTATTACTATTTTTTCTCTTGCTCTTGTTAAGGCAACATATAATAGTCTCATTCTTTCGCTTATTTCATCTTTCTTTTCTTTAGCTTTAATCATTTCTTTTATAAATGTATCATTATAATACTCATCAACTCTTGGTAAAACTATTCCATATTGATCTTTATAAGTTATTAAGTCTTTTGATTCACTTAAATTAAATTTAGATGAGAATCCTGCAAAATAACAAAGAGGATATTCTAGTCCTTTTGATTTATGGATAGTCATAATATTTACTGAATTAGTTTCTCTTACAGAGTTTGTAAAATCTTTTTTATAATCATCTTCTAGTATTTTATTTAAATATTCTATGCATTCTATTAGACTATTTTTTTCTTGCAGATTTACAAATAATTCAGTTATTTTAGCTAATCTTTGTTTATACTCTTTAATATTTCCTATAGTTATTAATTTATTTTCATAATCAAATGTATATAACACTTCAGTTAAGAATGTGGATGGTGTTTTTTGATCTAATACTTTAGATAATTCATATGACTTTTTATATAAATCTGTATCATAGAATGTTTTACTATTTAACATTTCAAATATTTCTTGATCACTTACACTATACAACATACTTCTCATTATAGAAGTAAATACATATCTAAAATCTATATCATATTTTTCTTCTTTAATATAAATTATTAATTTTAATAAATTATTTATTATATAAATATCATCTTCTTTAGAAAGTGATAAGTCTTTTACTATAGTAGATGGTATTTTATTGTATTCAAGTATCTTTTTATATAATTCAAAATCTTTTTTTGTTGGTAAAAGTATTGTTATATCTTTATATTCTATGTTTCTTTCTTTTCCTAATGAAGAGTCATATACTTTAAATGTATTTAATTTTAAATTTATGTCTTTAGCAATTTGAAATGCTTCTTCTTCTGTTTTCGTTGTATTTTTAATTAAGTTTTTATCATCATACATCAATAATTCTGTATTATACATATCTATATTTTTAAAAGAATTATATTGTTTTAATCCAAATTTTAGTCTATGAGATACCTTGTAGTCTGCCCCACCTATTTCTTGGTCCATAAATCTTTCAAACATATCGTTTATACTATCTAGCACTTCTTCTCTTGATCTAAAGTTTTCTACTAAGTCTATTTTTAATCCTTCTATCCCTTCAGAGTAACTATTATATTTTTCTTTAAATATGTCTGGATTAGCATTTCTAAATCTATATATTGATTGTTTTATATCTCCTACCATGTAGATATTATTTTTTGCTATTAAATTAATGAACTCTTCTTGTATATCTGATGTATCTTGATATTCATCTATCATTATTTCAGCAAATTCATTTGTTAAGCTTTCTTTTACTTCTTTGAAGTTTTTTATTAAGTTTATAGATTTTTTAGCTATATCTGTAAATGTATATAATTCATTTTTTTCTTTATATTTCATTAATTCTTCATGTAGCTCTTTTATTATGCATATTATTTCTAATGTATTTTCTTTTGTACTTATAATATCATCAATTAACTCTTTTTCTTCTTTTTTTGTTAGAGATATTAATCCGTCAATTAAGTCTTTTAATTCTTGTTTTAAAGTCTTTACTTCTTCTGTTTGATTATTAGGTAATCTAGGAACTATAATGTTAGAATTTTCTCTTATTTCATTATATGTATTAGATTGTGATAACTTCTCTATATCTATTATTATTTTGTTAGTATAGTCAGAATCTATTTCATTTTCTAATAGTTTAAAAACATCATATATTTCATTTACTTTTTCTTTTAGAAAGTCAGTATATTCTTTAATTAATTGGTCTATAAATTCATTAGAAAAATATTTTTCTTCATAGCTATTTAAATATTCTTCTATATTAGTTTTTAATTCTAATTTTGAATATATTTTTAATATTAATTTTCTTATATCATCATCATTTTTTAGCGAAAAATCTCGTATTAAATTTGTAAATGCAGGATGTTCTTCTTGATATAATTTATTAAATATATTTTCTAATATCTTTTCTTTTTCTATTAGTATTATAGTTTCTTCTGCTGGTGTTATATCATTAGGAATATTTAACAGATAATGATATTTTTTTAATATTGATAGAGAAAATGAATCAAATGTTGTTATATAACTACTGTCTACAAGTGATGCTTCTTCTTCGAAGTTTTCTTTTATAAGTTTACTTTTAATACGCTCTTTCATTTCTTTTGCAGCTGCATTAGTAAATGTTAAGATAAGTAGATTATTGGGCTTTATACCTTCTTTTACCAGTCTTAAAACTCTTTCTGTAAGTACTGCAGTTTTCCCTGAACCTGCTCCGGCTGAAATGATGATATTTTTACCAGATGTAGTTATTGCTTTTTGCTGATTTTCTGTAAAATTCATCTTATTCACCTTCCTTTATAAAACTTAAATCTTCTACTTTTTCTAAAAATTTAATATCTTTATCTTTTTTAAAGCATATATCTCTAAACTTACAATATTCACAAGAAATATTTTCTTTATTATAAATTTTAGGATTTATATCAAATTTTCTATTCAAAATATTATCTATTTTTTCATTTATTATTTTTTCTGTATATTTATAGAATGCTTCTTCATATTTTTCTTCTATTATTTTTTTGGTTTTAAACTGCTCTTTATCATATTTTAATCCTTTTATATATGTACTTTTCTCAAAATCGGGATTAAATACTTCTATATTTTCTATTTTATCAGTAGTATACCCTTCTAATCTGTATTTTAGTAATGGATCTTTTTCTTCACCTTTTGTCTTTGGAAACAATATTTTTTGATAATACAGACCTGTCATAGATTCATTATTAAATAAATTAGACTTTTTTATTAAGTACATATATGTTGGCAATTGAAGATGAAGACCATATTTCATTAAATTAAGATTAGTATCTATAGAACCTGTTTTATAGTCTATTACTGAATACATTGTCTTATTATTTTTTTCTTGATACATTATTTTATCTATTTTGCCAGTAAATACTGATTGAATTGGTTTATCTAATTCGATATTAATGCTTTTTTCAAGTATAAAATTATTAAAGCCTGATTCTTTTTCTTGATTCTTTAGTACTTCTATTAATTTTATTAATTCTTCTTTTAATTTTATCAATAAGAATTTTTCTTTTGGAGATAATTCTTTTTTATTTATAAAATTATTCCATAGAGTTTCAAAGACAAAATCATCATTTATATATTTTGATAACACTTCATGATATAGACTTCCAATAAAGGCACTAAAATTATCTTCATATTTATCTAGTTTTAAGATATTAGTTAAATAATATTTAAATGAACATTCTGCATAAGTATTGATATGAGTATAAGAAAATATTAATTTCTCGATATATTTTTTAAAAGTATTTTCATCTATTCCAGTATATGAATTATCATATTTTTTATAATCTATTTTGTATGTACTTGATAGCTTTTCTAAGTCTTCTACTACTGTTCCATATGTATAATATTCATCCATTAATTCACATAATATTTTTTTATTATAAGTGTTTGAATAATTTAGTAATATATCTCCTTTTACTATCTTTATATTCATATCTTTTATGAGAGATGATTTAGTATAGCTTTGACTACCTTCTAATTTATATGATAGATATATATTTTTAGTATTCGATATAATACTTTTCCACATTAGTTTATTTCTTTTATTTAGGTAAGAAGTATCATACATGTCTAATTCTTCTTTTTCTTTATCTTCTATATAAGAAATATCTTTTAGTTTTTTTGGAATATTTTCTTCATTTAATCCTAGGAAAAATATATGTTCATCTTCCTTTAATTTTGTTTCTTCTAAATTAATTATTTTTATAGCATTTTTATATTTTTTATTTTTGAAATATGTATGTTTTAATTTATCAATAAATATAACATCATATGATTTTTTACCTTCTATTTTAGTTAATTCTATTAGGATATTTTTTATCATAGAATTTATTTCACTATTCTTTTGACTGTCTATAAATACTCTATTTTTTAGAAAGTCTTGTACTACTTTTGTTTGGTATATAGAGTCTTTTTTCTCTAAGTTAACAGGAATTTTAAAGTCTCTAAATATTTTTTCTATATAATAGTTATACTCTTCATCTATGTTAGATAGATATATCTTATTTATATCTATATTTTTTTCTATCATTTTAGCTATATAGGATGCGACTCCTGCGACTTCTTGTTCTACTGTTTCATATTCTTTTACTACTAAGTCTTTTTCTAATACTTTGTATTCTACTTTAGTATTAAATAATTTTTCTTCATATAAATCTAGGTTGTTGTAGCCTACTACTTCTATGTCTAAACCTTCTATATAATTTTTAAAATTAGGGTTTTCTTCTATTAGTTTTTCTTTTTGTAATTCTTCTTTTAATTCTTTTAAGTAATTTAATTTAGAAGATTTATATACTTTATTTATATCTATATTTCTTAGTGATTCTAAATATATTTTTGCTATTTCTATATTCAAATTATATTTTTCTATTAAATATGACAAAGCTCTTACGTCATAATTATAATAATTTGAAAGATATTCTTCTTTAGTTATATATTTTATATTAGATAATTTATTATTATTTTCTTCTAATAATAGTCTTTTTTTATTACTGTTAGGAGTTATTATTAATTTCATATTATACCTCTTTATTTATTATACTATATATATAATATATATAAAATAAAAGAAGCATTATTCTGCTTCTTTAACGTTTAATACTTTTTTACCATTGTAGTATCCACACTTAGTACATACTCTATGTGGCTTAATTACTGCCTTACATTGTGGGCAAGTAACTGTTCCTGGAGTTTCTAATGCATTATGACTTCTTCTCATTCTTTTTCTAGTCTTTGAAACTCTATGGAATGGAACTGCGAATAATTGGATATTTAATTTCATCATATTTTTACCTCCTCGTCATTTTCTTCTATAGATAGATTTTTAAATGGGTTATTGGAAGTATTAGGTACATCTTCTTCACTAATTAATTTCCAACCATTCCCTTGAAATTTACTGAGATCTTCTACCTTAGTAAATCTTAAGGGGACCTCTAGTTCAATATTTTCCCATAAAAGTTGAAAAATATCAAGTTTATTTTCACTTTTTTTGTAAAAATCATCTAATATATCCTCATAATTTATGTTAATTTCGTAGTCAACTGGTTCTAGTGAGATAGAATCTTTTAATTTAACTATACCTTTAATATTACATTTTATATAGTCTTTTGTATGGTCATCTATACACTTTTCCACTCTTCCTGTTACGGTAATATCTGTTATTTCCTCTACCATTTCATCATCAATATATTCTTTTGGTATAGAATAAGTCCCAGATATATCAACATATTCTTCTAAGTTATAATGTAAGTTTGATAAGTCTATCATAAAACCTCCTCTACTTTAATAATTCCATAGTAGTAAGGTTCTACTCCAATTGGTACACCAGCATTTGATGATACCCATATTCTTATTGAATAATCTAATTTCCCTAATTCAGGTATTTCTTCTATTAGTACTTGATTATTTTCTAACTCGCTAAGAGTATATATTACAGGTTCATTTGATCCTTTCTTTAGTGCAACTCTTATATTTTGATGATTTATTCTATATTTTTCTTTATTTTCAGTACTATATTTCTTTTCATCTTCTTTTATAGTTATTTTAAATTTTGTTGGTATTGTCAAATTGTTTTTTATAGTAAAAGAATATGGATTAGTAGAAAGACCTACTGAGTCAGGTAACGATGTTTTATTAGTTAGTGTTATTTTATTCCCTGTTGATTCATGAAATGATACTTCGATATTATCAGATTTATAATCAACTACTTTTTCTTTATTATAATAGTTATATATCATATATACAGAAATAGATGCGAATAATAATATAAGCGTTATCTTAAATAAATTAGTTATTATCAATTTCTTCATATTTTCCTCCTATTATATTTTCTACTATTTTTACTGCAGATTTTTTTGAACGTGTTCCCATTATAAATCCATTTGGATGACAAAAATCTACATCTTTTTCTTTCGTTAATTTAATTAAATCTTCTTTTTCTTTACCCCACCAAGTAGATGGTATTTCTAATCTTGCTTTTTTATCACTAAGGGATTTAGAAAGTGTTTTTATACAGTATGGACTTCTAGGTGAAGGGTATATTACAAATAATATATTATCATATTCTTCTTTACCAATAATTGAGTCTTCATATGGCATATATTCATCTAATAATAAATAATCTTTTTTATTTTCTTTTAAGATTTTTTCTAATTTCTTTTTAGCTATTTGTTTACCTATTACATTTTCTAATATTTCTTCTATTATTTTTGATGATAGAGAAACAGCTTTTAGAAATTGAACTTGTTCATCTTGAATACTATTAAATGCAGGATTAAATATTTTTATTACATCACTTATTGTTTTTACTTTATAATTTGCTTCAATCTTTGGAAATTCTCCATTATCTATTGCATCAATTTGTTCTACTAATTCTTTATCGAAAGCATTAAAAATTTCTTCTATATCTTCTATTCCAATATTTTCTAAATACTTTCTTCCAAACTCTTCCCATAATAATCCAAATGATGAGTACTTTATACCATTTGGTCTTATTTTTGCATTTAAGTAGTGATGGTCGAATTTACCTTTACCAATATCATATACTATCTTATTATTTAAATCTTCATCTTCTACTTCGCATGCTCTATACAGATAAATATCACCAAAATACTCATCTAAAAAAGCAGTTGCGAATACTTCATCTGCATGAAATGTACCACTATGTGTTATGGCGTTTGCTTTATTTTTGTCTTCTACTAATATTACCATATTATCACCTTTCTAATTTATACTTGCATCAAGTCCAGCTGATATTCCTGATATCCATGCGAATGTTAAATTGTATCCGCCACATTTACCTGAAACATCTAATAATTCTCCTGTTAGATATAAGTTTTCTTGTTTTAGAGATGCGAAAGTTTGTCTATTTACTTCTTCTAATGATACTCCGCCAGATGTTGTTTGTGAATCTTCAAAACTACCATGTCCTTCAACTTTGAAACGATAGTCTGTTAGAAGTTTTATTAAAGAAGGAATATCTACTTCTTCTATTTTAGCATCTTCTTTTATATTTAATATTTCAGTAAAAGCTTTTATTAACTTTAGATTTAAAAAGCCTTCTAATACTTTGATGCAATTTTCTTCTTTTCTTTGCCTAAAAAATTCTACTGCCATGATTGGTTCTATAAATGGCATAAAGTTTATTCCTATTTCTACCGATTTAGCCTCTTCTTCAATTGCCCTAGTAGATAAATTAAAAATACATATTCCACTTAAGCCATTCTTAGTTAATTGTAATTCGCCTTCTTCAGTATCTACTACTTCATCATCGCAAATTAAACTAACTTTAGCATCTACTCTTATACCAGCCCAAATTGATTGTAGTTTATCATTTCCTTTTAAATATGTTAAGGCAGGTTTTGGTTTTATTATTGTATGATTGAACTTTTTAGCAAATTCATAACCATCTCCAGTTGATCCAGTTATAGGAGATGCCATACCTCCAGTTGATATTATTAGAGAATCAGCTTCTACGATGTCATTACCTTTTATTATAAATTTATTATCATATGAAATATCTTCTATATTAAAATTATATTTTACTTTTATTCCTAAATCTTTTATTTTATCTTCTAATATTTTTTTGATATTTTCCGATTTGTTAGAATAAGGATAATAATATCCATTCTTTATTTTAGGTATAATACCAAGACTATTAAAAAAGTCTAATACCATATTTATATTTTCTATGGATATTATTTCTTTTAATAGTTTTGGAGTAGTTGATGAATACTTTGATACATCTTGTATCTCGTTAAAATAGTTGCATCTACCATTACCAGTTGCGAGTATTTTTTTACCTAAAATATTATTTTTTTCTAGTATTATTACTTCATTATTTTCTTTTTTAGCAGATATAGCTGCGACCATCCCTGATGCCCCTCCGCCTATTATTACAATTTTCTTCATAATATCCTTTCTACAAACAAATTGATGTATTTGATACTTCAGTATATCCTTCCATCATCTTAGCACTAACAATAACTTTTTGTAAGATTTCTGTTTTTATTTCTTCTGCATAGATATATTCTAATGCTTTTTTATATTCTACTTCTTTGAATAGAGTTTTTATTATGTTCCTTATTATCTTTTCATTTTCTGTTATTATAGTTTGATTAAATAATATTTTATAAAATCTTTTTGAAAATTTTTGATTTGATATAACACTATTTATAGGTGATATTTCATTTTTATATTTATTTGATATAAGTGAACGCATATAGTGATTATATTTTTTTAATGGATCTTTATCTTTGTTATTTTTACTTAATGAGTCCCATGTCGGATCAAATATATATAAACCATCTATTCCATATTTATCATCTTCTACTTTAACTATTAATCTTTGATGTTTTAATTTATCGTCATTATCACGAATAATGGTTGAATAACTACATGATTTAATACCAATTTCTTTTAGTAATTGTCTTAGTAATTGAGAGTAACCCACACATACTATTTTACTAGTTGCGATAACTGAATGTATTAATCTGGAATTTTTCTTATTATTATTATCATCTTCATATGGAAGAGATTTAACTATATCATATGCGATAGTTATTTTCTCTAAGTTTGATGAGTTTTCTGGTATTAAACTTTTATAATAATTAAGTGTATTTCTCATATTTATGAATTCTTCTATAGTTGCGATAGCCGATATGTCATAATAGTTATTCTCTGAATAGTTAATTTTTATATTGATAGAATTATCTTTACTATAATTATTTATTTCTTCTAATTCTTTATAGTCTTTATTATCTAATACTATAACTATGTTTTCTATATTTTTATACAATTCTTTAAATGCTTTTATATATTCTAATATTTTATTATTTTTTACTGATATATGCATTTCTTCTTTATTATTAAGCAATATAAATTCTTTATTTCTGCCTAGTATTACATAAGTATTTTCATCTATTTTTTGTTCTTTTATAGAGTTTACTAAATCTTTTGAATTTATTTTTTCTAAATCTGCGAGTATTTTAAGACTTTTTATGTTTTGTTGTGAATTAGTTATAAGTTCTATGTCTTTATACTTTATATATCTATTTACATAATCTATTTGAATAGTATTTTCTTTTATATTAAATTCATCACTTAATTCAAAACTTTCTATATAAGCCTTTTTTAATTTTAATTTATTTAATACTTTTTCTATTTGTTCTATTTCTTCTATATTTGAATCAGTTATTGTTAATTCTTCTATATTTTTATAATTTGATAAATTTAATTCTTTTAATATTTTAAATGGTATTTTTAGTTTCTTAACATTAACACATAAATTTCTATCTATTAATTTTACTATCTCATCACTATATATAAACTCTAGTCTATCAGGAATTTTTGAAAGATATTTTTCTATTTCTACTTCTTTATTTTCACTATTTCTTAGTATGTCTATAGCAGATATTTCATATATTTCTACATTTTCTTTTTGTAGATTTTTCTTTATTTCATCTATAGAATTATTTAATAATTCAAAATATTTTTTATATAAATATTCTATCGTTTTCATAAGTTTTATAACCAAACTGCAAATACTATTCCTGCCATTGCGACTATTACACCTGCGATCCAGAACATATTTACTATATCTCTTTCTTCCCAACCTATTTTTTCAAAGTGGTGATGAATTGGTGTCATTAGGAATAGTTTTCTTCTAAAGATAATAACCCATAAATTTTGTAGTATTACACTTAGTGTTTCTATTACAAAAAGTGAGGCAACTACAAGTAGAGTTATTTCTCTGTGTGTTAATATAGCAACTGTTCCCATTACTCCTCCCAGAGCAAGTGAACCGGTATCTCCCATAAATACTTTTGCAGGATTATGATTAAATATTAAGAAACCTAATAATGATCCTGCTAAAACCATTAAAAATATTCCGATTTCTTCAAATCCTACTGTTAATGATATCAACGAGAAAGCAATGAATGCTATGGCTGATAATCCTCCTGCTAAACCATCTAATCCATCAGTTAAATTAACTGAATTTGATGATCCCACTAATACAAATAGTATAAATATTCCATATAGCCACTTCATTTCTATATCGATACCAAGGGTTGCGACTGCTAGAGAAGTTTGTCCGCCACTTCGCATATAAATAAAGAAAAATCCTATCGCTATTATTACTTGCATAAATAATTTTTGGTAAATTGTTAATCCTTCATTATTCCCTTTTTTTACACTTAATATATCATCTATAAAACCAATAATTGCATATCCTATAAATACTAGTAATACTATTCCAAGATTAGCTGTATAATCTATTTTTTTTGCAAATATTAAATATGCTATTGTTAGTAGCGAACCTAATATAAATATTAGTCCCCCCATAGTTGGAGTTCCTTCTTTTTTCTTATGAGTAGTTCCTACATATGATGAGATTTTTTGACCTAATCTTAATTCTTTTAATAATGGCACGATTAAAAATCCTAAAAATGTCGATACTAAAAAGCCTGCCATTAAGGCTATAACTGTTTTTGTTAAAAGTAACATAATATACCTCGTCTCTATCAAATTATACCATAATTTTATAGTCTATTTTTTCTTAATTTTAATGCTATACATTAATTTACAAAAAAAGACCTATAAGGTCTATCTTGTCTTTACATTATCATCCTCAATAATACTATTTATCATATCTTTTATTTCATTCTTTTTGTTTTGAACAATTGAGTCAGATACTTCTTTTACTTCAGCATTTCTATTTTTTACAGACCACTTGGTGTCCTTTTCTATTTCTGCCATAAATTCTTTTGTTAATTTAATATTTTCAATTGTTAAAGGTGTTGATATAGTTTCTTGTTTTGTCATATCTCTAAACTTATTTAATGTGTTTAATTCTCTTTGGAGTTTTACAATTTTTTTAGATACTTTGCTCATTTCAGCATATATTCCAAGTAATGCTCCTTCAGTTTCAGGTTTTTGTTTTAGAGATTCAACTGTATCCATTAATATATCATAATCTTTTTTATAATTATCTAGTCTTTCTATAAGAGACTTTTCATAATCTTTACCTGATAAAGTATCTTCTGCTGATTTTTTTAAATCATCACTATGTTCCTTTATAACTTCGTTTTCTTTAATACTTTCATACGCTTCTTCTAACTTCATTAATTCTTTTTTAAACAAATTTAAGACAAGAGAATTAGAAGTGTCTTTTTCCAATTCTTTTATTAACGATTTTTTATGTTCTATTTCTTTTTCTATTAATTCCTTTTGCATTTTACTCTCCTTTGGCATATGCTAGTACCTGTTTAAATAACTCTATTTCGTTAGCTGTTGTTACTTTATTTAGTGTATCATGCCCTTTAGCTGGATCAAAATATGATATATACAAATTCTTTCTACCATCAAATTCTTCATCTGTATATCCTACATATACTCTATTATTCTCTCTTACTTCAAAAGTAAATAATATATTACACTCTACTAATTTTCCTTCTTTTTCTATTACAATCTTTTCTTTCATAAATTCTTTATTTGATTTCAAAACTCATATGACCTTTCTTAATATCTTCTTTAGCAGTTATCGCGATAGTATATGAATATTCTTCTTTTGTTTTTGCTTTTAAAATATTTTCTAGTGTATTATTTTTGATATTTTTAAACTTATTATTTTCATATAATTTGAAGTCCATATTATCTCCTACTTCAAATTTTAATATATATTTTAATTCATGTTTATTAATGATTCCTTCTCTATAATTTCTTATTTTGAATCTATAATTCATTAACTTCCCTTTTTTTAAATCTTCTATATTAATAGTTATCTTGTCGTTTATAGTATTATTTTCTAATAAAGGTATTACAATATTGCTTTTTTCTTGTTTACTTATTCTATCTTTTTTATTTAAATATATTATTCCTAATGCTACTACTGTACATAGTAAAAATATAAATATTACTAGTAGTATTTTATCTAATTTGTCTCTTACTTTCATATACTCTCCTTTATACAATTTAATTATACTATATTAGTTTTTAAAATCAATATTTTTTGCCTGCGACTATTTTAATATTAGAATTTGGAGTTAGTGGATTTCCTTTTTCTGGGATAGTATTTTTTACATATCCTTCTCCTTCTATTTCCACTTTTAATTTTAGTGCTTTTAATATTGCAGTAGCATCTTTTACTGATAGATTTGTTAAGTTAGGAATAGTTTCTGTTTTTTCAGTTACAAGATATAGTGTAGCAGCAGACGATGTTTTAATATTTGGAGAAATTGATTGATAAATAACTTTTTGACCATTACCTATTACTTGATGTTTTATTCCTTTTGAATTAATTTCATCTAAGACTTTATAAATATTTTTATTTAAATAATTACCAATAGTATAAGATACAGTTTTACTAGATTCTATCTTGCTTTCTGTACCATAGTATTTTGATAAATTTTCAACTATTTCTTTTACAGCTCTTGCGATTGGTGTTTGTTTTCCACCACTTGGTCTTTTTATTGATGCATATATTATTATCTTAGGATTAGATTTTGGGTATACTCCTAGAAATGATGAAATAATATCTTCTTTACCATTTAAATATCCGCCTTTACCAGCAATTTGGGCAGTTCCTGTTTTTCCTATTAATTCTCCACTTGGAATCTTATATCCAGAACCTGTCATTCCAGGGTCATTAACACATGAATTCATAAGTGACATCATTTTAGAAATAGTTGCCTCTGATGCTACTTTTTCTTCTGCCTGTTGTTTAGTTTTTTCTGTTTCTACTTCTTTTGTCTCTGGGTTTACTATTTTTGATACTAAAAATGGTTTTAATACTATTCCATTATTAGTAAGTGCAGTCATAGCTTGAACATTTTGAATTGGGGTTGTTGTGATACCTTGTCCAAATCCTGCATTAAATATTTCAGTTTCATATTTAAAGTTTAATAGTCCTGGGGATTCATCTGGTAGTTCTATTCCTGTTTTTCTACCAAATCCTAATCTCTTATAATAACTTCTCATTAGGCTTGAATTTAATGTTTTTTTAATTAAGTTTATTACTCCTACGTTAGAAGATAAGGCATATCCTGTATCATATGATATTTTGCCCCATCCACTTCTTTGCCAGTCTCCTATTTCTGTACCATCTGTTGTTTTAAACACACCTGATTCATATGTGTCAGCTCCATTATATTTGCCTGTTTCAAGAGAAGCCATATAGGTAAAAGTTTTCATAGTAGATCCCGGTTCGTAAGGAGATGATACTAACTGATTTACATAGTTAGTAATATTTCTTTTGTTAGGATCAAAATCAGGTGCAGTAGAAGATGCTACTAGCGCTCCTGTTTTAGCATCTAATATTGTGATGTTAAACCAATCATATGAAAATTCTTTTGATACATTATCTATAGCTTGTTCTACAAAGAATTCTGTTGATGAATCTATAGTTAAATATATGTCTTTTCCTGGTATTGCTTTTTTTTCAATAATTGGTGTTCCTGCGATACGATATCCTCTTAAGTCTTTTTGATATGTTTTATATCCATCTTCTCCACTCAAAATCTTATCATATTGTTTTTCTATGCCCATTTCTCCTTTAATTACTCCATCTTTTGTAACAGCATATCCAATTACATACGATGCAAATTCTCCTTTTGGATAATATCTTTTATAACTTTCAATAAAATCAAGTCCAGGTAATTCTAATGCTTCTATCTTTTGTTTAGTAATTTCATCTAAATCTTTACCATATTTTCCAAACTCTGTTTGATATAGTCCTTCTTTTTTTAATCTAGATAGTATATCATCTTTTGGCATTTTTAATATTTCACTTAATTTTTCTGCAGTTAATTCTTTATCTACTACATGCTGAGGTCTATTCTTATCGCGTGTTCTTTTCTTGTCCAAATATGCGATCAATTTGTATGACGATACTGTTTCTGCTAAAACATCGCCTCTTGAATCATAGATTGTCCCTCTTTTTGCTTTTATTATTTCTTTTCTAGTTGTTCTTTTCTTTGCTAAAGATTGCAAATTGATACCATCTATTTCTTTAGATGTTGATAATTCTATTGTTCTATATATAAATATTGCAAAAGTTATGAACGCAACAAAAAAAAGAAGAGAAACAATCAATTTTTTAGAATTAATTTTATCTTGTTTTCTCTTCTCCATATTATCTCCTATTGATCCAATCTTTTAATATTATTATTATTATATCTTAATCCTTGTTGCTGTGCAACTTCTCTGATTTTATTAAGAGATGCTAATTCGTTTATTGCCATAGTAAGTGATTCGTTTTTCTTCTTTTGACGTTCTATCTCTTTTTTCTGGCGCTCTACTTCGAAATTATATTTAGAAAGTGTTGATTTTGCAAAAACAGTTGTAAATGATACAGCAACGATTAAAACTAGCATGTATGTATACCAAATCTTTTTAATACTTGTTTTTTTCTTAACTTTCTTTTTCATTTTAACTCCTATTTTATTCTTTCTATTACTCTCATCCTTGCAGATCTTGCTCTTGGATTTTTTTCTATTTCTTCTTTAGTTGGTGAAATTGAAGCTATTTCTTTATAGTCCGGCAAATATTCTTCTGGAATGTTTGGCATTCCTTTTACGATATCTGGTATTTTAGATACTTCTTTAAATAAATGTTTTACTATTCTATCTTCTAGTGAGTGGAATGTAATTACTACTAATCTTCCTCCGACAGATAACATACTAAGTGCATCTTTTAGTGCAGGTTCTAAAACATCAAGTTCATGATTTACTTCTATTCTTATTGCTTGAAATATTTGTCTAGCAGGGTGTTTAGCAATTCTAAATTTCATTGGTACTGCTGTTTTTATTATTTCTACTAATTCAAGAGTTGTATCAATTTCTTTTATCTCTCTTGCTTCTACTATCTTTTTAGCAATATTTCTGGCAAATTTATCTTCTCCATATCTTCTAAATATGTCAGTTAATTTATTTATATCATATTTATTTACTACGTCATGTGCAGTAAGTTTTGCTTCTTGATCCATTCTCATATCAAGATAGGCATCTTTATGATATGAAAAGCCTCTATAATCTTCATCTAATTCTGGAGATGATACTCCTAAATCAAATAAGATTCCATCTACTTTATCTATTTTTCTATCATTTAATTCTTTTTTTAAGTTTACGAAATTATTTTTTATAATAGTGAAGTTAGCACCAATAGGCTTTAGCCTATTAGTGCTGTAGTTAATTGCTTCACTATCTTGGTCAAAGGCGAATAAAAACCCCTTTTTTATTCTATCTAAGATGTTGCTAGAATGTCCTCCATAGCCAAGTGTTGCATCTACTATTATAGAATTGTCTCGTAACTTCAATTCTTCTATAGCTTCTTTTAGCAAGACACTGATGTGTAATTCTTCCATAAAATCACTCTCCGTTAAATAAGTTTTCAGCTATATCAGACATATTTGTTGAAGCCTCATTAAAGAAATTATTCCATGCATTTTCAGACCATATTTCAAGTCTTTCTCCTGCACCAATAATAACACAATCCTTTTCTATTTTTGCATATTCAAGAAGAGGTGTAGTTATTACTATTCTTCCTTGTTTATCAAATTGGGCTTCTGTAGCTCCTGATAGAAAGAAGCGAATAAATTGTCTCGCATCTTTTTTAGTGAAAGGTAAAGTTTCTAGTTTATCGGTAATTTTCTTCCATTCTTCTAGAGAGTAAATAAAAAGACAATTTTCAATACCTCTTGTTATTACAAATGTATCTTTTAATTCTTCTCTGAATCTAGATGGTATAATTATTCTCTTTTTCTCATCTATTGAATGATGATATTCACCCATTAACATAAAACTCACCACTTTTCCCCACTATCTTCCACTACTTAACTAAATATTACTAATTTAGACAAAAAAAGTAAATATTTTTTTATAAATATTTACTCGTTTACATTAATTTACATTTTATTAATTAAGTAGGAATATTATACCAATTGTTAGCGTATATGCAAATAAAATTAGGAATAATATCGATTTTATATCTAAAAATCCATTTTTTTTAAATTTCCTTTTTTTCTCTTTCTTCTTTTTTTGTTTTTCTTCTAGTTTTGTTTTTTTGAAGATAGGATTTTTTTCTATTCCAAGCATATCATCTACACTTATTTCTCTATATGAATCTTGTAGTAAAAATACTTTTTGCTTTTGTTCCTTTTCAAGTGAATCTGCAGTTAAGTGGTAAAATATATTTTTACTTTTTAATTTGCTAAGTACATCTTTTACTTTATTTAAATCTAAATATCCATTTTCTAATACTATGTCCATCTTAGATATTTCTATTTCTACTACTCCATCTATTTGATAATCTTTAATAGTCATATTTTTTACTTTATCTCTAACTACCGGATGTTCATCATTTATAGTATTTAATATCTTTGTATAGTTCTCTTTTCCTATACCTTTTTCTATTTTAGGAGTTTCTAAGATTATTTTGTCGAAATTTACTGTAGAAAAAACTTTTTTTTCATTATTTTTTAATTTATTATCATCTATTAAATCTTTTAGACCAAGCAATATTCTTTTTGAATAGTCTTTTTTAAAATCCGATAGAAAAACCATCTTAGATTTATAATATTCAAATAAATATTTTTTAGTTTGTTCTAAGTCTTCTTCTGATAAAATATCACCTATCGCATCTTCTATATCACTAATTGAATTTGCATTTGATATTAATAATAATTTTACTTCTGATAAATTTATCTTCATACTATTTTCCTATCCTAATTAGTATTTTATCACTAAAAAAGGCAAGTGTCTACTTGTCTTTTCTTGTTTTATTTTTTATTTCTTTTTTTAATACTTCAACAAATTCTTCTAAAGGTAGAGTTGTTGTTTCTTTTTCTCCAAATAATCTATAGCTTACTAAATTATTATCTCTTTCATTATCTCCTAGTATTACATTATATGGTATTTTTTTACTTTGAGCTTCTCTTACTCTATATCCTAATTTTTCAAATCTATCATCTACTTCTGCTTTTATACCAGCTTCTTTTAAAGCTTCTAGTACTTTTTTGGCATATTCTGTATGAAATTCTGTATTAACTGGGATTATTTCTACTCCCATTGGAGCAAGCCATAATGGTAATACTCCTTTGAATTCTTCTAAAATGAATGCGATAAAGCGATCAAGTGAACCTAAAATAGCACGGTGAATTACTACAGGTCTTGCTTTATTTCCTTCTTCATTTATGTATTCTAATTCAAATCTTTCAGGTAATTGATAATCTAGTTGAATTGTTGATAAAGTAACATCATGTCCTATAGCACTTTTTACTTGTACATCTAACTTAGGTCCATAGAATGCTGCTTCTCCTTTTGCTTCATAGAAATTTAGTTTTTCTTCTTCTAATACTTCTCTTAATACTTTTTCAGATTCTTCCCATAATAAATCGTTTCCAAAGTATTTTTCTGTATTTTCTTCATCTCTTAATGATAATCTAAATTCATAATCTTTAAATCCAAAATCTTTATAAACATCAAGTATTAATTTTATTACTGCTTTAAATTCATCTTTTATTTGATCTGGTGTACAGAAAATATGTGAATCGTTTTGAGTAAATGCTCTTGTTCTTTCTATTCCTGTTAATGCACCACTTGATTCAAATCTAAAGTCTTGAGCAATTTCTGCTATTCTTATTGGTAAATCTCTATATGAATGTAGACTTGATTTAAACATTACCATATGATGTGGGCAATTCATTGGTCTTAGTGTATATGCTTCATCATCTCTTTCCATTAGTGGAAACATATCTTCATGATAGTGATCCCAGTGTCCTGATGTTTTATATAAATCAACTGATCCTAGAGAAGGTGTCATAACATGCTTATATCCAAGTTCTAATTCTTTATCCATTATATAGTCACTTAGTGTCCTTCTTAACATGAAGCCATTAGGTAGCCACATAGGAAGACCTTTTCCTACTAAATCAGAGAACATGAAGATTCCTAATTCTTTACCAATTTTTCTATGGTCTCTTGCAGCTGCATCTGCTAAAGCTTCTAAGTGAAGATTTAACTCTTCTTCAGTTCTTGTAGCAAATCCATATACTCTTTGCAACATCTTATTCTTAGAATCACCTTTCCAGTAGGCTCCTGCTACTTTAAGTAATTTAAAATACTTAATAGATTTTACAGTATCTAGATGTGGTCCTCTACATAAGTCAGTAAAATCACCTTGACTGTAGCAAGATATAACTTGTTCATTTTCATTCATTCTTGTTATTAAATCTATTTTATATGGATCATCTTTAAACATTTCAAGTGCTTCTTGTTTTGTTATTTCATTTCTTACTATTCTTTTACCGTCTTTAGATATTTTTTTCATTTCTTTTTCTATTCTTGGTAAATCTTCTTCTCTTATTACATCATCACCCAAATCAATATCGTAGTAAAATCCTTCTTCTACAACTGGTCCTACCCAAAATTTTGCTTGTGGATATAGATGTTTTATTGCTTGTGCCATTAAGTGTGCACATGAGTGATTTAAAATATTTAATTCACTGTCTTCTTTAAAATTTATCATATTTTCCTCCTCTATTATCAAAAAACCTATACTAATAAATAGTATAGGAGTATTCACGGTACCATCCTAAGGGCACTTAATTTGTTTAACGCATTACTGCGAGATTACTTTTTATAATCCTACTCGAGTGGTAGTAATAATATTAGTCTCTATACCTTTTCACCAACCAGGTACTCTCTTAAAGAGTTATTAATATTATCGTGTCCTCCGTCAATGTATTTGATAATATAATTGTATACTTATTCTAATTATTTTTCAATATTTATCTGTAACCATTCCAACTATTTGGTAAATTTAGAATGTTTTTTACACTAAATCCTTCTTTATATCGTCTTTTATCGTATTTAAAGAAATCGTTTAAATTAGGACATTTATTATCTTTTCCATAGTCACAATCTAATAATGCTAAATGAAGATGTACCCCACTTGATCTTCCACTTGAACCCATATATCCTATTACAGTATCATGTGATACATATTGTCCTACATAAATATTAGCATAACTTGCTAAATGAACATATTGAGATGTGTATATGGCTCCATTTACTTCATGCCTTACCATAATTATTAGTGCTCCTGCCATATCTCTATATATATTTGATATTACTCCATCAGCTATAGGGTAAATAGGTTCCTTCCAATAACCTGTTATATCATAGGCCACATGATAATATGAAGGATACTGCGATATTCTTCCATTATATACAGGAGAATACCAAATTTTATTATTAATTTTTTGCGGAACTACATTAGATGATAAAACTGTTGTTTTTGGTTCCGTATTATTAGTTTCTTTAAATAAAAAATTAGAGATATTAGATGCTTTGTTAGATAAATATGTCGGTTCTACATTTCTTATATCTAATGTCTTATAATTTAGTGTTAACTCTTCTTTTGGCAATGAAAAGTATGATAATGTTATAGATGTAGTTAACAATATAAAAGATATACTTATAAGCATTTTGCATTTTAATATGTATTTATTATATCTATCCATAAGCCCTCCAGATTTCATATTATAACATATTTAAGCAGATAAAAAAAGACATAGTTTATTTATAAACTTTTTTGTGTCTTCTATGTTCTTTTAATTTTTCTTTTTTCTTCTTTTTCTTAGCCGTTGCATTATTATGTTCTATGAAAAAATTATCTATATTGGCAGACTGATAATTTAATTTGTAGCATATTTTTTCTAATAATTCTTTGTATTCATTTAGTTTTTCTAATGGTATTTCTCTTCCACTTTCTACTACATCATATATTTCTCTTAAAATATATTCAACGACAATATCCGCACCTCTTCTCATACAAGAAGTAGCATGTGTAGAAACCTTTTTTGTTTTATCAGCATGTCCCGGTTTAGTGCTATAGAATGATTTATTTTCTTTTTCTCTTGCTATTTTTCTTATCTTTTCTATTTCTCTATTTTTAAATTTCTTTTCTAATTCTTTTGTAATTAATTTTTCCTCTTCATTAACTTTTTCTTCCTTTTGTTTACATCTATATATCATTGGTAAATTATTTTGATGAAACCATTCAGCAATCTTAGAGTTTGTTAAATTCATTACGACGTTTAGTATAACTCCAGCTATACTTTTTGTATTAGCATCCTCTTTTAATCTAGTAGGGTCTGGTTGATTTAATTTTTCCTTAGAATATTTTTCTGAGTCTTTATATTTTTTACTTAACAAATTAGTTGCTTCTTCTAAGCATGTCAGTGTTCGTTCTAATTCTGTAATATTAGAATTTTTCTTTAATATTTTATCTGCTGCTTCTATAGTTAGTACTTTTGAATTTATGACTTTGCTTCTTACAAATTTTTCGCTAACTATTGTTCCCTCTTCATCTATTTCAAATATATATGTTCTAGCATATCTTTCTTGGCCTTCATTTAGAGAAATAATTTCATCAGTTATTTCCTCTGGCAATAGTGGTATAACAATATTACCTCCACCATCTTTTTTGCTTCGCTTTAGATAAATGGATGATCCTCTTTCTAGTGCCTCTTGTATAATTTCACTATCAAAATCAAAGTATGATAATACTGATGCAATTGATACGCCCAGTTCATAGTGATTATTTTCTAGTTTTTTACAATATAATATATCATCTATTTCTCTAGTTCGTGTTGAATCTATTGAAATATTAAATTCTTCTATATTTTTTACATCTAAATTTTTTAGTACATACGGTTGTTTAACATGTTTCATAAAGTCTTTTGAAAATTCTATTTTTATTCCATGTTTTTCAGCGATAGAATTTAAAACTATTTTACTTTCATTTTGCCTTAGTAAATCTTTTAATAAAGAAGTAGTCTTTTTAATCCTAGTTCTTTTTTCTTTTTCATGAAGCTTTGCTTCGCAAATTAGATTTTTATATTCATCTGTTATTTGAGAAATATATTCTTTATCTTCTTTTCTTATATTGATATATTTTTGGAGTTTTATTAGAAATAATATACTTCTATACTCTTTATACTTTTCTTCTTCATTATTTAGTATTGTTTCAAGTGCCTTTTTATAAACATATATAAATAATGATTCTCCATTATTATTTTTACTATTTATAAGATCAGGTCTTTCATTTAATACATTTAATATTCTTTCTCTTTTCCTTATTATGTTATCAGAATTTTCTATTATTTCTGCAATTAAGGCAAACTCTTCTTTTTCTTCTTTTTCTGTTCCATATATTTCTTGCGTTGCTTTTATTACATCTTCGTCTAGTTTTGCTATCGCATTATTTATTTCTTCTTTCTCTTCATCTTTTGATTTTGTATTTATATTAGTAGCGTTTAAAAGAGAAATAAAGTTATTCAATCTTTTTTCTACATATTCCTTATTGATTTCGTACATTTTAGAAATCTTTTTAATTATTTCTATACCATCTTTGTAAAAATCAATAGTTGTATCTATCTTTTTACTCCTAAGACGATCTTCCATAATTTCAAATATGGCATTTATATAATTACCTGCAGTTGCATTAGAAAATTTTTTTATTTTTCTATCTGGTAATTCTATTCTGTCACCTTTTGCATATTTTCTGATTTCTTTAATGTACTTTGAACTCATGTTAGTTTCTCCTATTTTTACTTATTAATTCTAATGTGTTTGCTAAAAAATTGATTCTTTCTATTATGCGTTTAGCTTTAATAGTTCCACCTGAACTTCCACCCATTGAAAGGCTTGATTCCAACTCTTTTATAGTTAAGTTTGATGTAAAAAATGTCGGTAAATGGTTTTCCATTCTATGTTGAAGTATAGAATTTAGAACTTCATCTCTTGACCATGTTGTAACATTTTCTGCCCCTATATCATCGAGTAATAATACTGGTACCTTTTGAATATATTCAAATTTATCATTATAGTCTGTTTCAAATGATGACTTTAGGCTTCTTAAAAATTCCGGATAATATACTATCGCAACTTTTGTGCCTTTTTTAGCCAATTCATTAAATAACGCAGATATTAGGTATGTTTTACCTGAACCAAATGATCCAGTTAGATACAATCCCTTTACATCTTCTTTTCCATATTTTTTTAAAAAATCATTAAAATATTTTATTATTGGTACTCTACTATAATCGTCTGTATAAACTTTTTTTAGTGATGCATTTTTTATATCTTCTCCTATGTCAAATAATCTGATATTACCAAGATGTGCATCAAGTGTTTCTTCTGCTTCTTTTTCTTTTGTCTTAACATAATCAAATCTAATTCTATCATCTTCTACAAATGGTGTTAGAACATAACCATACATTTCATTTAATGTTGTATAGGGATTTTCTTTATAGTTTTTATACTCTCTAAATGCATCTTCTAATCTAGATGTATATTGTATTAATAAATCTTCATTTGCTGGTAGTTTATCTACATATTTTTTAAATTCATTATTAGCACACGCTTCCATGAAAGATTCTTTTAATGAAGTCATATTTTTGTTATTCTTTATAAATGTTTTAAGATTTTCCATATTGACCTCCGTTACTAGTTTTATTTTATAATATTTAGTAATAAAAATAAAGACAAAATATACTTATATTATATTTTGCTTATCTTTACTGTTCTTATTTCTAAAATAGAATCTTTATTTAGTTCTATACTATTTTTTTCTACTCGTTCTTTATTTAGAAAAATTCCATCTAATTTGTATGAATCATTTATGATAAAAGATGGTAATAATAGTGTACAATTATCATTATTTTTATAGCATTTAGCTTTGGTATATGAAACTGAAAATACTCCCTTATCTTTTTTTATTACTAAATTATAAAACTTGTTGTCTTCTTTTTTCTTTACTTCTTTTTTTATTTCATATTTTAATTGTTTGTTATCATAATCTAAAGATATTTTCTGCCACTTTTCATTAGAAAAAGTTAGAGAGATATCTTTTATTTCTTCATGATAGTCTTTTTCAGGCGTATTAAGTGATGATATTAATATTACTGCTACGAACAATAGTATTGCGATTGTTATGTTATATCTTTTATTCATTATTACACCCTCTTCTATTATTAACATAGGCTATTTTATAGGCTCTGTCAATGATAAGGCAAATAGTTGTCAGTTATTTATTTTATTTGTGTAAAATCTTTTTGATTTTATACTCACTATCTACAAAAAATATCTGATATCTAATTCTTTTGTAAAAGTAGTTATGTTTTCTAATATTAATTCATGAAGTGCTTTCTCATTATCTATACTCATATTATTTTTACTTCTTTATTGTGGTGACCATACTATTATTTTTACCAACTGATATTGAGTAGTTAGTACATACAAAAAAAGAACTATCATGTTGATAATTCTCAATTTATTGATATATTTTAATAAATAACCATATTTTTTCAATTATTGTTTATTTTAATAACTTTTGAATTCTCTCTAAATTTAGAGTTTAATTTTTGTATTTCCGGCAACCAAAGATGAACAGGAATTAACGTTCCATCCTTTTTAGATATATAACAATTTCCAGCACCATCATCAATTGCTCGTTCTGTTTCAAAATAATAATAATCGTCATTTTCTTGTGCCAAGACTATTTTTTTATGACAACTATCAGCATATTCTTTTGCTTTATTTATTGCATCATCTAAAGATACTTTTTTTTCTTCCATTATTATCTCACCTCTATAATAATAGTAACATATATTAATACGTTTATCAAATTGTTTTCTAACGCTATAGAATTATTATTGGATTTGTATTATCAAATAAATACCTATATCTAATCTATCTTATATAATAATTCATATTACTTCTTTCTATGGTTGACATGTTTTAATTTGTAATTTATTATTTTTTATCTTAAACATAATACTCCCATCTTGATCTGTTCTATATATCTTTGAATCATTTAAATTATCTAATACTTTTATTAATTTCTTTTCTAAATTATTAAAAAGCCCACAATTAAGTACTGTCTTTCCTATTATAAAGTTATTTACTATATTAATAGATTCTCCTATATGATCATTATCTCCATGTGGTGACATAAGTTTATGCATACGGTTAGAATGCTTTCACATGCAAAAAAAATCACTACATAAGTAATGATTATTTTGATTTATTTTTATTGAATATATGCTGCATTAAAGTACTTTGAACTGCCTCTAAATATTTGTACATCTCACTATAATCTTGAGTTTTTAATGATTTTGATGTTTTATCCGATATTTTAGTGTATTCAATAAATTCTTTAAATCTAGGTTCTAATTTTTCTTTTGCTTGTTTCATTTTTTCTTGTTTTTCATTATGTTCATCAATGACATATTTTATATTATTATAAATAAAACTAATTTGTTCTTCGGATAATTCTGTATTATTTATAGATTGAATGAACTCTAGTGAAGATACTATATGTGGCAATAAAGGATTATTAGCTAAGCGCATAATTTCATCTATTGATTTCAAGTTACCACGATTGTCATAGAATTCAACAATTCCACTTTGATCAAAATACGCTTGAAGTACTTCTGGATACTCTTTAATTTTTTTATTAAATATATTTATAAAATATAAAGGCTCATAATTATTCTCTCTAAATACATTATAGTAATTGAATAATTCAACATAATTTGGATTAACATGAATTCTATATTGATTGGCAAATGTTTTTAAATTTTTATTCGCCTTTATATCAGCATCTATTTCTGAAATAAATCTATCATGCAATCTAGCATATTCATCATATTTTTTTTCATGTTGGTAAGTTGAAATTAAAAATTGTTCTATTTGGTACATCATTGGATAAATACTATTTTGATTAGTAAGCATTTGTGGATAATATGACTGTAATCTATGTTCTAATTCATGAAAGCATGCGTGGATTAGGAAAGATACACCATTATCATATTGATTATCACTATTATTATAATTATTATTTTTTACTTTTTCAAATACTTCCCTATTTATAAAAATTGTTCTACTTCTATTATGATATACCGCTGCCGTATTTTCTCTTATTACTAAAGTTGGTTCTATTGTTTGTAGCTTATCTCTTGTATCACAAACAATATTAATATCTATATTAAAAGTTTTTTTATAATCTTGTAAAATTTGCTGTATTATTTTATTGTAATCCATACTATCATATCCCATATTTATTATATCACACTAATTCATATTCTCTAGCAATTATTCTATCGTCAGAACAATATTTTATAACATACTGATTATCTTGTTTGCAAATAATTATACCTACAGTATCATTTTCTTCTATAGTTTTAATATTTTTATCAATATAGTTCATGTAAGTCATAATTTGCCCAGTATGTTCTTTTTTTAGTTCGGTTACTTTTAACTCTACAACTACATAGCATTTGTATTTAATATTATAAAGAAGTAAATCAATATAATTATATGTATTATCTAATTTAATTGGATACTCACTTTTGATAAATGTAAAACCATTGCCTAATTCATCTAGAAAATTTTCTATATCTTCTAAAATTAATTTTTTTAATACTTTCTCTGAAAATATATTATAATTATTACTATTTTTAATCAAAATTGGATTCTTTACGAAATCCACTACATTAGATTCAACTTTATTTATTATTTTATCCTTGGCAGATTCTGGCAATCTTTCATATTCATTAGATTTTATTCTATTACGGAGTTGTCTGATTGATAAGTTTTGTTCTTCACTAATTTTTATATAATACGTAATTTTACTAATATCATTAAATCGTAAAATTTCATCATAATGGCTCCATGATAATTTTGCCGACACTGTCGGCACTTTCTCTTTAGAAACAAAATTATAATATTTCAACATTCTATACAATAATCTAACACTATAGTTTTTATTTAAATCTAATTTTAATTTTTTAGAGTATTCTTTTATTATTCCTTCACCATAATGTTTGTCTGCTTCACTTAACATTTTTCCAACATTGTAATAAGAATTTAAATCACTTCTGTTTATGGAATAGTTCTTAATAGCCCTATTTATCTCATTTTTTATTAATTCATTTTTTATTTCATTATAATAATTCATATTTTACTCCTTTTATTGCTTATAAGTTGTAATCTTATATCCATTGTTATTTAATCTAATTTCGATAGAACCCTCTAAATCTGTTCTATATATTTTAGTGTTTTTTAATGTGTTTAATACTACTTGTTTAGGATGACCATATTTATTATTTTTACCTACACTTATTA
>ERZ772999.17-NODE-17-length-116196-cov-29.507073_pt1 | contig 116196 bp, 144 predicted proteins | sample MGYA00511467_ERZ772999 | MGnify/ENA primary metagenome ERZ772999 (study PRJEB29015, sample SAMEA2738064) | human oral metagenome | biome: human oral; feature: human-associated habitat; material: saliva | place: China | collected 2218 ... | reverse complement strand
TCCTTATATTAATATCCTTATATTAATATCCTTATATTAATATCCTTATATTAATATCCTTATATTAATATCCTTATATTACTTATTTCTTAAATACTATTTTTAATAGTGTCACTCATTCTCTTACCATCTCTATCAATAGAATACCTATCCTCGCATCTATAGGACACCTCTAACCTATATTACTAACATACCCTATTAATACAGTTACTCTCTTGTGTGCCTTTCTCATTCAAATGTAATTTCATTAACACACTCTACCCTCTCTTACCTACATCACACATATTATCTTCTCATATTCTATGTGCCACTATCCTAATGTAAATAATCCAATCTAATATACTCAACTCATTGATATCATATATCCTATATCATATATCTATATCAACCAGCCTCTATATTAATCAGTCCTATTATAATCAATCTCTATTAATCAATCTCTATTAATCAATCTCTATCAATCAATCTCTATTAATCAATCTCTATCAATTACAATATCTTCCTGTGTTTTATCTCCTATATCTCACTTCCATCAGTCAACTATAATCAATTATTTTATAATCAATTATATCAGTTATATTAACCCATCCCTACTTGAAATATAATTCTTTTCTTCGCTAGAAGAAATTAATTATATTGATGATTATATTCCTTATAGTAGTATTAGTAATTATTATATGATTAATATTAGTGTATATAGTATTAATATTATTATGTTCTTATCTAGCTATAGTATGCAATCAGAATCATTACATACCCACGTATTCTACAGCTTTCTATTGAAATCTATAGTTATCTTATCTTCATACATTCTACCCTCTTCTATATCTATCTCATGATTCTCTCTACCAACTATATTTTTAGTTTTATCTCCTATAGCTATAACTCGTACATTGACACCATAGTCACTATATTTATTAGTCATATAACTTGTAACATAACCATGAGTAGAACCATCGTATGCAGTAAATAATAGTTGTGTATCAGTTCCTACTAAGGAAGATAGCAAGCTTTTTAATTGATATGTGTTTAAAGCAGTCTCTCGCCAATCTAACAATGAATCAAATAAAAGTATATTATCCTCATTTACAGTATAATCCTTATTGAATACCTTACATACATGGTTATCATATAGAATAATACATTCATGATTGAGATTTTCAGCACTCCCTAAATCCTCTAGTAATAAATCTATATCAGTTTTTATAGCTTCACTACACATAAGACAATCACCTTCATTCTAAACATAAAAATAAGGACTAGAATACCTAGTCCTTATTATATCATCTTTCACTTCTTATTTAAAGTTTGTTTTATACAGTTTTTTAATATAGTATCCCTTATAAAGATACGCTTGATGATTTTTACAATTATACTTATCTGAGAAATCTTTCTCAGACATAGTTTTATAATCCGATAGAATCTCCTTTAAAGAATCTTTATCATATTTAGTTCTACGTCCTCTTGTTTCAGACTTTTTTGTATTTAATTTTGTTACCTCTTTAACCTCTACAGAACTTTTCTCATTAATAATTTCATAAGCCTTCTTACTAGCTGGCGTAGAAACTACCTTATTTGGTTTGTAGAGATTTAATCCAAGATGAAAAGCTATTGCATCATCTACCAATCGCATAGTACTGTTACCTAAAATAGTCACATACTCCTTCAATTCATGAGTATTAACAAAACGCATCTGCTCTAACATAATACACGTATTAGTACCATTAAGAGTTAAATCAACATGCGTTTTGATTTTATCACCCTTACCATATTGACCTGTTGACATTGGAGCGATTGTACAAATCTTATCAATAGATTTGTTATCTGAAACCACTACCCATGGTCTACGTCCATACTCCGTACAATCTGGACGATTAAATCGTGTGGTATTAAATTGTTTTTTGTCTTTACCCCCATCAATGTCATAAATAAAGACCATTCCTTTTGTTACACGTGTATACTCATCATTCATTTGTGTAGCCATTTTTATTACTCCTCACCATTAATCATATCATAATGAACATTGATTAGATTACCATCTTCATCAAAATCCTCTACGTATAATTCATTCTCTTTTTTAGTACGGAACATCATACTATATCCGTTTCCTACTTCATTTCTGAAAATGTAAATCTCATCACCTACTACATTTTCAGCAATACTAAGACCATTTTCTAATGCTAGAATATCATCTAGACTTAAAGAACTTTTAATCTTTTGTTGTAAATCTTCTTTTTTCATGATGTACCTCCACATCTTTTAAAATATCAATACTCTCAAAATCAATACTAAAGAGTACACTTATATATTACCATAACTGTAAAGAATTGTAAAGTAATAAATAAAAATAGAGGTCAAGTTCTTAACTCAACCTCTATATATTAGTATAATAACCTATTACTAGACTTATCATACATTACAAGTTTACCACTGCTATTAGCATAATATGGTGTTAAATTCCCCTTTTCATCACCAATATACACTAAATTCGTTCTCGTGTCATATAGCAACACATACCCATCGATTCTACCGATACGCTCAAACACATTGGCAGATATCTCACCATCAATTACCTTTGACTCTATGTTATATAACTCTAAATCACCAGAGCGAATCTTATAATGTAAATATGTATCCACTGCTAATGAATAGACCATAGAAATAAATGCTAAAACCAAGAAAATAATTACTAATATTCTACCTAAAGATGGTTTATATGTAATCTTCATCATGTCATCCCCCATACCCTAACAGTAAAATTTACTGATATAATCACTAAACTTCATTTTTGTTGTTGTATCAACGATAACATATGCATTTTCAATCCACGGATATTCCTCAGGTAACCATGCATATCCACCATTACCCCACCCAGTACCCCATGAATTTAAAAGCCTCCAATGGAATTTATTATTAATATAGCCCCAACCAGTGATAGTAACAGCGTGACCACCATAATTTACCACATCTCTGGTAGTATCATATTGCACAACACCATCAGAACCTACATCATAAAAGCTATCAAAAATAGGAATACCAGTAATGACTGCCTTAGTTGTTAAAATAGCAACCTGTATCTCTCTTCTAGAACTACATACATAATATGAATCAATCCTAAATTCATCAGCTTTATTTCTATACAAATCAAGACTATTGGTAACTTTTGTAAAAGCCTCACTTGTTGTGTAGAAACCAGGCATATCATCATATAAAATAGAGCCTACATCTGTACCACCTTTAAGACATGTACGTAAATACATACCCTCAAAGTTCTCCTCTTCTGGACGTAACCCATAATTAAATGCTGGTGATAAAGGTAATGATAAAGAAGATTGACTATTATCAGATTCTTGTAAATACCTTACAGCACTATAGGAACATGCACAGCACATCTGAGATTTTCCTTGATTATACACAAAAGGGAATACCTCACTCTGATACTCATAAGGAATATTAATAGAGCCTAACTTTAATAAATCCCTAAATTTATAATCTCTACTATCATATGGTGATACTAATAGACCACTACCTAAATTTGAATTATTCACTGAAACAACCCCTACTACACTAACACTTCCACATCAATCCTGCTAATTCGTTTTAATGTATCTTGCAAGTATAGTTTATTTACGATATCCTTACTCTCTAATCGTAAATACTCTTCTGTTTCTCTATAGATAGTATAACTATATCCATCGTTATAGATACTACTTTGAACGATAATATCAAACTCAGTATAATAGTCTTTTAGATTTTCATCTCGATACCTTACATGTTTACCAATAATAACACCTTTAACAGTCTTATATGAACCATCAAACTTAATAGGCTTCTTTATGGTAACAACATCCCCAATATCAAATATACCCTCTCTAGTATTAGTTAAAGTGGTTGATAACTTTGTACGTATCTCTTCATATGTATTATTATGTAATATCTCATACAAAGAATCTACTTTGAAAATCTTAACTAAATCATCATCTGTATAATATGAAGCATATCCACGTATTAGCATCACTTTACTACTGTAGTCAACAGCATCTGACAATATGCTACTCATAAATATAACCCCTCAATTAATCACTAATTTTAGTAACGTCAGATACTGACACCTCATATACCTCACGCTCTAATGTAGAACCATCGTTAAATTTCTTAGTATATACCCTTGATTGAATTCTACCTACAAACTCAACTTCAGTACCAACATCCATCTTATAAACGTATTTAGAATTTCTTCCCCATACTACGCAAGGAATATAATCAGATTTACTATACAATCTATTTACTGATAATATAACATCTGAAATCTCCCTACCACCAGGAGTCCTTCGATGTACTACATCTTTACAAATAAAACCTCTTAAAGTAATTTTATTTGTAAACTCTTCTACAGAATCTAAAATCTCAATATCCCTTGTAAACAAGAATAAACGTAAAGAGATTTTTCCTGTTTCGCTATTATGTTCATTGAAAGACCTAAACTGACCTTCAATAGAAACGATAGCATCTTTATCTATCTTATTAACATCATATACCCTATCAGAAATTTCAACTCTGATGATATCTGATGCACTACTATTTAATCTAGGAACTCTTACTGAGAACTCATAGAAGTCTTCACCATGTGTACTATGATGAATTTCTGGACTACTAACCACATACCCTACAATCTTAGCTGTATTCGTTATATTGTTAGTAACATCTGAGATAACACCACTCATATATGTTACTTCCCCTTTGTACCTTAATAATATATTAAAATATAATTTCTTATATCGTATGTTCGCTAAGAGTATATATAAAGCAGATAGCTAACCCTCCAAACTACCTAAGTCGATAACAGCCTCTACGTCAATAGTCTCACCATCAAAATCATCATCAATTTTTCCATAGTGTATAACTGTATCAGGTATTAAATCCCATGTAGAAATGTCATCCCAAAAGATATTACCCTCATCATTTCTAACAGCTACACTTGTCTCATCTTTATATGGTCGAATCTCAACTACATCACCTATAAAAGAAACAAATGTATTATGCTCAACCCTGTCCCCAACTTGAATCATACAACCTCTATTCTGAATAGATTAACCTATCCTTATAATCACACAACTCACCCAAAGTTAGATTATATAAAGACCTCATATCTTTTAAATTAAAATCATCTTTATATTTAGAAAAGAAAGACCTATCTTCAACATAAGACAAACCATAGTAACGTAACGTACCTTTTAAATTCATCTTGTTACCTAACATCTCTACCTGTTCAATAGCATCTTTAATTGTATATTTACTATCTAACTTAACATTTCTATCTCTAGCAATCACTAAACACATCATACTGAAAACACCTCTCAATTAATATATAAGAAAAGAGTGTACATATCTCTATGCACACTCTCAATAACTTTATATTATTTTACTAATTCTTTATAACCATTACTAGAAATAACACCATTCTGTAACACAGCTTGTTGGAATAGAATTGCATCAATTCGTTTTTTAATAGAATTTCTTAGCTTTTTAGCTAATTTTTCTTTTGCAATTTCTTTACCAATATTGACATCAAACACATCTCCATCATGACAACGTGCCTTAGCCTTATATGTACTCTTTAATCTCAAATTATCAAAGAACTTAGGTTTAAAATCAAAATAAACAATCTGAGATTTTCCTTGCATTAGTTTATAAAAAGCATTTTCGGCTAGATACTCACAATTAGTATTATATGCTGTAATTACTTGTTGCTTTTCATCAACCTTAATAATAACTGGAATAGTAAACCCTTTAAAAATTGTAATTCTTTCCATCTTTAGTATCCTCTTTATTAATAACATAATGTATAAATGGTGCCTACAGCAAGACTCGAACTTGCAAGGTCATTACAACCAACGGATTCTAAGTCCGTCATGTTTTCCAGTTTCATCATGCAGGCATGTACGCATACTTTTTGAAGAAGTATGCAAAACTTATTTGGTGAACCCTGTTGGGATTGAACCAACGACCAGTCGGTTATCTTACTACTATAATTTTCATTACCATTAAAATAAATGTTTGTAGTCTGGACTATATCTCCACCATTTCAGGTGTCCACGTGTAGTCTCTACGGAGTCTCTTTTTACAAAAGTTCCCTCGGTATTAGCATATGTTACCACTTAGCCTTCACCGATACAGTGGAATTCTTACGCAGAGTTTCTAATTCCTCTTTGCGTAGCTCAATATCCCTCTTTCTAAAAGGTAAATCATAATATTTACACCATTTTCTTACAGCATTATCTGAAACACCATACTTCCTACCAATTTCAAGAAATGACTTTGACAATATCATTTCAGATAAGAAATACTTGTCAGGACGCTCTACTTTCCTCAAAGACATATTAGGCTTATATTGATATTTTTCAATAATCCCTTTACTATCTCTACACTTCTTACAGTACACAGATTTAACGCTATAATCAATTTTCTTACCACAACACTTACATCTAGGTCTAACCCTTTTTCCGTAAAATTTTGCAGATTTTTCAAGATTCTCAGAATGTGTTAATAACTCCAAATTTTCTAATGAGTTATTTTCTTTGTTATGGTCTATATGATTAATTTCCATCTTAGACGGGATAACACCAACAAAAGTCCTATACACCAACCGATGTACGTATAAATGCCTTCCCCCAACTGAAACTACACTGTAACCAACAGGATTTTTATAAATTTTAATCTTTCTAAAAATCATATTATTTTTAATGCAAAATACACTCTCATCTAACTCTTTTTCTGGCTTGCCATAAGTATGTCTACGATGATACATCTTTCCATCTATAATAATATAATAAGTTGGATTACATTCCTTCAGCACACTATCTCCATTTTTATTAATATAGTATAAAGGAGAAAATTCTATTTGTTTGTAATCATTCATGAAACCTCACATATAAATATATGAGTAATATTTGAGCCGACCGCTCTACCCCTGAGCTAAGAGTTCATATGGCTCCGATGGTAGGACTCGAACCTACAACACACTGATTAACAGTCAGATGTCTCTACCTATTGGACTACATCGGAATAAATACTGATAATTCTTTAGTTTAAAGAGGTTACACCACGTCAAGGTAAATTATCCAGTAACCCTGACCCTAGACAGACTCGAACTGCCGACACATGGTTTAGGAAACCATTGCTCTATCCACCTGAGCTATAGAGTCATATTTGGCGGAGAGAGTGGGATTTGAACCCACGGTGGAAGTATATCTCCACTCTTCCTTAGCAGGGAAGTGTAATAAGCCACTCTACCATCTCTCCAAATGGCGGAAAGGATAGGATTCGAACCTACGGCACATCTCTGTGCAACGGTTTTCAAGACCGTCACCATAAACCACTCGGACACCTTTCCATAAAAAATATTAGAATTCGTCCTCACGATGACAACACACTACTATGCGTTTTGCGAACGCACGTCATCCATCGCCAGCTCTATTCCGGCGATATGGGAGTCGAACCCATAATGAGGACATATGAAAACTAAGACATTATAGCCACAAACCCTGCAGTGTTTCAGCTGTTTTCGATGATAAGTCAACACCGGCCATATCTCACTAGTATATCGCAATCTACACATCATGAGAGTGGACTTTAATTGTGGTTCTAAGAAGAATTGAACTTCTAAATTGCCTAACCAATAGAACCATGAATAGTAGTTTTTAGAATAGCTAGTGAAATCAAGGTAACTACAAACCTATAAGATTAATCCTGTACGTGTACAATGTGATAGTATAAAGTACACCCTAGCTTAAAAGTAATTATGTCTCGTACCACAATTACCTGACACCCTCTCATGACTCAAAAGTCTTTGAGGTTCCTACCCAATGGTTCGCTCTTTTAACATAATATTAAATGAGTCTTACAACCAGACAATAGGCTATCCCCATGTGTCCCACGGTTATAATCACATATAATATATAATATATAATTACATATGTTATTATATATTATAAATTAAGTTTTGTAAAGTACTTAAATTATAAAATATCCCCACCAGTAACCTGTAAACGCTCTTCATTTACAGTAGATACATACTTAGAATATAAGAATGAATTTTCGTCTTTAAATTGTTTTGAATTAAATCTATCTTTATAAATAGACTGCAACTTAACTACATAGCTACCAATGATGAACTCTTCTTTACCACTCTCACGTAAAGAATCTTTAAGTTCTTTATTTAACTCTTTAGCCTCAGCTTCAAGAATAGAAATTTTATTTTTTAAATCCTTATATCTCTTAACCTTTTCTAATAATTGATTTTCTTCCATAGTTTTTAATCTCCTCTTTAAATTTTAACCTTTTGTAGGTATTTCTATCTTAATATTTGTCTTTTTATCAGTGGAGTAGCTAAAAGAACCAATCTCTGAATCTAACTTAGCCTCTACATCTTTCTTAAAGACATCGTACTCAACAGAAGTACTTACACCATCTTTAGAAATAACATTCTCTAACCCAACTTTAAAATCTTTACCTTTATCGTCATCAGAAAATGTTGCAGTAAACTTCATATCGTCATTACTGTTACACATAATATAACACCTCTACTAAATTATGTCAACACAAATTTACAGAATATTACAAAAATTATCAACTAAAAACGAAGAATTATCTCCAAATAATCGATACTTTTCTTTTTCTAACTCAAACATTCTTTCCTTTAAAGACTCTATCTCACGATTAATGCTATCAATCTCAGAATTAATCATTTCATATCTATCTAATTTACTTTTTGAATTTTCTATCTCTTCATAATACTTAAATATTTTACATAAAGGTACGTCTTTAAAAGTATCCCTATCAAAAGGAACATCACAAATGTAGATATTCATATAATCACCACCTTATAGCGATTATACCATATCAATGAAAAATATTACAACTAAAAAGAGGTGTAGTAAAACACTACACCTCAAATAGAAGAATCTTAATGTTCCTCACTAGATAAGTAGATACCACTTTTAGTAGTAACTTGACTAGCTTCTAGTTTAGCGGCTTCCTCAACGATTTTTTCAATACGTTCAACGGCTTCAGTCGCATATTTTTTGACTTCAGGTTGCTCAGAATGACGTGCTAATTGAGTCAAACGATACAAAGAGAATTTATCACCTTGTTCCGCATGTTTAACAAGTTCTGTCCAAGTCCAATCAAGACCAACATTACTATCAACATTAGTACCCAAGAAACCCAATAACCTATTCATTTCTCTATCCATTACAATAACCTCTAGAAATTACTAACTGATTATGAAAATATATCACCTAAAGGTATATATACAAATAATAAATGAATGTTGTTATTTATTTATTTACTTTAATGACTACACGACAAAAAGACTTCTTCCCATTAATGTATGGTTTAAAAATTCTAACAACACTAAACCTACCACTCTGTCTATGACATAGTATTGTAACTGGAACTGCTTGTAGATAATCTGCACCCCAGTTAATGTTTTTTAGTTTATTAACATTAACTATATCAGTACCATCTAAATATTGAATATTATCATCCTTAACATATTCAGGTAGCTTAATAAGATAATATTTAACATTCATATTTGTTAAATAACAACTAGGGACACTGACTAAACCACCACAAGATGATATATACTTAGAATATTCTCCATTTAACCTACCTGTATACCCAGTAGTCCACCCACAAGTAGTCCACCCACCATCAAAACACCACTTACTATACAATACAGTAATAGGACAAATGACTATATATTTCTTATCTACAATCCACTCATAAAACAATCTGTAATTTGAAAAGGGTGGATTTGTAACGATAATATCACAGTTTTGCTTTATTTTATCAGAAACAGAACTACCATAACCACCAATATCATACTTTGTTATAATCTCATGATTTCCATCATACTTAAAATAATTTCCATCAATATCTAAAGACTCTATACTAACAATCCCTAATACTGAAAAATTATCAACAAAATATTTAACAAAGTTAGACCTTAAATAGTTATCACACGGACAATATACTCGCATACCACTAAAATTATGATGACGTAACTCAACTTCAACAGTCTTATACTGCGTATACAACTCATCATTATTATTGCCAACTCTATCTCTTAAATGTGTTTGACCTCTACTCAATGCTGTATCACCACACTATAACAACTAGAAAGCTTTCTTTAAAATAAAAGAACTAACAACATCATTGTCTAAAGCTACACCATCAAGACTTAACCTCAAAGTAGCAATATCAAAACCATTAAATGTACTTAATACCTGTTTAATTGCATTAGCACTCATTGAGATTGAACCAATGTCAAAAATACCACTAACATCTAAAGCATCTAACTTAATAACTGAATTACCTCTTCGTGAAACAATTTCAATAGAAACACTATCACCAAATGTAATATTAATATCACCTGTAGTTTCAGGCAGATTACAAGCTAAATCGATAATTTTACGTAAATGGTCTAAAGAAACATCACACTTATTATCAACTACCATACGCCCATACACAGATTGTTGAATAGAATTATCCTCTAATGTAAAAGCCTCTGTTTTGAATACAAATGTATCACCACAATACAAATCACCCTTAGCGTTGAATGAGATGTTATCGCCACTATCAGAATTAGATAGTAATGCTAACAACTTACAATCAGCTAAATGTAATCTAAATCCACTTCCAAAGCTATCATCACATGTCAATTTTGCCATGTTATTATATGACTCTACTGTAATTGTGTTATCTTTAAATGATAGGAAACGACTTCTACCACCAGCTGTTTGAGAATAGTTAAACAACCTCTTAATATAAGAAATTAAGTTCTCACGATTAGATGTATTACTATAAGAATCATCATATGTATGATTAAACCTAGATTCGTCTGAATTATAGTTATCTACACGTACCTCACCACCATGAACTGCAATAGTATACTCTTTGTTTACACCACCATCAGTTTCCACGCTACGCTCAATAACAGTAAACACACTACCACATAATTTAACAATACGTGCTAATGAACCAGAAGATAAACAAATGAAATCAGTAATATGATTTTCACTATTTAAAGGTTTAACAAACTTAGAAATACTACGTTTGTTATCGGAAAGCATAAATCTGACATTTCCCTCTTCAACCCTAAATGTAATTAATTTACCCTCATATGAATTCTCACCACTAGATTTTAATACATTAGAGATATTTAAAATCGTATTAATCTCTTTAGTAGGAATGGAAATATGTACCTCACTAGAATACTCATCAACAAATGAATCCTCTACACCACTCTCAGTATTGTCTTCTAAACCCAACACACTTTCAAATTCATTAACTTCGTCTAATAACATTTCTTCACTCATCTTTTGTACCTCTTTCAATTAAACTTCATTGATATATTTTAGTAACAACTCTCTACAATCATTAGGTAACTCTTTGTCACTCATAATGATGTTATATATCCTATCTGAATCTGTTTCTGTAGTATCAACTAATTTATCAGCTAAATTAGATAGTACATCCTGTAAAGCATTAATGCTACTAAATGTTTTCTTATTTAAAATATACTCACTAGCGACATCTTTATAATCCCTATGAGCAATTTCTATACGTCTAGTCTCTTTAGGTTTAAGTATATCGTCAACGATAACAAAGTTAGGCTTTCTCGTAAAATTATAGTTATGAGATGTACCTCTAAGAACAGAACCATGTCTAACTATCTTAGTTGAACCAACAACTACATCTTCATAATCTTCGTGGTCATGACCTAATACAACTAAGTCATACCCTAAATCTAAAATATTATTATCTGTTAGATTGTGTTTTTCATCAGCAAGAAAACCACTTTTACCATAAAACATATGTGCTAATAATATATTAACTTTGTAACTATTATCAGCTTTAATAGGATATTCTGTATAATCAACAGCTGTTAGTAGAATAGAATTATTAAAAATAACTCTTGTTTCTAAATTGATATGTTCTAAAACACCTAACTTAAATAAAATCTGAATAGGACTCTTATCTAAGTTTTCTAATGAATTCCTAACAATATCATGATTTCCAAGAATAGAAAAACATCTAATCCCTTCATTCTTAAATCGTAATAAAATATCAGCTAACATTGTAATAGGCTCAAATGGACATTGAACTCGATTTACAACATCACCTTCAAAAAAGACATATTTTACATTTTCATTGATACATTTATTAAGAATATCAACTAATTTATCTTTAAGAGTTACAATGATATCATCTACACGTGAGTCGGGCATTTTACTATCCACATGAACATCAGAAATAAATGCAATCTTTTCACCATCTTCTAATTTTAAATGAATGTCATTCACCCAACTCACCACCCATCAATAACTTAGTATTCCCTTTAGAAACTTCATAATGTCTCACACCATAAGATGTAAACCTATCATCATGAGTAATTAAAAGAATTTTTAACCCATTCTTTTCAGCCATCTGATTAATCAATTCCATAAAGTTAGGAATATACTGACTAGATAATTGACTTAAACCCTCATCAATAAACAAAACAGGTTCTAACCTATAATGTGTTATAAATGCTATCTGTGATAAACATCCAACAACAGTACGAATACCACCACCACAATTTTTAATATCAGGCTCTAACTTAACACCACTCTCATCATCGTACACTAGATGAATTGTTGCCTTAGAACTATCAGATACCCTAATTTCAATAGAATAGTTGCAATCATCAAATATTGATTTAACACCATAATCAAGTATGCTATTTAAATGCTTAATGAATTTACCAGACTCTTCCTTAACTAACACATCTAGATAGTTAAAGGAAAACTCACTTATATTCTTCAAGCTATTTAATTCTTTAAGAGAATCAGATTTAGTGCTAATCGCATAAGACATGTTAGCTATATCTCTCTTAGCACTATCTATCATTGCTTTATGCTCGATAACCCTACGAATAATAGAAGTATCAACCATATTATTCACCATCTTTATCTAAGTATTCTGATAATTTGTTATTTAAATCATTTAATTTATTTTCATACTCTTCTCTAAGTTGTGAAATGTATACCCTAGCATCCTCTATTGTATCTTTATCTGTTAACTCAAACAACTTACTTACAGCCTTATCATACGAGTCTTTAGCAGACTTTAATTGCTCCTCAGTACGAATTAACTCATCTTTAAGTGATTGATTAATTTTCTCAACACTACTAAACTTAGCTTTTACCTCTTCGATTGTAGCCATTTTATACAAACTCCCTTCTACAATAAGGACAATATCCTATATCTTTCTTCAACTGCTCAAATTCGATATCACTTGCAGATAGTTTACTTTTTACATCTTCAACCTTAGATGCATAGGAATCCAACACTACACCATTACTATCTAACTCTTTTAAGCAACCCTCAATGACCTGTAACTGACTAAAGTTATCATCTAATGTATTTATGTCTTTAGATATTTCATCAATAGAAGTATACAAACCATCATTAATAGAATTCAATCTATTGTTGATTATATCCTTAGATTTAATATTTTCATCAACATCAACCAAAGCATTAGATACAATATCAATCTTACTATGTAAACACTCAGCACCATTAATGATAATAGAAAAATCTTTTATAGAAGTATCACACATACTAACATTAGATTTTAACTCTTTATGCTCAGTATCTAAAAGTGAAATCTTATCACTAACACTATTGATGTAATCCAACAACTCACACAATGAAGATACCTTAGAATCTAAAGAAATAATATCTTGATATAAAGCACTAACACTATCAATATCAATAGTTGAGATTTTTATATCAATATTTGACTTTAAACTACTAAGCTTTTTGATAGTGTTGTTTGATATATCAACATCATCTAATAAACTTTCTACATTTGACAATAAATCTCCCTTTGCGTCAACATCTATCGCCTCTTGATATACTAAATCAAACCCATCATTCTTAGATATGAAGTCTTTTTTATCATTAATTAATGACTTATATGTATTAATCTCTGTAGTTAACGTATTAATATCAGAATTAATTGACCTAACATCACTACCCAAAGACTTTAATACCCTAGCATAATTATCACAAGAACTCAACGATAAAAACTCATATAGTTGACCTGCTGTCTTATCCATTAGAAAAGGCTTATCATTTTGATACCAAAAATTAATTTTCATCTTAGTACCATTATTCATTTTGACCTCACGTATATTAAACATACGTGAAACCTCTTCTAACTGACCTCTACCAACTTTCTTTTGTACAGTACCATCATCAAACTGATATGCAGTTTTTTCATTCTTACCTACATTATCTCTAGCCATAAGCATTGTATGACTACCATTAGATATCTTAATGCCATAGTACCTCTGACCACCTCTAACCATAGCATCATCACCAAGATTAAAAAGTGCAGAATCTATAGCACGAATAATAGCACTTTTACCATTATTTGTAGCACCTGTGATAACTGTAATTCCAGGAGTTAACTCAATATAAGCTTTCTTTAAAGATTGAAAGTCTTTAATATCTACAGTTATTTTATCAGACATTATTCTTCACCATCGTCCTCTGCAGGCTCATCAAATACCTCTGTACCATCAAAGACCTCTTCATCATAAGATTCATCAATCAAATCAACAGTACTAGCTTCGTTTAGTAATAAACGATAACCACCCTCAGATTCAATGAAATCCTTAACAAGACTACGGTTGGTGTTAATCCAATCAATAACACCATTCATTCCCTGTACTTTAGGAGAATCACCCAACTTAATTGTATACCACGCACCAGCTTTAACAATCTTACCACGTTGCTCTAAGAAGTCATAATATGCATATTCATTAGAAATACCTTTACCAAAGATAATCGCTAATTTAAGAGGAATCTCTGGACGCTCATACCGATTTTTAACAGCTTTAATTTCACAAATAGCACCAAATGGTACTTTTTGCTCACCTACAGCTGTCTGTTCTGTACGCTCTAATGTTCCTTTATATGCTTTCTTCATTGTTAAGCGAATGTCAGGGTAGAATTTAAGTGCTTTACCACCAGCCTCAACTTCAGCAGTTTGTTGACCATAACCCATAGCAATCTTAGTACGTAATTGATTTACGATAATCCATGAAGTTCCAGCACGTGTACTTGTAGACTTATGTCTTTTTAAGAATGTAGCCATAACCCTACTATCAATGCCTGGTAGCACATCTTCAGACGAAGATTCTTTTACCTTTTCAGTTAGAATGGCTGTAGCAGAATCTATAACAACTAAATCAACATTCTCAACCAACTCATCCAAAATCTTATCAGCTTCTCTAAATGTTTGAATTTGGAATAAGAAGAAATTACCATCTGGGTTTGTATTAGGGTCATACCTAAACCTAGATAACCCCATAGAATTAAGCTGTGCTAAATTAACACCACTCTCGAAATCTAAATACAAAACCCTTTTATTTTGAATACAATATGCCTTGCTAACATGTAAAGCACCTGTAGATTTACCTAAACCACTATCAGATGATAACAAGATAAATACACCACGTGGAATACCACCACCCAATATAGAATCTAGTACAACTGAACCACTTTTAACAAACTCAGGAGCATCTAATGAATGATACTCACTAGACAACTTCTTAATGCTTTTTGCGAAATCATCAACGGATGACTTTTCTTTTTTTGCCATTACCTACTCCTTAATAACTTTTCACCCTCATGAGATAATCCCTCTACCTCACTCTTTATCTTATTAGCTAAACCATTAATATTAAGTCTAACCATTAAACGTAATAAAAATATAAAAGACTCTGCTTTATCGTTATTTAGTCTTCCCTTTGATACTCTTCCCTTGTCAGAAACACTATCAGGTATATACACATCGAAACTATCAGATAAAACTTCATCAATAAAGTATTTAACTAAAGCAGTACTCTCACTCTTCTTATACCCACGTCTACCATGAACCTTAGTCAAGAAAGACGGCGACAATATAAATAAATCCTTTATTGTTGTATACTTCTCAAATAAACTATTTAAGATAGTATAATCTAATGCATACAAACCAGCTGAAAAGTTGCCCACAGGTGGTGGTATTTCAGAAATAACAACATCAATAGATATGTTATTTTTTTGTATGTAATCATCTATTTTGTTATGCAACTGATACCACTGAACATGGACAGCATCAAATATCTTCTCAAACCCAATAGAAGTCCCCAAAGGATATGAAACAGTGTCTATGTAAACCTTTTTTGTATCACTATCATATAGACTAAAAGATAAAGCCTTAAAGCTAGGGTCTATAGCTAAAATAACCATATATCATAAAAATAGAGATACTATCATATAATGTTTTGTTATGCTAGTACCTCTATCCTTTCAACTATTAACTATTTTTATTATTTGAAGAATTCATCAAAGTTGCTAGTTGATGCACCACCAAAGGAATTGAAGTTGCTTTCACTTCCACCAAAACCTTGATTTTCTTCTGGTTTTACACCAAAATTAGCCTCATCATATAATTTAACAAATGTAGCTTCATCAACACTACGTGCTAATGCCCTATAGGCTTCACTTGCAGACTCTTGCCATTTATTATTCAAAAACTCAACAGCCTTAGCAGATTTTCTCCACATAGCCTCACCAATAGGGATAAGTGATAATTTTTGATATTTTTCGTCTGTACAATTAACAGTAATATCAACATGAGTGATACCACCCAAACTACGCACATTGCCAGCATTAGCAATCATACCAATATTTTGATATAACTCATTACCCATAGACAACACCTTTAATTCAATATTGCTAGATGCTGGGTCACCATTTTTAGTTGTATCATACACACAAATAGGTACTAGATAACGTACAGCTGGGTCACCCATTAATTGACAACATTTACCACCTGTACACAAGTATGAACCTTTACCATCGATATAATGATACTTAATAGGTAATACTTGCTCAGAAATAATAGAAATTCTATCAATATTACCTTGTTTAGCTTTATACTTTTCGATAGGAACACGTTGAATCCTATCACCAAAAGAAATAGGCTTAATTCCCAAATCGCTTAACAAACTAGAACCTGCACTCTCAATGCTAATTACAAAGCTATCAGGAGATGCTACACTTGTAGTTGTAGCAGTTGCTACCTCATTTGTAACATTCTCTGTTTTTACTTCAGTAACAGGTGTAGATTCATTAGAACCATTAAACATAGCATCAAAATTTTCAATCTCAGACATAATAATTCTGCTACTCAAATTATAGATATACATCTATAAGGAGAATTGTAAAACCTCACGATTTTTACTTACTGCTTCATCGTATATGCTTTCATAATTTATTGCTAAATATACTACTCACAAGTTCTTCTATACTCCACAGTCGTAAATTCCCAACTAGCCATTGGTACATCTTATACAATCATGTTTAATGTACAACTGTATAAGTTTTAGCATCTCTTAAATTAAGACTTGCATTTATATCTCTATCTTCAACATAACCACATTCAGAACACTTATAAGTCCTATCAGACAACTTTAAGTCTCCCTTAACATGACCACATCTATGACATGTCTTTGAACTAGGATAAAATCTATCTACAACTCTTAATTCAATACCATTTTCTTTGCATTTACTAATCAATTTAGTTCTAAATTCAAAGAACTTTTGTTGTGCTACAGCTTTAGAAAGATGTCTATTTTTCATCATACCAGACACATTTAAATCTTCAATAACAATATAATATGGCTTGACTTTCACTATACTATGTATTGTTTTATTAAGATAATCAGTTCTGATATTATCTAGTCTTTGATAAAGCTTCTGTACCTCTAACCTTTGTTTTACAAAATTCTTTTGAGTAGACTCTCCTTTCTTTATCGAAATAACCTTATGAGATAACTTTCTTTGTTCTCTCACTAACTTCTTAGATATCTTTCTTATACGATTCGTTTTGTTTATATTATGAAAAACGGAACCATTAGAACATATAGCTAGACTCTTCAAACCCAAGTCTATACCAATGCCAAAATCATTATTAATTTTAGTATCTTGTCTTTGTATATCAACTAAAACTGATATGTAATATCGCCCAGCTTTACATGAAATAGTCCCACTTCTAACAATAAAACCACCCTTAGATGTTGGAATGTATCCCTTTTCTTTTAAGCGAACCCACCCAAGTGTAGGAACTTTTATTCTATGACGTTCACTTAAACAATCAGTCTTATTATTTTTAACAAAATACATCTTAACATCAGACTTATTTTTCTTCTTAAATCTAGGGAATTTACTCTTATGCATGAAAAACCTAGTAAAGGCTACACATGCATTATCCATAGACTTAGCAACAGCCTTTGTATAAACATCTTTAATCCACATTTTATCTGGATTACTAGGGAGATATTCATTATTAAGCCAAACATTGAAATGCCTACCAGACATGAACTTTTCACCACTCTCATAAAGTTCTTTATTATGAGCAATGTAAAAATTATAAATAAACCTACATACATCAATAGTTTTATTGATTTTTATAATTTGTTCTGCTGTTGGATTGATTTCAGTCTTAAAACTCTTTAACAATATTAGCATCTTCCTTTATCTGTTTATTATAGTTCTGTCAATAATTTTATCTACATAACTACACCTCCTTATTGGAAACTAAAATATATTGTAATAGCAATATGCTAACTACCAAAATTAATAATCTAAATCATCTACATTAACAGTAGGCACATCATCATATGTATCATAATCAGAATATGTCTCATATGTAGTAGTTGGAATATCTTTTGCTGTTGACAAATCAACACCATCTAATGTAAACGTATTAGATTTACTAGAATACTCTTTAACACCAACAGGTCTGTTTTGATTTTGAATATTCTGAGTATGCGAAACCTTAACTGGCTCTATCTCAAAACCTAAATCAAACCTATTAGATTCATACACAGTAGCTGTTACATTATTAGAAGTAGTATTGCTACCTAAAACTTTACTACCCCTCTTTCTTGTAGTTACATCTAACTGCTTTTTAACATCATTACTCATCTTACCAAGAACCTTAGTATAGATGCCTAATGAGGTGAAAACAGATAAGTCCTTAATAGAGTTCCTTAGAACGTCCCTATCTACATCAGATAAAGCGTAATCAGGATTATCTTTCATAGTGATAATTAACGTACAAAAGTTTTGTAGCGAACTATCATTAGGAAAGTATTCTTTAAATTCATGTACTAATCTGTCCTTAAAAGCATTTTCTCCCATAAGTCTCCTTTCATTTCATAATACAATAATCTATTCATTAACAAACCTAACAGCATTAATCGTATTAAGTTTGTTATTAGCATTTTTAATTAAATCAGAAATCTGAAACTTATGCTCAGTAAACTCATCATAGTACCTACTTACCTTAGATTTAAGATTAGCTACTAACTGATAATCTGATTTTGTTGTCACCTGTAAATTTTTCATCTCTGATAAATTCTTATTAACAACACTAATACGTAACTTTAAATCATTTAATACATCTATAGTACGTATCAATCTTTCTGAAACCTCATACTGTAGTTTAGGACTACGATACAAAGCTTCATAAGTAGGCAAGTCTATGATTTTTCTATTTTCTACCAAATATGTGTCATACACTTGATAGATTCTATCTTGTAAATCCTTAGCAACTTTATTCATCTCTAATTCAATTTCAAGTATAGACATTATATCATATTCCCCCTACCCAACTGCATTAACAACCACAAAGTTCGATATTCTCTATCAGATTCACTTCTACACTCCATCGTGTAAACTTTCTGAATAATAGGTACAATCAACTTATCATATGACTTATTAAAATCAACTAGTAATCTAAGATACTTGCCACTATTAGTAACAACATCTTCTAAATTTCTAGACTTTTCTAAGAAAGATAGTACACCACCAAATATCATACTATCAGAATATACCTCACGTAATTCTAAATATGTCTTTAATATATCATGTCTAGATTTACCTAGTACGCAATATAAATCCCAAAGAGATATGTCAACAGAATCAATCTTAGACCTACCCAATACCCAAAAGGATTTAAAGTACTTAATGAAATCATATTCTGTCATAGAAGTTAACATTGTATGTGTCTTATCACTAGGCTCTTTATTAAATCTATCATAGAGAACCTTAATAGCTATATCCCTAATAGTCATATCAATATCTTGAATACCTATGTTATTAATTGCTATAAAGCTTCTAGTGTTTTCTTTTAATGACTTTACAACACTAGAATTAACTTTACCAACAAATATAATATCAGTATTTCCATCTAAGATATTGAACTCAGTACGTAATTCATAGTTAGGGTACATGAAACAAACTAAATCTAAATAGTTTATTCCCTCTTTACTATCCTCAACTCTAACTACTTTGTTGATTAAACTGTAATCACCCATCCAATCACCTATTTTTAGTACCAACCATTAGATTTATTAATCTGCTATTAGTGTATCCATATTTATCACCAGCTTGCTGTTTAATTGAGTATAGACTAGGACACATATTAGCCATAATCTGTACCTCATCAAACTCACTCATCTTATCATCTCGTGTAGAATTCTTCTCATTTATGTATGCTATTGTATCAGCAACACTAGAAAAATTTAAATTCTTAACAACATCCCACCTCTTAACAATTATCTTCATCCTAGACATGATAATGGGTGAGATTTTATCACCATAAGATAAAATGATGATGGGCAACTTAGATTCCTCAATGAACTTCAATAAAGAGTTTTGACCTACATGAGATAAATAACCTATACCATCTAATACTAAGAACTTACTATTTACACTAGAAATACCATCGTATGAATCTATTAAATTCCTCACGTCATCTAATGTATACACACGCTCTATTGTATCTTTGTATACCTTTTTAAACTCAGTAACATACTTACCTATCAAAAGACAAGGACACATCTCTACATGTTCTAAGAGTTTTTCTATGAACACATTCATATCTAATTTGTTGTAATCCATATTAACACACCTCAAAACATTAGATAATAAAATTTTAACACTATCTTTACTTAAAGTAAAGTAAAAATTATAGTAGTTGTGATTTTAAGAACTCTTCTTTAAGAATACAAGCATCCTTTAATTTATCATATCTAAATCCGATAAATACACAATGTGCGAACCTACCATTTTTAGTAATTTGTTGCCCATCAATCTCTACAACTTTACCATAGTATTCCGGTTTAAGTACTGTCTTACCATTTACAACAGTTCCCATATTCTTACGCATATCAAGATTGAAACCACTGAACTTACCAATCTCTCTAACTTCCTGTGTACCATCTTCTTTTTCAACATACACAGAAACACAGATAGAACCTATCATGTTCTCAAACGCAGAACCCTTATTACCCAAATCATAGCCTGTAATAAAAGCATCAATAGTATCACCAAATGAAAAAGTTATATCGCCACTTACATCATCTAATGTATCAAAAGCACTTAAAGACGATTGAGAATTAAATGCACTCAGTGAATCTGATAAAGACCTCTTACACTTAACCCAACCTTTAAAATTCCTAGTTGTATCAGGTACATACACACCATCTAATCGTTTAGCAACTGTACCCTCTAACCCTAGACTAATTAAATGCTTATAAAACTCTTTCTTATTATCCACTACGTATTTAACAGGTCTAGCATTAAAGTTAGCACCAACTAACATATCAATAATTGATGATAAATATTCCCTACGCTCATACAAAGGAGTATCCATTATCCACTTATCATCACAGTAAATGCAATCAAATGCATTAAACACTAAGTCTAAATCATTAAAATCTTGAATATCTAATGCCCTATCAGTATTAGAACCTAAGATAGATGTAACTGCTTGTAACTGAGAACTTGTATCTACTCCATAACCATCTAACACAGTACATATATTAGGGTTATCTGATGTCAACTCACAATCTAAAATAAAAGTTCTATCTAACCTACCATATGAGAAATCTTTAGGTAATTTAACTTTTTCAGTAAACTCTATGGGGAGCAAGTCAATATCACTATTATGTCTACTATATAAGTGAATACCTGTACCATCGTTAATAATAAAGCACCTAACACCATTTAACTTCTGTTCCATTGACCAATTATCTGAATCCCACACCTCTTGTTGCTGTTCTTCTTTAAAAGAATCAATCCTGCCAGCCAACATAGGTGATTTTAACTGTAGCATTAACTTTAAATGCTCAGGAGTATTTTCAACACTACCATACCTAATAGATAGATTATGCTCTCTAATTGGTAGTATGTAATCTTCTTTCTTTAAAGATTTACCATCTTCTCTATTAGGAATTGTGATACCACAATCAAATGACATCTGCTTTAACTCATTTAAAGTTCTACCAACACTAATTGCCACAAGAAACAACCTCCTTTAAATTAAGTAAAGCATCCTCATTTAAAGAGATATCATTACCCATAATATCGCCAATCTCAATATTTAAAGATTTACACAGTTTTAAGATAGTAGATACAGATGGGCAAGTCTTTGAACCCTTACCCATCCTTAAATCTTCAATCCTACACACTACATCTCGACTAATACCAGTTAAATTAGAGAATTCAGATATTGTTGTTTCTAGTACATTAACCCTAATGTATCGAACATTCTTACCTAACTGAACTAACTCTAACATATCACTCATTAGCAACACCGCACTTAATAAAAGAAATTAATGAATTCTTATCATAATCATTATCAATCTTAGTATTAATACTCTCTAAAATATCATCAACAGAACCATCTAACATGATACCATATCTGGCTAATTTACCATTCATTAATGCATTAGAAGTAATAAACCCATATTTATCATCAACGATATGATAAATATATGTAGATAAACTAGAATTATTCTTATCTAAAACCATATTAGACATTCTACGTAAAATAACTAAACAATCACCAATATCGCCAACATCTGATAATAACCAACTCAGTGGTACTTCATTAAAGCCTTCAACTTTAGTCATATCTACCAAAGACCATTTATTACCAATGTGATAAGCAACATCTAAACGCTCAACTGCACTACCTAGCTTTTCATCTTCATAACTTGCTAGATATACTTTAACTTGATTAAATTCGCCTTTAGTGATATTAAATACTTTTGATGTATCAACATACTTAACCAAGTCATCTAGAGTTAAGCTATCAAAAATAAACTCTTCCATAATAATCCCCTATGCTAAATCAGGCTCAAAATGATACCCTAACTCAGAATCATCCTCAACCATATGAAAATCGTATACTCTACCCATAGACCATCCAACAGATGGGTCAGTAATAATTTCTACTGGCCACTCTGGTAACTTAACAGATTGTGTTTCTTTAATAATCTTCAATATACGCATTAATTTAGTAGCACGTATTGTATAACCAATCTCATCATGGATAGCAACCCTCCAAGCAACATCGTTCTTGAATTCTTCATTATTAAATAATGCTTTCCATAACTTAATCATTACCATTTTAAGAATATCACCAGCAACACCCTGTACGCTTGTATTACCAGCACTACGGTTAGCAAAACCTATTTGTTTATTCTCATAATAAGAACGTAGCCTACGTGGTCTACCAAAGAATGTCTGTAGCATCCCCTTTCGTCTAGCACTGTAGATTAACCTATCTTGCCATTGAAATAGAGTAGGTAATGCTTTCTTATACTTATTATAGAAATCCTCTGCTTCCTGTAAAGACTTAAAACCATATCGACTATCAGCATACAATGAATGAGAACTAGCACCATACAAGATAGAGAAGTTGGCGTACTTTGCCATCTTACGATAATCCCTATTATAATGCTCCTCACCCCAAATTGCTACAGCGGTACGGCGATGAATATCGTCACCATGTACAAAAGCATCAACCCAATTAGGCTCACGACTTAAATTAGCGGCGATACGTAACTCCTCGGCGGCATAGTCAAAACTGCAATTATGAGTAAGTATCGAATTACAATAGAAACAGTGTTCATTTTCTACCTCAATATCAACCATATCAATTTGGTAATTTAGGTCAATAATACATTCTATATTACTACTATCTTTAAATAGTAATATGTTTTCTTTTCTACCCATTTTTCGTTTAACCCAATAAGAATATGACTCTGATACACCATATTTTTTGGAAATTAACCTAGATAGATTTTTAGTAAAACCTCCTAATCTAGTAGCGATATCAACAATTTTCTGTACCCTATCATAATATTGCTCCCAATGTTTGGCATTAGGGTTATTATTTCCATTCTTAAACTTTATTTTTGTACTGTATTTGTTTAAGTTATATTTGCTATCACCTATTTGTAGATTTTTAATTGTATTATTCTCTTTATTACTATCAATATGGTCAATCACTTGAAAACCAAAAGGTTTATATGATTCGTAATAGGATTCTAGAATAGCTCTATGTACACTATAACTATATGTTCTAGATTTCAACTTTTGTCCAGGTTTTGATACATTATATTTTACATAACCAGAACTATGTACTGTGGGGTTACATTTACGTACAAACTTAGAACCATGACCATCTGGCCCCAACATCTCACCTGTATGTACATTAATTTTATACCTATCCTCATAACCATACAATGGTAACCACGAAACATCAGAGAACATATTTTCATCAACAATTACACTATCATCTTCTGTAAAGTCTTTTAGCTTTACCCAACCTCTATCTGTCATAAAAGAGTGTTCTTTACTACAAATAATCTCCCTACCATTTTTAAGCACTAACTTATAAGCATCTTTTTTACCACTATGAATGTAATTAGTAATTTTTCGATAACCATTAGGAGTTTTTACATGAACAGTATCACCACTTTCAAGTTTTTCTATAATATAAAAAAGCGGTGCGTATTTAAACTCTTTTGTTTCAATAAAAGAGGTTTTAGGGTCTAAACAGTACAGGAATTCATCATCATTACTATCTTCTAACATTTTAGGAGAAATAGCCATCCGTATATTTAAGTCGTCATCCATACCCTCTACCCAACCAATATATGTTGGGTCATCAGGTATAATATGTTTTCCTTCCTCATCATAAGAAGAATAAACAAACTTATACCCCATAATGATATTATCTTTCTTAGAGAATAAATTTCTATCTCCCAAGTCAAATACGTCTTCCATCTTTACATGTGGCTTAGGCAGGGATTGTGCATTAATTGGACTAAAGAAAGAATTCTTCCCATCCTTACCACAAGCAAGCCTCCCAGTTGGTACTTCAGTAGTTTTATAAGCAAACCTACAATAACCCCTACGTTCATACTCCTTCAACAAAGGTTTAATATAAGAAGATATTAATTTAGCTGTTTTCTTATAATTGATATACGACTTCAAAGCTGGGAACTTTTCTACATACTCTTTAGGTAAATCAGCTAGTATCTTAATACCAACTGACATAGTACCTTTAGATGTACGCTCACCAGTATCAATCCCCAACCTCTCAAAAGCTTGTGCAACTTGTACAGGTGAGTTTAGATTAATCTGCCCACCTATCATGGCATACACATCTCTCTCCATCTTATCTACCCTATCAGTAGCTATAATGTAAAGATTTTTAAGTACATCACCATCTAACCAAATCCTCTCATTCTCATAATGTAATAAAGGATATAACATCAGATTATCGAATTTAGCAGAATGTTTAGCCTCTGTAAAATACTTAACTGTAGCAGTTGCAAGTAAAAATGTACACAACGCATCAGCGGCAGCATAAAATACTGTATCTTGATTTTCAGATGGGTTTAGGTAAAAGAATGAACCAGCATTTTCAATTACTTCATCAAAATGTAATTGCTCGATTCCTAAAAAATGTAAACTAGACCATTTAAGACTAGGGTATTTCTGATTAGTATCTGCTAACCATACAGGAACAGAAACATCATAATAATCAACCTTAGACATATCAAACTTAGCATACATCCAACGTCTTTTATCTAAATCAGCTTTATTCTCTTTATACCCATAGTATTCCATAATCCGTGCATCATAACGCATATTATACATGAATACCTTCTTAGCTTCGCACATACGCTCATAGATGAATTTTACAGATTCCTCACCTAAATTACCATCATACTGAAAATGATATACAGGCACATAATATGCCGTTTTACCATCTAAACAAAAAGAGTAGCCTACTAAGTCAATCTCTTCAAAATCTAAACCTGTAGTCTCAGTATCGAAAGCCATATAGTAGTCTTTTTTATCTTTAAAGATACTCTCTAAGTCTTCCATACTTTCAACTAATACAAAGTTAAAATTTTTATACCAATTCTCTATTTTTGGAACAGCACCTACCCAATGTTTATAGTCACTCTTAGCTTTCTCATTAGCCATAGATAGATTTTATTCCTTTCTATTAAACCTACAATTAAACGTAAGACCTACATAGTAATCTAATCCACCACCACACATGAATACATCTGAAATATGTACACACAAGTCATCATCTTGTAGAAGAAAACTAATTGTCTCACTTATATCTCGTGATACATACCCAACATGATATGTTCCACTATAACCATCAACAGATAGCATAACTTTTACAGCATATTTATCATGAATATTGTCAGGCTCACGTACTAACTCTAATATAACCTTATCAACCATATTATTATCTAGTATAACCTGTAACACATCTTGTGCTTTATACTGAAAAGTACTGCCAACCAACTTTAATGTGAATACACAATCAGTAATATCGCATGATAAATTCTGTAAAAACAAAGGTAACTCTCTACTCATTTTGAAAATCCACCCCTTGTATTTACTAATAACTTAGTTTTAGAGAATAGTATCTTAATTGCATACCTCTCTGACAATACACCCATTATAGGATTTTCAACTATAACACCCCTAGACCTAAGAGTCTTAGCAAGCTTTAAAAATCTATCGCTCCTAGCCAACAATACTATTTTATTTGTACCTAATGATAGACATAAACGATACAGTTCTTCAGCAACTATATTACACCAACTAGTATTTTGTATGATACCCCTTAAAGTAACAGAACCATCTAATATATCGTCTTGATACATTACACCCATACCAGTTAAATATACGATATCCATCTTCTCTATATCTGAGTATTCTACCAATAACTTTAAAAAAGTACTCCTAGTTAAATAATCAACAACTCTTTTATTTTTCTTCTTACTTGTACCCCTAGTATGTAGTGGTATTACTGCAAGTCCATTACCTATAACAGGAACATTAGCCATTGATTGACTCTAATAACACACAATCATTTTCTACACCTGTAGATTCATTAATTGTTTTATATTTATTGAAGAAATCATCAGATGAATTAAATTCTTCCCCAATAATTGAAGTAATATCAGACTGTGTAATTTTAACCTTACCATTAGGTAAACGAATAGCTGTAATTTTAGCCATAGCATTTTCTCCTTTTTAAAATAAAAATAGGTATTGTAGTTAATAATATTTTCTACATTACCTATTATACTTAATTTTAAGTAACTTTACAACCACAACTTACTTAAAATTCATACTATTTTATTCTTGAATTAATGATAAGACCTTATATAAAGCGTTTTTATACTGCTCATACGATACCTTACCAACTTTAAAAGTAGATAATACATTTCTATTGTAGTATTCCCATCCTGTTTCCTCTACTACAACATCCTTAACTTTTTCATCATGCTTACCAATATATGATAATCTCTCTTCCTTAGATAGGGTAGACCATATCTTCTTAAAGATTAAATTTACATCCTTACCAAATAAAATCTTTAAAGCATGATAAGAACTGTAGACTTTGTTTTCAGAAAAGCAATATAACAAATCTGTATCTGAATGATACTTAGCAGATGGTTTACCTGTGATATCGTCATCATGAAAAGGACAATACATAGTAGAGCCATCAATGTAACATCCATATTCTTTCAATAAATCACTAAGCCTAAAGTAATGATTAATAACATCAACCTTAACTAATGGATTTATCTCACCAACTAGTGTTTTATCAAAATCACTACCACTAGTCTTATTTGTATTAACTAAACTATTATCTACTTCAGAGATATCAACCCCCATGTCAAATGAGTTTTCTTTTTTAGGTTTTTCTTTATTTTTAAACCCTATGCCATCAACATCAAATAATCCCACGACATCCTCCTATGAATTAAATTCAAGAGGTTCCTACCCAATGGTTTGCTCTTTTAATATCTCACCAAAAGAGTCTTACATCCAGACAGTAGACTATCCCCATGTGTCCCACGGTTATAATTACATATTTACATACTCTCTAAGAGTCTTAATCCCTCATGTAGAATATTTATTGCAGAATTAACATCTCTATCATGATGTGTACCACACCTAGGACAATCCCATTCACGTATATTGAGATTTTTAACTTCTTTGTTCTTATGACCACAGCTAGAACATAACTGTGATGATGGATAAAACCTATCTATTTTAGACAATGTTTTGCCATACCACTTAGCTTTATATTCTAACTGTCTTATAAACTCATACAATGATACGTCTTGAAATGATTTTGCTAATTTATGATTTTTCATTAAGCCACTAATATTAAGATTCTCTATACATATAATATCATAAGACTTAACTATACTTGTAGATAACTTATGTAGAAAATCTTTACGAATATTAACTATGTATTCATGAAATCTAGCTAATTTTAACCTAGCTTTTTGATAATTAGCTGAACCTTTAACTTTTCTAGAAAGTGATTTAGATAATCTTCTATACTTAACTTCAAGATGTTCTAATATCCTAGGATTATCTATCTTTTTACCATTACTGAAAATCGCAAAATCTTTTAATCCCAAGTCTATACCTACATTTTGATTGGTTTTCTCAAAGCATGGAATATAGACATCAGCTGATATACTAACAAAATATTTTCCACTAGTCGTTTTAGAGATGGTTACGTTATAAATTTTGAGAATGTTTTTATCCTCTAGATTATAATTATCTCTAAAACGCAACATACCCAACTTAGGAACTGTTATATATCGATTACTAATTTTAATATTAGAATTAGTACGATAAGAGTTTTTACCATCTTTCTGTTTAAACTTAGGATATTTACTTTTCCCACTAAAGAAGTTTTGATATGCACTATCTAAATCCCTAAGACTCTGCTGTAAAGAAACACTATCAACCTCTTTAAGCCAAGACTTTTGTTTCTTTAATTCTGTCATAATCTTAGAAGAATTATTATAACTCAAATTTATTTTATAAAACTCGTACAACTTACTTTTTAAGTTGAGAAAGTAATTATAAACAAATCGATTCGCACCAAATGTCTTTTCTAACAATACTTGTTGCTCCATATTTGGATATATCCTAACTTTAAAACTTTTATTCAAGACATCTCACCTCTTTTCTGTACTAATAAGATAAATAATTACCTTAATTGTACTAGAAAATTATATAAATATCAATTATATTTGTGATATTTTTTGAAAAGATTCTCGTCCAACTAAGTACACCAATGTTTAGCAAGCATCTCCATTTAAACAATAAAATAGAGGTGTACTTAAAATTGTACACCTCTATTATACACTATTTTTTTCTGATGTTAATACCTAATTTTTTAGAGTTCTCAACAATATCTTCAACTTTATTAGACACATCGTCAATTTTATCATCTACTGTATTAGTAATGTTATCTACTTTATCAGTGATATCATCAACTTTTGTATCTACTTTAGAAGAAACTTCATCAACAGTATTATTAACTGTATCTACTACTTTATCCTGTGTAGAAGTAACAACACTATCAATACTCTTACCTAAGAATAAAACTCTAATACATTCTATTAACTTATCAATGAAACCCATATGAATCACCTAGATTCCTAACTCATCAGACAACATTTGAATAGCCTTAGCTTTTTCTTCCCTAAACCTATGATTTAAGTTTTCCCTTAGAGAAGAATTATTCCACTCTGTAGTCATACAAACGTCATAAATAGATGTGATTAAATCATAATCAAATCGTTTCTCATCTACATAAGAAAGATTTTGTAAATCAAGATTTAATTTCTCACCCATAATTACTAATGCATCTTCAAACATTTCTACAATATTACCTGTGCCATATTGAATTGCCCTAGAGAAAATTACATCTTTCATAGTCTCACTATGATTTTCAATGTTAAACAAATGTTCCCTTAACAACTCAACTGACACATCATAATACTTATGAATAGCATATGAATGTTGCATGTTGTAGAAATTCTCATAATCATTATTAGCAAAATACGTCCAAGCGTTATCAAAATCATATGAACCAATTTCATATTTATCTAACTCTTCTGCAATCCAACTATATTCTGAATTTAAACCCCATGCAATAAAATCATCTACTGAACCTACATTACTAGCTAATTGATACATACCATATGACTTACCACCATAATCTCCCTCACCAGTAGAGATGGCACCGATATCGCCATTTGATTCATACTCTTTGCTTAAATCACCAATCATAAAACATCTCCTATAAAGCATACGCATACTAAAACAATACCTACCAAAACAAATTATTTATCAATGTGTAATGGTAACTTAGGAGATTTACTCCCATCAGAACCCACATTGACTTGAATACTATTATTTGTTACTGGTGTTTTATTATCTTTATCAACAGAATCAGGTATACCATCACCATCTGAATCTGTAAATAAACCGATAATCGCCATTAAACACGCAACAGCAGAAACACCTGTGAGTATACTAATTAACTGTTCTAACCTCGGTAAAAACTTTAGTATCATATCAGGCTTATAATCATAAAATACACCTAAAACAACAAACACTATATCTAACACTATTGGTAATAACCAAATAAGAGCAAGTATTCCTATGAAAACTTGAATTTTCTTAGGAATACCACTCTTAGCATTATTTAATAGTGTTTGGAAGATAGGTGTAACATTCTTTAAACCATTAAAGTCCATAAGATACACCTCTCACCAATACTATCTATTATATGAATATCTTATGTATGCTTAATTGTTATCTATTACCCACTGTTTAATCCTCAGAAATATAAATCATATTCCAAATCTCTAGAACATGGACTTTAATATTTAAGCAGTATTTTATATCTACTTCACAATATAAATTATAAAACGAAAGTTATCATACAAAAGGCTTTAATTCTTGAATACTATCTTTTTTGAATGAGTATAAATAATTTTTCTGATTATCAGTTACAACAAAATCAGAGCCATTAATTTTGATTGATTGACCTGTATGCCCATTAACCTTGATTGTTTCACTATTACCAATTACGTTATCTTTATTTACCTTAATTATTACCTTAGTAAAATCTTTTGCGATAGCAACAGACAATTCGCTCGGTAAGGCTACGTTATTGCTTGGAAGTTTAGATAAATCTATTTCGTAATAATCAATAGCCCTTGTCGGCATAAATTCTTCTAGTAGCATACTTAAAGCTATCATAGGCATTTGTCCGTCTGTATCTTTTACAGATAATGCGGTAGGTGTGAATTTTACACCTTTCTCATAAATCGCTACTTTGCCAGCTAACTCTGTAAAGTTATCCTCATGCCCTGCTAGACTTAAATTATTAATTCTAACCAATCTACCCATATCATATGTAACCTCTTCTTTTAAGCCAGGTTTGTCTGAACTAATGGCACTAGAAATAGGTTTTAAATAATCTTCAACTGCTTTGGTAGTGAACTCATGAGCTTTATCACTATTTCTTTCATTATAGAAAGCAAATACTAAAGTATCGCCATCTTGATAATCAATATCAGAAATAAATGTCGTGTGGTTTTTATCATCACCACTCACAGACAATGCAAATGAGTATGCACTAGTCAGAACGTCAATTCTACCATTATAAATAACTGTAGATAATGATTTCTTAAAATTACTACTAATGTTACTAAAGTCACTGGATAGCCACACAACATCTACTAAAAAAGCTTTGCCTGTTCTTATGTTATAGACATACCCTAACTTTTCAGTATCACTACCCATAGCGTTTAAACTATTCTCTACTTTAATAAAATTGTGAGCCATATCATTATCTAGCTGAGTACTATCTAAGTTATAGCTAGTCTCTTTTTTTATTGTATCGTAACCAACTACACGATTAGATTTTAGATTAGTAGCATAAACTAAGAAGTTATCCATAGAACTTAGTTTTTCTTCAATGTAATTAATTACTTTGCTTAAAGATAGAGTCCCAATACTCATATCTACAGAGTAGTTTCCTGATTTATTAAATTTAAACTCATTAATATAATACCCATTCAATGGAATTTTGTATTTATCCAAATCAAGACCGCTAAAAGATGTACTTAATTTAGTCACTTTACGATAGTCATTAACCTCTTCACCATCTAGATGAACACTAACACTGAGTAAATCTTCAGAAGAAATAAACTTGCGACTATCTGTAGAATCTTGAAATAGAAAATTGTTTACAATCAAATCTCTTTCAGTAGGATTACCACTGAAAGAACTAGGAAGTAAACCAACACTCTTTAAGTAACTAGCATCTAGACTAGCGTTACTACCTGCAGTGCTAGGTGTATAATTAGTAATGGATTGTACTACTTCAGAATCTTCATTAGTATGGATAATCCCCTTACTATTTAAGGCAGTCTTAACATCAGACTTAAATTGAGTTAAAGATTGATTATCTGACTTTAACGCTTTGTACTTTGTAATAAACTTGTCAATCTCATTAACAATTTCTTCTACTATCATTATATAGCCCTCTTACAACTTAGAATTAATTTCTTTCAACTTATTTAAAACATCAGTAAACATCTTGTCTACCTCAGACGCTCTATAAATAACTTTACCTTCTTTACTTTCACCTACACCATCAAGCTCCTTAGTAGATAAAACAGACCTAGAGTTTGTACCATCCCACCAAGTTATTCTGGAGCCTACTAAAGCAATAGGTGAATTAGTATTACCTACCTCAGTGCCATTACCAGTGGAACACTTGATTAAACCTCGTAAAGTTCCAGTAGTATCTGTACCATACAAAGGTATGTTATTAGGTAAAGATAAGTTATCTTTTGTAGCTATATTATCTATGAAGTACATGTTAGAGTAATGGCAATATATATCTACACCAGAATTTGTATTAACTGCCATATAGATGTTCTCATCTTTTACAGCAAAATCCTCTACCTCTAAACCACTTAATGTTTCTAAGAACTGAATTCCAACAGATGATTTATTCACCAAATACTCAGTAGCAAAAACTACCTGTCCTTTGTAAAATAAAGCACCATTGGAATCATTATTCTTAGAATTTACAGTCACTGCCTCAGACTTAGTTTTAGTGAAACTAGCATCATAATACTCTAAGTTACGTGAAGAATTATCAACACCAGGAACAATAGATACATACGTATCAGTTTCATCATCATAAGCTAAATTAAAAGCCTTACCTGATATAGTCTTAGTTGTATCAATACTTAAATCAGGATTTAAGTAGGTAATCTGATTCACATTTACTGCACCATTAGTTACAATAATTTTATCTATCTTACTATTATAAGTTAATGTATTGCAATGACCTAATCTATTCTTATCTGTATACTGAACAGTCTTCGTCCTAGAAAAGTCTGTAGAATTTAAGTTGTATAATACTTGTGTGTTATTGTCAGAACTAATACATGCTAACACAAACTCCCTAGTTTTACTATTATAAGTAAAACCCTGACACTGAGTAATAGGTGCATTTAATTTGAGTGTAGCAACTTTCTTAATATTTCTAACATCCCTAACTATAAAAGGAGATAGGTTAGGTAAAGTTATTCTACCTATTTTAACTCTTGCCATCTACTTAATCTCCTTCCAAAAGCCTATAATATCAAAAATATACCTCTTATTATTGCCTGTAACACCCCAACCCTTAATATTCCTAGAATTAGGTTCAACATAAATACTGTTATTATTAACATCAACAGATGTCTCTAATAACCTTGTAGGTACAGGTGCATTTGCCGGTAATGTAGCAATAGTACCACCATTGCCACTATTCTGTGTCATCTTGATATCCAAGTGTAACTTACCAAACCCACTGATAGGACTATACTCTAAATAACCCCTACCTGTACCAGCTGCTCCTGGAACTGCAACACCCCACACAACATCATAAATCTTAGTAGTACCATAAGCTATAGTATCAGTCTGTGTATTTGTTGTTGGTGTATTACTTACCTCAGGATATGTAATATCAACATACACATCACCATTATTTTCTACAGTAAAGTCAAGAGTTGGAACACCACTAGCTTTAGGTATTTTATTCTCTACAACCTTTAATTCTTCTTTAGTAGCTAGTCTAGAAGTGTCAACATTAGAACCACTACCACCACTAGAAATAGAATTTACCCTTGTCTTAATATCTTTGATATCTCTACCAACAGTCTGTGCTAATGTCTGTATATTCTGCACTAATTGTGTGTTAGTATCAGCCATAAGCAATCACCCACTAACTATCTCTTGCGGTTGTATACACACTCACTAAATCCACTGTAGGGTCACCAATACCTAAATTAGCACATGCTTGCTGTTTTTGTACAGTTGATAAAGACTGTGCTTGACTATAATCTAATTTGTTAGCAACAGATGTAGTTAACGCTGTTGTAACTGTTTTATCACTCTTTAATGCTTCTTGAACTTCCTTAAATGTATCCATAGTCGCATCGGCGCCATTAACAAGATTAGTAACAGCCTCTTGAATTTTATCTGTTAACTCTTGTTTAGTTGCCATAGTACTTAAATCAACACTAGCTTTAATAGTGCCATCTGCATCTAATGTAATACCACTACCAGCTGTTAATTTGTTTTGTTTAGTATCTAGTTTAGTATTTAAACCTGCTGTAGTTGTGTAGTCACCTAACTTAGTTGTCAAAGCACTGTTTTCAACATAATCTGACAAGTCTACAGTAATCTTAGTTAAACCTGTACCAGTATCCTTATTAATTGAAATTTTACCCTCAGCAGTTAACTTATCCTGTTTAGCTTGTAACTTTGTATCAACAGCTTGCTCTGTTACAGCACCACCCTGAGCAGTAACGATATTAGCTTTAACCTCGTTGATAGCTTCAACGATTGAAGATTGATTAGTCGTAGACAAAGAGCCTAACGTACCAATTTTATCATCTGTAGTTTTTACAGATGCTTTAATATTTTTTACATCCGTACCCAACTGAGTCGCAAGATTCTGTAAATTATCCTTTAAATCTGCCATTAATTTTCACCCTTAGCCAGTAAATACAACGCTGTTAAATCAGAAATATTCTCACCCTCATTAACAACAATCTTTTCTGTTGAAACTGATATCACATTTGTCTCTTCATTTAATAAGATACCATTTCCAGCAATTAACTTATCTTGTTTTTCCTTTAGCATATCTTTAACTTCATCTTTAGTAACCTTAACTCTATTAGAAGTCTCTAATGTACCATTATTAGTATTTATCCCATTATGTGAAGTGATATTAACATAATTTGAGTTGATACTAACTTTATTGAACGTACCACTAGATTTAATTATACCCTCATTCATTCTGTAAATACCTCATCACATATCTGTTTTAATACTCTGAAAGGATAAATCCGTGTGCTATAAATATTTGTATCATTTAGTAACTTATATCGAAGTTGTACATTAACAACACTAGGACTGAACATATATGTCTCTAACTCACTTAGAGGTACATACACTAAATTAGTCGTCTTATTAATTTTTACATCTTCAAGTTTTTTCTTCAGTACGGTGATACCTTGTGAGAAATACACAATTAAACTATCTATATTCTCAACACTAATACCCCTACCCATGCTAATTTCAAGAGTAGGGGTAGTACCTCTAAAAAAAGTATTGCTTTTCATGGAACTACCCCCTACCTTTGTAACACTACCTATATATAATTTATCAACAAACAATGATTATGAATTTAAAATTAAAATCTAATCAATCCACAATTCAGCACCATTTGTAAATTTAATCCTATCAACAGCTTCTAATGGACTACCACCACCTAAAGGCTTCCAACCATCTGTACCTGTATTATTAAGTGCTATATAAGATTTACCACCACTAACAGCTAACTGACCAACAAAATCAGGTTTAACATCTATAGACAACTTAACTAACTCAGCTTTCTTAACAAATGCATCATCTGTTTGTTTCTTAGAATAAATAGCACTACCATAGTGTTTAGTAGATAGTAATGTATATGATGCATCGCCACCATCCCAAGTCTTAACATCTTTACCAATTAAAATCGTATTATTAGCTTTGTCACCAATTTCAGTTGAGCCAGACGCACCAACTTTAGCTAAACTAATTTCTTTACCCTCAGCAGTTAAACCTAATAAAGGAGAATTATTAGCAAGTAATATACGATTTACTTTCATATTATTAATGTGTATAGAATTGAATTTATTACGCATACCACTAAAGATATGAACATTATGACCTTCTAATACAGCAAAATATACTACACCATTCTTAATATCAAAGTCCTCAATCTCATAAGCCTTATCAATATCAACTACAGTCTTAACATTACCAAATACATCGAATTGGAAGATAGCATGTAAACTAGCACACATAATCGTACCATTATAGAACATAGCACCATTATTATTGTAGTCTTTAGTTAAGAAGTCAACATCAAACTCTTTAATAACAGTAAAGTTACTATCAAGAATATATACATGTCTAACCCCTGTAGTTCTATCACCAGGCATGATAGAACAATAACACTTAGTGATAGGGTCATATGCGAAGTTATATTTCTTAACCTGAGCAGAATCTGTATGTACACCTGTAATAGAATAGTTGTTATCTAATTTAGCCATCCTAAATGGATTGGAATTAGTATCACCATTACATACATATAAAGTATTAGTATCTTTGTTATATGTCATCGTATTACAATGACCTAATTTTTCTACATCACTAAAATCTACTCTACGTTTTTGAGTGTTTAAATCATCACCATCTAAGATATACAATATTTGATTGGTATTATCTGAATTAATAGCGGCTAATACAAACTCATTTCTATTAGAGTTATATGCAAAACCTTGACACTGATTAACCTTGTTTGTATCTAACCCTAAAGACCTAACATATTCAATATTAGTCGGTGAGGTAATAAACATATCATCATTCTTAATGAAAGGAACTTTATTATTAAAAGAACCTAATACAATAACATCCTTACACTCACCAATAAATATATTCTTAGACAACTTATACACACCAGGACTAATAATTAAGATTTTACCCCTAGCATCGTTAACACACAGCTCAAACTTAGCAGTATCATCAACAACACCATCAGCACCCATCTTATACTCTTCTGTAGCGACAATGTCGCTATGACCAGTCCTAAGATTAGCTAACCTAGTATCTACAATATTATCAATCTTAGTGTTAATTGCCTTAGACGATTCTTTAATCTTATCGTCTACGTCTTTTGCCGTAACAGTAGTAATAGCACCTAGCTTCCTCTTAGCCTCATCTATATAGTTATTAACTGTATTAGATAAAGTTGAAGTTGCTTCTGTAACCTTTGTATTTACAACTCTCTTAGCTTCCTCAGTAATAGATAATACTTTAGGGTCTACCTTCTCATTAATCATCCTAGTAACAGCTGTATCAGATAATGTACTACTTAACCTACTATTAATGATAGGTGTAACTACTGTATCAACCCTCTTAGATACCTCTCTAGAAAGACTGTCATTTACAATACTAGAAACCTGTGTTGGTACTGTATTAGCAAGCTGTTTAGTAACCTCTGACTCAACCTTACTAGGAACTTTAGCGTCAAGTTGTTTAGTAACCTCACTAGACATCATAGCAGGCCCCTGTAAACCTACCTCTTTCTGTACAAGCGGCCCTATAGAAGAACCTACATGAGATACTACTAAATCATCAATCTCACTAGAAGATAATTGCCATATGGACTGTTGCGACCACTTACCACTTGATGTAGTAGTACCACTCTCTTTACAGAACCACATAGTACATTTATCATCTGAGTTTAAGATATCTAAGTTATAGATAATATCCCCTGCTTGCCAAGCATCACCTGTATAAGGACGTTTCTCAGTCCCAATAGGGTAACGATAGTCATTGTAGATAAAATGTACTACATAGTCTTGAAACTTATTTCTATGAACATCAATCGTTAACTTATGTATAGGTGGATTCTCAGGTATAGTAAACTGACCACCACCATTAGCTTTAAGATAGACGACAACATCCTCTATCTTCTCTTTAGTAAAGTCATCATTTCCTGTGTATAATGACATAGGCACAGTAGGTAATGACTTTAACACATCTTCAAGTGTTAAAGTCTCACCACTATCTGTAACTATCTCAACCATTTTATACGGAATTTTATACATCTATACCTACCTTAGTCTAAATTAAATTTCCTAGGCCACCCAGTAACACCAACTAATTTACAATTCTCATCCCATGTAATATCAGCAATACTAGTTGAGGATAATGTTCCCTCATTTAACTTTAATCCCCACCATAACTGATGCTTACTCAATAAGTAACAATTTGTAGGAACACCAGACTTTTTAAGAGTATTCAACATATTTTTAAAGTCAGACACATCAAAAGAACAGGAAACACAAAAATCATTACTACTATCAGGTGTTAAATAAAATGTAACTACTTTATAGTTATCTATAACCCTAGCTAACTGTAGATTTCTACTTCTAGCATCAGCTACAGACGATACCACACCTTTAAATAAATAATCAACAGTATTAAAATTATCAGGATATACAGGTTGGAAATTTCTAGAAGCAATAGGGTCTTGCCAATTACCACCCCTAACATACATCTGACCAGAGTTTTGCTCAATCCAAATCTGCGTTGCTTCCTCTGTATTGTCAATACCAGGAGGTATATTGATTAACTGACCATACTTTGTAGGTTGACCACTAAAAACATATTTAGTGTAATATGTAATAAACATACCCAACTTACTCATCTCACTATTAGTAGTTGGCAATTCAAAATTTTCAGGCTTACTATGTAACATAGCAAAAGATGTATGAGCGTGATTATTAGGGTCAATATTTACAAATCTTCCACCCTGTGACTCAACAACTCTTAAATCACCACTAATCTGGCTATCAACAGATGTACCACTCCGATAAGAAATGTCTCCACCTCTATAATAGAATAGATTACCTTGTGAATTACTTATAAAATCACCATAACTATAAGTCCCACCTGATTTCCACTCTTTAACACCACCAATACCATTATTGGATGATAAATCTAACCAATCAGATTTATTTGAAGAACCTAAAGCAAAACCAACACGTTTATTTGTCTTATCATAAGCGAATTGACCTTCAAAATCAGGTTTGTTATCTAAATTGCCATGAATATTGTACTGGTCGACAATAGACCACCCATTATTACCATCAGAAATATAATATTGCGGCCCATTATAGGGATTAAAAGCCTCTATAATCTGCCCCTGACTTGCACCTCTAACATCTGGCACTGTTTTTGAACGCTTGTTAAACTTCAAATTTGGTGTTGAGTTAGGATTACTCACATCTAAGCTATTATCATTGAATGGATGTATAACATTTATCACACCACCATGCTCAGTGTAGAATACTTTTTTAACATTGTTTGCAATATTTTTACCCACAAATGTCGCAGATGAATTAACAGAACACTTAAATCCTATATCAACATTACCACCAAAAGTAGTCCCATCTAAATAAACAACAGCACCATCCCTAATATTGAAATGTGTACTCTCATTACCAACTGGTGTGTTTGTATTATAAAACTTACAATTATTAAAATAATAATACCCACTAGTAGCCCCTATATTAGTATATACCTTCTTTTGCAGTTCGCTACGTCTAAATGTAATATTATCAAAAGAAAGATAAGAGCAGTTTCTAAAATACATTGACGGGAATATAACTTCACCATCACCTCTATGATAAAAATATACCTCATTTTTTAAATTATTAATAAGACAATACCCATTATAGGTAGAACTACTCTCAACCTCATTTATATTTCTTATACCAGTGTAATCACCAGCACTCACTATAACACTAAAATATGCTTGTGAATTTTGATGAATATACCTAACTACATCGGATAGATATTTAAAAGGACTTAATTTATCCCCAGTCTGTAAATCACCAGTATAACTAGCGTCTAGATAAATACTACCATTAGTAGATTGAGTACTATAACCACCACGAACCAAATGTCTATTATACTCAATACTACTATTTTTACTTTTATAAGTTATCTGGATATCCTCAATTTGGTCTGCCAAAGTATAAATATTAGCACCTAAATTATGTAATGAAGCTAAATAGGAATACACAACCTGTATTCTGTGCATATAATTTCTACATGATGTAACTACAACATCTCTAGGATTTACCTTTTTATAAATCTCAGGCATACCTGTAATTGCATGATGATGAGATTTTAAAAGGTCAATGTTTGCTGGGACATATTTTGCAGTATGCCACATCATAATATTCGACACATCACCCTCAAATACAGCAACACGTCCAATATATTTAACCATTAAGCATACAGATACGTTATTATAATCTGATATGTTATTATCTCTTACAAACTGATAATCCTCATCTGAGTTATTATAAAATGTCAACTCTGCACCATGAAAATCAACTACACCATTTGGAGCAACCTCACAAGGAATACCATTCCTACTACATGCATCTCGAATCATTCTATCAATACTCTGTAATGCACTTACAGACATAGAATAATCACCAGTCTGAAATGATGTCTTACTAACATCTGGTATATAAACTTTCTTTACTAATTTATCGTCACACAAACTAACAATATTACCATAATGGTCTCTATGATAATGAGTAATTAATATAAAATCAAGTCTATCTATCTTATTCCTAGATAGACTGTTTTTAATTGCAGTGTATACTGTATCATTATTTAAACCACAATCAATCATAAACCAATGCGATTTATCTACACCAACTATTTCACAATCACCATTACCATCATCATAATCATTTGGCTGATATGCATCATATACGGGGAACACTATATCTAATGACTTCTCAACTGACAAATCGTCTATCTGTGCTTTAATACTCTTTACCAACCCTTTTAACTCATCGATATTTAAAGTTGTTAAGATATATTCACTACTACCAATCAAATCTTTTAGCTTTTTATCTAAAGAGTTAACACTTGTACTTACTTTCTCATATTCACTCTTTAATCTTGTTAAATCAGTAACAAGACTTGAAGTTGAGTTATTTGTATACAAAGAATGAGTTTGTTGTAATGCAGAATATAACTCTACCAACCTAGATTCTAAATTTCTAGCAGAATCATACTGCTCTTTAGCATTAGCTACAACAGAACTTATATCTTGTAAATATTGATGTAAATCATTCTTAATTACATTGGATTTAATCGTAACAATACGAACGTCATCAGTTGCTTTTCTATCAAATAATAACTCAATCTCTGTAGGAGAATTTTCTCGATAATCCCTATCTTTCCATTGAAGTACACCATTACAATACACGAACACTTGATTACTATTATAAGGTGTATTTAATGTAATGACCTTATTATCACTACCACTAAAATTTTCAACCTGATACTTATCACCTAGAGATAGTATGATATCTCGAAGAATGTTGAACTGCTCATCGTAAATCTTCCATATCTCCCTAAATGAGTACCCATTCCCATTTATTGTCTTAAAAGGTTTAATTTCCACTAACTACTACCCCTCTTATACCTTTAATTCATTAATAGCACCAGTAATTGTCTTACTAGTTGTCCTCAATGCATCATTACCAACTAATGTATCTATCCTATCAACTGTACGTGATAATCTATCAACTGTACTAGATAATGTATTTACAGTCGTAGATAATGTGTTTACAAAATCCGATATAGACTCTAAAGCTACAATGCTTTTATCTAACCGATTAACAGCATCTACTACATTCTTTGAGTTACGTACTGTTATATTACCACTACCCATTTTATCATTAACAGACTTTAACTCTTCTTTAGTTGCTATCTTTGAAACACTAGAAAAAGAACCATCTCTATTTGTCTCAAACACAACATTCATAGTATGATTTATTCTTGTATCAACAGAAACCATCTGAGTCTCAACCTGTTGTACCCTATCAGGTAATGGAGCGATACTCATACTAGCTAAATCTTTAATTTCTGTATATGTCTGACCAAAACATGCTCTAGTCAAATAATTAGAAACTTTCTCTAATGTCCTAACATCTGTAACACTAGCAACACCCTGAGTATTAGCTAACTCTTTAAGGTAGCTAGATGCTAATGACTTTACCAAATCACCAGCAATATTATTAAAATCACTCTTTAAAATGAAAAGAGTATTACTTTCTGTTTTTGTATACACGTCATCATCAGCCTTAGACTGATTGATAAATGTAATAGGATTGTCTTTGAAGATTCCCTTTAAAATCTCTGAAATCACTTTTATCTTATCAATAGAGTATTTACCAAAAATATCTGGACCCCAAAGTTCCTCACCATCTTCTGATTCTATTCTTGTTGACATACTATTATATAGCCTCACCCATGATACTATGTGCTATCCTAGAGAAATATTGATTATTAAAGATATAATTACCAACATCCCTCAAAAAACAGAAAGTATCATTATCTCTTCCCTCTAACTTAAAGTGCTTAACACCATTATCTATTAATAAATTAATCTCGGATTCAGACATTGAAACACCCAACAAGGGGAAACGCTCTCTAACATCTAAACACCATGTATTAATTGTATCTAATTTATCTTTCTCTAATGAGCAATCCTCACCACTGAGTAATTTTTTGCTTAAATCTACCTGAGCAATATAATGTTCGCCAGCCTTAGGACAATCAGGGAAACACCTATGATTAGTTATAAACTCAACCCTATCAATATGCTTTAACCCATGAATTATATTAGCATCATTCCATTTATTAGGATTTACTACCACAATATCAAATAAATCAAACAATCTATTATAATAATCTACTGTATCGTTACCCAATCCAACCTCAACAGACGGCTTAACTTGTGATGAAATTAACTCTAAAGAATTATAAGTATTATAGATATATTCACCTAACAACTCAGATGTCAAAATAATACCATTCATTCTAACACCATACTTTTGATTGTTATCCTCTAAATGTTGCATTAGTTGATTAGAAACGCTATCTTTTAATTCATCCTTAGTTACGTACATAGAAGAAAATGTTAACCTACAACCAACACCTAACTGATTATATCTATCAATAACCTTAAAAGCATCTTCCATTGATGCATCTTTAGGTGTAACCCTACCCCCAACTAATACAGTTGGTATAGTACCAAATACATATTTAATAGGATTGACTAATCCTAACTCTCTCATCACAATAAATAACTTTTGTATATAATCATCATGTGAATATAATGCACCAATATTCCAATCTATGTTATCAGAATTATAACTCTTTAAAACACCCATTATTTGTCCTCTTTTGTATCTTTCAATTCTTCACGTATAGATGATAACTCACTAGATAAAGTTTCTATCATCTGCATTGCTTTATTTAAAGTGTCAGTTGTTACAGCTAAATCCTCTTTAGCCTTAGCCAACTCTAACCTAGCATCATAATTCTTTTGCTCTTCCTCTGTCTTCTTAAACATCGTACAGAACATTCTTTGTACTCTTTCAGGCATGTTAAACCCCCACTCTATCCTATGTAATAAAAATATAGAGATGTAGTCATAACCACATCTCTATACTATCAATACTATATATACTTGAAATCTTAAACTAAAATTATAGATTAAGTCCTATATTCTTTTTCTTTAAAGATACAAGCAAGCTTTTTAACTCTAGGACGATTAAATGCCTGTGTAGTATTTAAGTCAATTCTAATCTTGAAGAACTTAGAACCCCTAGATGCATTATTAGTAACCATACTATTAATCTTATTAATATTCCATGTATACTGTTTAAACTCCTCATCTACATTTGTAATAGAATCCAAAGATACAGTTTTAACAGTATTACCACTAATATTAACAGTAGTATTATCAGTTGCTAATTTTACCCAATCACCATCTTCTTTATCCATATAAAATACTTCCATAGATGTATTTTGTGGTAAAGCGGCTTGATAACTAATCTTCAATGCTTGATAAGGGTTAGCGAAGTTTGTCTCATCAATAGATTTAGAAATATATGTAGATTGTTTACTATCTAAGAATGTACGTAAAGCAACCCTATCTCTAGCAATAAATGGTGAAGTACTAAAATCAGTTGTAATTTCAGCCTTTAAGTCAATATTCCTAGCGTATGACTGTAAATCCCTAAATACCAAAGTATCAATACTCAACCAATCAGATGGAACCTCACCAGCACCTGTTTTAGTGAACCGATAGAACCATTTCAAACCTGTTCTACTAGAAGATACATCTTTACTATCGCTATCACTATCAACTTCATAAGATGCATCCAACATAACACCAGTAATATCAGTTAAAGGCACGTTATTAAATACAATCTCACCATTACCTGTATATTGAGTACGATATAATTTAAACATCAAATCAGTACCTTGATGTGCTGTCCATGTACTAGCATTAGAAGAACTGAATAATACACCAGTAGCATATGGGTTAACAACTAATTGCTCATTCTTACCTAAGAATTTATCCCCCATATTAGCTACGTACATTTCATAGTCGTTACTATCGGAAAGTACTACAAAACAATAATACTGCTTAGCATAACAATATACTGGTTGATTTAATACAACCTCTGTAGCTACAGGAGTATTTTTATCAGTAGGAATTTTAACATCCTTAGGGTCAATTACTACCTCAGCATAAACTTTTTCACCAGGATAGCCATTAACCATATTACGAATTTGTAACACAGCAGGTCTTGTAGAAGATTTTTTAGCAAAGTATAAATCCAACTTAACTAAGTTTCTATCATACACATTATCCATAATGAATGACTGTGCCAATGGGTCATTAGCATATAAGTTATCAACCTCAACCAACACTTTATAATGTTGTGTAACAGCAGTTGTATTTGTAACAGTTGTTGTTAAGATAGTACCATTAGCGGTATAGTTAGCTGTACCTGTATGAACCTCACCATTAGAATTTGTAGCTTGCATTTGAAAAGCTACAGTACCACAAGGAGTTTTATCTGGTACGGTGAATTTACATGTTACAGTACCATTACCATCTGCATTAACTGTTGTATATGTTTTACCCTCAACAACATAAGATGTACCTGTTGTACTTGTGCCTGTAGAAGTTAAACTAATAGGTCTACCATTGAATAAACCTCTAATATTTCTAGCGTTCGGCCCAAAAGCAAAACCTTTAACTTTTACATCCTTAACACGCATATACTCATATACTGACTTAGCTACTGACTCAGAAACACTATTAGAAGTTGTAACCTCACCCTTAGTTGTTGTTTCCTTACGTTCAGTACGCATATAACCCCTAAGATTTTTAGTAGCATTTCTAGACCAATAACCATGACTATATACTTTAGTTGTTGTATCGTATTTAACATCTTCAACTGTATTAAACACATTAATTTTATTCGTGTTAACCCAATTATCGATAGCAGGGTCTAACTCAATCTTACAAAGCGGCCCATAACTAGCATAAGGGTTAACATTCATAGTACCTGTAGCATATGTTTGACTAACTGCCAATACATTTTGATATGGTGCAGAAATAATATTACCAAATGTAGCATAACTATCACTTGACCTATCATCAATCGTCATATCAACACTACCAATAGTGGCAGATGTTGTCAACTCACCTCTATCAAAGTCAATACAAGCTGTATAGGATAATCTACTAGCTGTATCTGTATATGTTAAATCTGACTTATTGATATTTTCAAAGCTATCAGTAAAGTAACCAGATAGACTTGATAAATCCTCACCAGCCTCAATACTACGTTCCATATCTAATGATGCAATGCTATCCTCTAACTTATTAATCCTTCTCATCATAAGTAATAAGTTATCTTGTGTTAACCTAACACCATCATAGTTTGTCACACTAGATAATTTTGTACCACTTGTATTTGTACCTAAAGCATCAGTAGGATATACGTCAACATAACCCAACTCTAAATATGCAGATGAACCATTATAAGGAATAATTAAATCTTCAACCCTATCAGGAGTACCCTCAATAACACTCAAATAACCATCACTATCCAATAGAATTAAATCACGTCTAGCTAATGTGAAGTTATATGTAAAGTACATCAAAGAGTTTTCTGTAGGTTTACTACCATTGTCTAGCAATACAATGTATGAACCATCAACTGTATTTTCAACCCTAAAATCAGTACCCTCACGCATAGAATAATTGAAGATGTAATCTACATAATATGTAGTACCTTGAACAGGCTCAGTAGCACCATCACCTGTTAAAGACCAATCCACTTGGTCTGAATACAAAGAATAATCCCTACCAGCAACGTATACAGTTTCTTTATTGTTTTGTGCGTTTTTAGTATAAACACTAACAATACTTTGTACAGGTGTATTATTTAAAGCCTCTTGACCACCTTTAACATTACCCCTAAACTTACGTTCGCCTGTTACAAGAACACTAGCAGTAAAGTTTTGAATTGATGCTACCGGTGAATTAGAAAGCTTATATTTACGAATTGAAGATTTAAAATAATGTGATTCGCTTGTGACTACCCTAGTAGATTTTGATTTATTCAATAAAATACTACTCATAGCTGGCTTAGTTACGTCATAACCACGAATATAAGCCTTACCAGCACTCACATACAATCGAATCTTGTCACCTTCATCTTCAGTAACAGACTGTAGGTCTAACCCATCTACTTTATAGTTACCATTTTCATCATATGTACGTTTAGCAAGTACATCATTTAAAATGGAATAGTTATCTGTTTTAGCCTCTTTTACTACAACCCCATCATTTAAGTTGTATACTACAGCAGAATAATCACCCAAAGCACTAGAATCACTAATGATTGAGAAAGCTACAACTTGTTTTAAGCGATTAGCACCAACTTGATTGTAGTTCTCAGCATTTTGGGCAGGGTCACGTAAAGAACTATCTTGTGTAGCAGTAACAACACTAGTAACTAATGTAGCTACAACTCTCTCTTTACCAACACCTGTGATGGCTAATTTAACTTCTTCTGTGTTACGAATTAAACCACCTAAATAAATCCTACCAGCACCAATAGTGATAAAGTTATTAGCAATATTTACTTCGCAACCACTAATGACAAACCCATCTTTATACAAGGAATCGCCAATACGTGATAAATAATCCTCTTGAATAGACTGAATTTCATTAAACTCAGATGCCTGTTCTGCCCTACCAGGGATAGCTAAAACTCTAGTATACCCTGCTTTCCGATGCTCTGAATTTACGTCATCATACCTATCATAATAAGGACTTTGTGAAACAACGCTCATCGAATTCTCCTAACATTATAATTAAAATTCTAAAATAATTTTCAATTTTTCCCTAACATCACTATCACGATATACAGGCTTCCTAAAGTCAATTACCTCTAATAAACCTTTATCTGATACTTGATTAGGTAGAAGATTGTACACATTACCTTGAACAGAACCAGCTTTCTTTAAACCAGTGTAAATACCAACCTGACGATATGGTTTATCTGTTGGTAACTCATCATAAGACAACTCAGTTGAGATGTATACCCACCTAGCACCCTCTGTTACAGCATCTGTAGGTGAAACGATTCGCCAATTCACACCACGATATTCCAAAGAACCATTATCATCTTGAACTACCATAGCTTTAAACTCAGCTTTTTTAAAACCAACAATCTCTTTCATGTCATCTGTATTTTTAGGTACAGGTGGATTATTCTCATAATCTCTTGCTGTATCAAAATTATCAATATCACTAGCACTCCACGGAGTAGATTTACCAATAGCGAAGTAAATGTCATCTTTATTGTAAAAATCTAATGCCCTAGAAACATGTGCCTTTAACGTACAAATAGCCAAAACTATGTTCCCCCATTAAATATATTTTCTATATACTAAAATAAATTATACTATTATATATTACTTGAACACCTAAGAAATACTACTAAATGAAGTATGTGTAAACTCTAATCTAACAGGTAAATCTTTGTCTGTATTTAATTCAACACCATGAGAATAAAACTCATCTCTATAATCCCACTCATGTAAATCAGCTACATCATCAACTGAGTATAAAGAATCACTAGGTAGAATAGGCTCTGCTTCAACAAAAGCATCAATAACACTAGTAGTTATACCACTCATCTTACCATGCTTAGACCTTATAGATGAATTCTCACTACGTATTGCAGTTAGACGTACCTCTTTATGTACGTCTAAGTCTAAACTGTTATTATAAACACTATTAATATCACGTGTAATAGAATCAATACCCTTATTATTATACGTATCTAAATACTCACCAGTATCAGCCTTTTTATAACTACTATCTGTTAAACTATCATTCCCATCAACAGAAAACTTATGCGTTAACACAGAAATAGGTAACGTAGAACATGCCATATTCATAATATATTCGTTATTTGTAATATTAGTCAAATGACCACTATGATATCTACGACCTCTAGTCTCACTATGAATAAGGATATCCCACAATTCTTCCATATCAACTAACATATCTATCTCATAAGTGAAATCTATGTCAGTATCCCTATCATATGGTGGATTTTCTTCAAACACATTCTTAGGATATATCCTCATTTTCTTGTAGAAAGATAATTCATTAAAAGAACCTATCTCTAAATTATCTATCCCATCATTAGGAAAGAATGATGACTCAATCTGAAATATATACTTCCTACCAGCAGGTGTTACCTCATAAATCCTACGCTTTACTTCTTTAGTTAAGTTAGGAACAGACAACAATATAATGCCAGGCATATATGTTTTGCCATCTTCAAATACATGTGTACTTGAAAACTTAGATATGCTATGCCTAAAGATTTTATCACGTGGTAACTCAAAGGTAGCAACCTGTGATGGTTGATAATAACCAGGAATCCATAAGTCACCACCAACCCAACCAACATTATCACCCCATGTTGCGGCGTCTATAATTGATTTTTTAGAACCCCTCTGTTCCCATATGTTAAACATACGCATTGAAAGTTCTCTGTTAAAATCATTCTTAGCTAAATGTTGATATGTATAGTTGTTAAAAGCACCCAAAGACTGTAGAAACTGCATAGGTACTTTATCATTATTAATTAATGAGGTGAAATTCCGTATGTTCTCTTCATTAATATCAAACTGTTGTGTTAACAAATAGAAGAAAACTAAGAAATTTTCATTCTCTCTATACTTCTCAGGTATTAAAGTCATGTATTTACTATTTTTTATTCTATCAATTAGCTTCATACATAACCTCTACAATTCTTCTACAACCCTAACTGTTACCTTACCCAATTTAGGGAATTGTATATTACCAACTTCGACATCTTTATTAGGTGTTCTAACTACTACGTCTTTAATATAAGGAGAATAAGCCTTAACCCTAGATGTCATAAGTGAATAAGATATGTCTCTACCAAAAGACATATTCTCAGCACGATATGTCATATACAAGTATGATGCTATCTCAGACCTAAGCCTTTCTCTAGCTGTCTCATTATCTAGAGATAATACAACGTCAACATCAATATTAAAGTCAACACTCTCAACCTCTAATACATGAACAGTCACATCAGCAATAGCCTTAGACATTAATTCTTTCTTTAACTTTTCTCGTGTTAACTCACCTAAAGACTCACCCAAAGTATTAACTGCCCACACCTTAACAATATAAGGCTCTGTAACATAATCTGAATACTTCCAATCTTTAACTACAGCTTGAAACACATAAGGCTGCTCATATACTGCCGTCTCAAAATCCTCTAAAGTAATATACCTATCCATTGTGATAGCATTACGTCTAGCAAGAACTTTCATATTTTGTAAATCAGCACTACTAGGTGAGTTTGATGCATCATATGATTTTGTTGTATTATATATCCTTTGTACATCTTGTATATTCATATTAATAGTATCTATCACATCCATATCGATAATACCATTAATACCATTTGTTGTTACAAAATTAATATCTAAACTCTCACCATCTTCAATTAACTGTAGAAAGTTTACAGACATTAAAACGTATACCTGACCATCACTATCAACATGTACAGAATACCATCTACCACCTTCATATTTTAGTAATGCATCATCACATTCTTTCCACACATTACCATGTTGTACTATTTCAACAGAACCATCTGAAACATTCTTGTATCCCAAATAGATACGTCTTGAAATATCGCCATCAACATTCTTATTACTAGTGAAATCATCTTTAGACCATGTAATAGACCTTGCTACACCTTCCATAACAGGAATATCGATGTAATCAAATTGACCACTACGTGTAATTGTCTCTTTAGCTACAAAGTTTACAATACTAGAATTAATACTACTCGTAAAAGAAGTATATTTAGGTATAGTAATCTCCCTATCATCATTATTAACAAATACAATCCTTACCTTACACTCAGATGATTTTGCTAATGGTATTCTATAATTCATAGAACGGAGTAACGCTCGTACATTTTTATCTTGAACAGCTGTATCTAAATATGTCTCAAAAGCCTGTGCATCAAGATAAAAGTTTTGCATATCTTGTACACCAGCCATTAACTCAATAAGTGTAATACCTAAGTCAGATTCATTAAAATCTGTCCACTTATCTGTCAACTTAGGTATAGCGTTAATCAATTCTTTACGAATACTAACAATATCCCTATTTGTATAAGACAATGTGTTATTACTATTAGCCAAAAACTAACCCCCTTTCTAGTATGATGTAGTACTAACAGCACCACCAAATTCATACATATCTACACCATCAATCGTCCTATTGAATGGATATACATATGAACCTATGATATTACTATTAGCTAACCTATATGTTATATGTACTGGAACAATATTTGAATCTTCCCAATTATTACCAATACTAACATCCTCTACAACAATTCTTTTCTCCCAATTACCTAAAGCTTCCTTTACGTAAATTGAAACTAAATCATGTGCTACAAATCTATTTTGCTCAAATACAACTAAATGTAATCGACTACCAAATTCAGGAAGAAAGAACCTCTCCCCAACCCTAGTAGATAAAATAGTATAGATACTCTCATTAATCTTATCTTCACCACTAATTACATTTGTTATACCCTTACCATCTCGTAAATTCTGTTTAAATGTTTTTGATAGGGATAATCCACTACCAGCTATTGTATCTTTAAATTCCTCGTTATAATAAAAAGCCATATTATCACCTATACCTCTCCCATTAATATATAATTAATTCATATAGTGAAATTAACACAAAAAATAGCGTACACATATATAAAACGTGTACGCTATTTTAAGGATTGTATTATGTTATATAATCGAAAGGAGCGGGAAGTTCTTTCGGAGAACTCCCCATAGTTAAGAAAAATGAAAAGAAAAACTTAACTACAAACAAATTATAACATAAAAATATATGTATGTAAATACCTACTCTATAATCTTGATACTACCTGCTTGCATCCGAATACTGTTAGAATTAACCTTAAATGAACTAGATTTAACATTAACGCTATCAGCTTTCATAGTGATAGAATCCGATAATGTAATAGTGGCTCCACTTGCTTTTAGTACGATATCACCACTATCAGGTATAACTTGAATACCTCTACCACCTTCATAGCCTATATCAATCTTACCATCATGTATCTTAACTAATACATTATTCTCACCCTCCATGAGAATAAACTCTTTACCCTCAGCAGAAGAAATCTTAAATTTCTGGTCATTAGCATCCTCGATACCTACTGAATTTGTTTTTTCATCTGTATCGAAATATAACATAGAACCATGCCTAGATTTATATATCATCTTATGTGTAGGAGATTCACGTTGAGATTCCAAAGGAACTTCATTAGCACCAACTACACCACTCCAAACACCAGTAGTCTTATCACTACCATATCTCTTCTCTAATGTAGAATCAGTGCCAAAAACAGAACCCAAATATACAGGTTTATTTGAATCCATATCTTCAAACATCACCCACACATACTCACCTATCTCAGGTATGATGAAAGAACCATAGTTGTAACCACCACCAATAGATGAACAATAACTTGCCCACGGAAGTGATTCAGTAGCAGTACCACCACTAGCAACAGTACGATGTATCATAGGCACACGTACCTGTACCCTACCAATACCCAAAGGGTCTACATTATTCTCAACCCTAGCACGGAATATACCACCCAACTCTGTAGGTGCTTGTAGACTCCCATAAAAGTCATTACTATTTATAGCCATAGAGTATTAACCCCTGTAACCACCATTATCTTTAGCACCGCCAGGATTGTCCCCATTCCACTCTTTCCCATCCATACAAATGTCAATATGGTTATACTCATAGTTCATCCCTAACCCCAAAGACCTACCATATTCAATAAATTCAACACACAAAGAACCCCAAGAACTTTCGTCAGGAGTAACAATCCAACCACCTGTCAAACCTTCCGGACCACCCCAATCGTTAACATCAATTTTCCACCCAGTAGCATGACTATGCTCACCAGCTGCGTGGTCACCATTAGTACCAGCTGTACATACTAGCTTCTTACCAGTCCTATCAAAGAACCATTTACCTAAATCTTCTAAAGCGTTTGGCACACCAGCTATACACCCTTCTAATGTAACCCAAGGGCCCTGTTTAACCCAATACTTACCATCTGTATCACTAATTTTATTTTCGTCCAATTTCTTAGCACCTTCACCTTTCAATTTCTTCTTAGCTTGGTCACTATTTTTCTGTAAATCTAAACTCGTAGTAAACATACCATCTGAAATAGTATCTGTAATACCTTGAATATGATATACACCACTTGTATGATGTAAAAAACCAAATTTAGTATACACAGCAATTTTTATATGACCATTAAACTTAACTTTAGTGTTACCCATTATTTCTAGACTAGCACCATATACTGAACTAAAGTACCTAGACCACATACTAGCGGCAGATGATTCTAAATTCTTAAATGAAGAACCACTCATGCCTAGAACAACACCAACACCAGTAGAACTATCTGCCCTATCTTTATAAGCATCGCTGGCTAAACTACCACCAATACCCTCAATAGTACATTCTAGCATCTCATTCCTAACAGAATCGATGCTTAATGCATTTGTAGGTACTTTATCTGTAGCAATCTTATCAGACTCAAACTCAGGTGAGAAACTAATAACTTGACTATCTCGCCTACCTGTGTAAATCTCAAATTCACCACAAATCTCCATCTTTTGCTTTTTGCCACCAAAAGTAATAGAGCGTACACCTTTTTTCATCTCTTCATCAGTGATACCATCTTTACCAATATCTACCTTAGCACCATTTGTAGCGTTGTTTAAAGCACCATTTAACCCTGTAACACCACTAGCAACATCTTTAGGTAAATTAGCTTTAAGAACCTCACTAGTAGAAGTATTAGATATACCTGTAGTTGATGCAATAATACCACCCAAAGAACCCTCTTTAGTTAGTTGAGGTAATCGTTCTTGAATGATACCACCAATACCACTATTAGTATCAAAAATCTTAGTACCTATTTGACCTTTGTTGACAATATCTAACATAGAACTAGCACTATCAATGTATTTAGATATTTTAGACTTCTTACCCAACACATCAGATAAATTGCGAATAGCACCACTTATACTAGTTACGTCTTTATTACCACTCAAAGCACTATAAATACTTTGTGCTGTATCTACATACTTCTGTACTTTTTCTACTTTTTCTTTACCAACAACACTTGCTAATAAGTCTTTAGCCATAAATTTAGTATCTTTAATATCAAAGTACTCTTTATTCTTATAAATCTCAACTAAAGCCTTAGCAGTAGAAACATACTTATCTAATTTAGTATTATCTATCCCTAACTCTTTAGATAATAAAGATTCTATCTCTGTATAGTCACCACTCTTAATCTTATCCCTATCTAAAGACATAACAGACGTTATTTTATCTTTAATTTTACCTATATTAGCACTCTGATTCGGGAATAATTTACCTACAATACTATCAGCTATACCACTATACAACTCCACTTTATTAGTATTCTTGTTATTTAATACCTTATCTCTATTTTCTGATATTAATTTAATAGCATCCGCTACAGTAGAAGATATCTTAGCAACATCTTTATTATTACCAAATAAACTACTAACAGCACCAACATATGTATCTATTGATTTTTTATCACCTTTAACACTACCAGTGAAATTATTAACCAAATCTACATACTTAGTAACATCATCTGATATCTTATCTTTACCAATTACTTTAAGAAAAGCCTTAGTAATATTATTAATATCAGGTTTTTCTTTTAAAGCTAATGCTGTAGAAACAGTTTTATTTAAGTCTAAACCTAAAACATCATGATGTACTGTGCTATCCTTAACTGATAAAAGATATGTCTCATACTGTTTTAACCCAGAAATTAATTCAGCAATATCACTATTATCAGCCTCTGAAATTGCAACTGCCAGGTACTTTGTAATTGTATCCTCTAAGAAAGCATCATCACCAAATATCTCGTCATCAGAAACACTACCTTGATACGCAGAACGACTCAACATATCAGGTACGCTATGTGTAGTAAACTCTACACCATTAATAATCTTACCCTTATTAGCAACATCTCTAGTAGAAACTGTCTCAACTTGTATGTCCTTATAATAAACAATCCTACTATATACATCTTGCATTAATCGTTTATTATAAGAAATACCATCACTCTTAGTATTATTACTTTTAAGTGCTAGTAGAATTGGATTGTAGATATCAACGTAATGTAACTCCCTACACTTATTCTGCTTTACAGCACGATTAAAAGCAGAAACCTTACTATTCTTAATTGTTGATTTAGCCATGAATACCGGCAATATAGATACTACAAAGAACTGAACACCTATACTCTCAAACTCTTTTGCTAACTGATTGTAGTACTCCACATAGTTGATAATATTATCTAAATCATTAAGACCCAACATCATGTAAACCCTACTACCCAATGTAGCCAATGATTTAATCTTATCTATGTTGTCTTTTAACCACCTATAGTTAGCTTTATCATCATACACATAGACTATATCTTTATTATTAGGTACTGATTCACTTAAATCCTTAACCCTAGCGTCACCAACAAAAATAACTTTACCACTACCTGTAACACTAACACTACTTGAAGCATTAGAACCTAAAACAGGAGTGGATACACCCATAACTTTTAAATATGCATCACCACTCGTATTCCCCTGTGCATTAGCCGTAGTTGTAGACGTTGAAGTTGTATTTTCTTCCATTTTCTTGTATGTAACAACAGTCATATCACCATACATCTCATTAGGAACAAAGTATGCTTTTTCTACACCATCAACAACTTGTGTAAAATACCTATACCCAGGCTTATCAGAATCTAAAGGTTCAGACTTCTCTAATAACTCATCAGAAATAAATTCCCTCATGTTCTTAGTCTCAGTCTTGAACTCTTTAGGTTTACCATCCTCACCCAAAATAGGTTTTGTTTCTACAATACGGCCAATCTCAATACCAGCTTTTTGACACATTGCTCGTACAATTTCAGATGGTTTACCACCATATGTAGCAACATCAAATGTCATATTCAACTTTTGTGTAGAAGTAACATCAGCTTCAGCCACACAGTTTAATGTTAATGTTAATGCTGGCCCCTCAAAATTTAATGTATACTTTAAAGCCTTACCAATTAAAGAAATGTCTTCAATTACCTGACCTTTTCTATTACACCAACCATACCTACATCTAACATTACCCTCTTGTTTAGCCTTAACATTCTTTTTAGTACCCTCTTTATGGTCTTTATCTTTTTTCTCATCCTCTTTTGTATAGGTATTTGACTTTTCAGCCTCTTCGTCTTTTTTCTTTTCCTCAGACTGTTTCCATTCTATATTACCTTTAGTAACATCATTGCCTGTATCTTTTAGTTGTTTAGCTGTTTTCCAATTCTTACCCACAGGTATAGCATTAGCCAACAACTCCTCAATACGAAGTGCTGTATCATCATACAACTCGATATCAAATGTAGAACCGGATAAGTCTTGATTAGACTTACCCTTACGTTCTACATTCAAACTCATTACAGATTCATTGTAATCTTTATTACCAAAGTATGATATATTATGACCATCTATAGTTAAGTCAATAAAAGCATATAGAGGTTGATGACCACTCAAATCTCTTGTTATTTGACTCTCTTTAAACTCACTCATATCTGAATAGCACCTGTTTCATATATCGATTCAATAGCTGGTATTCTAAGAACAACACCTGATGGTATATCTAATGGATTATCAATCCGATTCATAACTGCGATTGCCCAATACATTAAAGGTGTACCATAGAATTTATTAGATATCAAATCCAGCCTATTCTCATAACCCTTTTCTACTGAATAATATATGTCCCTATTACTTTCCCTAATCTCTATCTTATTAGGAGTCTCAATGTATGTATTCCCATCTAAATTTACTAACCTCTTTAAGTTAGAATATCTCGATATCTTATCTTGTCTACTTTTAAATGATTGTGTTATCTCAGTTTTAATCAATGACGGCTTATTCATTAACACACCTACCTAACAGGCCCTTCATCAAACACATTATCAGCTTGCATTAATGACCTTGCCCTAATCTCTGTAAAACTAAAACTTATTTGAACGTCAGAATATGTAGGGGAACTATTCCCACCTAAAGATTCACTATCAAGAGTATCACCTAAGATAGTGCCAGCTGCACCACCCCACTCTATGCTAACTGAGTTTACAATGGCTGTGATATTAATCATAGCACCAAATCTAACATAACAATAAGGTGGTGTAACTAAACTACCTGTATACTTAGGATATACTAATTTTTTACATTCTAATACAACATTCTCCATATCAGGTACAATATCCTTATGAAGTGTAACGCTATAAGAAACAGTTCTCGCTTCACTGCCCTCATAGTTAAAATAAGGAGATGACCTACCCATAGGCTGTTGTTGACCAAAACTAGCACCATAATCCTCAGACACATCAGTAGGTAATGTAGCAAAATTAATCTTAGTGCCTGTAACTAAATTAACGATATAGCAAGGAATAATTGTAGTAGGATTCCACTGCATAGTGGTAACACCACTCTTACCTACTGACATTGAATAATTATCAGAACTGAAATCATTAGCCATATACTACAATCACCACCTATACTTTCAATAAATTATTAACTGAGGAATCAGAACCAAAACCATTACCTCTATAATTAGAATTGCTACTAGCTACAACATTAATTAATGCATCTAACTTGCTTTCTAACCTAGATACTTGCCACTTAATAGCATCAACAATATCATCAGAACCACCATTATCTGTAGGTAATCCGACAGCATTAGAAGTGCTATCTGAACTTAAAGGATTCTTATCAGCCGGTACTACCATCTCACCCTCATGAATTAACGCTACTTGTGTATCTGGCACCCACGGTGTACCTTGTGCATACTGAGGTGTTCCTTTAGTGTTTTCTTCATAGAATTTTTTAGATTTTTCTAATCGACTAGCGGCAGAATTAGCACCAAAACCCTCATAGTTTGTACCAAATATTTCAGATGCTTGGTCAACAGTAATATTACCCTTTAATGCATTTGATGTATCAGAATAACCTTCTTGTAACTCTTTTAGCAAGAACTCTAACTGAGTTTGGAAGTCAGCAACACTAGTACCCTTAGACTGTGCATAATCCCACAAAGCACTCTTCCTACCTTTATCAGTCCACTGTGCTAAGCCAAAACCTCTCCAGTCGGCAAGAAATGCCTCTTTACTAGCTGTAATTTGTTTTACTAAATCTTCATTAGTAGTACCACCGTCATCTTGAATAGCACCACTCCTAAATCCACTCTCTTCATGTAAATTACCAAGAATGCCAGCAATACCCTCAGCAGAATAACCAGCCTTAGCTAAGAAATCCCAAATCTTTTTGCCATCACCATTGCCTGTAGACATGTTAGCTGGCTTTCCACCACCAGAAGAACCACCACTAGATGAAGAACCCCCACCTTTTAAGAATTCTTTTAGCTTATCAAAGATAGAACCACTATCGCCCATCAAGTTACCTAAGATACCACCACTACCCAAGTTGAGTAGATGCTTAAATATATTACCAAATAAGCCACCCTCACCATAAGTATCTTGACCTGTAATACCAAATACACCCCTAAACACTCTCTCTAGAACAGACCTACCTTGACCAACTTCACCATCAATGCCCAAAGCATCAATTAAACTATTACCACCTGTGATAGGTATACCACCATCAGACCTAACAGCACCAGCTTGTTGAGAAGTTAAAACTGCTTCACCTTTGTGCAAGAAAGCAGGGTAATTATCATATGGAACTTCCGATAAACCATCAGCATGAGAACCAAAAGAACCTATAAGACTAGAAACCATCCCAAAAGGAGTGGCTAAAGCCATAGTCTTCATCAATGTGTTAGTGTTATCACCTGTACTTGCATCAGGATTATTTTTAGTCAGACCTAACAAACTGCCTACCCATGAATCTGCAATCAAATCATGTACGGCGTCAAATGCCGATGTGAATACACCAATAATCTTATCAGGTATAGTAGAAATATATTCTGTTAAAGAGTTAAATGCACCAGCTATCCTATCACCACCAATAGCATTAGCTATAGCACCTAAAATAGCACCAACTAAAGCACCTAACGGCCCACCAACTACAAAACCAGCGGCACCACCTTTTAATGCACCACCCATTACAGTAAATAAATCGTCCATAAAGTTTTCACACTTTATACCACTACCAGTACCGAATATAGCACCAATAAGACCACTCATGATAGTTTGTAATAAGTTATGGTCTTTACCAAACCACTCATCTGCTTTCCCTAGACCACTAAAGAAATCTAGTATCACATCAAAGAAACCACCAACAATAGGTATGACTTTACCTAGCACCTTGAAAATACCACCACTGAATAACTTAGATGCTAACTTTCCAATCCCTGTGCTACCAATCTTATCAAATATCTTTCCAAAGAAACTAGAGAATACTCCACCTAACTTAGAACCTACCTTAGAAAACGCTTTTATCATCTTATCAGGAGCATTAGCATAGAATACCTTACCAATCCATGAGAACACACTCTTGAACTTATCAACAATAGTTGCAACAAAAGAACCCTTACCTGTAAATAAAGTCCTTAATCCATTCTCAATACCTTGACTTAAAGCACCCTTAGAACTGAATAATGTCTTGAAACCACCACCAGACAAGAACTTACCAAAACTCTTAAACGGTGTAGCTACCATTTTAAGCATATCCTTTACATCACCCCATCTATCAGAAATAGTATATGCGATGATGGCGTAGTTTGCCATATTGGCGGCTTTAATATCTAACTCACCAAAGAAATCAGAAACCATCCTAACAGGGAAAGAATCAGATAACCAATTACTCAATTTTTCTATCGGCCCACTAGCATACCCAGCCATACTCTCAGCATTAGAACCATTTAAATTAGAATTCTTATTGATATTATCTGTAACCTTTTTCAAATCACCTGTTAATGAATCAGCATCAGCGAACATCTGTGCTACAGCATCAGAACTGAAACCCATAGACTCCCTTAACTGATTTAAAGCATATTGGTCGTCCTTATTAGCTATAAACAAATCTTGCATTTGTTTCATTACCACATCTGACTGACCACTATCAATAGCACCTCTAAATTCTTCAGCACTCATCCCTGACCTAGCCATAAAGTTCATAAAGTCATCATCTTTAAGAAGTTCAGGTACAGACATCTTAGACCACTCTACAATCTTACCACCGGCTTCTTCAACACCCTTGTTATATTGCTGTTGTTGAATACCTTCCATTATTGCAAGAGATTTAGTCATACCCTTAAACTTAACAGAATCTTTCTTAGAAAGACCATATAAGTCCTCAATATGCTCATTCATTGAGGATAACATAGCATTACTATCTACAGTTAAATCCTTATCAGAACCTAACCCAGTAGCAATATTTGACATCTCTTTAAGAATCTCACCTTTACCACCACTATTAATATCCATCTTAATAATGCTTGATAAATCGCTAATGTTGGCGTCTATTGCAGTATGTAAACTAGCAACTTCTTTAAGATAAGGGTCTAACTGTTTAGCAGTTTTCATTCCTAACTCATCCATGACACCATTAACTAACTCAGATGCCTCATTCCTACCCATAGAATATGAAGAGTCTACTACACTACCAATCATCTTTTGATAATCACCTTTAGTGATATTACCATTTAACTTAGCACTTCTCTCACGGAAATTATCAATAAATGAATCAGTAATATCAGTTAAACTGCTTTTAACACTATCAGCCATATCAGTTAATTCCAATGCCACAGCGGCGTCCCTAATACCTTTAGAGAAACGCTTAATCCTATCTGTGAAAGATGCTGTCATACCAACCATCTCTTCATCAAATTCATCTGATATCTCACCAAAACGCTTAGCAACAGTCTCTTTCATAGTTGTCAGACTTTCATCTGCAACTGAAATCATACCCTTATAATACTTACGTGTTGTATTATCCATATACTTAGCATAAAGATTAAACTCACGCTTCATGTCTGCCAAACTATCCTCTAAAATAGCTTGTTGACCATCCATGCTGTCTTTAAGCATACCTTTGGCTGTTTTACTTGAAGTACTATAGAATGACTCTAACATCGTCATCTGAGAATCTAACATCTTAGCAAAACGCTTTTCACGTTTAGCTATGTTCTTCTCAACACGTTTAGCTTCTTTTTCTTCTATCTGTTGTATACGCTTATTCAGTTGTTTTTTATCTTGTAACTCACCCATATATACAACCTTATACTAAAATATAAAGAGAAGAGGCTACCTTCTCCTACCCCTAGAAGCTTTTTTCTCTTTGGCGGATTTGATAGCCTCATCTTGTGCTTTCTTCTCTTCTTTTTTCTGCTCAACTAGTATTTGATACATCGTCCTTCTCTCTAAAGAACTCATATTTTCAACAGATTCGTATGATATCTTACCAAAATACGCTAGTTGAAACTCCTCTTTCATTAAAGAGCGAAAAGCTGTAAATCTTATATCTCTAGCCTTTTTATTATATTCGTCTGAATTAAACTCACTTAATTGTGGGACGAAAGAACTCGCTAGTAATTGGCATAGCAAAATCATACAACTCACCACAAGAAGTACACTCATGGTCTACGATTGTATCTACACCAACAATAATACTATTGATAACTGTCTGCATTTTAGCACTATCCAAAGATACCATATTCTCTACATAACTACGTGCATCTACAAAATCAACAGGTTTGCCATTAATAGCTGTAATGTATTTTGCCATCCTACAAATATACATCACTTCTTTATAGTTTTGATTAAACTGTTTTGCGAACCTACGTGCATATTTCTCTACATATTCTGTATCTGAATTTCTAAGTAAACGTAATGACAAAGTATCACCACTAGCAGGCAACTCAACATTAATCGGTTCTGTGAAATTATCGTCTAAATACATAATATCGAAATCAGATAAACTAATCTCATGCTCATCAACACTACCACAATGAGGACATGTAGAACGTACTTTATATTTATCACCAAATGTAACCATTCGTAATTGCAAGATTAGGAACATCTCATCAGCACTAATCAAACGATTAATATCAATGTTCTCAGGAGAAACAATGCAATTCCTCAAAATCTTCTTAAATACATCGGCACCTTGACTAGCATACATGATTTTCTCATCTTTAGTAGTCATACCACGTAATGTAATATTAGCAGGGATATTATCCTCTTTATATAAAATGCCTTTAGATGGCAACAATACAGTAGATTCATAAGCTAACTTAGTTTTCTTAGAGCCAGCCTCTGTATTTTCCCTATCTAATTCTTTAGCAATCAAATCTTCTTTCTTTGTATCTTCCACTTTGACCTCTTCTTTTGTAGGAATACTTTCAACAGAATATGAAGTAATATCTTTTTCTACAACAGTAGATGTAACGTCAGATGTAGTATCACCAAAAACATCTGCACCTAAATTAAATTTATTATCTTCCACTTTAAAAACCTCTTCTTTTGTACAATAAAAAGTATCTAATTTGTAATGAAACTACCTAACTGTATATATACTATATAACAATTTAATAATTAACACAAAAATAGAGATAGTAAAAAGTATTACTATCTCTACTATATTCAATATAACCATTAATCTATTTTAAGAAATCATTCCTTGACAATCGCTTACGATATATGTCCTCTATATTTTTAATAGCCATATCTGAAACATGATTATGAAAATCTGCATGCTTTCTACAGAAATGCTCATAATACGTAATGTCTGCCATTATATGGTCAAAACTTTCCTTAGATTTAGCTACATTATGCAGTAAATCATCATTAAATTCCAATAATCTAGACCTTGCGTTAATTGCCCTAGTCTCAGAAACCTCATAAGATAGTTTGTCTATTCCCCTACTATTAGACTCACCTAACTTTTCCAATTTCTCAACCCTATCAATTACTTCTTTATTCAACTCTCTACCTATAATAGACAATATAATAGATAAAGGATTAAACTCAATAGGAGATATTTGTATGATTGTCAGTAAAAGTAATGTTGCTATTGAAACATCACCTATACTTATGTTCATACCCAACACAGATAACATCTCAATTAAATTCATAAAACACCACCTCTACTACATGAAAACATGATTATCTGCAACTAGCTTTAGTATTTCTATCGAAAAGTACTTTGAAATTTACATATAACCATCTAATGTAAAAGTAGATTGTGATGCTATTCTATCTACTCTAAACCCCTCTGATTATGTATATAAGATGAAGTTAAGATATAAACAACAAGAATAATACCTCAACCACATGAAACTTATATATAAAACTCTATCATCAAAAACACTACAACTTAATATAAACAATTAAATTTTTATTAAACTGCTATACAAAAAGAAAAAGAGTGTTACATTGATAAGAGCCGAAGTAATCAATGTAACACTCTAACGGAGAAAAATATATGCAACAAAGCATACTTATCATGAAAAACCTAATCTAATCTTTATCCAATAAGAACGACAATATGTAAATTTACTGTTACGCTACGAAAGGAAATAAACAAACGTAACAGTAAAAAGGGAGGTATATGTGGATGTAACGCAATCATCCACATACAGTAGATGAGTAACCACTCTCATCCACTACATACAATATACCACAAGAAACAAAATATGTAAACCCCAAACAGAAAAACCATCCCTAAATTGTATATAAATTAAAAAAGCTAACACCATATTCTGATGTCAGCTTTTTTAATTGACCATGGCTGTTAATCAACATAATTAATTATAGTACATGTAATTAATTATGTCAATAACCAATGAACCCACCTTAACCTCATAAACTCCTTAATATGAGAACACATAAAGATAAGTATGAAACCACACACAAACATTATAACACAAAAATAGGACGTAGCATACACTACGTCCTATAAAACTAACTAAATTAGTCTGTACCATAAATATGAGTATTTTGACCATCACGTACAAGATACGCAGTATCTACAGACAAGTTCATACTAATTTGTTTCTTATCACCACTAGAGTAGTCTAATTCACCTAAGTCTAAACTAGTCGGCCAACAACCATCACATTGCCATTTCCTCAATACTTCACCATTCGGACCATATTGAACAATCATACATGTACGTTTATAGTTATTCGCCCAACCAACTTTACCAGTCTTAGGATTATAAACTTTCATCCTCCATTGCCATAGAATATTCTCTACGTCAGGTTCGATAAAGTCTTTTACAGCAACTGTAATATCATCAGTAGTTGCTTTACCAGCTACCTTGATTTGAGAGTTACCATAATCCAACTCAATAGGGTCATTAGATACAGTAGGTAGACCTGTACTATCACAAGCCAACTCAATAATATCACCACTAGAAGAAGATGTATTATTTGAGAACTCACTTAAATCTACAATAAACCTAAAGTTATTGGTACGTTGAACCTCATACGTTGAGTCCATAGACATAAAGGCGGCATTTAACTGACTCATATCATATCCCCCTTATTAGTTGAAACTAGCACTATAATTCATTATGTTGAAAGTCAAACTAATGAACTCAGCGGCTTTAATTGGTTTAACGTAAATACTGATAGGCATACGATTGTTTTCATAATCTTGTGCAGTAGCTTCTAACACAATTTTATAATCATACAACCCACCATTATTTTTAGCATTAATCAAAACTGGCTCGATAAGAGTTTTCCAACGCTCCCAAGTAGCATCATAGTTTTGCTCGAATACAAAGTACCTAGATTTCATAGCAATGCTACGTTCTAAGAAACTCATTAACCTACGAACATTAACCCTATCCAATGCAGTTGGTTGACGTTGCAAAGTCTTATTACCCCAGATAACAATACCTTGACCGATAAAGTTTGTGATACAGTTTACAACATTCCTATGACCATACAAAGCATCACGTTCACCTTGTGTAGGTGAATACTCTGTATTAATAGCTTTAGTAATCCTACCACGATTCAAACCAGCAGGTGCTAACCAAGGGAAACCTACCTTGTCATTATATGCATACTGACCAGCTACGAAACCACTAGGTGGTAGCCAAATGTTTTTATTAGTGAAACTATCACTAATTTGTAACCACGGCCAATACAATGCACCATAAGATGTATCAAGACCATTTTGATTAGTGTATGAACCCTTACCATTTGACCAATTAACCATCTCTTGTACACCCATACCGAATGGTGGGTCTACGATAAAGATAGAATCGGCACGGTTCTCAACAATATGTAAACCAGCCTTAATAACACTAGCATCACTCCAACCACTAGCAGTTAATACATCGATAGTAACTGTTTCTGGGTTAGAGAAACTTTGTAAACCACCACCAGAAACATCACCAATAATATCACTAGCAGTAATGCCTAAGATACCATCATCACCACCACTAAAGATTAAAGTATCTTCAGCATAATTAACAGATGTATCAGTATCTACTTTAGCATTAACACGAATAGAACCATTATTAATAATAGTCTCAACAAATCGTGGAGATTTAGGGTCTAAAGATAATGTACTGAATTGCTCAACAACATTACCATTTTCATCAACAATGCTTACATTAAATGTTTGAGTAAACTCATCAACAGCACTGAAAATAGCAGAACACCCATTTAATTTAGAATCAAAGTATTTTGACTCTAAGAGTACTTTATTTGTACCCTTTTTACCTGCATGTGCATTAGAACCTGTGTTTCCACCTTTTACAGCATCACCCAACACAAATTCTTTTGCAGTTACATCACCTGTAGATTGTAACTCAACACGAATCAATTTTGATTTAGCATTAATTACAGCTTCTACAAAGTTTTCTTCTGAGGAAGTCAAAGTTAAATCTTCAAACTTTTCTTTCTCTACATCCTGTGCATCTTTAATAGTCACACTGAATTTACCACCAGTCAAAGCAGACTGAATGATTTTAAGACCATTACTAGCCTCGCCAATTACAGCAGAACGATAAAGAACTTTATCAGTACCGATTTTGCCTGATGTAGCTTTAGTACCACCACGTACAACACGTGTATAGATAACTTGACTTGCATGTGTTAGTGCCATTAATGCACTATACAAACCATACTCACCTTCAACAGGCTCACCAAAAGTTTTAATCAACTCTTGTTGTGAAGAGATAAGTGTAGGAACACCAACTGGACCGAACCTAGCACCACCTACCATACCAATAATACAAGTAGAGGAGTCTGTAGTATATTGACTTTTGTCAACCTCGTTCATGTATACACCAGGACTTAACATTGTTAGTGTAGCCATTAATATCCCCCTCGAAAACGGATAATTTATATTATAATATAAGTTATTCACTTTACCCATCTTTTGTACATATAATTTTCTCTTCAGTATACACAGATATTTATTGTTTTTAATGTTTTCAAAACCTATATATAAAAGAACGTATCCAAATACTTGAATACGTTCTTACTATATCTATTTAATTTTATGATACCCATCTGATGTCTCATCATTAGCTAGATTTAACTCATCTCTAGTTCTAACACCAGGACTAATGCCATCTGTATTGAAATCAAACCCATCAGAATTATTACCATTCTTAGGTTTAATTTTATTTAAATCACTATCATCTAGTGGTAAATCATGAATATCTATGATAATTTTATCAACCTCTAATGCTTTATCTACACGATAGATATATGCATGGTCAATATTAATTGTTATAGACTTTCTATAAAATCGATTTGTCTCAGCAAAACCACCCACATCAGTATTATCACTAACACCATCTTCTAGTGCTAATTGAAATTCTTGTACATGGTCACCAATGTCCATAAACTGAACTCTAAGATATGGTCTTTCAGAAAACTCCATTAATAACTCAGAAATGATGCCATCACATACATCACGCTTAGTAGCGTACACGTCTATTTGATACTGCAACATCACAGGTAATGAATGTACCATCACTCGTTTATCTCTAAACTCTACACCATCTTCATCTCTAGCTTTCTGATTAGTCCAACCTCTCCTAACTTGACTATCATTATAGAATTCATAATTAATAGAGAAATCAGGTAATCGACTTATACCAATAAATGGCATAACTACTTTACCTTGATGCTCTCTTGCATTAGTAATGAATTGCTCATCTACATCAGCAAAAAATACCTCATCATATAGACTATGTACCCTATCGTACATAGCTAAATCATATTGATATAAAGGACTATGCATACACTACACCTACTACCTTCTATTCCTACCTTTAGAAGATTTAATAACAGACTTATTTCTAAGATACAAATATGGAACTCTACTATTTTTAATCTTATCTAACTCTTTCAGATACATTTTATAATATCTAGATATATGTTTTGAAATGTAACTTGCTATAGGTCTAAATAGAGGACGTGGTGGCATTGTCTTTTTACCATTTACAGTATTCCTATTCGTACCATACTCAACATATCTAGCAATAATATTAACTTGTACACCACTATTAGGATATACTTGTTTCTGTTGGAATCCAACCGCTATAAAGTTATTAAACTTCTTAAATATTGTAATATTATTTTTAAGATACCCTGTGGCTTCCCACGTATTCAAAGAGAAACCCATACGCTTTTTATATGTTAAATAAGATACAGATAGCGGCGCCCACTTAGTCCCTTTATACCTCTGTGTATCAATAGCACGTTCAAACTCTTTAGCTAGTGTTACAGCCATAAAGATTAGGAAGTCTTTGTAATAAAGACTCCCTAACTCCTTTTGTATACGTTTAGAACCTAGCTTAAACATATGCTGTGAAACGGTGATATATATCCCATCTATATGTTCCATCTCAACAACACTACGTAGTATCTTCATATGATACTCCTATTAAAAACGCTGTTTCCTTACTGTCATAGAACCACCACGAACAGCATCTACTTTCTTATCAAAGTCTTTTCTGAAATCACCTTGACTTAAATAATTTTTAGGTGCTTTAGGGTCTATTTCATTTCTGCCTGTTACAACCATAACCTTACGATACACTTTATCAGGTACAACAAATGTAGAACCTTTTTTCTCTAATGCAATAACCCTATTTTGCTCTAATGCTTTCTCTTCCTCTGGTGATAACTTCTTAGCATCAATGCCAGATGAGAACACAATCCAAGCATAATCACAGAACTTAGCACCTTGACCTTCTAAGAAACCAAATACAGATGCTTTAACATTATTATGCGTTGAATGGAATACTTCATCAGGAACAGTCCTATCACGTTTCATATTCCTAATAAATGCTTCTTCCCTATTAGCTACTACCCATACTAATGATACTTTATAGCCGATAGTTTTACACATTTTAGCAATATTTGTAATCTTAGACTCTTCATCACCTGTAATATCAAAAATAATATTTGGTAACTTATCAGCCATAATAGATTTAAAGAAAGCTTCCTCACGTTTATCTTTAAGTTTTAAGTCTTTTACTTTTTGATGTAACAAAGAAACGTCATCAGGGTTTTTAAAGTTGTAATCACCATTACGTTCATCATCAAAGACACCACTCTTAGCACCTTTTACATATAATTTCTTTAATTCATCAACATCAAAGATTTTACCCTGTAACATAATAACACTCTTTAATGCTGTTCCCTTGCCACTACCTGCTCCGCCAGCCATAATAACTGCATGACCAAAGTTAGGATTTACCTTACCATCAAATGTAACTACCTTAGCTTCATTGATAGTACTCTCGTTTAGTTGACTTCGTAAAGACTCTACGATTAAATCACTACTATATCTCATACTAATTTACTAACCTCAATTTATATTAAACCTACCACCACGAATATTTTTATCCTTTTTATCTTTCTTTGGTATTTTATAATCCTCAATAACATCAAAGTTATCTATATATTTTTTACTATCTACAGACTCAAAAGTTGTAGACATATTATCCTCTGACTCTTCATAGCCAACATTATTACTTTCTGTATCTGAATAATTTAAACTATCAGCAGAACCATCATTGTCATCATTATCTACAATCTGATTAACATAAGAATCATGCTCATACGTCCTATAATCAGACGTATTTTCATAATCAGAACTATAACCATCCTCTAACTGTTTACTCATATACTCAGTATGTCTAGGTCTAACCTCACTACGTTTTAAGAAATGCTCACCATTTAACTCTACCATAGTGAAATCATTCATACGTTCTGGTGCTAATTTACAAATCCAATATACACCATACACACTATCCAACTTTTTATCAGTAACCCTAAAGTCAGCTGTAGTTATACCACCAAAATAATACAATCGTATAATAGAGTTCTCTTTGACATCTAAAAGTTCTTTAGTCATCCAATCCTTATACATTGGTAAATATACCAACTCAGGACGTTCATCATCTTCTGTATACCAACCTAAATTTTTAAGAACCTTAACTTTAGGTGCATCGTCAAAGATAACAGGCAATCGTATAGCATCATCCCACATAAGGTTTAAGTCTTGATTGAAATCTTGCTTTTCATACACACAATTATAAAAATCTACTGTAATCCCTGTATGTAACGCAGATTCCCAAAACATTCTTCTCTGTAACTCAATATCTTCATTTACAATGATAGGGTTATTTACACTATGCTGTCTCTCTAACTGATATCGCCAATCTTTACCATACTCATCAGCCATATATTTCCTACCTAGATGATACCAACATAAATTCCTTTACAGAACTAAAACCTTTAGCATTGCCTGTACTCTTAGCAAGTTTATTATCTAATTCTTTATTTTTTAATAACTCATCAAATAAAGTAGTAATAGCTTTTTCTGCCACAAACTTAAAGTCAGTAGAAACGAATTGTAAATCTTTGACTGCAGTTATATTACATTTAACTTTAAAAGGTTTAAATGTATTTAAAGTAGTTACAGGTGCATCTAATTCTTGTACTATAATCTGTTTAGCAGTAATAGTTGTCGTACCATTTGTCTTATCTTCAGATGTATAAGTACCATCACACCTTACAATAAGATTAAGCCTAGCATCTAAATCATGATTTTCAACATAATACTCTACATCCAAAGTATATGTACTGTCTTTAATCTTATGAACCCTAAACCCTGTTTCTACATTATAGAATTTACCACCTAATACTCTCTTTAAAGGAGTAAATGTCTTGCTATTACCAATCTTACGTAAATCACCCATTACTGTCTCATTGATTGTAGATTTAACACCCTCTAAGATTGAATCATACTTCGTTTTCTTTGTTAAAATTACCATATATTACCACCATAAACGCATAAATAGTCTATCAAAATCATACATTTATATATAACTCGTTTTAACATAATAAAAAGAGATACCATATCTAGTATCTCTTAATATCATAATATTACAACCTATATATACCCATATCAGCTTCCATTACGTATAAAACTTGTTTTATACTTAGGTAGTCATCTTCCTTAATATTTACAAGTAATTCCTTAGCTAAATCATCAGAATCTTTAATGCTATTAACACGAATCATTCTATCTTGCTTAATACCACTTGATGAATTAGCATTACCTATCTTAGCAGTAGCAAGAGTCTCCCCAAGATATGATTCAAAACCAAAGTAAACTTCAGTATCATCAACACCGAAAACAAAGGAAAGAACAGAATTATAAGAACCTCTATATGTAATTGTATAACCCTCTCTATCACCTACAATAGAATACTTCAACTTACCAATCTTACCACTACCAATGAAACTGTCTTTAACTTCCTTAGCTTCTCTTATAGCATCTATAATTGAATTCATAATTAACTAATAACCCCACTTACATACATTTTATACACATCTAATCCTAAATCAGAATCAATGCTAAACCCATACACACTTCTAACAATATTATTATTATGTTTAAGAAGAACAACTAAATCCTCTGGTGTATCATTTTGTAGGCTATTCACAGTAATACCTCTTTGAATATAGCTATCTATTAACTTAGAAATCTTTATGAAACTACCTCTAAGTAATTCCTTATCTCTATCATCTAACTTAGGAATATAGAAACATCTATGAAAATCTTTATTATAATTAATGTTACCAAATGAAGTGCTACAGAACTTCCTCATAAAAGCTAAATATACATCTGACAATAAAACTGCAAAATATACATAATCACAATCCAATATAACGCTCACATGACTACCTAGAAACTCTGAACTCTCATCATACAATCTAAATGATAAAAAAGAATCATTATCACAAATAAACCGAGGTATGCAGAAACAAGACTCTTTAAAATATATAGACTTATAAGAATTATTATTCCCATTATCTATATAGTCTTTAACAATCTTATATATACTTCCTATATGTGAAACAGAATCTACTGTATTAGCGATTAAGAAATTGCTAATATCAAACACAAAGTAATCATTACACTTAGAGCATATAAAGTCTTGTCTAATAGCAAGTATAAAATATTTTTCTAACCATGAATTCTCCTTTAAAACAGCATTTCGCTCTTCACTAGAAAATACATGAGTTGTATCATATACATTGGAACTCCCTAGTATGCTAACAGGATTCAAACTAATATCGCAATTAGGTCTTACTAAAATATCTACATCTGTATCTAACCCATAAATATTTAAATTATCATATATATGAGTTTTACCATACCTATCAATGTAATATTTAGGTTTATTGCTTTTTTTAGAAGAAAACCCTAATACACAACAATATGTCTCTAAAGACTTAAACTCAAATGTATCATACATAAAATCATAATAGATATGACATCTTGACTTAATATAATTAAAAGTATTATATAAGATAGTGCCATGAACTACACAATCGCTAGATAAAATCGACACTCTAATATCACTATTTTGAATAAACTCAGTAGATTTTATATACCAAAAACAACAAAGGTCTAACCCATCTCTACCTTCAAAGTTATAAAAGTTATCTTCTATTGTGCGTTTAAGAGCCTTCTTCATATTAGAAGAACCTAAGAAAGGTGGATTAGCTACTATGTATGATAACTTGTTCTTAGGTACAACACTACCCCAATCCAATTTTAATGAGTCAGCACATGTAATCGTATCGCAAGAAACTAATTTACCACTAAATCTATAATACTCTAAAGAAAGAGATAAACTAGCTATATAAGATGACCTACTATCTAACTCTATCCCATAAAAATTATTAGGTTTAATGTAATCAAGATACTCACCATCTTTTTGCATACTTAACAATAAATGATATATGTATACTAAGATATTACCACAACCACATGCAGGGTCGAAGAATACTAAATCCTTTATATCACTATACACATTAGTATCTGACTCTGAAACTCTACTCAATAAATCATTATAGAATAAATAATCAATAATCCTATGTACATCTTCTTTTTGTGTATAATGAACACCATTACTATGACGATGGTTCGCATCTAATAAAGATTGATACACATTCCCAATTAATAAGCAATCATACTCTAAAGAGATAGTATCAAAATAAGACACTATCTCTTCTATATTTAATGAGGTATTAATACTACTATAATCTTTATCGCTAAAATAATGATATAAAATTTCAGCAACACTAACCTCATTACCTTTAATCTTATATTTTGAAGATAACCATTTTACTATATCTAAAACTGCTTCCATTAATTTCCTCTGTTGAAATAAAACTCTTTACCCAATACTTCCATATCTTTCTTAGGAAATTTACCTACAACTCTATATAATGTAGTCCCATCCTCACCTGAGAAAAACTTCCCAAATTCAAAATATAACACATCTGTACTTACTTTGTCAGTAATATACTCCCTTTCTTCAATAGGACATACTAAGTCGATACATACGTCCTTAAAGAACTCTGAAAAGCTGTCGTGAGAAAGAAAACCCACAGATTGTCCATTTTGATAAATACCATATACAGTCTCAACTGATTCCATATTTAATCCCCCCTAAACTAGTATACCCATTGACTCTCGTACAAGCCATTATCACGATTGTAATGTTTTAACACTACATCTTTATAGCCTAACTTTTTAGCTACATTAAGCACAGATACTGTAGCAACAGTTAAACCTGTAACGTATAACACCAACAAATCAGATGTCTTTTCAATAGAGGATAGTGCTTTGACCTCTAAATCGAAGAAACTAAACATATTCTCAATTTCTTCAAAAACATATTCATCAACTGGCATTGCATGTCTACCACTGATTAAACCATAGACATCCGCTTCTACCTTAACAGGTTCGCAATCCCAATACCCATTATCATGAATATTAACAAAGTCTTCTACCTCAGCCATATTTAAAGCTAAGAAATTATGATAGTTATATACGCTCTTTTTCATTTTTAAAATCTCCTTTTATTGTAACACATTATTTTAAATCTACTAGGTAATGCTGAATTCCATCACCATCCATAGCATGAATGGAATTCTTATGTACCAGCTTCCATCTGAAAGTTTTGTACTTTGTAGATTCAATATAATCTAACAACTTACAAACCTCTTCTTCAGAGTAGTTACCTTTTTCAACTAACTCATTTAATGAAATTTCATATTTGGAATTATCTTCGTTTGATACACAGTAAATTTTAAAGTTTTTCATTTCTATTTCTCCTTTGTGAATTATCACCCTTACCACACTTATAGTATACCATATCTATACTAAGTTGTAAAGTTTTGTTAAGTTATTTTTCAAAAAATAAGAGGTATGATGTCAACGCACCATACCTCTAAACTATCTAAAGTACCTACTCTTATTCAGTTGTAATTAAAATACTAGTATTGTAAATCCATGTAACGTCTACCATGCTGAATAGCATCTTCGTAACTATTCATTACGATATCAACATGATTATAGTCACCACTACCAATCCTATCACCAACAATGTATGGAACACCATCTAACCACACTTGTGTACCCAAAGGTAAAAAATCAAGTGCAACGTATCCCTCTTGAATCCACAAACCATTAGCCATATAGCCAGCTTGCTCATGCGGAGTATATGCCGTAGTCATTACCATACGAGCATCTGCACTCCCACAAAATCCAAAAAGAACACCACAAAATGTTAGAATTGATAATACAGCCTTAATCTTATTAGACATAGATTAGAACGGCCTCCTTTCGTTTCGTTATGCTTTTGTTATCCATCATCATTATAATCGGCTAAAACTTGCTCCCTATAACTAAGATAATAAACATACGCTCACTACTTCTACTTGTACAGTCGTTATTCTCATACTTCCTTATAAGAATACTACTTTTTATTATACAACCTTCTAGAAAGAATGTACAAGTCTTATATATAATTCACCTTACACTAAAACCCTAAAATAACGCTCATCTCCTCTAACATAGAAATATAATCCTCATATCCACCATATAAATCAGAATCAATAGATATGTTAGCAGAACTCATATATTTACCTAATAAATCTTTAAGTAACAACCTCTCCCTATCAAAAGACACACTACGAGCCTTAGAAGTTGTTACCTTGCAACTAGTCAAACCTCTATGAACCTTAATCTTAACAAACTCAGTCTTATCATGATTCATATAAATATCTAAAGTACCATTACTAAGTACAAATCTATCACTTTGACGGATAGGTAATATATTAGCACCTATTTTAATATTAACTTGACAACCATTACTAGCTAATCTAGATATACCATACTGAAAATTGCAACCATCACCACTATCTGAAATGCAACTATACACATCATCACATTGATTTATCTCATGTAACATAATAGAAGTTGCTATACTAGACAATAAACTATTACTTTCTTTAGATAGGTAGTTAAATCTATCAGCACGTATCTTTCTATAACCATCACTCATCTTTATTACCTCTCTCAATAATATCTGACAATGTAGACCAACAACCACCAACAAAAGTTTTAACTTTAGAAGTATCTAACTTCTCTATAGAGATTGGGTGATATTTAAATTCTTCATACTCCCAACATTCCATACCATCACATATCTCTTGACGATAGAAGTACCCTTTTGTAGTAAAAATCTTTAAATCTGTAGCTACCTCAGGGGCTCCATAACCACTATCATAATAGTCATGTCTTGCAATCTTACAGAACTCTTCCCAAGATAAGCTACCAATACTGGTCGCTACAAATAAAATATCTTTTGTACGCATACCATATTCATGTAGTGTACCAATAAACCCTACAATTAAATGCTTTCGATATAATGAATGATATCTCATAATATAATCTCCTTATATGAAATAAACTATCTACCTAAATAATACCACATATTGTAAAGTACTGTAAAGTAAAAAAAGAGTGTATGAACCAATCATACACTCAATTAATCAACTTTATTTAGTAACATACCATGCTAAACACGATAAAAGCGTTATAATAGTAAAAGATACTAAAATATAAACTATACACTCTCTATTACTATTAAATTTTTCAGTATCACAAAATGTAAAAAATGTATACAAAAATGACACAATAAGAAACATGAAAACAATGATAAAAATCATAATCTAACCTCTAAATAATATCTGTATACCAACCATAGATAAAATCATAAATAATAAAATAGTTGATACAGATAATAAGTAATACCATATATTTTTATCAGCAAAATAATCTTGTACAACAGCTAACACCAACACAGTTAATGTTAGAACTATTACGAAAGAAACTAATTCCATAGACCACCTATATACACAAAAATCTATTAGCGTACATAATTGCACGTTTTACATTCTCAAATTTAGTAATATGATTAACACACTCTTGAACATGAACTTGATTATCGGAGAAGAATATAAAATTAATTGCCCACTCTTTAACTATATAGCTAATTGTAATTGTGCTATCTTCATGTACAGACACATCAACATCAGTACATGACATAGGTCTTTCTAACTTAGTACCCTTGACAAAATCTACTACATTTTTACATTGATTATTTAAATCTAGTGTATTGTATTCTTTCTTAAAGAACTTAACCAACTCAATAATATCTTCTTCTGAATGTACTACCATAATATAATCTCCCCTTAAAATAGTATCTAAATACCACTATTATCTAATACTTCAGTAAACTCTTTGATAGCATCTTCAACTGACATTGAATCTAAGTACATCAAATCTACCACATTATGCTCATCACTCAAAGTATCGTAATGATACATACTAATAATATCTGTAGGTAAAAATTCAATATCAAGATGTGTACCATTTACAGCTTCAATGGAAATAAGAACACTACCAATAGTTGATGATACAATTTTAACACCACATCTGCGATACCACGGATTCGTCTTATCTAAACCATAAACTGACTTAATAAACTCTTTAGCATTAGCAATTATATTAGATGACACTGCATGACCATCCTCTAACTCAATAAAACTATCAATCGTATCAACCCAATCATCTAACTTAGACTTCTCTTTGAACACCATTTATCTCCTTTATATCTACATCTCTATACATACTAAAAATAGAATCTATAACAACTGACACATCTCTATAAACAAAACTAGCCATACACTTTGTCACAAAAGCCTTCAAAGGTATTGTGATATGAATCTCATACCCCTCATATGAACTTAATGACTTAACCCTAATATCAAAACTACTACAAGGTAAAATATAAGTATAATTATCTTCTAAATCCGCATACATAACCATATATGCCAAGTCTCTAAGAGAAATATTGTTATAAATATACGAATCCTCAAACTGTTTATCAAACCCAACTGAATCTAAACCCAAATAATCTAAATAAGGCTCAGATGGATATTCACCATACTCACCCTCTCTACCAATACTAAGACTAGCTACTATATTGTACTCTCTCAATGAAGTATTAGACTGATAACACTTCAAGAATTCATCTACCATACATCATCACCTAGAATTCATACCCATTTTTAATTAAATTCCTAAAATCACTATCAAAATAAGGTGTAGCAATTCGATTATGCTTATTACCACTCATCTCACATAAGTAATAACCACTCACACTAGGTTTATATCCAGCACTCTTAGCATAATCTGGGAATACTTGAAAACTAGATTGATAAATATCCCATACTTGACGTGCTACAGGTTTTTTAACAAACTTATTATGCTCAATCTTAACCCTTGCTCTAGTCATAGGTTTATGCTTATGCTCAAACCAATTTACATCAGCATTAAAGAAATCATAAGCACCCTCAGTAGACCTATGTTTATGCAAAATTTGATGTACATATAAATTATCATTTACGTTAAAGTAAACAATACCCATGCAACCCTTATACAATGATTTATCACCTAATAAACTAGCAATCATCTCTTCAATAGTAATATACGCATCATTATATGCACGTTTAGGATGATTCCCCTCTACAATACCAATAAGCTGTCCACTTTCATATAAAGGTCTAATATCCTCTACTAAAGTGTAAATCTGCTCACTACCACTACACCACTCTTCAAGTACATTACCTTTTGAGTTCTTAGTTGTTGTATTGGTACAATCACCACCAAGAATAACCTTACACCTATCACCTAATGATAGTAGAAATTTAACAGTATCTTGTAAATACTTTCTATCATTTAAACCTTGATGTACATCTGATAATACGGCAAGAATTGCCCTATCACCCTCTACTCTACATTTAATAATATGTTGCTCGTAGCTTTTAGTTAATTTATCTAATTGTCCCATTCATGTATATCCTTTTAATCTTATAAAAATAGTAGTGTTACTAGCTTTATCCAATAACACTACTATTATATACATAAATTATAACACAACTATAATATAAAACAATATAACTAATTAATTTCTGTGATAGACACTAACTTACCATCAACAAATGTTAATTCACAAGTTGTATTATTCTCATCTGTCAATGTAGCTACACATTTACCATTAGAATGAACATCTACATCTTGTGCAAAATTATATGTTTTACCATTATACGTAAAAGAACTCATACCATCATACCCCTATAAGAAATCAAACGAATCGTCCATACTAGCGAACGCACTTTCTACACTAGCAAGACCATCACCACCAAAACTACTATTCATACCATCTTCTGACATGAACACATAAGCCTCACCATCAGCATACACAGTTACTGGGTCATACATTGTCTGACCAGCACGATTTTTTAATATCTGTACCTGAGCAGATTTTCTGGCTTTCAAATCCTCTGATGTATATGTAGTAAATACCCTAGCACTACCACGCTCTAACTCATTCGCATCTGCTAAACAAGTAATATCATATCTACCATCATTACGACTTGCTTTCTGCCAAGAACTACGATTAATCTGTGCTAACAATATCATTGTCAACTGACGTACTTCCTCAGTACCATCTTCCTTAATCTCTTTCTTGAAATTCTGTGCTAAACGTCTAAAGAATGTTACGTAACTATTAATCTGTGAGTTAGCATCATACGTAACACCTTGACCACTAAACTTACACAACTGAATATAGTCTACGATAACACAATCAAGTTTACCACCTAATTTATCATCTACCTTTTCAATAACACTAGAAATCTCACCAAAAGAGAAAGTCTTGAAATCAGATTCATCTAGAATAATAACCTTACCACGTTTTCGTGTATTCCCCTCATCATCTATATAATCATTCTTCAAATCAGGTTCTACCTCATTAAAGATAAAATCCTCTTCATCTGCTGTCATAGTACCCCAACGCATCTTAGCATGTGATACAAAGTTATATCGTTGGAATTTAGTACTATAGCTATGACAAGATAATAAGTTCCAATTAATATCCTCTTTAGGTGTTTCTAATGATAAATAACAGATATTATAACCTAACTCATAAGCGTTAAGATGTGCGATATTCAATGACATTGTTGTATTATGTGTTACATACCCATTCAAACAATATGTAGGAGAACCATCAACTGTTAAATCATACATGTAACACTCAGACTGTTCTATATCTGTAACAATGTTCCATGTCAACTCAGCATGCTTATACTCATCAAAATCTTTATTACGTATAGCAACTAGTTCATTATCTCCGATATATTCATCATCCAACTCAGACAATCTTACAAAATGTACAACTTCATTATATGTATGAATACCTACTACATCAATGAATCGTTGTAAAGAAATAGAACCTTTAATGAATAATTTACTATTTACAAAAACTGTAGAAATCCCCATTGCGGACAATAAACGACTCACAGAATAAGCTTTAGTATCACTGAAAAAGTACAAGAATGTTTTACCATTCTCAATAACATACCCTATATGTCTAAACAACTCCCCAATAAAAGCCTTCCAACAAACTATACTTTCCGTAAATAAGTTATCATCAAACTCTTTTCGTGTTCTAGCAATTAACTCAGCTTCATGTTTCCAATGTTCAGCGTTTCCACCACTATCATGATGACAATATTTTAATGACTGTACAATTCTATCACCACATTTAAGATTTTGTGCTTCAACCCACTCTAAACCACTATCTGTTAAAACCCTAAACCTATGTACAGGTGATGTCTCAATAGGTATACCACCTATGTAAATGATATATGAATTCTTAACACCTTCATCATGTACTGCTACAAGTTTACGCATACCAAATTCAGACTGTACCATCAAGTCACTACGTACACCAACATTGTAAATCTCTTTCATAGTTAAAAGACCTCTATTAGTATACACACGTTCATTCTCTGACACACATTTGTATTGGGACGTAAAACCAGCAATCGTTGTTACAGTTCCAGGACTCATACCACCGATTTTATCATCAATCTCTGGTATTCCTGTAACTAACCCTACAGGACGTAACTTCTTATTATCATACTCTTGCTTAGAATCTATTTCAATATTAATGTCTTTAGCTTTATTTCTATTAGACAATGAAGTTAACTTAGTAAACTCTTGTGCAATATCATCTGTAATACCATCACTCTTTACTTTAGCATTTAACTCATCTAACCGATTAGCAATATATTTATTAACCCTCTTATCAATCAGATTAAAAATATATACCCTAAAGTCATTGATACCAATCTCTTCTGCTATACGTAAATCATCCTCTACTGGATATTCACTAAACATCTTAACAAACAAATCAAGACTAGGTGTCTCACCACTCACTTCATAAGACTTAATGATGAAATCCATAAACTTACGTTCTACATCACTAAGAACACCATCAATCTTGAACTGTTTCTTATAGTTATCAGCTTCCTCTTCAAAGATTCTAAGATAATCCACATAATAAGGGTCTGACTTAGATAGACATGAATATATTACGTTTCTCATTAACCCACTCCCTTATCAATATAAATCAGAAACATTATTAGAAGTCTCTACAACCTCTTCTGTCTTAACACTTTTACGCTTTTTAGTCGTTGATTTAGTAGTCTTTATATCACTACTAAATAAATTCGACATATCTTTATTTAAATCTATAATAGTGAAATTATCACCTGACTTAAATAAATCATAGATAGATTTATAACCATCCCTATCTAACATATCAGATGTGAAACCATGAAAGTACAACCAATTTACTTTATTAGGTAACATACACCTATTAGTAATCACTGTACCAACTACACTAGCATTACGTGTAGGAATCATCTCACGATTGATATATACACACAATACACGTTCTGTAATATCCTGTAGTGAATACATCTTATCCTCATCCATTAAATGAGTATTTTCACTGCCCCTATTACCCCAAAAGATATCATGTAGTTGCATCATACTACAATAATAATACGATTGTAATGTTTCAAAACGACTTAACATAGCTAAAAATAACTCACGATGAATATCATGACTACCGATAAATAAAATATTCTTACCCATATCAATCTCTGATAACTGTTTAGATAATGTATCTATACGTTTACCATACGCTACCCTATCTGCTTTAAATTTATCTACATCTATTAGATTTTTATAATGCAGAATAAAATTCTTAGTATGAAAGTTTTTATCGTAAATTACACGTCCATATCTATCCACTTTATTAATCTCCTCTTAAAATAAAAAGTATTTGTATATTATTATAACACAAAATTGAATGTTACACATATACAAATACTTAATTGTCTAATCAATCCATCGAATTGTTGGCTCGCCTGTGTAACCTTTTTCCCATACGTACCAACAATAGCACACAGCACTACCACCTAAAGACCTATCATCATTACGATAAGAATTGGTACGTTTTCTGAACACATACATATACTTTAATGGATATGTATCAAACAAAGGTTTACGTTTTTGACTTTCAAGAAACTGTACTTTAAGAAAAGCACACAACTTTCCACCTTCTTTTAAAATACTCATACCATGTGATACATGCTCCATAGCGTATTTATATGGTGGATTCATTACGATATCACCATCAATTTGAGTATTATCAGATAAGAAGTCTTTTGTATAACCAAAACCCCTATCAATTAAATCATAAGCATCAACCTCATGACCATGAGAAAGCAATACATTAGCAATATTACCATTACCACAACTAGGCTCAGTAACTTTATGCTGTAAATCTACATATCTCAACAAATCTTCTACTGCTCTAGGCTCTGTAGAATAGAAGTCATGCTCTTCCCTAGCATCTTTACTATGAGAACTAGCGGCTAACATTTTAAAAATATAATCTTTACTTGCCATTACATCACCTCTCAATTACATATGTACACAACATATGCACCAACAAAACAAATACTAAATATGATAGCATATACAACTAATAAATGTATAAATCCACTAGAAAATATTATATCATCTCTTAATACTCTAAACAATAATTGAATCATAACGTATAGAAACAACACTGTAGGTACGATTAAAACAAAACCACCTATAATACTTAACGCTAAACTACTCAACTATCTCACCATCTAACCCAACAGTCTGTGTAGGAACTTCTACTTCCTCTACATTACTTAATACTGAATTAAGTTCTTCCTCTTTTGTTTCAATCACTTGACGTTCCATTAACAAGAAATTTAGTACTTCAAAACTCACAATACAATCATTAATTTGTTTCTTCATTGTATTTGTATCTGTATCACTTAGATTATCAATCTTAGACAATAACTGCTTAGAAATCTTAATACGTTCTTCCAAAGTACCAATTTGTGATGTAATTAACTCAACTGACATATTTTAACCCTCCACATATACAATATCTGTATTAACATTATCTTTATATTTATTAAACATTAAAGGAAACATAGTTGTATCTTTATTATCTATATCCATATAGCAAAAACCATTATAACCCCTAACAATAATATACTTAGTATCATTTCTATTAACAAAAGAAATGATATCCCCTACAAACAGTAACCTACCATTACTATCTAATACACCAGTAGACTGCCTAATCGTATTATAATCAATCTCTACCCTATTAACTGTAGCATCTTTTTGTAATGTCGCCTCATCTATGAGTAGCAGATAATCCTTACGCTCATCTGTAAAATGACTATGCTTAATAACATACCCATAATAAAAACCCATATACTCTTTTGTAGCATCATCTTTATCTAATGCCTTAACAAGATGTGGTCTTGTTATCTCGCTATTAATGATATGATGCTTAGTATTTACTTCATCTGTATAAGAGGACACCATTACCAACCTCCAAGTATTTACCACTAGTAATAGTTGTAATGTCTTCAAAAGAAAATACTGTATATACAATCCCTTCTTCTGTTTTAACTTTATACACATTAAAGATTAACGCATACAAGAAATTCATATCTACACGAATTGAATAGAAACCAAAGATAACAAATACAAATAAAAGAATAGCACACCAAGTATAGCTTTCTACTGTCAGAATAGCCATAGGAAGTACTAGCTTACCAATAAAATCTACAATAAAAGGAATTAAATTAATATCCCTTTCTACAGTTACCACCTCAAAATGACTAGCATCCTTAAAGTGATAATTCTTTCTAATCTTAAACAATGTTACTGCTACATAAATAAGTAACAACAACACACACAAACCAATTACAGGTAAAAACATAATTAACCCCCAATCTTTTTAAGAAACTCTTTATCATTTTTAAGAGTGTTATATGTCTTAATAGAATCATATCTATCACACTCTTCATGAATTTTACTTCCAATCATAGTTATGTAAACCATAACTACAACCAAAATAAACGCTACTATAATCATTTTATATCTCCTTTTAATATATCCTAAGTATTAATACTTAGGATATAAATCTGCATTGATAACAAATACATCTAATAGAGATAATACTACTAGAATGATACCAATTAATTTATACCACTTAGTAGGTGTATATCCTTTTGAAATAAACCACACATAAGCTAAACCCCATACAATAACTAAGATACAAGGTAAACCACTTAACATTGCTAACATTTCCATTTTTGTTTCTCCTTTTGAAAGACAATATATTTACTACCTATCTGGTACATATATAGTATAACATAGTTGTAAAGTATTGTAAAGTATTAAATAAAAAGAGGTAGTCTTTAACTACCTCTTTTAACTATTTCTTATCTACATACACTTCATCTCTATCTTGTAACACATGCATACATACCACTCTAAAGAACTCATCACAAGAAATCTTTTCACCACTATCTGTAACCATATAGTAATTATGTCCATCTCTTCTGATATACTCAATACCTAAACGCTGTAATACATCTAATACACTTGCAGAAATACTATTCATACACTCCCCCATAATGCTACTCTAATATAAATGATATGGTATTAATAATAGACACGATAACAACAAATGATAATGATAACAATATAGATACTTTAGCATATACTCTACAGAACTCATCTAACTGATATGACTTACTAATACCACTCACAACACTTATCAACAATACAACAAACACATATAATGAAATCCCTAATATAGAATACACACCATATGCATAATTTAATATAGCATTAACACCATCCATATCTCACCTAATCAATTAAATAATACAACAAAGGTAACTTATCAATCGTATTCGCATTATAGAAGAAACGATGTAATGGTTTAGCGATAACCTGACACTTACTCCCATCTGTAGAGTATACTTTCATCTTATCGTCTTTTACAACAAGATAATCATAGCCATTAAGCATGAACTCATTAGATAATACCCTTGCTATATATTTAACATCAACTTCATTACTATATTTAGTTAATACCTCAACAACAGGGTCTACTTCTGTATCCATATCTTCAACCTCTTTTTCATCTACAACTTTACTAGAACCTAATGATTTTTTATATCCCTTAGCATGACTCATAATAGACTCCAAGATATTATACTCTTCACTACTAATCAAATCACCACTAAATGTATAGAATTCTTTAGCAACAGCATTAATCCGATAAGCCATATCTTTAATTGTTGTTTTTAAAGAATAGATATCCATCTTATAATTAAATAAAGAAGATTTCCACTCTTCACTCTCACAATACAACAATAACCCATACAGGTAATAGAAGTCTGCTAGATTAAACTCTGTATGTTTAACTACTGTTTCGCCATCTGTGAATGTAATATAGAACTCCATATTATAATTATAGTCAGACATATTATATCGTAACTCTATGCTATCTACCTCTTTAGTAACACCCTTTAGTGTATCATCAACCAATTTCAATAAGGTAATAAGTCCCCATCTAACTTCACTAAGATACCCACTATCAGTAAATACAGTATCTTTTAAGATATTGTCTACACCATATGTTCCATATGTAGGTAATACTGTATTTCCACAACGATACCAATTAATAGGTATGTCATCGTCACTATTACTACAATATGTGTCTGGCATTAACTTAAATGTATCACTACTTGTATAGTACTCACAGAATAAATTATCATACTTCTCATATCGTAATTCATACATAAGTTGAACCATATGCATTGGTGTAGTAAATCTTACGTGATAATACCATGTAGAACCGACAACCTTTAGTGTATCTAACATCATAACTAATACACTAGGAATAATCTTGTTATAATCAGATGATTTAATCGGTAATGTATCAAAATTAATAATACTCCCTATTAATTCCTCTCTCACAACGTATCTACGATTAAGAATTATATTCCCATTTTTACATTCTACATCTGTATCTACTGTACCATTTTCAAACTCTAGTGAATGTTTTAAACGCTCTAATCGAAGATATGTATCATTCTTAATTTTGTATCTATAGTAATAAATGATATATAACATCATAGCCTGTGAAATATGTTTATTGAGATTAGTGCAACCCATCTTATCTAAGAACACTTTAGTAGTTGCATCGTAATTTGTATACCCATCACCATATGTATCACGTAATACTGTATCAGAATGACATACCATAGCACTCACGATATCAAACACAGTTATCTTATCCTTTTCACAAGAATAATTACAACTTACACCAACAGTAATTGCATCGACTATGTCTTTAACCAATCTAACGGTATCAATATGTTCAACATCTGTACTCTTAATCTCTTTAGGTAAATTAATATACAATGTATTAATCAACCCTACACATTCTCTGTCATTATATTTAACACGAGTATGAAACCCACCACCATTAAGTTCTAATCCATCTTGATATGTCTTACGTAGTGTTTTAAGTTTATCAAGATGTAGTTTAGACAACATAAACATAACAGCATGTAGGTTTTCCATAACTTCATGAACTGCTATTTCTTTGTTAGATGTAAATGCTACATGTTGAATAATAGGTGATGTCATTGCAACATCCTCACCTTTATTATTGTACATATGAAAAGGATTTTTAAAATCATCATGTACATATCGAATACAACAGTTGAAGTAATCACCATCTACAAAGTAATTATACAATCTATTACATTCTAATAAGTATTTAAGAACATTATTAAAAGTATTTCCCTCTAAGTACGCATTAAGAGTAAAGTTAGGACACAACCGATATGCTGTTTTATTCTGTTTCAATAACTCCTGTACTTCATACAAACTATAGATAGCATGAGTCATAATAAAACGTAACTTATCTAACACAGATTTAATCGTCATATTAGATAACATTTCAAACTGCTCAACGATACCATCACTTAAAGGGAACACAAGATAATCCACACCATGAAAGTCTATACCATCCTCTTCAATAAAGGTAATTTTAGTATCATACCCATAACTAATTCCCTTATGTTTTAATGTATAGAATAATTCTATACATCTCACATACTCTTCAGATGTTAATCGTATCTCTTCTGTATTGTATATCATAATCTAATCTCCTTTAAACTACTTACACATATACACGTAATATGTCAATGGTAACAAGTCTAACTTATCTACGTCATAGAATACACTATGTAAAGACTTAGGTACATATTCTTGCATTGATGTATCAGTATTAGAATACACTACTAAATCATCACCATCACGCATAATCACATCATAACCACTATCAATAAATTCCATTGCTAAGTCTTTGGCTAACATAAGATTTCTAGATTCACTAGAACGTACTAACTTTGTTTCTTTAGTATGTACTACTTTCATTTTTTCTACCTCATTTTTATCACACGAATCAACTATTACAGACATTGTACGTAAACTATCAACTACTACAAAAATATCTTCATCAAAATCAATGAAATTAAAACTAGTTACCATCATATCCCTGACTTCAGATAGGATATCATATACTTCCTTTAATGTAGCATCATATATCTGATACCCACTATCCTCATGAAATAGACTATACACAGCATAGCTAAACATATCAGTAACAGGTAATGGATATGTTTCAACCCTACCATCATATGTTTTAACAATGAATGATAAGTTACTATAATCTTTGAAATCCTCTACACCAATAGATACTGTTTTAATGTCCCTAGCCATAATCTCACTAAAGATACCATACAATTTATCAAGTATAAGACGTAATACAACTCTCACCCCTTTATATCGTTTCTCAACTATAGACACTAAAGGTTTATAGTTACTTACATCCTTAGTATAATAACGTACACCATCTAAAGGGAATACCATATCAGAACATGTTAATAAAGAGTCACTATTAATAGTACCAAAGTAATTAGTATTACAATTAAGATATTTAACAATCTCATAATCTAATGTAATGTATGTATCGTCTTTAGATTTAGCAATATCTGAAATCATTCTAAACCCATTCAAAGCATCAATAAATACAACATCTTTATCAGCATTTAATGTATTATAGAAACTCTTTACTAAACCTCCAGATAGTTTAAGTAAATCTATCACATCATCTACATCTAAAATAATCCCAAAAGAGTCATTGTCAATATAATTCAGTAATGGAAGAACTTCATCTTCTTTATGCTTATGCCGAACTACCATAGCATGTCTATCGTTGTCCAATGTAAAAACAGAATTATAGTTATCTTTACAGAAATCGATATAAGACAACATCATATCCAATCTATCACTGTTACCTGTATCAACAAGATAACTATGATAATGAATTAATTGCATGTTAACACTCTGATGAATATGAATATACCCTACAGAACTAACACTAGTAGCAGATAACAACAAGCATACATATGGCATGTAATTCTTATATCCACTAGAACCCTTAACACTCTCATATTGATATTGTAAATAAGACTGTATAGCACTAGCAACTGTCACATAGTTATCAATAATAGGTGTATTTAACAAATGTTTGTGGCTTTCAATAGCTTTAATAAAGCACTCAACCTTATGCACATAATTTAGTTGACTGACTAAGCGTTTAACTCTATCATCAGCAACATATACAGAAAACACATTATCACCGAACACTACAAAACCATTATTCTCTGTAACATAATTAATTGACTGTAACCCTATACGGTGTATCACCTTATCAGTAGCATCTTTCAAACCATGATAAGCAACTTTAAATGAACCAGCATGTAATCTAATTAAGTATCGAATAACAGTATCAATGTTATTCAACACATCTCTAACTTTTACATCATGATGACCACTAAATACAACTGTTGGTAATAATCGAATAGCTATGTTATTTCTAATAAGAGTATTAGGAGTAACCGCATCTATACTAGTATGTTCTATGACAAAATTAACACAATCCCTATGTACATCATACTGTGTCTTAATAATATCATCCATACCTCTACCAGTATTCATATTACATAAATTATTAATATAGTCATATAGATACTGATACTCATATAAGAGTTTAACTTTATCTGATTCATCTTGATTATCAAACTCACGTAAATACACAAAACTAGGCACTAAGTTTTTATCCTCATTCGCACGATAATATCTTGCTATATTACCATAATCACTAACAACAGCATGACATACCTTATCATACAATTCCTGTACAGTTGTTTCTAAATGTACAATACAATCAGAAATACAACTATTATGTTTAAGTAAAAGAGTCGTATCTACACCCAATTTCTTTAAATCTTTATATTTAGAAGTGATATCTTCATCTTCTGCATTATAGAAACGTAATCTATTATTAATAACTTGAATACCACCATCTAAATCAACCATATCAATAGAAGATTGTAGTTGAAACACCATACGTACATAACCAACATACTCATCAGCAGTAATAACATCAGATGTAAAATATTGAGTTGACATTATAAACCTCCTATAAATCTATCCCATTCTTCTTGATAGCCATCTGTAAACATATTACACGTATTATTTTTCTTAGTCAAACGAACTTTATATGTCATCTCTAAACTATTAGGACGACCTAACAACTCATACATTTCCTTATTCAAATGATTAGGATATAAGAAATACTGCGTACCTACATCATTAGAAGAAATGCTATGTAAATAATAAGGCTTATCACCCATATACACAATATCACCTACATTAGGTAAATTAAGTATATCTTTAATAGAATATACACCTCTACGTAACGGTCTATACAAATCTAACAAATCAAATGTAGATGTAATATTTAAATATGTTTTACGTTTAATTGTATGATTGTCTACTTCATTCTGTGTATAGTCCTGTACAACAGCAATAATATTATCACCCACTTCAATCGTATTATACCCTTTCATATACAATCGTAATAATGTTTCTTTTAAGTAGACAAAATTCTTATCCAATGTCTCTGTATCTAATGTAGTGTTTTTATTGACTACTTCAGTATTATCTAGAATATTTTCAACCTCTGACTTCTTAGCTAGTAAATTATCAACCAACTTCAAAACATCCCCTTTATCATACTTATTCTCAACATACATACGAATACAATCAATATCATCTAACCCAATAGGTACAATATAACTATTAGCTTGTAAATAATCCATTAAGAAACTAATAGTATAATATTCATCCCTATAAAACGTATGTACTCTCCTCATAACACGTTTAAATACCTTACCCATAAATGTATCAAACGCTACCACATATCTCTTAGGTAAATTCTCCATGATATTGCTAACGCTATCAAGTTTAATAAAAGAAGCATCTATTCTAACTCTGTAATAAACCTTACTATGATTTACATGTCTTACAATATCTGTAACATCAATGCTTTCAAGATAGATTAATATACTCATGACCATACGATATGTTTGAGAATCAAATCTCTTATACGTTTTATTCTTTTTCATATTAATTCTCCTTTACTAGTAATTTTTCTAACTCTTTCTCTAACACATAGAACTCATCTGAATAATATGTTACGTTATCTACTTGATACGTATACTTAGTTTTATTCTTTTCATATAACTTTAACAAGATACCTAGCATATACTTATTAAAGTTTAATTCCCTTTTTACTTTATAGTATTCTTTTGATTCTTTAGTATACAATGGAATATCTAATGCCCCATCACACACCTCTTCCATTAAGTTGGAATAAATTTCAGTATATGTACAACTCTCACACTCATCATTACCCCATACACTCTGTAGATATGAAATACACTCTTTATTAATTGCATACATTAAATCGTAACTAGGAATCATTTTATCATCTCCTCACAAGAAATACTATTACATCTATAGTATACTAAATGTAATAAAAAAGAGATAATACAAACTTTTTTAGTTATTTGTATTATCCCAATAAAAAACTTTTATACACCTAAGCAATATTATATTTTACAATACGCTTATGTAAACAATCACGATATTCGACCATAGCAGTCAACTGCTTACACAACACATAATAATCCTCATGTTCTTTATTTTCATCTAAAAACGCAATCAGATTATGAATACGTTCTTCTAATGTATTAAACTCTTCTAATAAATTCTGTTTCCACTCTTCCATAGTTTTAACCCTCCTACAATGTAATCGCTACGTTTAACTTCTTATCATATACATCTACATATGCTTCATTTTTATCACCATTATAAGTTACTTCAATCAATTCTTTAATATCAGTACCACTTACAATAGCTTTCCAATTCTGTAATGTTTTACATGACCATACAACAAACATCTTATCTTCTGTAATGATATCACTTGTATAACCACAACTATCTTGTAATACTTTCCTTGTGATATCTAATGCTTCTTTTTGTACGTTAACCATACACTACTCCCATTCATACGTTGTTACAGGTTGCCTTACAACCTCTCTAAATCTATAGCAATCAGTCTCGCCAAAATAATCTTCCCAATAGGAATACTCATAATACTTACCATCTACACACTTATAAATATATCTCTTATGAGTATTAGTAGAATCACCTACTGCATTTTCAAATATAGTATCTACACACTTAATAAATAAACCATCTGGCTTATTCCACCACAAACTATGAACCACTTCACAACTCTCAGCATCTAACAACTTTTGTATATAGTCCCTATTCTTTAGATTTTGTAACATAGCATCTACCCTACTTAACACCAAATAATAAGTTTTTAAGATATTCTAAATTATTAGTAATCCAATAACTAATGCTAAATACCTCTTCTGTATCTTCACTTTCAGTATTTTCTTGTGTAGCTTCAGTATTAACATTAGAACTACTGTTATCATTATTACCAAATAATGTATGATAGAACCACGTACCAGCAAAAGCACCTGTGAAACTATCAAAGAACCCACCACCCTTATTTGTAGTATAATAGTTATTTGTTACACTAGATGTCTTATCTGTAGAAGATTTAGCTTCACTACTCTTAGGAGTACTAGATTTAGTTACTGGTTTTGCTACTGGTGTAGATTTTACAACAGGCGGTCTACTAATGACTACAGGTCTAGCCGTACTAATAGCACCCACATATGTAGTACCTAATAAAGTCAATACAGATAACGCAATTACACCACGTTTAAATAATATATTCATTACACTTTAACTCCTCTGTTTGTTTCTTTAATTCATTAGTAGCTATGACACGCATATTTCTTTCTACATTATAATGTGCTTTAAACCCATTTAAGTATACCTCTGAATAATCCTTAAAGCTTTTATCATCTGAATCCTCAACTGATTTTTCAACAGACTTTAAGAACTTTTCATAATTACCTTCATTCGCTCGCTCATATGCATCTAGAAACTTTAATACACCCTTATTAATACATTGTTGATATAAACCAGTAGAACTACCAATCAAACGATTTAATAGAAATACTTCTAGCTTCAACTGTAGTACAAAGTACGTGTATTTAAATATATCTAACCATCCACTTGATTCTTTCATATATCTCTATACCTATCTGCTACAGTATCCCTAAATGTTTGATACTTACTATCTTCTAAATAGAATGGGTCAGATGTACCCAATACCTCAGATGCAATATAACATAGTAATTGCCCTAAACGTAACTCTGGGTAACAACCCCATATATACTCTAAATCATTTAGTACTTCCTTATGTGTACTAATTACTTCATTATCTTCTGTATATGAACGTGTCCTATGCTCTACATCCCTATGAATACACACTATATTATAAACCCCTTCTACACAAAAAACAATTAACTATAACTTATGACATACCTCGTAATAGTTAACAATCTCTTTACCATACCTACGATACCGATATGCAACTATATAAAACACAAAATCTAGCACACTACCATAACTCCTAAGATAGTCTTCCTCATACATAGCACTTTCATACAAATTTCTTTTATGTACAACCCTAACTGAGTAACCATCATAATTAGTATCTTCTTCAGTTATACCAAATACAACATACTTTTCACCTACACTTACATATGTCGTATTATCTGCACTCCAATATACATCAAAATTAGATGCATTGAACAACTCACCATTATGATACATATTCTCAAACTGTAAATATGTTTTAAGCTTCATATTAGGTAGGATTAATTGATATAACCCATAGCATAAACAAATTACACATATAACAAATGCTAACTGTATTAATAATATCTCAAATGAAACATCATACATATCTACCTCTATGAATTAATAATACGCAACCTCTGTATCTTTATCACTATACACAACATCAGTATAATGACTGATAAGCTTAAAATTCTTAATAGAATCACTTTTAAGATACTTATAATCAACTAAATTCTCTACAAAAAACTTATTAATCCTATAAGCACCCTTATTAACAAAGTCTATTGTATAGATAACAACAAAATCACTACCACTATAATGATATACAATAGTATCCTTACTAGAAAACTCTTCAGTAATAAAATTATCCAATGAAGATAAATAAGAGTTCATGAACTCACAGGCGGCAATCTTATCATTAAAAGATACTGTTATACAATCAATGCAACCACTAATATGATTAACAACCTCACCTATAACACCCTTACACTCTAATTCACCACCCTCAGTAATATTATATCTATCTAAAAGTCGCACATTACCAATATAGTATTCAATCCAGAAATATTCACCATTCTTATATCTGACCTCATGTAAAATAATATCACCATAATTAGTTGTAGGCAAAACTACACCATTATAACTATACTTAAATACAAAATCTTCAGGACTATAACTTGTATGAGATGCTAGTAATTCTAACTGTAATCTAAACTTAGTAAATCTTTTACTGTCTATTGTTGCCATAATGTAATCTCCACTTATTTATTTAATTATCCACTTCATACAACCAATACGCATATAATACATTGCTCTATCGATTGATAACTTAGAAACACCCTTACGTTTCTTAGCACGTTTCTTATAACAGTCAAATTCGTAGAACGCACCATCTTCTGTGTCAGTATCTATACCATTAATCAATATTAAACCAGCGTCACCTAACTTAGAATCAATTAATTCTTGATTATCATAATACATCTCACTAGGCATACAATAATACAAATACATGACTTCTCTACTATCATGATATCGTTTCTTTTTGAAATCATTTAAAAAATCTCGTACAGATAACTTAATCTCAACCTCAGTTAGGTGTAATGTCTTTAAATTAAAATACAGAAAGTCGGCTTCATACTCACCCTTTCTGTATTCATACATAGATACATTAGGAACACATACATACTTCTTAAATAAATGTCTACCTAATATCTGTTGAAAATTAAATTCACATAGAAATCTACTCATCGTCCAACACCAATGTCACAATACCATCCTTATTAACTACCTTAGCAATTTGATATGGTGTACCCACAGCATTGACTACCTCTACTGTATCATCAACATAACATGATGTCTCTAATAATTCATTTATTAAGTCTTTTACAGAACATACTACCATCTATTTAATCCCCTTTTAAATGATTATCGTCTACTCTCTACATAATAGTAAACAGCAAAAAATAATATAAACACTACAGACTTAATGATAACCTTTTTATCCATATATCTACTTCCTATAAATAATATGTGTTACTGTATACTCTCATACATAAGCCACTTACATATTTTCTGTATCATTTCTTCCTATATGTCACAGTAATACCTTTATTAGCATTGCTATAAAAAGAGAAGTTAATAAAATAATTCCAATTAACACATAACGCATATATCTCAATCCTCTCACATATCAAATGTCTATGTCCACATAGAGAACCAATACTCTCTCAACTCAGATAAAGCTTCTAACACTAATTCCCTATCTTCTTCATTTAAGTTATCTTCGCTAGTAGACTTATCAAAATAATACTCTAATGATGTAACCGCATGTACTAATGTATTATAACGTAATCTAGAATTCTCATCATAATCAAATGCCTCTGGGCTACCCTCTAAATACTTCCTAACAAAGAAAGCTATGACACCACACAACGTAATATCTAAATTCCATATAGCAGAACCACGATACTTAGTATATAGCACTTCTAACTCGTTGTATAAGTTTTCATGTAAACGCTCATAACACACTTCATGCTCTTCTACAAATATAGAATCTGTTTTATACGCTAATATATCTTTCCTAAGACATACACACTCTTTCTCTACTTCTTTAAGTCTTAGATATTCATCCATATCAATCGACACCTTAACTACATTTTCAGGAAGATACCTAATCTCATCTTTAGTATTTGTATTACAACTATTACTACCCATAACCTTTATATTATATCTACTACAGATATCCTATTTATCTAAACTACCCCTATCAGCAAAAACAACTCTCCCATCTACTGTATTCCTTACACTCTCATATTTAACTGTACTAGTATTACAATTAGAAGTACAACCTTTAGTATCTACATATCGTAAATACTGATAATACTCTACATCAGCCATATCTCGTACAGTATCTTTTGTACGTCCACCACCATACACACAATACTTAGTAGATAAATTAGGCTCAATTGATTTAAAATAACGCTTAAACCATGTGATGCCATTATTAGATACTTCTACTATTGTACCATCTGTTAACGTCTTATTAGCTAAATCATCTTCAATAGCTTGTGTAGTTAACTCTATAGCAGTACCCTCAGATAACTCAAATACACTAGAAATCAATGAGTGTAAATAGAATGATAAACCTTTTGGTTCATTCCCTTTATCTGTATACTCTACTATCTCACGTGTAGACGTTGCACCTAGAACATTAGATTGTATACCACTATCACTAGAAATGCTATTACTAGTCGTAGTAACCACTTCTCCGTCATTACTATGAGTGTTAACCCCAACCCCATCAGAATGATTGTTACTACCATGTCCATTGTCATCTATATTACCTCTCTCTATATTTTCCCTAGTACTATCAACCACAGAAACAGTATTAGGAAGAACCTCACTGTTGACGTTTCCGACTTCAGCATGACTATCCCCATGATTATCACTACTACTGTTAACACCATATCCATGAATACCACCCTCACCTGTATTATTCACTTCACCATTAGTACTATGAGTAGTATCTCCAGTATTTATATCTTCTACAGTATCTGTTTTAACTACTTTAGTACCATACCATCTTTTAGTATTTACATCATACACAGGTCTACCATGAAATAACTGTAACCCCATAATAGTATCATATGTTAAATACTTAATACCCCAATGATAGAAAGTCCACATCAACCATTGAACACCCTCAATAGTTGTTATACTTTTAAAGCTATCCTTCCTAACACTATCCTGTAACACATATTGTGTTCTTATATCTAAACTATAAAATCGTTCCATCTATTTATCAACTTCTGTAGCTGTATCACTATCTGTAGCTACCTCAAATAATGTATCTACATCAACTTTAAGTGCTTCTGCTACTTTCCTACATGTACTAATACGAACATAATTTACATTTTCATTAATCAAGCTATACAAAGCTGGACGACTTACACCACTTAATCTAGATAACTCACTAATAGAAATCATACGTTTTTGTATGATTTTCTGTAAAGCACCACTCCGTAACTTGAACTGAATCAAACCCATAAATAAATCACCTTATCTCACACTATCTTTAGTATAATACCACCTATATTATCACAATGATATTAAATAAGTGTTACATTAACCTCAATATCACTCTCACGTTGTAACACTTCTTCATAATGACAAATACCTTGAATAATAGTATCTAATGTAGAAGTATTATATCCATCTGTATAATTCCTAATATACAAGTTGCATATCCTATCATTATAGTATAGAGTAGCATCCATTGTTACGTTACCATCAGTTAGTGTACACTTAGCACTCTCTAATGAATAATCAACAGACATAACATAATTACTACCACTTGTATCTGTACTTACACCATCAATTAGATTATCTTTATAGTAATAATCTAATGTATTGACTAGCATCTTAATTGTATTCTCTAACATACCACACTCACCTACCTCACATCACTTAAAGCTTTTCTTTAATGCCTCTCGGATAGCCTCACCTAAGCTAGTTGCATTAATATCAAAATCTTTCTTAACACCATTATGTAATGTATACCCTTTATACTTACCACTCTCAATGCTATCTTTATCAATAGACATTGCCATACCACTTAAACCATTCTTAATATTGTTATTAAATTCAGTCGCTGTATTAACAGCATCATTAAGTAGATTAGAAGTTCTGAATACATCTTTAACTGTTTTAATATCTTTTGTACCTACAGTACTAGTATCATTCATACTAGATGCTACATTCCCATTGTTAGCTGTTAACGTACTAACATCTAACTTATTAGTATATTCTTTTGCATCCTCTCTAGTATTAATATCCCTACACTTATTAAGAATCTCTTCTTTATGATTATCAGCTTCAAATCGTGTAGTAAACACATTACCCATATTCAATAATGCATAATCATAAATACTATCTTCCCATGTATCTTTTTCAATAGTATTAATATCATACACATAATAATATGTATCACCTACATGATACTTAACATTATCTAACTCTACATGATATGCACCACTTAAAATACTAAACACTTCACCAAGATTTAATACCATATCTGTAGCACAATCAATGAAAGAACCATCATCTTTCACTACTACAATCTTACCTGTCTCCTTAACTCTAAAAGGTACGTCAATACCTAACTTATTAGTAGTTAAAAACTCTTTTACATAGTAATCCATATGTTTATACCCCTATATAATAAACTACTCTATCTTGTATCACTTTGTATTGTTTAGTAATACTGTGTAAAGTAATATTTGAAAACTAGATTAATAATATTCGATATAGTGAATGTATCAGTTGATATATTCTAATAGTGTTAGCTTTCTATAAAATAAAAAGACATAAATAAGTATAGTATAAAACATTACACAACCTTACAATAGAACAAGATAATTAATCACCATCAAAATCATAAGAAACAAAGTTTTGTAAAAAGTATAATGTATTGCCCCTATGCTTAATATAATAACTATATTCCCATTATAAAGTCGTACAATATAATACAACCATACAGTGTTTAGATACACTCACTATATCTTACTTAAATAATACCATATATGTATTGAATTGTAAAGTTTAATATTGTTATGTAATATTATTTAAGATATACCACACAGATAAACCATAAATAATATAAATAAAATCAAACTAATAGAAAAAAATTTACCTACAAAAGAATTAGATGCATCCTCTTTAGCTTTATTATAATTCTTAATACGTGTATTAATATTATGTACTAGTGTATCATAATAAGCTCTTTTATCTTTAAAGTCATCTAAATAGAAACTCTTAACACTAATATCATCTCTGCTAATCTCACCATATACATTAACGTATAACATAGTCCCATATTCGCCTGTACATAATTGCACATAAGAGATATCTCTTACATGATATACCCCTCTAAAAGAACGTGGTTCAGGTGTAACAATACTACCACCTATATAACTAATGTGATAATAAAAATAATCATCCTCAAAACCAAATCTATTTATAGTATTACTCATAACACACCTACTTAGTTAAGAAAAGAGTAAAAGCCAGAATAATAGAAGAGATTAATAACACATAAAAAGCATAAGAACGAAAAGAACGCTCATACATATTCTCTTTATTAAGAGAATTGATTTTCTTAGCAGTATGAAACTCCTTTATGAAATCAAGTAAAATAGGAATATTACGCACATTAACTACAATATCAAAATATTCTCTAGTCCCATCTACCATCTCAACATACATAGCCTCACCACGTAGGTATATGTCTCTGACATCCTCTAAATTGAAAACTTTATTACCAAAAATAATAAAATAACCATACTCACTATCAACATAGAATGAATCTTTGCTGTACAACATAATAAATCTCCTCAATACCCATACAAATAAATCACATACAAATCAATTAAACAAAAAATAAGGAACATCAATACAAACAACAATGTAAATAAAAGACTCTTGATATCCATATCAACCACCATAAAAATACATATATCTATCTATTTCTTCATCGCTCATGTCATAGTACAACTTTAGTAGTTGCATTTGATTACATTGACTTATATAATCTAATGAATAGTTTTTAATCTTATCTGTACAATACAAACTACTATCAGAATCACAAAAATTAATATTCATATATGTATTCCACATCCAACCCCAATTATCATTCCAAGAAAACAAGATAATACAGCTAACATCAACATGAGGAAAAAGAACATTCCCCACTCAATTACTAGATAGTCTTTAGATTTAGCATCTTTAATTAATTTATTAGTGCTATCAACAAAAGCAATCAAATCTAAGACATCACATTCATACACCCTTAAATTAAACCATTCACCTATAGAACCTGAACTTCTATCCAGTTTAAGATAACCATCATCTAAACGTATTTGTTCTAAAACACTCAACTTATAATAGAGCGACTCATTAATAACAACATAATCATCTACAACCCTACAAGACTTTAAATCCATTTTTTAATACCTCCGAGATAAAACATTAACACGAATACTATCTTCACACTAATAATAACACATATGTAAAGTTTTGTAAAGTAAAATAAAAAGAGGTAGAATCATCTACCTCTTTAAAATATGTCTACTCTTTAATTGAAACAGAAACTGTAGTATCACACTCAATATCATATCCCCATGCTCTATCAATAAGATTATATTTGAATACCCATCCCCTAATGGCTTCATTAACGATTAATCCTAAATCTCTTTCTTCCTCAGCAGTTGTATAATCTTGAATACAACAACACTCTCTATTATCATCTACATCAACTTGTAAATGATTTAAAATATCTTCATCCCAAACATGTGGAATATACTCTTTACACTTAGATACAAAGAATGTAGTCATTGTATCATCTACTAGATGCTCATAGCTTTGATATAAGAAATATTCACATGCATTAATATCTTTATACTTTTTAAAGATATCTCTTCCCCATGAAACAGCATCTTCAAATGTATCAAAGAACATAGGTGAGAATACATCATGCTTTTCTAAATGTACAACATACTTAATAACAGGAGCATCAGCATAATAAGTCTTATAGAAGATATCCTTTCGACAAGAATAAAACTCACCCTTAATACCCTTGATGATATAATCACCATCTCTAACAACCATAGCACCCTCTAAGGTACGTAGATATAATTTACCATCACAATCATAGAAACAGTTATCAATGCCTACCTCTGTTTTCAATACCTCTGTAGATGCATCATCATTATAGAAGAATTGAAATGCTTCAATAGTTACTGGCTTCTTAATATACTTCCTCATACTATTTACTACCTTTAACAGTTAAATGAGCATTAATAAAGCGAATAGCATCACCTAATGTAAACACTTTAACACCACCATCTTTTAATTTAACCACAGTATACACATTACTCAATCTATCAGAATTATTTTCATGAAAATGTCTAATAATGACGTAATGCTTAACTTCAGTAACACCCTTCATTAAAGATTCATCAACATCAGCAACATAAACAGTTAAATCAACGTCTGACTGAGATAAATGAGATTTAACCTCAGTTGGTAAATTCTTACTATCAATCTTTTCCCAATCTAAATCAACATCTTTAAAATGAGACATTCCCTTAGTAGATGCATCCTTAGTAAACCCATAACTTGCATAGTGTAAACTATCATTTAAAGTTAAATTATTACCAAGAACTGTTGTATACTGTTGAGATAAAATCTTATCAGATGGCGGTGTTCCAACAATAAAACGATAGATGCCTAAGACACCCCAAAATACAACAATCAAAGTCAAAACACAATACACCCAAGACTTAACTTCGCCATTTTCATCATACACAAAATGTTTAATTTTTTCCCACATAATAAAAATCTCCTTTTAAATAACTAAAACAACACAATTAGTTAGTATGTTCTTTTGTATCAAGATAATATACTATCGCTTTCTCCTTCATATCATCTGACACAGTAAAAACATTATAAATACCATCAAATAAAAAATCCTTACCCATTAACACACCATCCTCAGAAACAAAGAACCTTGTTTTTGGATAATACCATCTTAAAGCTTTTAATACAAACTCATCACACACTACACATCAACACCCCCAAGAAAACAAACACAAACAGTAAAAAATTTATTATCAAAATCAAAATTAACACCCATATAAGAACACTTATCGTACTTTGTTAGCAACTTAATAGCCTTACGTACATTAACCCATCTGCTATTAAAATGATATAAACGAAAATACAACTCAATCACCACCTAAAAATAATATACCTTATTGATTAACTACATACTAACATATGTGTAAAGTTTTGTAAAGAGTATTTTTAAAAATATAGTAATATTAAATCTTTTTAATCTTGATATGTATGATATCATGTTTAAAATCTATAACATCTACAACATATTTACGACTCTTCAATACTATCATCAATGCCTTTAACTTACCATTATTTCTAGTATTCATAAAATCCTCCAAAAATAAAATAGAGGTATAGAAACCTATACCCCCACCATACCCTATTTACAAAGTCTCAAAACTTCCTTTTGTATCATCTTAGAAATCTCTATATTATTACCTATTAACAGAATTCTACCTTTATTTAATGCACCATCTTTAAGAGATAATAACATCTTCTTACCCTCATCTGTAGATAAATATTGATGATACTTAGTCTTGATAACAGCAAAAGGAATTTCTTTATCTGAGATATAAGAATATAATTTAGTACATGAGTCTAAATCAAAACCAACACTATCGCTAAGACATGGTTCAACTAAAAAACGATAACTAGCAATCTCACCACTAGCATCAGCATATGTACAAGGAACTAGTTGCTTTTCAACAACTTTATAATCTGTTGTCTTAACTTTCCTAGTCCTCTTCTTAGAACCTTTGTATGCCCATAACAACTCATCTTTAAGAACACGTAAATCATTAGCATCTGATAATAACATATCCTCAGACAAAGGAATATCCTTACCAGCACCTACAGCACCCTTAACCATATTTAAGTTATTATTGAACATACGATACTTGTATTCATCTATAGTACGTTTTGTTACCAAAAGAATAGCATATTGAGTATCAAACTTAGAATCTCGTCTACAAACCCTACCAACAGCCTGTATCATATTCTTAGTTGAAAATGAGATATCATAAAAAATAATTGTGTTACATTTCTGTAGATTTACTGATTCGGTACCAGCAGATGTAATCAGTACCACATCTCTAGAACCAATATTCTCTTCAACAGCTTCCCTAACCTTAATATTAATAGAACCTGTTACTTTATGTATCTTACCAAGATTTAATTTTTTCTTATTCTTCTTTAAGATAGATTCTAACCTAGAAATTGTTTCCTTATACTCGGCATAAATAATAACACTATACCCATTACTAAATGCACCCTCTAATGAATTAAGCAATAATTCCTCTTTAGGTGAGTATTCAGTATCACAGTAATTTGATACCAAATCTTCCATTGTTTCATCGGTATAAACCCTATCAACGAAACGCTGTAGGTCATGCATCCTACGTGAGAAATTCCTAGCATCATCTTCAAAGTTTAAGATACCACTAGAAACCCTTTTATATATCTCATAATCTTTATCAGACAAATCACACTCTAAAGCGGTAAATTTAAGATTATATTCCTTACCCCTAACAATGATAATATCATTAAGCTTTTCCCTAAGAATATCTAAGTTTTTATACCCATAGACATCTTTAACTTTAATCTTAGTAGCTTTACCACCACGCTTAATATATTGGTCACGTAAATTCCACAAAGTAAAATTATTATCAAAAGCATCTTTCTTGCCAAGAAAACCAGGAGAAGAAAAGTTAACAATGTTATATAAAGAATCTAAAGAATTAAGAATAGGAGTAGCAGTCATAAGCCACACAATAGAACATCTAGAACGAATACTAGACATAATCATTGAAAACTTACTCTTCTTATCTTGCAATTTATGGGCTTCGTCTACATTTAGAATCATTGGAATGTTTCTAGATTTTAACTCAGCTGTAATTCTATCCAACTTCTCTACCTGAGTATCAGTGCATACAAAAAATCTATTTGTATCTAGATTATACAATGTATAGTCAGCAGATATAATACCAACCTCATCTTCTTTAAGAAGTAACTTTTCAAATAGCTCTCTTCTAAAGGCTTTGAGTGCCTTTACAGGACAAACTATAATAGAAACAACTGTACTATACTTATCTAATAGTACTTTATTAGCCACAGATGTAATCAAAGTCTTACCAAGACCACACTGACCACCCAATATACACCCTTTCCTAGCTAACATATATTCAGCACACTCTATCTGGTCAGTACCAAGTGTAATCCCATTGAAAGAGATGTACTTATCTTCTAATTTATAATCGCTCAAACCATACCCCACTTAATTAAATAAAAGCGACTCATATAATCATGATGAAATATATGAGTCGCCTTTAAGGAGAAATTTATGCAACAACGTGGCTTAACATTAACTACAGATATTTGATAGCTTAATGAGTCTGAGTAATTATAGAAGAAAAACTTCCATTGAAATTACGGAGATTATTTCTTATGTGAGAGTGATTGAGAGAGAATTTTTATAATCACTCAGACCCATTAAACTATCAAACCCTGTAAATAAATTGTACCACAGATTATAAATAAAAACAACACTTTACTTTAAACCTATTCTATTACATTCTTCCTCAACAATATTTTTCAAATCTAATACCAACTCTTTATACAAATCATCATGTAATATTCTGCTGTCAACACCATTAAAATACGCATCAGCATAAGAATAAATATATTTATCTATTCTCCCATCTATTCTATCTCTAAGCTTAGATGCATCAGACACCTACTAATCACCGCCATCTTCAAACAAACCATTTAAAACACGTGGAACATACCTTCGCCCATTAATATATAATTTGTTATATGACTTATTAATAGAATTAGATACCCTACCTAACTCATTAGTATATGACGTATCTAACTTCAAGATAGGGTCAACTAACTCTAAAATATCCTTAGCCTTACGTCTAGTAGTCGATATATCACGAATAAGACTTACAACTTTAGTTTTACCACTTCTTGTTGTAGGATAATATAACTCACAATAGTGATATAAATCACCCAAAGCTTTATCACACTCATTAACGATAGAGCCATAATAAGTTTCATTATTTCTAAGATACTTAACCATATCTACGAAATCTTTAGTTATTCTATTGATATCCTCAGCAGAATAATCACTACTAAATTTAATATCATCAAAACTCACAATATACCACCCCTATAAGTTATCCAACTCAGATAACTTATTATGAATATACAAGAAGAACTCCTGTAAAAACTCTACAGTCTCGGAATCTGTTTCAAACCCAAAACTTTTCCTAAACTCAACAATCTTACTAACATTAGAACTCATCTCTGAAAATGAAATATTGCAGTTATGAAGAAAAGCAGAAAAGAAATCTAATATACCATCAAACATAGTATCATACCTATGAATGTAATCATCATATTCTAGATAACACAATAAAAACGCATCTGTAATGTTATGTACTTCACCATTAACAGTAATACTAGCATTTTTAGTATGACTGTCAAACATAATCCTAGAATCGCCCAATGTAAACATATAATCTAAGCAATCCTGAGCATAATCTATATGACTAGACAAAGAATCAATTATATCACGAACTTTATAAAAATTAGTATACAAGAAAACTCACCTCACATTTAAATGTAATCACCAAGAGTATACCCATAAATAATACCATTATCCATAAAGAATTTCATATAATTCTGTACATCGTCATAAACACGATTAGCCACAGCTACTGTACCAATATACATTTGAAAGTCATACGGCTGTAAAAACATCTCATCTAAGACATCTATCTGAATGTCTTTAGTTTTCTTGTTAATAGTGATATTAAAACTAATATCACTATTTTCACCACCAACTCTTCTACAAAAATACCATCTATCTTTTGCGTAATCTGTAAACCCTAAACTACGCATCTCTTCATCAGACAAGATATTAGCTTTAATATTAGCATTTTGCCCTTTAGAATTTAACGGAACTTCATCATTAATATTATATCTACCCATCACTTGTTACCTAACCAATCATTATACATATCCCTAACTTCTAAAATATTCTTATCTCGTAAATCACTAACAAAATGAGTACGCAAGAAACCATAGAAACTCTTTTCAAAATCATTTAGAGAATCTGTATTTACATCAGTATTATTAATATAATGTCCTAATAGTGTCCTACAATATTTCCACTCTAAATAAGAATCAGACTTGATTTTAGTCATGTACCCTCTAGAATCTGTGAAAACATAACCCTCAAAATCACATGTTTTAGCTTTTTCAAAATACACATTTAAAGCATCTCTATCAGAAACAGTTGTTGACCACACAACCCTAAATACTTCATCAAAAGCAAGCATAGGATTTTCTTCATAAATCTTACTAAACTCTTTTCTACACATCTCAGAAAATTCATAGTCAATATGAATACCATTATCTAAATGTAACTTATTAGGTACAAAATCTAACAAGAAAAGTTTGTGAGATTTATTATAATTAATGATATGAACATCTTTAGGATGAATCATCTCAAATACAGCAGAACAGTTGTACTTCATTAAAATTGTACGTAATGCGTACTGAATATTGAAATCAACCATTCCAAAGTTTTCTTTAACATAACAAGCATGCTCAGTCATTGTAGAATTCTTACTAGCAAAAATATAACCACCTTTTTGCTTATCCCAAGAAATAATACCTAAAGAGCCATTCTCTTTTTTAGCAACCCTAACTGGATAAACTAATCTATCTAATTCTTCATTAGCATCTTCTCTTTGACCTAAGTTAAAGAATTTATCATAAGAACGTGCTTTTACATTACCTGTAACTTTATCAACAAAAAGACCTCTTGCCTTAATAGTGATATCATCCCACAAATTATGCCTAAATGCCTTTTCAGTAAAGTTAAGACTAACCATATCACCACAATTACGAACCTTGACTAACTTAGAATTAGCAATAACATTTACCTCAACAGAACCTGTATTTAACACAACCTTGCCATATTCCTGTTGAAATTTAAATTCATCATCTAAATAATTCTTATTATAGACATCATTTTTATAGTCAACAACCTCTTGACCACTCTCATCAATACCAAGAACTTTTAGACAACCACCAAATTCAACTCTACCCTCTAATGAATAACTAAACCCTTTAGAAGATGAAACACCCCTATGCCCAAATACTTGAACTTCAGTACCACTGCGTTGTTGTCTAGTATATTCTAAAGACACTTCAAAATCATAACCACCTACACCCTTAATACATTGTGTAGACGATAGTAATAATGCATTTTCAGGGAACTTAGTCAAGCCAGCATGTGTAACCATATATCTAATGTTACCACATTTAAAGAAATAACAAGAATGTAATTTACGATATAAAATACGTAACTCTTTCTTTAAATCAGATTCGTTATCATAATGCAATAACCAATCCTTTAATGTTGTTTCTTTAAAACGCTTATATCCTAAATCATCACCACTCTCACTATGTGCATACCGAATCCAATGTGATTCATGATTCCCCTCTAACAAAACAACATTCTTACGCTTAGATAAATCTAGGATTGTTTTTAACGTATCATAATGCTCAATACCCCTATCAAAGTAATCACCTACAAACACATATAATGTATTAATATCAAAGTCAGATAAAGCCTCTGTTAGAACTGTATTACATGAATGAACATCACCAATCACCCTAACCCTATCATACACATTAGCATCACACAAATAATCTGTATTATATGAAGAAATAAAATCTTCAATAGAATCTATCTTAGTGATATCCCTATGAAGTTTAGGAGTATCTTCCATAACCCTACGCATTTTACTAACAACATGATGTGGTACAAAAGAATACGTACCCCTACGATACTCATTCTGTCTAGCTATTTTCAACGAATCCATAGTCATATCATACTGATAAATCCTGTAGTTATATCGTTTAGCTAATCTACGATACTCATGAATCTGCTTCTGTACTGTTTTATGAGAAGAACAATGAGTCGCATCAACAACTGTAAACTCACCATTAGACATACGATATTCTAACATTTTATACAATGTATCAAATACCTCACTATTGCAATCTTGACTAATCGTATAGTTACCCTCTTCGTTCAAAACAGGTGAACTATACATTAAACGCAATTTATCGCTACTCAATGAGTAAATATCTAACCCTAAATCTTTTAAAAGAGTTGTCTTTCCACTACCAGGACAACCTCTCATTATTAACAAAGACTTCATTACATTATCACCATATCCCTTTTGCACGACACATTATAATAAGATGTAGCATTGCTCTTAGCAATACTTAACCTATAATCACTTAAACCTTTATTAATTTCCTTAACCATATCAACTAATGACATATACTGCTCATGATTAAGAACAAGACCATAATGCACATCTACTAAATCATCGCTGCCATAAAGTTTGAGATATAAATCAGCATGGTGAAATTGATTATTCCACTCATCTCTACGACATCTAAGCTTTACTCTATCACAAAAAGAAGAGTTTGCAATAAAACTTGATAAATCCTCTAAAGCACTAAATGAAGAAAAACAAGTCATAACGGATTTAACCGAAAACTTACCATCATAACGCTCAGACACCTCAACACAAAAAATAGGCGATATGCTCAAATCTTTCTCATCAAGGAATATCTGTGAGTTAGTATAACTTACTATATCGAAAGAACTATTAAGATGTGATGAATCGCTAACAATAACAAGACATTTAGTATAAGATTTAAACTCACGTAAATACTTACCACAAATATCTGAAATTGAATAGTATCTATTGTCTATAATAGACTTTTGAAATTTATAAGCATCCTTTAATTTAATATCTTCGCTAATATTAATATAATCAAAACTTGACATAATACTACCCCTCAACCACTTTATAAATACCAATATTAAAAAGACGTATAGCTTTTAAAACTACATCAATATATGAAATATGAATTGTCTCTGTAGTATCCTTTGTAATATCAATATCTAATTTACGATATTTAATATTTACTTTACCTAAATCAAAGGTAAAGTAAACAGAATAGTTATGCCAAAATACATGTACAGTCTTACCAACAAAATCATAGAAACCCCTTTGATAATTATCTAACTGAATACCAATAGAAGTACCATTGCCAAATATATGTATGTTAAGATTTTTAGGAATTTCTTGATAAAACTCCATCTCAGTAATCTGTTCAGAACATACAGAATCAGAATCAGCCAATACTAACTCCCAAAGTAACGAATCTTTATATGTATGAGTGTAGAAAAACCCATCTACTTCAAATGTACCTGTCTTAGGAAATGCTGACTTAACAGCATCACCACAATATACTGGAATTCTTAGAAAAGCACGTCTATACAAATCTAACATTTTAATCTCCTTTAAATAAAAATGGTTATGTAATATCTACATAACCATTATAACACTATACCTATTAAGTTGTAAAGTTTTGTAATATAAGATGTAAAAATTCTACTTATAAAGGTATATTAAACATATCTACTTCCTCACACTCATCTAAATGAGATTCGATATACCCCCTAGAATCTTTATATGTCCTATCCCACTCCTTAGGTATATTAACTAAACGCATACCATAATCATTAATCTTATCTAAATTGTCAGTAGTAAAGTCGTCTCTATATTCAAGTTGCATATTAAAGACACTATAATCAACATAATGATGTATACGATTAAACTTAAAAACTTTTTGTGCGAACTGAGGATAAACATCAACTAACATCTGAGATTTATTATCTGTACCCTCAACAGAATAAAACATATCAGTATTACCACCTTTCACACGCTGTGTCGTTATCTTATCGGCTGAGAAAGCACACATCTGAATTGTACACAGCCCACTAGAAAGGCAATCTAAAGATAAAATAGTATCTTCATTATATCTACCTCTCCAACGATAAGGTATATCATTTCTTATAAAAATAATAGAGTACATCCTAGTATTCATGACAAAAGGATAAGCTTTATCTTTAGAATCTAAGAACATGGTATAACACAAAGAACCCATAGCTACATTCTTAAATCTAGTGAAAAAGTCCTCAGATGCTTTAAAACAAACAGCAGTACGCATCTTCCTTTGGAAATTATCAGTAAAGTATCTAAACCACTCAATATTATCATCTAATACCCAATGATGAGAAAATCCTCTCCTAATTGAATCATCCCAACAAAAATTCCTAGCACCACCAGGACCTTTACCTACAGTATCCCCTCTATTATCTAATGTATCATAATTATCCTTATAAGACATATCTAATTTAAGAACTTCACTATAAGTATATCCCAAAGAATCAAAAGAATTTTTATATAAATCATATTCATCAGGCTCAACCACAACAAAATGAGGTACATTCATCATGTTTAACTCTTTAACAGTTTTAGCACGTTTCTCATCATATCTACTTCTAGATACAACATATATAGGGTATTGAGGATTGTCACCACCAATCACTCTAAGATACCGATTTTTAGGTTCTCTCTTTGGAAATCTAACACTCTTTGTTTTAGGAGATATTTTTTGAGAAAATATCTCACCTAAATCATCAATACTAAGTACATTAGTTGTAAATTTTACACAAGCGAAATACTCATAAGATTCATTATGAAATCTAGGCATATCTAACCAAAATTCATCTCTAGTATCAGATAAAGTACTAGATGTACTAGAAGAAAACAATCTCTTACATGTATATGAGCCAGTATCTAAATTATAAGTAGTCATATCAGAGTGAATATAAATACCCCTAACAGCATTTAATTTATTAAACTCATCTAAATCTTCATTTGTTAAAAATCTGCAATATATATACATTGAATTAAACCTCGAAAATATTACTTACTATTCCACTCCAACTTACTACCCTTAATAAGCTGAATATACCTTTCATAAGGACGACCTAACTTATTATTATGATTATTAATAGAGATATTACTACAATCTACTGAGAATTCATCAACCCACATTAACTGTTTTTTCTTTATAGACTTAACTTTTTTCACCCAAACCACACCTCTCTAAAAAATAATCATATACTTTTGTAGTACACAAATAATCATCATAGATAATAGGATTTTTAACCTCAAAAGAAATCTCACCTACACAACTACTAGCATCAACCATAGATAAAATGGAACGAACCTCAAAGCTGTCAAATTCGTCCTCACCAACCTCTAAATCTACCAACCACACTGAATTAATACAACCATTATTAGACACTGATTTAACATCAACCAAATGAACACCCATAATAGTATCTAAGTGACAACAAAACCCTCCAGTAGCAATAAAATTATTATTAATCTGTAACAATGTATTAGTTAACACATCGTAGTCATGTCTTACAATCAATTCCATATCAATCAAACACCCACAATACCAACGTAATAATTAGAGAAATCACTGCGATACCAGAAAAAATCGTTGACAAAGTATCATAAATACGATAAGTCCTAGAAAAAGACTCACACCCACTTGTACTAAATACAAAAATAAAAGTCAAAACAAAGGATGCCACAAAAACCTTAAAGAAAAAGAAATAATCCACTATAACACCACCATCAAATATCAAAAACCCACAACCATCCACATAAAGCCAAAAGTACTAATGACATAAATAATGAAATATAACCTAAAACATCCATAACATGCTCTCCCTTACTAAAATAGGGAAAGAATAAACTAAGAAAAGCAAATAAAACGGTCATTAGAAATAACGCAAGCGACATCTTAAAGAAAATAAAATAGTACACAACACTCACCTCTCACACATTACTAACCCATTTAAAGCCTGATGATACGCAAATACTTCATCAACTACATCCTTAAAAAGTCTAAAATCAGAAACCTTATCTAATTTTATCTTAGCTATATCACCATTGAAACAGTGAACATATAACATATTATCAAAGACGTATATATCAGAAATAGTCTTTAATGTAAACGCTCTATCTTTAATTACAACAATTTTATTTCCATCAATTAAATTCATAACAAGTTACCACCTTAGCGACTGAAATCACGTTCTAATACAACCCTACGTAACTCTTTCCATTCAAAATAATCTAAAAACCCATCTTGATGATACTCATCAACAAAACGTAGCATATCGTTTATAGCAAACTCACCATTAACACTATAGGTTAATTTTAGACTATAATATAGTGCATCAAAATCATGTCCACACACAAATTCTTTTGAAATCTTAATAATCTCTTTTATAAAATCAAACTTTTTCATATCATACCCCAATGTAACATAAAAGGTAGGTATGAAACAACACACCCACCTAATAAACTAAAAACCACAATTATAACCTGAATTAAGTCGCTCAGTAAATTCATCAATCTCTTCATCTGAGAACTCATATCCAATTAACTCATTATCTTCAACACAATAAGGTGAATCACCATCATCAAAATCAATGAAATCAAACGATAGCAATGTAGATTTATCACCCCAAACTAACCACCACTCATATCTATCGTCAAAATCAATAGAATAATTGATTAAATTACCATTCTTATATGTAGTAATAGCACCCAACCCATACACAACAGTATAAGGATTAACCTGTACCAAACAACCTAGCTTCTTAGAGATAGATTGGAAGTTACGTCCAATGCCAACTCGTAAATAAATGACTGCCACAACTTCGTCATCATCAATCTTAACAGCATCGTAACTCCAACGATAGTGATTAAGTTGCTCAATAACATCATCTCTATCCATGAAATCTGTGATGTGTACAACAACACCGATATTATCACCAGTGCTTGCGAACGTAGTATAATGCATAATCATCTCCTCCAACAATTAAAGTATTTTATGATAGTTACAATATAACATACTATGTTAAGTTTTGTAAAGTACTATCTTCACCCTTAACAACTTTTAATAAATTCTTACGTGTATATACCTCAAAAGTATAATTTAATCGTTCACCACTTAACTCATCAATATCATTTTGTTGCATACCAATCTGACTCCAACTAAAATCATCACGACTGAACTTGAAATATGTATCAGCCTTTTTCTTTTTATCTACCTTTGTTACATAGATAGAAGTTACATCCTCAATAAACATATCATAAATAGAAGAACCACCAATAACAAACGCTCTCCTATCGCCAAGTTCATTTAATACGTCTTCTCGACTATGAAACACCTTAACACCTTTAGGTACTTTATAGTCTTTATCTTGTGTAATAACCCAATGCTCACGATGTGGTAAAACATTTGGCAAACTTTCAAATGTTTTACGACCCATAATGATAGTAGTACCCAATGTCTTTTGTCTAAAATGTTTTAAATCACCTTTAAGGTGATACAATAGTCCTCCGTTAACACCAATGCCATCACCTTTATCCATACACACAATCATATTAATCATTTTATTCTCCTTATTTAACACACGAAATTGCACCTGTATGCTCGTTTTAAAGTTTTAATGATAGTTTACCTATGACAACCAACAAACTCACCAAATTCAAACACAGAACGCTCTAATATAGAAAAGAATTTATTAACATCAAAGAATGAAGTCCCCATCACCTTATACATAGAACTCATAGCACTAATTAAAAACGTAAACGTAATATAATCGTCATTAACAGACACACGATAAGCACCAACTGTACTTCCATCTGCCAATATAGTAGTCATCCTATTATATTCACGTCTATCATAACGTAATGATACTAATTCATCCCTACCACATTCAAAATAGTCTACAGGGTAAACACTACCAACACCTCTAACAATAACATCAAAAGAAAATCCACTAAATAGAAACCTTTCCCTAATGTATTGAATCGTCTCTAAAAGCTTACAAACATCAATAACACTAAATGAACCTCTTAACGTATCATAAATACTACAGATAGAAAAATCAAAATTCCTTAACTCTAATCTCTCAGCAACACGTGAATACGAAATCTTGTTAGAAATGAACTTTAATGACTCTTGATGTAGCACAGGTTTAAGTACACTACCTCGATGATTAAATCTGCTATACAACTCAATATCAGAAAAATCAAAACTCCCCCAAAAAACTGAAGTCATATAACTAAAAAATGATTCATCTAAAATCTTACTAACTATAGCAGAAATTGACTCATAATCTACATTATTATTACTAAACAATGTATCAAGACAATCAATATTATTAAATGAAATCTTACAAAATGAATCTACACCACTTTTACCACACTTAAATGAAATATTACCAACTCTAGATGAAAATGATATACAAGTATCAATAATACACCACGGAATTTCATGAGCAACCATCAATACATCACGATACTGTGCAATTAACTTACCCAAAGAAGTACTCAACTCAGTGCCAGATAAATTATCTTTACCTCTAGATAATATGAACCCATTACTACCAGTATCAAATGTGATTATCATACTACCTCACTCCCAACAACCAACATACCAACCAAATAGATACAATGAGGTATACAATATCTCTTCTAATCGATTAGTATCAAAGAAAGCACTACCCATCACTTTACGTAGAAATGCATCAGATGAAACATGAAAATCTAATTTACAATCTAGATATCTTCCCCTAAACGTCATAGTACCATAACGTACCATAACAGATATATTAGAATCTAATTCTATCTTCTTATAATAATCTAACTCAATCTTATGATTAACTACTTTTAGAATTTTACTAACACGCTCTTTATCATTAAAATAGTCTAAATCATCTGTATTACCATATTGATTAATAAAATCATACATCGGATTTGAACGTATCATATCCCTTACAAAAGAAATCATCTCTAACACATCTAATACACCATCAACAGTATTAATCTCTCTACAAAAAACCATAACAGGACGTACATCAATAGAATCTAAGAAGTCAACAGATGCAACTAAAGAATAACTGAAATCCATAGATACATACTTAGAATAATCAGTATGCACTTTTCCATATAGAAAATTATTACTACCAACTCGACTAACAATAGTATCGTACATACCATTAAATCTAGTCTTACCCCAACCAGTAAATAGGTAATCAACAAACTGTGCGTATATCTGAACCAAAGCACTGTTAATAGAATCAACTATCTTTTTAACAATCTGATTATATGCAACAATGTTATCTAACTTCCCACTATAAGATAGTCCTCTAGATTTAAAATCATATGACTGAACCATCTCACCTACAACAGTCTCAGTTAGGTCAAATACTATATCATACTCATCACTACAACGAATATAAACCATAACTAATCCAACATCTGTCATATAACTCTTTCTATCGTGAACATCAATACTTATCCCCATAACACGATACAACCGATACGTATCACGAAACTTATCAATACCATGACTAATGCCATCAATAATAGTTGGAATACATAAATTATCACTAACTCGTGTATGACTAGTATAGGAATCAAAGCCTATCATTGTATCCATTTTTTAATCTCCTTAAACATAATACCTTACATACTTATTATACCATAACTGTAATATATTGTAAAGTTTTGTATGTTTTGACTACCTACCTATATCAATACCATATACCTTTTTAGCATACAAATGCAACATATCTATGTACGTATCAAACCATAAAACACCACAAGATACCCTCGATGCCATCATTTTCCTTGACAACAATCTAACTGGTAATGAAAACCTAAACTGCCAACCTTCATGAAAGAATTCATCATTAGAACATACACATACTCCGTCTGTAACATTACCTAAACCAACACGATATAAATCTACAAGGCCACTAAACCTATCGATAATATCATGAACACCTTTACGATACGGCATATACAGTGAACCACTAACTTCACGTCCCAACGATTCATAACTACTTTTAAGATATTGAATTAACGCATCATTACTATATGCCATCATCTCTAGAATATCTAAAAACCTGTTAATATCACTATCAGAATGTATATCACGTATATTCATATGATTATCATCAATAGTACAATGACTGACATCGTCACCATCTACATCATAACCCATAACAGGGTCTACAAACAATGTATCAATACTACCACTAGCTACATACACAGATGTCTTAACAAATAAACTATCCCCTAAATAATCATAATATCTAGACCGAACCATACCACCATATCTACGTCCTAATGCATCCGCTACATCAGGATTTGTCATGAAATCTAAATAAATACGATATGCATTACCCAATAATCTCTTGATACCATCTACTACATTGTCTAACAACCGACACCAATCACCATAACCATCACACATACTAAATGGTATGATATCACCACTATCATCTAACACAGCATCCTCTAACCTATCATGTATCGCCTTAGCATCAATGATATATCCAATATACTGCTTTGTAAATTCTTCTGTAAATTCGATACTAATAGAATTATTATCGTTAACACGAATCCTATTAACATTAGTTTTTAACTCGTGAAACCATTCCTCTTTATGATAATTACGATATCGTTTTATAGTTGTGAAATCGATATCAACACTCACCACATTATGTAAATCACTACACCGATTATGATACAATGCCAACTCACGATAGCGTGATGCTACCGATACAATAGCATCACCTATATACTCAGTCTCTCTAAAGAAATAATAATCAAACCCCCTTAAACTACCATCCTCAGACTTCTTAGTATCTTCAAACATCAAACCACATCGATACAACTCATTCGGTATATCTAATGATATCATTACACCATCTATATCATCTCTCGTAACTTTCATTTTTACCACTCCACCACCATCAGCTAATACTGTATATCCCTCTAGAATACTCCGCTACCATATCTACATATCTACGCATGAATTTACCAACATCAAACACCCTTGATGCCATTACTTTAGTGTTAAACTCTCGTATTGGTATGTACATCTCAATAGACTCTAAACTATCATCATAACTAAATACACAACCATGATACTCATAATAATCACCCAATTCAACAGAACCTATTACATCTGTAAAGCTATCAGCCATACAAGTATAACTATCAGCACCTAATTGAAGATTACCTAATACATGACTAACCAACACATAGCCTCGATACAAAGATATGCCATTAGATACATAATACCTTATCACAGCATCATGCACATATGCCATCATCTCTAACACATTACAAAAATCACCATATATATCATCAGTTATGTATTTCAAATTATATAATGAATTAATAGGATTAAAATCTACAACACCATTCTCAACACTAAACCCATATACTGCATCTACATCTATATCACGTAGTCTAAATAATCCTAAATCAATCGTTACATGTAACAAAGAATCAGACATAGATTGATGATACCGACCAACCACATAACCATCTGCGATACCACTATAGCGTTTCAACATATAATCTCTAAATTCATTATTAGTTAGCAACCCCACATAATTAACATAGAATCGTTTGAGTACATCAGACAATGTATCTACTACGTCAGATAACAAACTCTCCCAATATTCCACACAATCACTATATTCAACAACATTACTACCATCAACACACAACATACTCAA
>ERZ772999.16-NODE-16-length-116413-cov-5.300882_pt1 | contig 116413 bp, 111 predicted proteins | sample MGYA00511467_ERZ772999 | MGnify/ENA primary metagenome ERZ772999 (study PRJEB29015, sample SAMEA2738064) | human oral metagenome | biome: human oral; feature: human-associated habitat; material: saliva | place: China | collected 2218 ... | reverse complement strand
GGCAACTACGCCCCGGGTGGACTTTCACCACAGATGTATGACATGCCCGTCATACTGAAAAAGTAGGAGGAAAACTAATGTTTTCCTCCTACTCAAATCTAAGTTATTACGTATTTATGTTCCGCTACCGGGAAGGCCGCCGCCCGAGGGCTTGGGTGGCTTCTGAAGTTTGGTTACCCGATAAAATTGCACATGCTTTAAGTGGCGGAAATCGGCTGTCGGCGTAAAGCGAATGTAGGCCTTAGAAATACAATCCATCGGCTTAAAGTCTTTCTCTTTAGTTACGACTTTCGACGTAAAAGTCGGCCGAAACGTTCCGAGTGGGCCGGCATCCACAATGAAGCCCTGTGAACAGAGTTGGTTCAAAACTGTACGGAACTTGTAGAACACTGCGGCCACATCAGCATCACCGACCGTCGTGTCTTCAGCCATTCGCGCACAAAGTTTATCGAATGAAATCCGCTGCTTTTGGCAAACGGGGCTGGCCACATAGACTTCTTTGCCCTTCATGGGGCCAAGAGACATTTTGCGTTTGTTTAAAGAATAGTCCATAATACATGGTTTTAGAAGGTTTATAAATCACAAGGGAACGGCATCCGCGCGTGCACTTCACGAAACATCCTTCCCAATGCTCACTGCAAAGATAAGCAAAAGATTTTAGACGAGCAAACAATGAGCATTTTCCATTCCGACCGTCCTCTAATGACGGCGATTTTCCATTATTGATTACAATAATAGAGAACGAGTACAAGTTTACCGCTTTGCAACCACAAACAGACCTCTTCACTTTTGAAAGTCATATCAAGAAAGAATCGTTGCAAATTTCTTTGGTGAAATCATAAGGACATAATGAAGTCAGATCATACCTGCAGAAATCATCTTATGAAAGGACATCAACCGATTTTACGCAGAAATATTTGGGTTTGTATCTTTTTTGCGTAATTTCGCAGCTATGAAGTATTCCTTTGTTGTCCCTGTATTTAATCGCCCTGATGAGGTACGCGAGTTGCTAGCAAGTCTTTGTGAGCAGAAATATAAAGATTTCGAAGTAATCATAGTTGAAGATGGCTCTCAAGTAAAGTGCGAAGCGGAAGTCGAAACTTTCCGGACGCAACTGGACATACATTATTATTATAAGGACAACTCAGGCCCGGGGCAGACGCGCAACTATGGCGTTGAGCGCGCCCAAGGAACATATATTATCGTCTTAGATTCAGACGTCGTCATCCCGCCCGATTATTTGAATGCCGTAGAAGCAGAGCTTGAGGCCGCACCTTGCGATGCTTTCGGCGGTCCGGACCGCGCGCATAGCTCATTCACCCCTATTCAGAAAGCGATTAACTACGCGATGACTTCATTCTTCACCACCGGCGGCATACGCGGCGGCCGGAAGCAGAAGCTTGACAAGTTTTATCCCAGATCGTTTAATATGGGTGTTCGTCGTAGCGTCTATAACGACTTGCAAGGTTTCAGCAAAATGCGCTTTGGCGAAGACATCGATTTCTCCACCCGCATCTTTGAAGGCGGCTATGCCTGCCGGCTTTTCCCTGAGGCTTGGGTATGGCACAAACGCCGCACAGACCTAAAGAAGTTTTTCAAGCAAGTACACAATTTCGGCATCGCGCGCATTAACCTTACGCAGCGACACCCCGGCACATTAAAAATAGTACACCTTCTCCCCGCAGTGTTTACCATCGGCTGCTGCCTCTTGCTGCTAATCGGTTTTTTCTGTCCGTGGGCTTGGGCTCTTTTGACTTTATATGCACTGCTGGTCTTCATAGATGCCGGCATCCGCAACCGCAGTTTGCTCGTCGGACTCTTGGCTGTGCCCGCCGCATTCGTACAGCTCATCGGATATGGTACGGGTTTCTTGCGCGCATGGTGGCGCCAACGCGTTTTGGGCAAGAGTGAATTTCAGGCCTTCAAGAAAAATTTCTACAAGTAACCGCTTTTCCTATGCCGCTTAAGATCAATCAGTGGTCTAAAGAAGATCGTCCGCGCGAGAAGTTTGAAGAATTAGGCCCCAGGCAATTGAGTTCGGCCGAGCTATTGGCCATTTTGATCGGCTCAGGTTGTCCCGGCAAAGATGCAGTCGTGTTGATGAAGGAGATCCTCAATGATCACGGCAACAGTCTGCGGCGTTTAGGTCGCGTAGATATTCAAAGCCTCTGCCGATATGCCGGTATAGGTCCGGCGAAAGCCATCACGATTTTAGCAGCGTGCGAATTGGGTCGACGCAGGGCCGAAGAACCGGCGGAACAGCGCCCACTTATGGACGGCCCGCAAAAGATTTACAGCTTCTTTCGGCAAAGATTGGAGGATACGCCTCACGAAGAATTTCACGCTATGTTTCTCAATCGCCGCCTCCAGTTGGTTTCTGAAGCACTCATCGGTCGCGGCGGACTGACCGAAACTACAGTTGACGTGCGTCTGCTCTTTGGAAAGGCTTTGGAGGCCAAGGCTACGGCGCTTGCCATCTGTCATAATCACCCCTCGGGCAATCCCCGACCGAGCCAGGCCGATGATCGCTTGACGCAGAAGGTGGCGCAAGCCGCCCGACTATTGGATATCAGGCTTGTAGATCACATTATTGTGGCTGACAAGTGCTATTATAGTTATCAAGAAGAAGGAAAACTCGCTTAATTGATTGATCAATATGACACAAGAAGAAAAACTGCAGATAGAACAACGCATTATTGACGTACTTAAAACAGTTTATGACCCGGAAATCCCCGTAAATGTCTACGATTTGGGACTTATTTATCGCATCGACCTCGATGATGAAGCTCATTTAGAAATGGATATGACGCTGACGGCGCCCAACTGCCCGGCAGCAGATTTTATTATGGAAGACGTGCGACAAAGAGTTGAGGCCGTAGAGGGCGTAAAGAGCTTGAAACTGAACGTTGTTTTTGAGCCGGCGTGGGACAAAGAGATGATGAGCGACGAGGCTAAACTCGATTTGGGCCTGCTTTAGTCTGCCTATCAAGCGCCAACAAGGCCTCAAAACCGATAGTTTGAAGTAAACAATTGGAGTGCAACCGCAAAGAATTGCACAGAATGATATAAATACACGAAATCGAATGAAACCAGTTTATTTTTTGTCGGACGCCCACTTAGGCAGCCTGGCGATAGCCCACAGACGGACGCATGAGCGCCGCTTGGTCAACTTCTTGGACAATATAAAGGAGAAGGCGGAAGCGGTTTATCTTTTGGGAGACATATTTGATTTCTGGTATGAATATCGTACAGTCGTCCCGAAGGGATACACGCGCCTGCTGGGCAAGATTAGCGAACTGACGGACAAGGGCGTGGAAGTGCACTTCTTTACGGGCAACCACGATTTATGGATAAACGACTACTTTGAGCAAGAATGCGGCATGATTGTCCATCGAGAAATAAGCTTTACCACTGAAATCTACGGCAAGCTCTTCTATCTGGCGCACGGCGATGGCCTCGGAACGGAGGACAAGAAATATAAAATATTGCGCCGCATCTTTCACAACGCCACGTGCAAGCGGCTTTTCTCGGCCCTGCACCCGAGATGGGGCGTGCAGTTTGGGCTCAACTGGGCCAAGCACAGTCGCCTGAAACACGAGCGTGCAGGCGGCGATCCGCCGTATATGGGGGAAGAGCGCGAAGATTTGATCCGCTTTTCAAAAGCGTATCTTGCAACACACGCCGACATCAATTATTTCATATTCGGACATCGCCACATTGAACTAGACCTATCGCTCGCATCCACGGCTCGCACTTTAATTATCGGCGATTGGATCAGCCACTTCAGCTATGCTGTCTTTGATGGTGAGACCCTGAAATTAGAGCGCTTTATTGAAGGTGAAACACAGCCTTAAAGGCTTCTTATCAAACCAACAACGCGGCTATTCCCTCCAAAGTATAGCCACGTTCAATAACAATATTCGTAAAAGACCAAGAAAGCAGACGTTAAATTTCCTCCACAGCAGCGATGCCGTGAGTTACAGCATAAATTGTGAGCGCAGAAACAGAGCGAAAACCAAGCTTAGCCGTCAAGTTCTTTCTATGTGAAATGACAGTCGTCAAACTAACGCCTAAGCGATCAGCAATTTCCTTATTAAGCAAACCAGAGACCACCAGACGAAGCACCTCCGTCTCGCGCGGTGTAAGCGGCGAGATACGCTGCATTTCGCCTTGAGCCTCCAACACTGGTTGCGGCCGATGCTGATGTCCTGCTTGTGCCATTTTGAGAATATTGCGCAAAAGTACATCCTCCGGCTGCTGCACATTAAAAGTATGAAAGCCTTGCAAAGGCAAAGATTCTTCACCGTGCGTTAAGACGATCGTTCGTTGCTTGCACCGGAAGAAGAATTGTGCGTGACTTAATAAAGTTTCCGAGGAAATAAAGTAATGAAAGAAGTCTGCAGATTGTTCTAATACTGAAAACGAAGAAAAGATCCGAACATTGGCCCTAGGCATCATCTTTCGGACGATACTTTCCAATCCTATCGCCTCCAAAGTGTTTCTTGTAATTATCGCTATCTGCGGTTTCATAGTTGCAAAATTAGCCATTTAACTGCAATTTGACAAATAAACACTCGCAAACCTCACTTTTAAGAAAAAAAAGAAAAAGACGTGAAAATCTCATCTCCGGTCCCATCAAATGCCCACCCAACCTTAAACGTCATAGTTTATGCCTAAAATCAGTTTATTAGTCTGACTCACTCTATTTCGCAAATTTATGCGATAAAAATCTCTGTTTTGACAGACACTAAACCCGGCGCAAGACTTCTTTCGCAAGAAGTAGCCCTCCAAGACCAACCATAAGGCAAACAACTAGTACTAACTTTCTATTCAATTTTCAAGCTATGTGGAGAGTTTTTTTTAATTTTGCACTTTAGAGAGGCTGGCGTTTTCGGCTTATTGTTCGTTTGCAGCCTGCATTAAAAATATTTTGTCGCAAAGATCAAAAAAAGAATGGAAGAGATGCTTGTTTAAGCTACTCATTAATTAATTTCCTTTCATTTTTAAATATAGCCTGCGCGACACTGAAGTAGATTTATACATTAATAATTAGATACGAAGCTATGAACTTTACCTTGTTTGTCACCACAGCGTTGACAGGGTTCGCATTTGTAGCCGTGGTCGTGATCTTAGCAAACTTGATCTCGCCCAGAAGCTTTAATGCGCAGAAAGAACAAGCTTATGAATGTGGCGTTCCGACACGCGGAAAGGCTTGGATGCAATTTCATGTAGGCTACTACTTGTTTGCCATTCTATTCTTGATGTTTGACGTTGAGACCATGTTCTTGTTTCCTTGGGCCGTAGTGATGCGTTCGCTGGGACCTGCGGGCTTATTGAGCGTTGCGTTCTTCCTCTTTGTTTTAATTTTAGGCTTAGCTTATGCTTGGAGGAAGGGGGCTCTTAAATGGCAATAAAATTAAAAAGACCGAAAATCAAAAGCATCCCTTACGATGACTTTAAGGATAACGAGACATATGAAAAGTTGGTGGCAGAACTCAACGCCAACGGCGCCAATGTTATCGTTAAGCCCTTGGATGACCTGATCAACTGGGGTCGTAGTAATTCGCTTTGGCCACTGACTTTTGCCACAAGTTGCTGCGGTATTGAGTTTATGGCCGTCTGCGCAGCTCGCTACGACATTGCGCGCTTCGGATTTGAAGTAACGCGTAATAGTCCACGCCAAGCTGACGTCATTTTAGTGAGCGGCACAATTACTAATAAGATGGCTCCCGTCTTAAAACGCTTGTACGACCAGATGGCCGATCCTAAATACGTGGTAGCCATCGGCGGATGCGCCACGACGGGCGGTCCTTTCGTAAAATCTTATCACGTAGTGAAAGGCGTAGACGAGATTATCCCGGTTAATGTTTACGTTCCCGGATGTCCGCCGCGCCCGGAGGCTTTCCTTTACGGCATGATGCAATTGCAACGTATCGTTAAAGCAGAAAACTTCTTCGGCACGACCAACCGGAAAGAAAAAGATCCGCAAACATCGGCCGAAACGAGAGAACAAATGCGTAAAATCGTGAATGAGGAGGAAGAGGCGTAAGCCTTCGGCTACCTCTAAAACTGTTTTTAGATAGAAAATGGAAAACGAGCAAACGATAAAGCAAGAGCGCGCAAACACAGCACAGCAAGCAGCAGCAGCTCCGCAACCCGCCCGACCGGCAGCAACGCCGACGGAGACGAAACCGGCGGAGAACGAACTGCAACTGCACTACTTGGCTCCGGAAGATTTGCACGCAGAAATGCAACGACTAAAAGATGAAGAGCATTTTGACTTCCTCGAAACGCTGACCGGTATGGACTGGGGCGAGGATGGACTCGGCGTCGTATACAATCTTTGGTCGACAACGCAAAACAAGCGCATCAGCTTGAAAACTGCGACAACGGACAGAGAAAATCCTTTCTTGCCGACAGTAAGCGATCTTTGGAACATTGCAAACATATATGAGCGGGAGGTTTTCGACTTCTTCGGCATCAAATTCTTAGGTCACCCGGATATGCGCCGTATCTTCTTGAGAGAAGATTGGACCGGCTACCCGATGCGCAAAGATGATAAGCCTGAAGAGGAAAATCCGTTGCGTATGGATAACGAGCCTTTGGCAGACGTAACCACTCAATATAATCGTCAGCCTGACGGTAGCATCACAACGCAAGAAAACACGATCTTTACTGAAGATGATTACGTCGTAAATATTGGGCCTCAACACCCTTCAACTCACGGTGTATTGCACTTTCGTGTAGCACTGGAGGGCGAACGTATCCGAAAAATAGACCCAATCTTGGGCTATATCCACCGCGGTATAGAAAAGTTGAACGAAAGCTTGACCTATCCGCAAGCATTGGCATTGACAGAACGCTTAGACTATCTTGGCGCAATGCAAAATCGTCACGCCTTGTGTATGTGTATAGAAAAGGCCGCCGGCATAGAAGTGAGTGAGCGCGTACAATATATCCGTACGATTATGGATGAGTTTCAGCGTATTGATTCACACATCCTATTCTTCTCTTGCTTGTGTCAAGATATGGGAGCAACGTCGGCATTCTTGTATGGCTTCCGTGATCGCGAACAGATTCTTGATATCTTTGAAGAGACTTGTGGCGGTCGATTGATATTAAACTATAATACGATTGGCGGTGTGATGGCCGATATCCATCCAAACTTTGTGCGCCGTGTAAAGGAGTTTATTCCTTATATGCGCCACAACCTCCAAGAGTATTACGATATCTTTGTCAACAACGTAATTGCTCGCAACCGTCTTGAAGGTGTCGGCATCTTAAATAAGGAGCAGGTTATTAGCTTTGGCTGTACCGGTGGTACAGGTCGCGCTGCAGGTTGGAGCAATGACTTGCGCAAGCACCAACCTTATGCTGCTTACGATAAAGTTGATTTTAAAGAAATCACTTATACGGAAGGTGATAGCTTTGCCCGCTTGATGGTACGTATGAAGGAGATAGAGGAAAGTTTGAATATCATCGAACAATTGATCGACGGCATTCCGGAAGGTCCTTTCCAAACCAAGACGAAACCCATCATCAAGATTCCGGCAGGCACTTACTACTCAGCTGTAGAAGGAAGCCGTGGCGAATTTGGGGTACTGCTTGAAAGCAAAGGAGACAAATTCCCATCACGCCTGCACTATCGTTCAACAGGCTTGCCTTTGGTTGCAGCCATGGATACCGTTTGTCACAATTGCTTTATTGCTGACTTGATGGCCATAGGTGGAACGGTAGACTACGTCGTGCCGGATATTGACCGCTAAAAAGTAAAGACTGCTATATGAAATCTTATTTATTTGATTTGAATACTTGGACAGCGGCAATAGATGAGCAGCTGAATATGATTTTGCCTAGTTGGGCTGCCACATTGATTGAATCAGTCATTGTAGCCTTAATCATCATCACATTATATGCTGTCTTTGCCATTGCGCTGATTTATATGGAGCGTAAGGTTTGTGGCTTCTTCCAATGTCGTTTGGGCCCGAACCGCGTTGGTAAATGGGGTTTACTCCAAGTTTTTGGTGACGTCTTCAAGATGTTGACGAAGGAAATTATACGTATGCGTAACTCGGATCGCTTATTGCACGACTTTGCGCCGTTCCTCGTCGTTGTAGCCTCTATGCTTACGTTTGCTTGTCTGCCTTGGAACAAGGGGGGGCATATAATCGACTTTAATATCGGTATATTCTTCTTTATTGCAGTATCGTCCATCGGCGTTGTCGGCATTCTGCTGGCCGGTTTGAGTAGTAACAACAAGTACTCTCTTATCGGTGCCATGCGTAGTGGCGCACAATTGATTAGTTACGAAGTGTCCATAGGTCTTACGATGCTAACCATGGTTGCAATGACGGGTACGATGCAAATCAGTGAGATCGTACAACAACAGTATGATAACGGATGGAACATCGTACGTGGACATATACCCGCTTTGTTGGCGTTCATTATTTATATGATTGCAGGTAATGCGGAATGTAACCGTGGACCGTTTGACCTTCCTGAAGGTGAAAGTGAGTTGACGGCCGGATATCACACAGAATATTCCGGTATGCACTTCGGCTTCTATTATTTGGCTGAATACCTCAACCTTTTCATTACTGCCGGCATAGCCGCAACCCTCTTTCTCGGAGGTTGGGCTCCTTTACACATTCCCGGTCTAGAAGGCTTTAATGCTGCAATGGATTATGTTCCGGGTGCCGTTTGGTTTATCGGAAAGACCTTCTTTGTGGTCTTCTTATTAATGTGGGAGCGCTGGACTTTCCCCCGTCTGCGTATTGACCACATCCTATCTTTAGAATGGAAGTATTTGATGCCACTTAGTTTGGTCAACTTACTTTTGATGGCTTTGCTTGTAGTCTTCGGATTGGGAATCAACATTAACTGATAAGGAAATGCAAGATAAGAACTATATTCAAGGGCTTCTTTGTGGAGTAAAGACGCTGGCTGTCGGACTACGGACGACGATGCGTGAGCTTTTTACAAAGAAGATAACGCAGCAATATCCCGAAAACCGAAAAGAACTTGTGATGTTCGATCGTTTTCGTGGAAGTCTCGTTATGCCCCATAACGAAAATAATGAACATAAGTGTGTCGGCTGCGGTCTTTGTATGATGGCTTGTCCGAACAATTCGATCAATGTGGTTACTGAAATGGTGGCTACACCTGATGGCAAGAAGAAGAAACAGCTGCTTCGTCACGAGTACAATTTAGGCTCTTGCATGTTTTGTATGCTTTGTGTGAAAGCGTGCCCCCACGATGCTATCACTTTTGATCAATCTTTCGAAAATGCAGTGTTTGATCGCTCAAAGTTGGTTTTACAACTAAACCAGCCTGGAAGTCGCTTACTTGAAAAGCCTGCTCGCCCTGTAGCGCCTAAGGCTGCCGCACCAGCGGAAGACGCTACGGCAAAGCCCCAAGAGCAACCGGCAGCGAAAGCAGAAACAAACACCCACAACACACCCTCAAAATAAGACGACAATGGATTCACACAATATAATGTTTGTTGTTTTGGCTGTGTTGATGGTCTTTTCAACATTTGCCACAGTTTTGACGAAGAGTATTATTCGTGCTGCGACGTATTTATTCTTTGTCCTATTGGGAACAGCAGGAATGTATTTCTTAATGGGTTATACATTCTTGGGAGCTGTTCAGGTAATGGTTTATGCCGGTGGTATCGTTGTTCTTTATGTATTTGCGATCCTATTGACAAGGGGCGCAAAGGATAAGCTGAGCGACAATACTAAGCAGAAGATTTTTGTTTCGGCCCTACTCTCTCTGGTTGGCTTTGGTGCGTTTGTTTACGCATTTCTAAAGGCCGGATTTGGAACGGATAAGCTTGTAGCTCCTAATGAGTCTATTATCTCAATGAAGGATATCGGAATGAACCTGCTATCAACAGAGACAAATGGTTATCTCCTACCCTTTGAGGTTGTTTCATTACTCCTCTTGGCCTGCATTGTAGCCGCCCTATTAATTGCACGCAAACGTTAATATCGATTCTGTTATGATTCAATTAGACTATATTCTGATTATTTCGGCGGTAATGATGTTTGCCGGAATCTTTGGCTTCTTGACGCGTCGTAGTACATTGGCTATTCTACTCTCGGTAGAGTTGATGCTCAATGCTACTGATTTGAACTTTGCTGCTTTCAACAGAATGCTTTATCCCGAAGGGCACGAAGGTTACTTCTTTGCATTATTCTCTATTGCAATTTCGGCTGCAGAAAGTGCTATTGCGATCGCTATAATGATTAATATCTATCGCCTTTTAAAGGACATTTCGGTAGGTAAATTAGAAAAAATGAAATGGTAGGACGATTTCAGGGCAGGCACTCCTGCTCTTAAGTCCATAAGATAAAAGATTCTAACAATGGAAAATCAATTCTTATATACCTTGTTAATACCGGCTTTGCCGTTCTTATCTTTCCTCATACTTGCTTTGGCAGGTAAAAAGATGAGCCATCGCTTAGCAGGTATTATCGGTACGTCTTCACTCGGTGTAGTGATGACTTTGGCATACTATACGGCCTACCAATATTTTACCTTGCCTAGAACAGCTGAAGGGGTTTACCATGCATTAGTACCTTTCAATATAACTTGGCTCCCATTAGGCACGCTCCATTTTGATATGGGTATTCTGTTAGATCCGATTTCTGTGATGATGCTCATCGTCATTACAACGGTATCGTTTATGGTCCATATCTACTCATTTGGATATATGCACGGTGAGCGAGGCTTTCAGCGCTATTATGCTTACCTCAGCCTTTTCACAATGTCAATGTTGGGCTTGGTTGTAGCGACAAACATCTTCCAGATGTATTTATTCTGGGAGCTTGTAGGTGTTTCATCCTATCTGCTAATTGGTTTTTACTACACGCAAAAAGCAGCCATTGCGGCCTCAAAGAAGGCGTTTATCGTAACGCGTTTCGCCGATCTCTTCTTTTTAATCGGTATCTTGATTTTCGGCTACTACGCCAAGACGTTCAATTTCGACTTTACAATTGAAAATAATGTAAGGGAGTTTGCCGGTGCTGCGTTTATGCTTCCGACAGCTTTATTCCTGATGTTCATTGGTGGTGCCGGTAAGAGTGCGATGTTCCCACTCCACATTTGGTTGCCTGATGCGATGGAAGGTCCTACGCCTGTCAGTGCTTTGATTCATGCAGCTACGATGGTCGTAGCCGGTGTTTATCAGGTTGCACGTTTGTTCCCTTTGTGGATCACTTACGCTCCCGAAACTTTACATATCGTAGGTTGGATAGGAGCATTCACCGCCTTTTATGCGGCGGCAGTGGCTTGTGCACAAAGCGATATTAAGCGTGTGCTTGCCTTCTCGACTATCTCTCAGATTGCCTTTATGATGGTTGCTTTAGGCGTATGCTTACCTTGGAACGGAGCAGAATCTGCAGAGGTAAATGGAGAGTTGAGTATTGGCTATATGGCTGCTATGTTCCACCTCTTTACACACGCTATGTTTAAGGCCTGCCTATTCTTATGCGCAGGATGCCTTATCCATGCCGTTCATAGTAATGAGATGAGCGCAATGGGTGGTATGCGCAAGTATATGCCCATCACACATATTACGTTCCTCGTTTCTTGCTTGGCCATCTCCGGCATACCTCCGTTCTCTGGTTTCTTCTCCAAAGATGAAATCTTGGATGCTGCGTTTGTATATCATCCGGCTATGGGATGGATTATGACCATTATTGCCGCAATGACAGCGTTCTATATGTTCCGTCTTTACTATGGCATCTTCTGGGGAACTGAAAACAAAGCGCATCACGCAGAAATTCACCCTCACGAAGCTCCGTGGACGATGACATTCCCATTGATCTTCTTAGCTGGCGTGACCTGCGTTGCCGGGTTTATTCCTTTCGGTAAATTCATTTCAGCTGATGGACAATCTTACGACTTCTTATCTCACTTCAATTGGATGTTAGGTTTGAAGAGCGTAATCATTGCCTTGGTTTCTATTGGACTTGCTACTTATATGTACAAGAGAGAAAAGCAACCTGTGGCCGACAAATTGGCGACCCAATTTGCAGGTCTGCACAAATGGGCTTACCACCGCTTCTATTTAGATGAAGTTTACCAGTTCATCACCCATCGTATTATCTTCGCGAAGATTTCTCGTCCCTTGGCGTGGTTCGACCGCACGATTATTGATGGCTTCTTCAACTTCTTGGCTTGGGGAACGCATGAACTTGGTTTCAACATCCGTGGTCTGCAGAATGGCTCAATACAGCGTTATGCTTTTGTATTCTTCTTGGGCCTTCTTGCTCTTTTGTTAATTTTGATCTTTTAAGCACGAAACGAATATGAACTTTTTATCGTTATTTGTACTGATTCCGCTCTTGATGTTACCAGCGTTATGGTTATCAAAGGGGCAAAAGGCCATTCGTACAGTGATGGTAATCGGCAGCAGTTTACTGCTCGCTTTAGCCGCTTTGACAACCATCTTGTTTTTAAAAGAACGTGCAGCAGGAGCTGATGCGCAAATGCTCTTCACAGCTTCTGTAGATTGGTTCACATCCCTCCATATTAAATACTCCGTTGGTGTTGACGGCATTTCAGTTGCGATGCTTCTGCTCTCAGCTGTGATTGTTTTCACCGGAGCTTTTGTTTCCTGGGATATGAACAAAGAATATTTCCTCTGGTTTACCCTCTTAAGCATTGGCGTATTTGGATTCTTCATTACGGTCGACATGTTCGCCATGTTTATGTTCTATGAGATTGCATTGATTCCGATGTATCTCCTTATTGGAGTTTGGGGAACAGGTCCGAAAGAATATGCAGCAATGAAGCTAACGCTAATGTTAATGGGCGGTTCTGCCTTCCTGATGTGCGGCATCTTCGGCATTTTCTTCGGAGCAGGCGGAGAGACGATGAACATTATGGAAATCGCGAACCACACCGGCGGCGCCCATGCCATTCCTTTGGCGCAGCAGTACGTATGGTTCCCGCTCACCTTCGTTGGTTTCGGTGTCTTAGGTGCACTTTTCCCCTTCCACACTTGGTCTCCTGATGGTCATGCTTCAGCTCCGACGGCTGTTTCTATGCTTCACGCCGGCGTGTTAATGAAACTGGGAGGCTATGGTTGCTTCCGCATCGCAATGTATTTGATGCCCGAAGCTTCACACGAGTTGGGCTGGATTTTCTTAGTCTTAACCGGCATCTCCGTTGTCTATGGCGCCTTCTCAGCTTGCGTACAGACAGATTTGAAATACATCAATGCCTATTCTTCAGTTTCCCACTGCGGCCTCGTACTCTTTGGTTTGCTAATGATGGACCAAGTTGCTGTGACCGGTGCTGTCTTGCAAATGCTCTCCCACGGACTTACCACGGCTCTCTTCTTTGCTTTGATTGGTATGATCTATGGTAGAACGCATACGCGTGATATTCGAGAAATGAATGGGTTGATGCGCATTATGCCATTCTTGGCTGTTTGCTACGTAATTGCCGGTTTGGCCAACTTAGGTCTGCCCGGTTTTAGCGGATTTGTTGCCGAAATGACCATTTTTGTTGGTTCATTCAACAATGCAGACACTTTCCACCGCGTTTTGACCATTGCAGCCTGCACCAGTATTGTGATCACAGCCGTCTACATCTTACGACTTGTCGGCAAGATCCTTTATGGTGTTTGCAAGAATCCAGAACATCTCAAACTGAGTGACGCAAATCCCATCGAGCGCTTTGCCGTTATCTGCCTCATTGTAGCCATTGCAGCTTTAGGTATGGCTCCGGGTTGGGTAAGCGATATGATTAATGGCGGAGTTTCCCCGATTGTAAATCACATTTTGGCCGCAGTAGCCTAAACTTCAAAATAAAAAGAAATGGATTATTCTCAATTTTTGAATATGCCTGAAGAACTCAGCCTTATGGCTGTAATTCTGCTGCTCTTTGTGGCCGATCTCTTTATTTGCAAAGATAAAACGCCGACCGAAGAAGGTATTCTCCACGGCAATAAGATAGGTAATATCGCCATTGTGTTGATGATCTTCCAAGTGGCATCAAACTTCCTGCCCACTTGTATGGGATGTACGCCCGCAACGGAAGCTTTTGGCGGAATGTATGTTCATACGCCGATGATGACCATTATGAAATCCATCTTGAGCATTGGCACATTGATCACCTTCCTTATGGCCAACGGCTATATGCGTCAAACTGCCAACATCGTAAAGCAAGGAGAGTTCTATATCGTAACGCTGTTTACCCTGCTGGGTATGTACTTTATGATCTCATCAGGCCACTTTATTATGTTCTTCATCGGACTTGAAATGGCCTCCGTCCCAATGGCAGCATTGATCGCCTATGATAAATATCGCTACGAAAGTGCAGAAGCGGGCGCTAAGTTTATACTCTTAGCCCTTTTCTCCAGCGCCCTCTTATTATATGGCGTTTCTTTCATCTATGGTGCTACCGGTTCACTCTATTTCTCGGAGATTCACGACCGCTTTGCCGTCGATCATACCCTTTTGAGTACGATTGGCCTGCTGCTGTTCCTATCCGGTATGGGCTTCAAAATCTCTTTAGTACCCTTCCATCTGTGGACGGCCGACACCTATCAAGGCGCGCCCACAGTCGTTACAGGTTACTTGAGCGTTATCTCCAAAGGTTCAGCCGCTTTCGTTTTGTTCACGGTCTTGATTAAGGCATTTGCAGGCGAAGGCTTCTCAGAGGAATGGAACACCGCCCTCTTTTGGATCATCATTGCCTCCATTACGATAGCCAACCTCTTTGCCATCCAGCAGCAAAACCTAAAACGCTTTATGGCATTTAGCGCTATTTCGCAAGCAGGTTACCTCGTGCTAGGCGTCATGGGCGGAACGGCAGAAGGAATGACCTCTTTGGTCTTCTATCTTCTTGTTTATATGGCGGCCAACTTAGGTGCATTTACCGTAATCAACGTGATTGAGCAGAAGAGCGGCAAGATTCGCATCGACGACTACGATGGTTTGTATGAGACCAACCCGCATTTGAGTTTCATCATGACGCTTTGCCTCTTCTCCCTGGCGGGAATCCCGCCCTTTGCCGGATTCTTCTCTAAGTTCTTCATATTTATGGCAGCCTTCAAGGCAGGCTATCAATGGTTAGTATTGATTGCACTGGTTAACACCGTGCTTTCACTCTACTACTATCTGTTGATTGTTAAGGCCATGTACATTCGGAAGAATGAACACCCCATTGCGACCTTCCGGAGCGACAACTACTCGCGCGCAGCACTCACTATTTGTACGCTGGGTGTCGTCCTCTTGGGCTTGGTTAGCATGATTTACGATTATCTTGCCACACTTGGCTACGGCATGTAAGACATTCCGACAAGCCTATCCATAACGATAGCGGCCATAGTCTGAAGCAACCTCATCAGCTATGGCCGCTATCCTTGTATATACGCATTAACTACTACAATATACGGCAATTGTAGCAAGTAAAGTTTGAAACAAAACGAGCAAACATCGACCTAAAGGGGCGAAAAAAGGACCTGCTATGTTTACGCTCACGAGGAAAAGGTCTTACGCTCACGACGAAAAAGGTTTCACTTCACGAGCGCAAACCTTTTTTATCGTGATAACAAAGGGGCAAATGAAGCCGGCGAGTTAAGAATAAGCGGCATCGAGCATCAGTTTTTAGACGCTCGTAGGGCGCGAAGTAGCCTCTTGTTGACGAAACGCGCGGTGCATCCTTTTGTTAATAATTTCGTTATTGTTAACTTTGCACGACTAAAAAAAGCAACTACGACTATGTCATCAAAAATCATCCTCACAGGCGACCGCCCTACGGGCAGATTGCACATTGGCCACTATGTAGGTTCGCTTCGTCGGCGTGTAGAAATACAAGATTCGGGCGATTATAAGCAGATGTTTATTTTCATCGCCGATGCTCAAGCCCTTACTGACAATGTTGACAATCCGGAGAAAGTAAGACAGAACGTAGTCGAAGTAGCGCTCGACTATCTCTCTGTTGGGCTTGACCCTTCGAAAGTGACAATGTTTATACAAAGTCAGATTCCGGAATTGACCGAACTGGCCTTTTATTTTCTTGACCTGGTCAGCGTGGCGCGCTTGCAGCGAAACCCGACGGTAAAGACCGAGCTGGCTATGCGTGGCTTCGGCTCAAGCATCCCCGTTGGTTTCTTTACGTACCCGATCAGTCAAGCGGCCGACATCACTGCTTTTAAGGCTACAACAATACCCGTGGGCGAAGATCAATCGCCGATGATCGAACAGGCTGTAGAAATCGTGCGCCGCTTTAATCATATTTATGGCGACACGCTGGTTGAGCCTAAGATCTTGCTGCCCGACAATGCAGCTTGCTTGCGTCTACCCGGCACTGATGGGAAGGCAAAAATGAGCAAAAGCTTAAACAATTGCATCTACCTCTCCGAAACAGAAAAAGAACTCAAGCAGAAAGTAATGAGTATGTACACGGATCCCTTGCATGTCCACGTCGAAGATCCGGGCCATCTGGAGGGAAATACAGTGTTTACCTATCTTGATGCTTTTTGTCGTCCGGAGCATTTTGCAGAATTTTGGCCCGATTATGGCTCTTTGCAAGACGTAAAAGACCACTACCAACGCGGAGGCTTGGGTGATATGAAAGTAAAAAAGTTCTTGCTTAACATATTAAATGCCGAACTGGCTCCTATCCGCGCCCGTCGCAAAGAATATGAGCAGGACATAGCCGGCGTTTACGATATGCTCAAAGCCGGATGCGAAGCAGCGCGCGCCGTAGCCGCAGAGACGCTGGACGAAGTGCGCCGCGCGATGAAAATAAATTATTTTGATGATCTGGCATTGATAGAAGAGCAGTCAAAACGCTTTGCTGCGCAATAAATAAGCCGACATATCCACTCGAAATCGCTGTAAAAAGGACGTGAAGTGCAGAAAATTTTGGCTACCAGCCTAAATTCCGGCATTAATACTTTGCTATGCCGCAGATAATCCCTAATTTTGCGCTTTGAAACGGCAAACGGAAAATAATAAAAACAAACAATAGCAATGAAAAGAACATTTCAACCGCACAACAGAAAGCGGAATAATAAGCACGGTTTCCGCCATAGAATGGAAACAAAGAACGGTCGTCGCGTCTTAGCTGCACGTCGTGCTCGCGGTCGCAAGAAATTGTCCGTTTCTGATGAAGTTCACGGCAAGCGCTAAGAGATTACGTGAAGAAGAATAACGAGGAGGAGAGCAATTTCTTTCTCGTTTTTTTGTTATTGCACGTAATGGGAAAGCAAAATCAAGCAGAAAGGCGCTTTTGGGGCACACTTGCAACATAAAGCCTAAAAGAATGACGCAAAAGCTGCAATAGAAAGCACCAAATAAGCCCTTTCAAACTTGGCTTATAGGGCTTGTTTTTGTATTTTTGCCACAAGTATGGAACCGTTTAAGGCACCACAGAAAAATAAGTATGGATTGCTGTTAGGCAATTGCTTAGGGATGTTGCTACTCACGATTTTACTCGTGGGGGGTGCATTTTATGGGTTAAGGATTTACACCCATCACGGGGAGGAAATAAAGATGCCGAATTTGCACGGCAAATCTTTTGAAGTGGCAAAGCAGACTTTAAAGGAAATAGGCTTAACGGCAGAAGTAGTCGATACGGGTTTCGTGCGCACACTCCCACCCAACGTCATATTAAGTCAGTCCATCTTGCCGGGCGCAAGCATAAAGTCGGGCCGCGTCGTGATGCTGACCATCAACGCTGCGCACGCCATCGCCGTAGCCTTGCCGGACGTGGCCGACAACTGCTCACGCCGAGAAGCGGAAGCGCGCTTAAAGGCGCTGGGATTCAAACTCACGCCACCAAAACTAATCGTCGGTGATAGAGATTGGGTTTATGGCATAGAGGTAAACGGAAAGAATGCGGTTACAGGCCAACGCGTTAGTGTCGATATTCCGATCACGCTCGTCGTAGGTAACGGCAGCGGTACCGAAGAATACAATGGTAACGATAGTTTAGACTATTTCCTCAACGGACTGCAAGAGGAAACGGACGAGTCTGTGATTGACGAGGGAGTAGAATAAGCATGAAAAAGGACGATAAAGACGATTTAATCGAAAAATGCATTGTAGCCGAGGATGTAGATGAGGAAGACGGCGGCGGATTGTATGAGCATTTTCGCGTCGTAGCCGATAAGGGCCAACAATTGCTTCGCGTAGATAAGTTTCTGATGGCTCATCTGCCCGATACGTCGCGCAACAGAATACAGCAAGCGGCTAAGGCCGGCTTCATCCACATCAATGGGCGGCCGGAAAAGAGCAATTATCGCGTTAAACCTCACGATGTCGTAACGCTTCTGCTCGATCGTCCTCGCTATGAGAATCTGATAGAGCCGGAAAACATTCCTCTTGATATTGTTTATGAAGACGAGGCGCTGATTGTTGTAAATAAGTCGGCCGGCTTGGTCGTGCATCCGGGCTTCGGAAACTATACGGGTACGCTGGTCAATGCCTTAGCTTATCATTTGAAGGATGTGGCGGATTATGATCCAAATGATCCCGGAGTGGGGCTGGTACATCGAATCGACAAAGATACGAGTGGCTTACTGGTGATCGCGAAGACGCCGGACGCGAAAAGTAAATTGGGCGTACAATTCTTTAATAAAACAACGCGCCGACGCTACGAGGCGCTGGTGTGGGGCAATGTAAAAACAGATGAAGGCCGCATAGAAGGCAACATTGCGCGCGATCCGCACGACCGATTGCAAATGGCGGTCTTTGCGCCCGACAGCGGCATTGGCAAACCTGCAGTCACTCACTACAAAGTATTGAAGCGCTTTGGTTATGTCACGCTCATCGAGTGTCAACTAGAAACGGGAAGAACGCACCAAATACGTACTCACATGCGTCACATTGGGCATCCATTATTTAATGACGCGCGTTATGGCGGAGATAAGGTATTGAGAGGCACGACAAGTGGCGCCTACAATAGTTTTATTAGAAACTGCTTCGAAATATGTCCACGCCAAGCGTTGCACGCTCGCACATTAGGATTTAAACATCCGACAACGGGCGAGGAGATGGATTTCTCTGTGCTCCCTCCGCAAGACTTCAAAGGCTTGATTGAGAAATGGGAAACGTACGTTTCCGGACTAAACGTGAAATTATAAAATGATAGAAGGAACAATGAAAAAAATGATAGCAATCGTTGCTGGGGGCAATTCTTCGGAACACGATGTTTCGCTGCGGAGTGCGGCCGGGATTTTATCCTTTATGGATTCCCAAAAGTATGACGTATATATTGTAGAAATAAAGGGCAACATCTGGACAGCTTATTATGGACAAGAGGATTGCCCGATAGACCGCAACGACTTCAGCTTTACGGCAAAAGATGGTAAGCACGCATTTGACTTTGCTTATATTACGATCCACGGAACGCCGGGTGAGAACGGCATCTTGCAGGGCTACTTCGATTTGATTGGTATACCCTACTCTACCAGTGATGTCTTGGTTGAGGCGCTCACATTTAATAAATACGCACTCAATACGTTCTTGCGCTCGGCGGCCGATAAAACGCTGAAGATTGCAGATGCGATTTTAGTACGCAAAGGAGAACAAAGGCCAGGCGATGCATCTATCGTAGAACGCTTAGGTTTGCCTTGCTTCGTTAAACCAAACGCGGGAGGAAGTAGCTTTGGCGTAACGAAAGTAAAAACGATCGATGCTGTTCGACCTGCAATTGAGAAAGCTTTGCTGGAAAGCGACGAGGTCATGATTGAAGCAATGATCGTCGGAACAGAAATTACCTGCGGCGCCTACAAGAAAGGCAACGAGATTATTACGTTCCCCATTACGGAAGTTGTGACTGAAGAGGAATTCTTTGATTATGACGCTAAATACAATGGAAAGGTAGACGAGATAACTCCCGCTCGCTTGGCCGACACAACGGCAAAGCGCGTAAGCGAGATGACAAAATCGATCTATGGCTTACTTAATTGCTATGGCATCATACGAATAGACTATATCCTCTCCGGAAAGAAAGGGCAAGAGGAGATCAATCTTTTAGAAATCAACACAACTCCCGGAATGACTACAACGAGCTTCATACCGCAACAGGTGCGTGCCGCCAGTTTGGAGATCGCTGACGTTCTTTCAGATATCATTGAGGGACGCTTTGACGCTTAAGCCAGATTGTTTCCTTATATAAACTCTTCCTTTCCTATGTTTACTCCTGCCGAATTTGACGCGATACGTGCTTATGAAGATCGCGATTATGTTGCTACAATTAAGACCTTGTTTGCTGACGAGGCTTTTAGAGATGTGCTGCAAAAACTTTTCCCCAACCAGCCTTTACCGTTGTTGGAAAAACAATTGAGTAGCTTTTCAAGTATCTTGGAGTTTCAAAAGAAATTTATCCACGGCTTTGTTACGCAACTAATACAAAAGACCGGCAATGGGTTAACCTTAGACATCTCTGCGCTGACGAATAGGGAGATGCCTTACACTTATATCTCTAATCATCGAGATATCATCTTAGATTCTGCGTTATTGGATATTCTGCTGATTGACGCAGAGTTTCCACAGACTGTAGAAATTGCGATTGGAGATAACCTGCTCGTTTACCCTTGGATTAAACATATCGTCCGTTTGAACAAGGCTTTTATTGTACAGCGTTCATTGAGCTTGCGTGAAATGCTTTCAGCCAGCAAGCTTATGAGCAGATATATGCATTTTGTAATTTCGCAGAAGAAAAATTCAATTTGGATCGCACAGCGCGAGGGACGCGCTAAGGATGGCAATGATCGTACGCAAGAAGCCGTATTAAAGATGATTGCTATGGACGGAGAAGGTTCGGCTGCTGAGCGCTTAAAGGCTATGCACATTGTCCCGTTGGCTATAAGCTATGAATTTGATCCTTGCGACTTTTTAAAAGCAAAGGAGTTTCAAATGAAGCGAGACAATCCTGCATATAAAAAGACGCCTGCTGATGATCTTATCAATATGCAGACAGGCCTCGCGGGCTACAAAGGACGCATTCACTACGCTTGTGCACCTTGTTTAGATGAATGGATGGCAAAACAAGAGGACCTTTCAAATGCTGATTTCTTTGCTGCAACAGCCCGCCGCTTAGATGAAGAAATCTATCGCAACTATCTCCTTTATCCCAACAACTTCGTAGCGCTTGATTTGCTGAATGATAGAAAAGATTATGCTACACATTATTCGGAGGAGGATAAAACAAGGTTTGAACAATATCTAAGACAGCAAATTAACAAGATTGATTTGTCGAATAAAGATGAAGCTTTCTTACGCGAACGTCTGTTAGAAATGTACGCCAATCCGGCCAAAAATAAGTTAGCAGTATCCAAAATATAAAGACAATGCAGCAGGCGCGCCATACATTATATATAGGTTCGATTGCCACTCTTTTTTGCTTGTATATCTTCGCAAGCTGCACGAAAGAAGAAGGCTATGCACCCAATTATCGTATTGACTTAGCCGATGTCAAAGTAGATTACGGCGGCAATATAGAACGTATTACGACCGATGATCGAAAAAGCTTCCACTTATCTCAGACATACAAAGTCAACTATCGCGACACCCTACTACGTGCCCGCATTTTCTTCATTCCAATAGCTGATGACAAAGCTGAACTTAAACAAATCGCACCGATTTTGGCCCCAAGTCCCATCAACTTGCCGGTCGAAAAAATCAAGATGGACCCGGTCATACTCCAAGCCATTTGGAAAGGAGGCGATTACATCAACCTACGCTTAAACATACTTTCCGGCGAGCCCCAGGCAGCCCATTATTGGGGATTTATAGATCAAGGTCTTCGAGGACAAACGCGATACATAACGCTCTATCATTCCCGGAATGGAGAGCCGGAGCATTATACGCGCGAAGTTTATCTCTCTTGCCCATTGCTGCAGTGCAATATCCAAAAAGGAGATTCTATTGCCATTCAAATTCAGACCAAGCAAGGTCTAATAACAAAGAAGTTTAGCTACTAAACAACATCACACAGAACCATCGAGATAGAATTATGATCGATTTTCACCCTATTACAATGGCCGATCGCGAAGCCATACGCGAAATAGTATACCATTCCGAATGTCGTAATTGCGACCTTAATTTTGTCAACCTTATGAGTTGGCGATTCTATTACGATACTGAGGTGGCCATCCACGAAGGTTGGCTACTCTTCCGCTTTAAGACCGAAGGTCATAATGCTTATTTGGCACCGACGGGCAAAGGTGATTGGGCTAAAGTAATCCAGGATATGATTGCAGATGCCACAGCATTAGGACATCCTTTCTTGATGCTCGGTGTAACAGAGTATTCGCTCAATTATATGAACGATGCCCTGCCCAACTATTTCTTTGCCACAGCCGATCGCAGCTATACAGATTACATCTACAACCGAGATGCATTAGCTACACTCGCCGGAAAAAAACTCCAACAAAAGCGCAATCACGCCAATAAGTTTCAAAAGCTTTACCCCGATTATGAATTCCTGCCACTCACGCCGGAACTTATTCCCGAATGTCTACGTCTGCGTGAACTTTGGCAAGCGCATAAAGAAGACGAAGATGGTCGCCTAAGCCCTGATATTGAAAAACAAAGCATTGAATATGCTTTCTCTCATTGGGAGGAACTGGGATGCCAAGGCGGTGTCATTCGAATAGACGGGAAGATTGCAGCTTTCACTTATGGTGGTCCGGTTAATTATGATACCTTCGATGTTTGCGTGGAAAAAGCCGACTATAATTACGAAGGAATTTATGCCGTCATCAATCGCGACTTCGTTCGTAGTCTGCCGGAACAATATATACACATCAATCGAGAAGAAGATTTAGGCATTCCGGGCTTGCGGCGGGCAAAAGAATCCTATAAGCCCGAATTGCTCTTGCATAAATTTACCATTATGTTGAAGCACCCGCTGGGCGAGCAAAACAATACGCCGACCATTGAACCGAATGAGTGATGACAACAGAAGAATTGCAACGGCGAGAATTAGAAGATTCGAGAGCTTTGTGGGAAACTTGCTTTCCTAACGAAAGTCCTGAATTTCTAGATCTCTATTTTCGAGAGAAATACAGCCCGTCTGTCAATCTCATCCATTATATTGATGGGCGTCCGGCCGCTGTAATGCAACTACTCCCTTATCGTTTGCGCTGCCTTGGGCAAACCGTAAACGCCGGATATGTCTCCGGCTTATGCACACACCCCGATTTTCGTGGAAAAGGCTTGGCAAAACTACTCTTAGATAAAGCCCACCGACGCCTACATGCGCAGGGAGCCGTCTTTAGTATGCTGATTCCGGGTGACGATGACCTGCGCCGCTTCTACACAAAGCCTTCTCACGGCGCTTACGCTACGATTTCTTATCGTAAAGAAGAGTATTGGTTGCCTACGGGCAATGCATATCCCGCCTACTCCATTACCCCAATCACGCCATACGATGCAGACGTATTCGTCTTGCACCAACAAATGGATCTGCGCACAGATAATGCGCTACTATCTTCATTTTCTGATTGGCAAGCCGCCATTTCCACTTGCCATCTTGAGGGAGGAGTGGCTTTAGTGGCCCGGCGTAAGGGCAAGCCTGCAGGTATCGCACTCGCCGTTAAAGAATCGGACGGACGAGTCGTCTTACGCGACTTCTTGGCGAAGCGTCCTGGCGCTAAAGGGGCTTTGATTCAGTTTCTTTCAGAGCACTACGATGTGCCGATCATCTATGATCGTGCCCCTTGTCAGCCAACACAACCAGAGGCTCAACCCTATTTGATGATGCGTATCGTAAACATGCAGAAGTTTGTCCAACTTTTTTATCAGCCCTCTTTGTTTTCCTCTTATGAAATTCAGATTAAAGACGATCTTAGTGTTTCGGAAAACAATGGCACGTGGATATGCACCAACAATCAAGTTCTTCATAACCCAACGCCCAAAGCTCATGCACTTTCTCCGGGCGAGTTTTTAAGCCATTACTGGCCGAACCTCAAAATCTCTGTGCGCAATCTGCTCGACGAATAAAGAAGAATCCCCGACAACTACCACATTATCGGGGATTCTTCTTTACTGAATGGTGCGCAATATTAATACTGGCGCAGACTATAGACCACAGACAAAAGCGCACTTGGTATTTCGCATGGATGTCGTGCAAAAAACTTTGGACAATATTAGCCACCCGGAGCAAATACAATAAGAAATAGCCCCTCCGACTGCACCATATAGCAAAAGGCCTCTTGAACCTTCTTAGGTTCAAGAGGCCTTTTATATGATTGTAGTTCGTATTTTACTTTGCACTATTCAAGAAGCTGGAAGCTCGCTTGCCTAAGTCGTTCGTAGGATCTACAGAGAGCAACTCGGTTGTCACCTTACGCGCCTCTGCATTCATATCGTTTTGGATGAAATAAGATACCAAGTAGCTCAAAGCTTGGATGCGAACAGCCTTCACGTCATCGCTCGTACCGCAACGTTTCAATACTTCCTCGAAGTAAGTACGTGCCTTACCTGCTGCCGCAGATTTGATGTCGCCCTTACCGGCAAACATACGTGCAAGCATTAAAGAAGATTGATATTGTTCAGTCTCAGCATTATTAAATTGCTCGAAGAGAGAAACAGCCTTATCAAAATACTCATTACGCTTGTCAGCAGAAATAGTTTCATCTTGACTAGCACGCGCATAGATCTCACCTAAGCGGAGGTTATCGCGAGGGTCAACCTTGTCACCTGCCAATGAAAGATACTTATTAAAGTATTCGATAGCTTTCTCTGATTGCTTATTTCTGCTATACAGATTTGCTACGTCTTTGTAACCGGTTGCCTTTGACGGATCCAAAGCTAATGCCTGCTCATAGTAAGAAATAGCTGTAGGAACATCGTTCAACTGGTCAGCTGTGAAGGTGCCGGCATACTCATAATCCAAGTAGATGTAAAAAGAATCCGGGAACATTTTTTCCGTCAAGTACTTAATAGACTCTTTTGCCTTTTCTGTCTCTTCGTTGTTCACGTCAGCAAAGAACGCCATACGCTTCAATGCGATCGACTTCGGGAACATCGTCTGATACTGGCGGCTAACATCAGCCAACTTAAAGAAATCAGCCGTTGAATACAAACTATTCACGTAGTTTTCTACCGTTGCTTGGTAAATATGGTCTGTATCTTGAGGCACAGCGGCAAAGAATGCTTTATAGTTCTTCACAGCTGCCTTGTACTTGTCCAAATTATAATTGATGTCGCCCAACTCTTTTTGTACACTATAGTTGTCCGGCTCAATCTTTTGAATACGTTCGAGCGCTTCAACTGCCACTGCGGGGTTCACGTTCTTGTAAACGTGCGCATTTTGCTTAAGGGCAGAAATGTTTGTAGAGTCAATACGCAAAACTTCATCAAAGCGCATACCGGCATTACCATAATCATGACGCAACAAAGCCACACGGCCTTCAAACATCAAACCCGGAATGTAGGTCGGAGCTATGGTGTACAACTGATCAGCACACTTTTTTGCCAAGGGGAATACACGTTTGTTCAAGAAGAAATCGCCAACATTAATGAGTTCGTCCTTGTCATTCTTGATATTCTTAAACATCTTAAGGAACACAGCGTAAGCTTTGTCCGGCTGTTCCAACTGTTGTTCCATGACCTGCTGCGCCATAGCAGCATTCTCTCCGGTCAGAGGCTTAGCCTCATAGCCCTTGTCGTTTTGCGCCTTTGCAGCTCCTGCGCCAAAAAGAAGCATAGCTGCCAAAGCGAGACTGTAAAGCAGTTTTTGTTTCATAATCTATTATTTTTCTTTATTCTTTTTCTTCAATGTTCATCAACCAAACCAAAAGTGCAGGTTCTGCGACGGCCGATTGCTTCATCTTTTATAAGGAACATCAGACTTCAGCAAGCTGATTAAGGGCAAAATTAGCGAAATCTTTTAATCCCAACTAACAAGTAAACTAAAAATATGGCCTTTTATTGTTATTTGAGATCATAGAATAAGACTTCATTGCTCTTTTTCGCCGCAGTGTGCACATGGGGCTTCTTTTTGAGCAGGAAACATTTTGTTTTGGAGCACACTCACTTTGCCCTTTTAACTATTTTGTGGCGGCATTATTCTTCGAAGGGATTATTGCCTTCAAGGAGGATGCTATAAGTGACTGTGAGAGTCTGTCTATATTTAGTAGTCAACAGACAATCTTGTTCACGTTCAAATCAGCGCCATTTTGTCTCTTTGAATATTAGCACCCTAAAGGTTTGGCAGACTTGCTGCATCTATCTCTCTATGGTTTGGCCCGAGCAAACCATAGTTTGGTGCCGGCAAACGATAGTATGGCCCGAGCAAACGATGGTTTGCTGTCGGCAAACAATAGCAACAAACAAAATGAGAAACTAAAACACAAGCTAAGTGCGCAAAAATGTGCAGACTAAAAGGCAGGCTGTAAGCTTAGTCAATAAATAATTGGTTCTGATTCACTTCAGGATTGACAAAGACCAACAGATGGCGGAAGGAGGTAAAGGAAAACAAACTAAGGCGGACTAGCAAGGCATATTTTGGCCTTACTTATCCGCCTTAGGTCAGAGATGGCAGGAACGAATCTATCCTGCGCAGGCATTACATCAACTCAAGCAAAGCTTCGGTCACACGCGGCCTGCCACTGTGGAGTGGCAGGACACAAGAGACGCTTTTCTGTTCGCATCAATGGATGGAAACATCGCGAACTTGCACTTGCATACTGGGCAAGAGCTGGGAGTTGTTGCAAAAAATGAGCTGTCCTTTTTGTCCCTTCAAGAAGAAGTAGAGATATTTGGCTTGCGAATTGGTATGCGGATCTGTAGAGATCACGTATACAGAACGCGTCAATGGGTAATAATCCATCGCAATATTGTACTGATAGGGGCGATAATACTGCGGATATTGCTCTTTGCTCGCCGTAACAAGCATCACTTTTATATCAAGATGGTCAAAATTGGCCAGTACGGTAGCATTGTCGCCGCGTAACCAATCTGTTCCTACGACACCGATGGCATCCGGATTATCTTTGACGGCTTGAATCACGGCCTCATTACTACCTTGTGCGAAGAGATTTCCCTTGAGCGGCTTTCCGCCGCATAGGGAATCACGCATATAGCGCACGGTACTGGAGCGGGAGTCATCAAAGACTAAATGTATCTTACTCTTCTTTGAGCCTTTTTCCAACTGATTCCAATGGGTGATTTGGCCGGAAACGATCTTACGAATTTCGTCTACGCGAATCGGCGTATCCGGATTGTTCTTATTGACAATTAGGGCAAAGGCATCTGTCGCTATCAGCGATTGAGCTCCCGAAAGGCGGTGTTGGCGCAGACGTTCCTGCTCATTGGCTGTGAGTTTGCGAGTCACGACAATCGTGCGGACACTATCATTCAATAAGAGCTGGATGGCAGAATCTTCAGAACAATAGATGGGTTTTAAAATTGCGTCTAAATGGGTCTTTGCAAACTGATCTAACTCCATTTCCATAATAGGGCGAAAAGTTGCATCAACAGCTATCGTAACTTCGTTCTGCTTTAGGAGATCAGCTCCTTTTTTGTCGCCATGACAAGCTGTGAGAAGGAACACGGCAAGAAGACAGGCGCTCGTGAAAATCTGTATTGTACGCTTCATAAAACTTAGGAATTAAAAGAATGAGAGTCTCAAGATAGCCTGAAACTCTCATTAAAGTATTTCGAATGTACATTACGACGCAGAAGTCATAACGTGTTCTTCGGGATTACTGCAACTGGAAGCGGATCGGCCACTTAAACCATACGGGAATCGGATGGCCTTGTGACTTTGCAGGGATGAAGCGAGGAAGCTTCTTAACTGCGGCTACAGCGGCTGCGTCACATTCGCGAGAAAGACTCTTGATGACCTGCACTTCACCTACTGAACCGTCCTTGTTAATCTTAAAGCGTACCTTAACAACACCTTGAAGTTCTTGCTCAAGTGCGACATCAGGATATTTGAGGTTTTTAGAGATATAGCTTTGCAAAGCTGCATCACCACCAGGGAAGCTGGCGGGCTGCTGTACTTCAGCGTTATCTTTTACTTCCTCTTCCTGATGTGCTGCAGGAACGTTTTGATTACTTGCAGTTTGGTTCGTCTTGATATCGTCGATATTGATACCGCTGCTTGAACCTTGAGAGAAATCTTGAGAAGAAACGGCGAAGTTACTCTTCGTCAGCGTCTCCTGCGTCTTCAACTCCTTCGTGTGGTCGATTTTATCGTCGTCGACGATCTTTGGCACAGTGAAAGAGATTGAATTTTTTACTTTTACTTGCTCAATCTTCTCCTCTGGTTTCGGCTCTTCCTTCGGCTTTTTCGGTTCATCATTGGGCTTATTGTCTTTCTGCAACTGAGAGAATTGAGTCTCAGTTTGGCTACCATCGTCGTTACCACCAAATGCATTTGCAATGGTAGACTTCAATGCGAGACCAATCAGCACAACTGCGATACCTACGAGTACCAGGATGACAGAACGTAATTGACGATTACCTTGGCCTGCACGCAGACGATAAGCACCATAGGCTTTGTTGCGTCCTTCAAAGACCAAATCGCACCATTGCTGGGATGCTAAATTGATTTTAGACATAGCTTCTTATACTTATCGTTTTGTTATTTCTTTGCATTTAACTTGTCGACCTTAGCTTGATCGGCAGGTGTAAACTTGTCAATCACATATCTACCGATGCTACAGATGTTCATCTCGTCGAGGACGTCAATAAGGTCTTTGTAAGTGGCCTTATCGGAAGGCTTAATGATCACATCAGGCGTGTTAGCGCCATTTCTGATCTCTTTCAATTGTTCCATGTACCAAGCTTTGTTCTTTTCAGCTTGTTGTACATTAGAAGATTGCATCGTAGCGTACTTTGCATCCAACTTTGCTTTCTCTTGTTGAGCAGCTGAGTTGGCTTCCATCAAGACCGCGCGAATACCATCTTTACCAAAGGTTGTCTTAATCAGATTATCATCTGTAGGTTTACCCTTGAAATAGTATAGCGTACGATTCTCAGTAATCATTATTGTGATCGCTTTAGAAGCTGCTACCTGACTGCGATTAACATCATTGATGTTCTCTTTGTTGGAGGGCATCGTGATCTGCATCGTCTGCGGCTTTTGGAGCGTTGTACACAACATAAAGAACGTTACGAGCAACATGATCATATCCACCATCGGCGTAAAGTCGACGCGTGAATTCATTTTCTTTTGTTTACTACCACCTAAACTTGCCATAACATACTTCGTTTAATCTTTGCTGGCATTTTTGAGCGCCGTAATCAAGTTGTAACGGTTCTCTTCAATGCTCCGCAAGGAGTCCATAACTTTTTTAATTACAGCGTAGGAGGTAGATTGATCTGCCTTAACAGCGATCAACATGTCTTCTCCGGCAACTGTTCGTGCCGCTTTAACCCAGACTTTTAACTCGTCATTAATGCTATCGCAAGGAATACCTGCTTGTGCATCTCGCAACAAGTCATTGCGTTTTCCTTCCGGAGCATCCAACCAACTCTTTGTCATGTTAAGAGGAGTTCCGAAAGTTGGAGCCTGCTCAAACGCCTTCTTTTCTTCGTCAGAGAGCTTAGGAAGCTTTCCGTCAGCAACCATCTGATCTGCCAATGCAGCCAAAGTGTTTTTGTTGTCCATAGTCATATAGACCTTGCCTTGAGTATTGACGAAGATGGTCAAGAGGTTCTTATCCGGAATCTTAATTTGCGAAACTGAACCTGGCGTTTGAACCTTAATGGGTTCTTCCTTTACAAACGTTGCAGTAAGCATAAAGAAGGTAAGCAGCAGGACCATGACATCGCTCATAGGCGTCATGTCTATGAACGTATCTTGTTTTTTGATTTTAAATCGTCCCATGTTTAATCCTTTTTGAACGAAAGATTATTGTAGCAAAGGATAGATAGATCCTTATGCCTAAAAATCTAATCGTTCTCTTTATGTTTTAGTGCGTAGCGTTGAAAGTTTGAACAATAGAGAAGCCTACTTCGTCGAGGGCGAAAGTGAGGCGGTCGATCTTATTCGTGTAATAGTTGTATGAAATAACTGCAACAGCACCGGTTGCAATACCAGAAGCCGTATTTACAAGCGCCTCAGAGATACCGGTAGAAAGAGCAGAAGAGTCTGCGCCACCTTCAGCACCCATTGCAGAGAATGAACGGATCATACCAAGCACCGTACCCAAAAGACCCATCAACGTACCGAGCGTTACGATAGTACCAACAATTGGCAAGTTCTCTTGAAGCATAGGCATTTCAAGTGCAGTAGCTTCTTCAAGAGACTTCTGAATGTTGAGTACTTTCTGTTCTTTCGTATATTCTGTGTTTGCATCCATTTCTTTGTAAGAAGCAAGCGCTGCACCTACTACGTTAGCAACAGAACCGCGTTGAGCGTCGCAAAGTTGTTGAGCCTTAGCGAGGTCTTTATCGCGCAATGCCTTTTTGATCTCAGCAACAAACTTCGTCAAGTTTGAGCGACCATAAGCAGAACGAAGCGCGAAGAAACGCTCAATAGCTAAAGCCAACACAGTGAAGAACAAGGTCCAGATAATAGGCACGATGAAACCACCTTTGTAAACTGTACCCATCAAGTTAGCGGGCTCGTAAGAAGCTGACGCCAAGAAAGAGAAAGAAGCTGTTTCGCCTTCAGTTCCCTTGAAGTTAGAAATTGCACCAAAGCCAAAGAGGTAGATGCAAACTGCTATAACTGCGCAGCAAATGATTACTGCAAAGCCGGATTTAATACCGGTGAAGCCTTTGGACTGAGCCTGAGCTTTAGGCGCACTCTTGGGTGCATTAGCATTTGTAGTTGCCATTGTTTTGTTTTTTAGTTAAATTGTGGTTTTAATTTATTTGATTATCAATTATTTGTTCAGATATAGAGCCTATAAAAACCCCGAAATACGGGAAGTATCAAGGGCAAAGGTAGAAATTAAAACCAAACAGAGAAAAATAATCCCACAAAAAAAAGCCTGCAAACGAAATTAGCGTAAAAAGATCAAGCTACCAGAAACACAAACTACGCCATATCCTCCCCTTTCAATAAGCGCCCTTTTCTATCATTATGGAAGCGATCAAAAAGAAAATTAATGCAAACAAGCGCGCATATCTTTCATTTGACCGGCAATATGCTATTCTTATCCTCCCTGCACAAATAATGTCGAAAATTAAACCGTTTCTTTTTATTCTCACTTAGGACTACACGCTCTGATGTGGTTGCACCAATAAATGATTACCCATCTACACATTATTTATGGTGTAGGCTGGTCGCAGACAGCAATAAATAGTGCATGATGTTAGATAAAAGATAGCTGATTAAAAAGCACTCACAAAAAATACTTGCAATTTTATTTCGTGTTTTGAGTAAATAACTGTATTTTCGCAGACAAATACTTGTACTCCACACATTAATTATTATGGAAAACAACATTGAATGGTCAAAACTCGGTTTCGGTTATATGCCGACCGACTACAACGTGCGTCGTTATTACCATAACGGCAAATGGGGTGAAATGGAAATCACCTCTGACACAACTATCAACTTGCACATGGCTGCAGAATGTCTGCACTACGGACAAGAGGCATTTGAAGGATTGAAGGCCTTCCGCTGCCCGGATGGCAAAGTGCGTGTATTCCGTATGGAAGAGAACGCAGCACGCCTGCAATTTACTTGCCGCGGCTTGGTAATGCCGGAACTACCGACAGATCAATTCTGCGAAATGGTTAAAAAGGTTATCAAACTTAACGAACGCTTCATCCCGCCTTATGAGAGTGGCGCAGCCCTTTACATTCGCCCACTCTTTATCGGTATCACACCTGAGGTTGGTGTAAAGCCTGCTAAAGATTTCTTGTGTGTAATGTTCGTTACACCCGTAGGCCCTTACTTCAAAGGAGGTTTTTCAGCAAGCGACTACGTTATCATTCGCAGTCACGATCGTGCAGCTCCGCTCGGCACGGGTTGCTACAAAGTAGCCGGCAACTATGCTGCTAGCTTGAAGGCAAATCAAATTGCCCACGAGGCAGGATTTGCAGGCGAGTTCTACTTAGACGCTAAAGAAAAGAAATATATCGACGAATGTGGTGCTGCCAACTTCTTTGGTATCAAAAACAACACTTATATTACGCCGAAGTCTCCCTCTATTCTTCCTTCTATCACCAACAAGAGTCTACAGCAAATTGCTAAAGATCTGGGCTACAATGTCGAAGTGCGCCCGGTGGAAGAAGGAGAACTAGCAACCTTTGAGGAAGCAGGAGCTTGCGGAACAGCAGCTGTGATCAGCCCGATCAACAGAATCGTTGATATAGAAAACAATCACGAATACAAGATTGCTAAAGACGGCAAACCAGGCCCGATCTCCACGCGCCTCTACCAGACATTGCGTAACATTCAATATGGTATTGAGGAAGACAAACACGGCTGGACAACGATTATAGAGTAAGAACGGTCGCGTTATTTCAAACCAATCGATTTTTAATATGAAACTGACACGCTTATTTATTGTCTCATTCATTCTTTTGATCGGCATAACATCTTGCGGACACAAGACGGATAAAGATAAAGAACTCTCTGAGTTGCGCCAATTAGCTGAATTGGACAGACGGGAGATGGAAAATCAATATGCCGACTTTGCACAGCAATATGGCGAAATGAAGAAAGCCGTCAAAGACGATGCGCTTATCGCTCGCTTAGACGCGGAGCAAAAGCGTGCAGAAGGCCTCTTGCAGGAACTTAGGCAAACTAAGGCTAAAGATGCGTCAGAGATATTACGACTCAAGCGCGAATTAGCTACAGTACGCGCAGTCTTGCGCGATTACATTCGCCAAGTCGACTCTTTAGCTCGCGCAAATCATACGCTGACCAATGAGCGTGATGCAGCCAGAGCTGATGCACGACGTACACGAGAGGAGAACTCCGGACTTAGTGCGCAAAACGCAAGTCTAAATGCAACGGTACAGATAGCCGCACGCCTCAACGCTTCCGGCATATCTGTTACCCCGATGAAAAAGAATGGAAAGTCTACACACAAATCAAAGGATGTGAAGAGTTTCAGCGTTTCTTTCTCTATCGCACGCAATGTTACGGCGCAAACGGGCAACAAAGTCATCTATCTGCGATTGATGAAGCCCAACCAAACAGTCGTCAACAACTCGGGTAGCTTTTCATATGAAAATCGAAGTGTAGAATACTCAGCAGCTAAAACCATCGAATATGATGGACAAGAAGCTCGCGTGACGATGTTCGTCCCGGTAGGCGAATTTATTAATGGCGGAACCTACACGGCCTATCTTTTCTGCGATGGACAAATGATCGGTTCAGGCTCTGTTTCCATCAACTGATCACCGCCCAATTCATCTTCCGGACAAACATACTTAACAAATATCCTAAAAGCACATCAGGGCTCATCTTGATGTGCTTTTTCTTTTTTATATCTACGCCCCAAAATGAGCTTCAATGAAACCTCATATCTTGAAAGACGAATTCTCACAAAGCCCGTACAAGACGATCATTCCACCTCATAATAAAAGAAGAAGATTGTAAGTCACCCAGACAAAGTCAGCATAGATGTAAACTTTCAAAAGACTTCGTATCATATCAATATTTACACGATAAATTGGTCAAACACCACGTGATAAAAAATATTTTATTTATCTTCGCTCTAGAATCATAATCATGTAATGACCATTTTTTTAAACGATTAAATCTTATGAAGAACTTTACCCTATCGTTTCGAAAGAAACCTGTAGTTAGTACAGCTCTTTGCGCTATCTTTTTGGGCGCAAGTTTGGTTACAAGCCAAACCGGCTACGCACAAACAAATCCGACCGACACGATTTGTTTTACCTATTCAGAACACATTCAAAAGGTAGAAGCAAGTAGCGGCACAGGCTTCCGAGTAGGGGGGCAATTTGCTCCCTGCATCATGCTCAAGCCGGAACAGGGACTAAGCGGCTGTCAAATTTCCGTAATTAACCCCTGCTTAGCTTATGAAGACAATACAACTAAGCGTCCCGGAAAAATTTTCATTAAAGATCCCGCAACGTTACAATCACTCTACGAGCAAGACTGTGAACTACAATTTGGATATAACCCCATAGAACTCACAACGCCCTACACGATAGGCACATCTAATGTACTCATTGGCTACGAAGTTGAGGTGAAGCCCGGAGAGTATATCCTCGGGATAGGCACACACAAATTGCGCGACGAGGAAGGATGCTGGTTAATCTACCAAAACAAGCTCCAAAACTGCGCCGGTTATTCCAGTATGAGCAATTGGGCAATAGAAGTAGCCGTACTGCCAAATGGGCAGGATAAATCTACAAACCTCATTGTGCGAAGCCTAACGCCCGAACTTCCCTACGTAGCCCGCGGAAAGAACGCAAAAGCCTATGCCATCGTGCATAATCTTAGCACGAAGGACGTCACTTCTGTAACCTGCAAGATAGGTGGAGTCACAGAGAGCCCGGTGACGAAGCAAGTTGCCTTGAACATTAAGAAAGGGCATATGGACACACTCAAAATAGACGCGCCTATCATAAAGAGCGGAAAGATGGAGGTTTTCTTGTCCAAGGTTAACGACATCAACAAAGAAGATGCAACTAGCAACACTTGCAGCTTTGTTTATTACGGCAAGCAAAATATGCCAAAGCGTCAACACCTTTTTGAGCGCTGGGTAGCACAATGGGCACCTTTCACTTCGCGCGTAGATGAAGAAATAGACGACGTAAAAGAGTTTTTCGAAGGAAGTGACCTCAAGTTTAATGTTTGTGAGTTACACGTCGACGACAAGCTGAGCACAGCAGAATCTGAAATACTCCGCGCAAACTCTTATAATAATATGTCTGCCGGCAAGACGCCCGTACCGCGTTTATCCCTTAATAGAATTCCCTTCGATGATGCTACCGCCACTTACTCCTGCTTAGGCAATTCAAAAGCACGCTTAGAAGATCTGGAAGCAAACACCTATTCTTTCTACAACTTCGATCTTAGCCTTACGCCGACTGATGACCCGAAAAGACTCAAAGCAAAGGTTGACGTCACTGAACTCGAAAAGCTCGATTTCGACGATGTAGTCTTGACGCTCACGCTGCTCGAAGACTCCGTCTTAGCAGTAAAGCAAACCCAAGCCCCGTCAGACCCCTACTACTACAACAACCTCTTCGTAAAAACCATCAACTCCACAAACGGCACACCATTAGTATTTGTAGACGGAAAGTTTAGTGAGACCTACGATGTTGAGATAGGCGACATTCGCTCCGGCAATATCAACAACTTTAAGGTACTTGCCACCATTGGACGCCGCCCCAATGTCACATCGCCTGCATCCGAGAAATTGATTTTCGACTCACGCGTAGCAACTTACCCTGTAGCTAGTGGCATTACTCAAGCAGAAGCGCCCGCAGCTGTTAACATTGCTGTTGCCGATGGTAAAGTTTGCGTAACCGGCGCCTACGATCACCTTTCAATATACACGGCTTCGGGACAGATTGTAGACCCCGCTCTCCCACTCTGCAGCGGCAACTATATTGTAAAAGTTACCCGCGGTAAGCATGTGATTACTCGTAAAATTAACGTGAAATAATCCATGAGAAGACTCTCCATCTTACTCCCACTAACCCTACTTAGTTTGGCGCTCAATGCTCAGACTAAGCGGGTTGTGGAAGAAGAATTTACCGGCACACATTGCGGTTGGTGCGTGCGTGGAATAGCAGGCATCGAAGCGAGTAAGCAAAAATACGGCGACCGACTCATCATAATTGCAGTGCACGGCAGTGTTTATGATGCAACCCCGATGAGCGAACTATCCGAAAAAGCTGGATATGAGGAGATTCTAACCTCGATACGCGGATTTCCGGCTTGCAAACTCGATCGTCAGACGGAAACTCTTGATCCCTATTATGGTAGCGCCGCTTCAGGCTATCACATCACGGAAGAGATTGATGCCCAACTCTCAAAAACGCCACCGGCTGACCTTGCAGCCACGACTTCGTGGAAAGATGCAGAATGCACAGAAATTGAGGTGAAAACAAGCGTAAACTTCTACCAATCGGGTGGAGATTATCGTTTGGCTTATGTGCTAACGGCCGATAGCCTTAAAGACAAGAGTAGCGCGTGGTATCAGCTCAACTTCTACTATGACTTGGACAACGATCCGGAGGTACAAAACGACCCCAATTTGGCTCCTTATACGAAGGAATCTAAGTACATCAAGAACATGAGCTATAATCACGTTCCTATTGATGGGAAAGGGGTAAACAAAGGCATAGACGGCTCACTGCCCGAAACGATCACAGCCGGTAGCAGCTATGAGCATCGTGTCAGTATGCGAGTACGCACCGACATCCTACCCAACATTCGTAAAGAATATCTTCACGCGATCGTTTTGCTCCTCAACAAGCAGACCAACCAAATCGACAACGCCATAGAGGTTGATGTCCCGCCACCACACACAGCTTCAAATACCACTGCGCAAAATAGTTTGCCTACAGTTACGGCCTACTATAGTGTCGACGGCCGCCGTCTCACTCATCCACAGCAAGGCCTCAACATCCTTCGCTTAAGTGATGGCAGCACTCGTAAGATAATGATCACAGAATAATCCCTACCCTATTGAGTAAAGAGGGTGTATCAAGATTGAAGTGCCCCCGCAAAGTTAGACAATAAACTTTCGGGATCCATATCAATCTTGACACACCCTCAACTTCTTTTTACGGTTTTAGCGTTGTCGGGGACGCTCCTTGCGCCGAACTACCATTTTTCTTACTTTTTGTTGTTCGCTTCGCCACGCGGTAGAACTCCACATTCTTCAGTCGGCGGAAATCGGCCGTAGGCGTGAAAAGAATCCGCGTTTTCGAGACGCACTCCGCAGGCTTGAAATCAGCTTCTTTCTCCACAGCTTTTGACGAAAACGTGGGGCGGAACGTCCCGAGCGGACCGCCATCGACAATGTAGCCCTTCGAGCAATACTCGTTGAGCACTTTGCGAAACCTGTAGAACACGGCAGCCACATCGGCATCGCCCACCGTACTGTCCTCCGCCATCCGCTCGCAAAGTTTGTCGAACGAAATGCGCTGTTTCTGGCAAACCGGGCTTGCCACGAACACTTCCTTGCCCTTCAAGGGGCCAACACTCATTTTTCGTTTGTTCAAAGAATAATCCATGATACTAAAAAATAGATTGTAAAAAGAACACAGCGGCGGCGTTATCTGCACACATCACAGAACCTTTCGCCCGAGTCTCTGTCACAAAGATAACAGAAATATTTCATATTCGCAAACAAATAATACCACTTTTATTCTCTATAGATAGCACTTTCCTTTCAGCCAAATATTATCTTCCACAGAAAACGATAGTACTTTTTAAACAAAACGATAGTACTTTTTAAATGAAACGATAGTACTTTTTTATGTAAACACAACAAACATTTCACAATTCATTGCATATCAGTAATTTATAATTGCGTCTTGTTGTGGTTAACAATAAGCAGATGCAAACGTCTTCCTGCCGCATTATAGATAACATCCATCATGTATTTATGAACAAACTCACGAGGGCTGTTTAATTGAAATATACATAACCAACGATACAACAATACCGCAAATTCGCTAAAATGATTATCCACTTATTTCGACAAAATAATTAGACAAATTTGTGGGCGTGCGCAATAAATGCTATCTTTGCAATTAGCATAGTTTCAACCATGAAACTATTGAATTTATATAAGAATTTTCCCAATGAGGAAGCTTATGAGAATCACTTTTGCACCTTGCGGAGAAGAATGAATAGTTTATAAATGCAGCATCTAGAAACTATGCAATGGTGGTATGCGGGAGGAAAAATCGAAGTATAAATGAAAGATTAAAAAAGTCGACAATAATTCCACAGACCAGACTGTCCAAAGGCGCGAGATCTGAAAAGCGAAACGAGTAGGAGTTCATTTTAACAAAACATTCATTATGAAAAAGTTTTTGATTGTAGGAATTATAAGCATACTTGCTTGTTCCGCAAATGCTGCTTCATTCCAGTCGGAAGTTGTAGGTGCTCCAACACAAACAGAGATTGTGGCAATGTATACAGCGCAGTGTACAGCAAAAGATCCCCAAGTTATTAAAAGAGGTGATCGAGTCATAATCATCTACAGCGATGGCACGACTATTATTGTAGATAAAGACGGCAAAGTTGTTCGTGTGCCTTGAGAATGACACCCTCAATTGTGTGTCATTATTGGAGTTGTCTCAAAATGAGACAACTCCGAATATTAATTTAAGGGCCGTCAATGACTATTGTTCTTAGTAGAACTTCTTTAAACATTATGAGCCGACTTATTATTTGCCAGCTTTGCCTATTTCTTTCTGTTAATGCAGTCGCGCAGGTCAATGTTTACGGTACAGTTATAGACCGTGAGGTAAATAAGCCCTTGGCAGGAGCTTCTGTAATTATTAAGGGGATAGACGATAAAATAAAGAAGTTTGAATACACAAAAACAAACGGAAACTTTTCCCTACAAATGCCGTTAATAAATGGGTGCAGATTAGAGGTTACTATGATGGGATTCGCCAAACAATCTCTACCGCTTGACAGCGTTTCGTTCCCATTGATGATATATATGGAAGCAGGATATACATCGCTAAAAGAAGTTACAGTCAAGGCTAACCGCATACAGGAACAAGGCGATACTATCACCTATTATGTTGGTAGTTTCGCACAGCCGCAAGATCGCTCAATCGGCGACGTCCTCCAGCGTATGCCCGGCATTAACGTCTCCGATAATGGCATAGTCCGGTATCAAGGGAAGGACATCAACAAGTTTTATATCGAAGGATCCGATCTGCTCGGCGGCAGGTACGGTATCGCCACCAACAGCATAAGCCACGATGATGTGGGAGCGATTGAAGTTATGGAGAATCATCAACCCATGCAGGTATTGTCTGGCTTGTCATTCTCAGACAAGGCGGCAATCAATCTCAAACTGAAAAACAAAGCAAAAGCGACTTGGGCTTTTTACGGCGATATCAAAGGTGGTTACTCGCAGCAACCTGAAGGAGCGATATGGGATGGAAAACTATTCGCAATGAGAGGGACGCATGGATTTCAGAATATTACTACCTTTTGCGCCAACAACACAGGCGAAGAGCAGTCTGCATTAAGCACAGACTTTTTCGAAGGGAGGCGCGGTACAGGATTGAACCGCTATATCAGCATCGGACTGCCCAATATGCCCTCGCTTGACAGCAGGCGCACTCTTTTCAACCGCTCTTTCCTCGTTTCGACTAACAACTTGTGGAAACTCAAAAGCGGCGAGTGTAAGTTTAATATCGACTACTCCTTTAATCGCACTATCGCCAACGCATCGAATATCACGACTTATTTCTTGGACAAGGGTAATCGAATAATTACCGAGAACCGCAACGAAACCGAACACGAACACTCGTTAAGTGGTAAGTTTATCTACGAACGCAACCAAAAGACGACATTCATAAACAACACTTTGCAGACCCAAATTGATTGGAACAATATCAGCTTGCGCACAACCGGCACAATACCCAATATGCAATCTGTCAACCTGCCCAATTATTACGTCAGTAACAAATTCAAATTGATACAGCGATTCAAGGGCAAGCACCTTGTAACATTCGAAAGCCGTAACGAGTGGGAAGTGCTGCCGCAAGTGCTCAACTTGGCTGTAAAAGGCAATCTATATTGCCAGCACATCAACGACCACGCTTTCTATACACATGAAAGTGTAGCGCACGCCTTTTCGCTCAAAGGTTTTACGATAAACCTCGAAGGTGGCATTAAGGCCTACTGGCGATCAATGAACTCTAATTTGTCTCAAAACATAGACAATCTGCCAAAGGAACTACCTGGTATAACCGAGAATGTCATACATACGAACTCACTTTTCGTCTATGCCACTCCGAAACTCGAATATTGGATCAAACATATAAATCTCACACTCAATCTCCCTATCAGTTACGCACATTACTCATTCGACAAGACGTTGGTCAACCATAACGAGGTATATTTCTCTTCGTTGCTGAGTTTCAACTGGAAACCGAACAATCGCTTTTCCAGCACAGTCTTAGGGGGCGTAGGCCGCTCACCAATGAACCTCGGCCTCATTCATCCAGGGCTGATAATGACTGACTACCACACATTAAAATCTGGCGTTGACAATTTTTATAATACCTCATCGCAGAATATTTCGGCAAGTTTCAGCTACAAGCACACCAGACACGGACTATTTGCCAACGGGCAGATGATGCACTCTTGGAGCCACCAGCCTTATACTATGGCGCGACAGCTATACGGAGATTACGCCGTTTACAGCTATTCGGATGCTGACAACGACGGAAAATCGCTCATAATAATGGGAAATCTCGGCAAGACGCTCGACTTCATGCGTGGAAGCTGTAACATTAGCGGTTCTTTCAGCCGCAACAAATCAAAGTTACTATCGCAGCAACAGTCCATGCAGTTAATCGGCACCAGCTGGAGCATAGGCGGAAAAATCAATGGCTCACCATGGCAGTGGTTCAGTTTTGACTATGGCATAAGCTACTCCAACAATCGTCTGACAATGAACGGCACGTCGGCACCCTGGCTATCCGCTATGATAAACAAGCTGAGCCTTAATTTCACACCACGCCCCAAATGGCAATGGCAGATTAGCGGAGAACATTATCACAATGAACTAACAGAGGGGGCATTCAAGAATACTATGATGCTTGACACCAAGCTGATATTCAAGCCAACCAAACAGATTCAACTGTCGGCATCGCTGACCAATATCCTCAACAACAAACAATATAGATACACTACATACTCGCAACTGTCATCTTTTGAAAGCCAACACGCGCTCCGTGGTCGTCAGTTACTTTTCTCAATAACGCTAAGAAAATAAATATATACCTAAATGAAAAAGAGAATTACATTCATTGCTTTGTGTTTTATTGCAATAGCAGTAACAGCACAGACCGCTCATATCGAAGTCTGTTACGTGGCCCATCATCCAAATTTGACAGATGGTAAAACAGATTTAACAAACAAGTATATTCTGTTAGCAAATATAACAGAATCGAAATTCTACTCTCCGATTACAGAATATATTGACTCGCTGAGTTCTACGCCAGAGGGCAAGACAAAACTGACTGAAATATCAAGGGCTGCCCTCAACGCCGATAATTTAGATGGTATTCCTAAACCCGACGGCACTATATACGTTATCAAATCTTTTGCTAACAACAAATTGACATATTACGACACTGCCGGACTTGAAAAATTCACTTATGAAGAGCTGATAACTCCATGGAAATGGGAAATATGCGATTCTACCAATGTTATTTTGGGATATGAGTGTATCATGGCTATCACTGATTACCACGGGAGAAAATGGACTGCGTGGTTCGCTCCGGAAATTCCTGTACAAAACGGTCCCTGGAAGCTTGATGGACTTCCTGGCTTGATACTTAAAGCCCAAGCAGAAGGTGGGCAATACAGTTTTATAGCAACCGGAATACAGCAAACGACCAAGCCTATTTCGCCTGTTTATCTTGCTAATGATTATGAACATATAACGCGTATAAACTATCTGAAAGCTAAACGCTCTTTCATAGATAATCCACTCGGAAAAATAAACGCTCAATATGGGAATGCGGGAGGAACTATCTCAACAAATGATGGTGATGATTTAAAAGATCTATATGTTCCCGCCTCAGTAGCTGACTTTCTCGAAACAGACTATCACTAAACATCAATTATATAGCCCTTATTTCGTTTAAAATCTCAATTATCTCATGAAAAAAAGATGCAAATTACTTGAAATATAAAACAAGTACCGCTTTGCTTTTCATTGTAACAGTTGCAGACACACTTCTTTTTTCAAGGCGTTGTCGCAAAGCACAAAACGACTTTCTCAATCAGATTGACAGGCTTATTGATTGGCATCCGATTAGGACGCTATCAACAAGTAATACACGAAGCGACAAAATGCCGTCGGCGCCCCGGCTTATGACGTGATTCTCTTATTCAAGATGTTGCTTTTGGAGACTTGGTATAACCTGAGTGATTGTGCTTTGGAGGAGCGCATCAATGATTCAATCACCTTTTCCCTATTCCTGGGGCTGAAGATAGAAGCGGTCTCTCCCGACCACAACACCATTAGTCGATTTCGTTCGGCACTGACGGAGTTGGGTCTCTTAGACAAACTATTGTCTCAGTTTAACAAACAACTTTCCCGCCATCACATTTCGGTAAGGAAAGGGGTACTTGTCGATGCAAGTCTTGTGGATACGCCACATAAACCCAACGGAAAGATTAGTCTGACCAATGGTCAAGGTATTGTTCAAAAGGTGATAACGACTACAGCGAACCGCAGTGACACGAAGGAGTTTATTCCACTATTGGAGGGTGCAAACATTCCTCAAGGCACAGCCGGCTTGCCGGACAAAGGATATTATCCTTGAATGGTATCTCCTTAAGGCAGTATAGTGCAGACGAGTTATTAAGACTTGTTACAGCAAACAACGTCCATACTTTTGACAATTGAATAAAACTTCAACTTTAACAGCACACAACATGTGCAATCGCGAAGAATTATTAGCACATTTCTACATATACGACGAATTTTGGAAATTTATCGACCTGCTATTTTCTGAATAAAAGTATTTTTTCTCGGAAAAATTTGGCTTTGATTTGTGTAAAGTGCGTAAATTTACCCCGCATTACGCAACCAAGGATAACCTATATATGAAAAAAACGTTACTACTACTATTGCCTATGTTATTGGGCATAGGTAATCAAAACACTGCACAAGCCCAGCAAACAAGCACTTATAAACATAAGGCTTTGATTTACGATGTGGCAGACGGAGAGGCAGCGGTTTATGGCTACCTTCGATACGACACAAAGTATCGCACGAATGGTTTGACTACATTCCGAACGAACACACCCAGCACCTATTCCTTAATCAAAGACTATGGCAATATTCCCGGTAAAACGCCAATTTTTACTGCCGGAACATACGTTGGAAAAGATTATCTTGCATACGAAACGACACTGTATGCAAACGTACTTATGCCCTACGCCTTTAGCGTCATCGACCCAAGTACAGGAGCTTGCGAGCGGAAGAGCGTATTCCCCGAAGGTGCACCGATACTTATCTTGGACGAGATGACCTATGACCCGAAGACGGATAGAATCTTTGGTGTACACTACAATACGGATCGCTTTACGACTGATTTATATGAAGTGAACCGGACAACCTATGCGATCAACAAGGTCGCGGCCATCAACGATGCTCTTTTTACGCTCTCTGCGGAAAATGGCTATTTGTATGCCATCACATCTAATGAATCATTTACTAAATCATCCCTTGTCAAGATCGATGAGAATAGCATTGATGCCGGAAAGCAAACTTGCACGATGATAAAGGTAAGTCCTGCTGAAGGCACAGGCATCAGCATAGGCAATTATAGCCAATCGATGGAGTTTGACAAAACAACCCATCGCCTATGGTGGACAGCACAAGCGGCTGACGGCAAAGCCTATCTGGTGGAGTTGAACCCGGAAACAGGAAAGGCAATCACGCAGACACAGATAGAAGGCGACTTGCAATTGCTTTCTATGGCTATCCCCTATCAATATGTAGCTGAAGAAGCCCCCTCTTATGTGAGGAATCTTACCGTAAAAGCGGGAGAACTTGGCGCGAGCAATGCTACGTTGACTTGGACAACCCCGAACACGGACTATAGCAATAAGTCTCTTGCAAGCATTGACGGAATCAGAATCTACCGCAATGACCAACTTGTTCAGACAGTATCGACAACTGAAAAGGGCAAGAGTATGGACTGGACTGACACGGGTCTTGCAGAAGGCAACTATATATATAAGGTAGTGCCCTACAACCAAAAGGGTGATGGTATATACAAGGAAGCATCGACTTTCGTAGGCGAAGATGTGCCGGGCGCACCAGTTAATGTCCAATTGACGACTAACGACACAAAAGGCACCATTACTTGGAGTGAGCCTGCTATGGGCGCTAATAAGGGCTATTACGACAAGGCGACACTCACTTACGACGTAGTGCGTATGCCGGACAATGTGACGATTGCAACCAAGACGACGGCACGCTCCGTTGAGGATCAAGTAACCGTACACGCAGGCTACAGCTATGTTGTTACGGCCTACAGCAAAAAAGGGAAAGGCCTCTCTGCTACTTCCAACACAGTAGCTTATGGTTCATCGGGAAGCATTCCTTTCATCTCTGATTTGAAGACCAAAGACGAAGTTGATAGATGGACAGTCCTCGACAACAATAATGACGGTATGACGTGGAAATTTGATCCTACCACTTCCTCAGCTTTCTATGATCGTAGCGAGAAGAATGCAGACGACTGGTTGGTATCACCGCCACTCTCATTCAATAAAGAGAAGAAATATCAGTTGCGTTATACTTACTCTAGCGCTAATTGGGTTAACCCCGATGATCGCAAGCCGGTAATGGAGAAGATGAAAGTCTTCTACGGCACAACGCCGACTGCCGCCGGTCTTACGACGTTGATCGCAGATTTGAAGGAATTCCACACAGCTTCTGAGACCTACTACTATGGCAAGAACACCTTCAGTGTAGACGCAAGCGGCAACGGACACGTGGCCTTCCAAGCTTGTTCTGATGCTATGCACGGTCAGATATATCTCAAGGATGTTTCTCTACGTGAATATAGCGAAAAGGATCTGAGCCTTAAGGATCTTAGTGGCTCAGCTACGGCCAACTGCGGCGTAGAGCAAATTTTCGTAGCTACCATTAGCAATGAAGGCTCTAAGGCGGTAAGCAACTACACCGTTCAGCTTATCAACGCGGACACGAATGAAGAACTTGCTTCAGCTCCCGGCGTAGCAGTTGCCCCCGATGCAACGGGCACAGTGTCTATCAAATGGATACCGGCGACAGAAGGTGATATAAATGTGTCAGCACGCGTCATTTTAGAAGGCGACACCTACCCAAAAGACAACACTTTTGCGTCATCAATCAAGGTTAAAGTGGCGGCTAAGGATGCAAGCAAATGGCTGACGCTCAATACAGATGAATCTTATGGTTGGTACTCTCCCTTCTTCGTCTCAATGCCTTATTCACAAGCACAGTGTCTGTATATGGAGGACGAAATCCAAAAGAAAGACATTAGCTTCGTAGCTATGCAGGTGAAGTATAATGGTAAGGCTAAGAACGAATTTACGTTCCCGGCAAGAATCTATATGAAGAAGACCGACCGAACCAACTTAATCTCAGACGACAATGAGTACATCGGCGTCTTTGAAGAAGGTGATTGGACAAAGGTATTCGATGGCAACATTACGATCTCTGGTCAAAAGGAAGGCGAAGACTTGCAAATTAAGTTTGATACGCCATTCTACTACACCGGCGGCAATCTGAATATGAAGTTCGAAGCGCTGGCAGGCGGAAAACGCCTTATGCCTAATCAGCATCCGGAATGGCACTTGAAAGAAATTGTAGGCAAGCCTCGCACGGCACACTATGATGGCCAAACGAGCAACATAAAAGAGTCTGAAATCTTCCCTTCGCCCTATGTTCCTTTCATGATGTTGGAATATAAAGATGGTAACATTTCCGGTATGCTCTCTATAGGTGGAGAAGGACTGAACATTTATCAGAACGGCAACGTGCTCTACCTCTCATCAGTCTGTGATAAGATTGACTTATTCAGCACTTCCGGCGCACTCGTAGGCACAGCGAACCATACGGATCGTCTCCAGCTGACTTCGCTTTCCTCCGGTGTATATGTATTGAAGGTAAATAAGAAAGGTCACGTACAAACGCTAAAAATTGTATTGAAACGATAAAGATTAAGACTCTCTGCCGGTCAGAGAAGAGACAAGGCAGAGAGTCATATCTATTTGATATTGGGGCGACTTTAGCATGATTACATCACGCGCCGTAACGCTTCTGACGAAATGATGAAAGAGAAAAATCTCAGCTCTCATTTGTTTAGCTAACAATATCCAAATGACATTTAGGTAAAGTCAGACTAAAGTCAGCCCATGCAAACATCAACAATGAGTCACCTCTTTTAGTTGGAAAAGAAACATCAAATATAACAATTAATCACTTTTAATCCTAAGAGATATGAAACACCTCTATTTAGCAAGTCTTGCATTAGCAACACTGTCCGCTTTACCAGCATCCGGACAGATGAATGCAAGAAAGTTTCCCACCGCCTGGGATAAACCGATGGTAGCATCTGCCCCACAGATGCCACTTCAGACTCCACAGGCAATCGACGACAAGTCGAAGGGTATTACTATGTATGCTGGCCAGTTAGTAAGTCAGAACAAAAAGCGTGGTTGGATAAAGTTCTATACAGGCAAAGCCGCTGACTATATCACTATAAAGAACTTTACGCCGCCAAATGATCAGGTTCAATCTCACGGTATATACTGCTCAGCATATGACGGAAAAGATTGTTATGCCGTTTTTGCTCAGTCTTACACTTATGGCGTAGAACCGCTGTACTTTGCAAAATTAAATGTAGCTACAGGCGATACCACAACCATCTACACCTTTAATAAAAGTGAACAAAGCTCTTGGTACAGGGGATATGACATTTATACTTTGGCTAACAACCCTAACACTCAGGAATTGTATGGCCTCGGCAAAAATTATGAAACGAAGATCATTGATGGAGAAGAACAAGTTGTAAAAGGTTACTCCACAATCTATACTTTCAATAAAACTACCGGGGAAATTACAAAAGTTCAAGACTTAGACCTCGTATACTACAACTTCTGCTTCGACTATGATGGCAACTGTTACATGCTTCGTCCGAAAGCAAAGAGTGCTTCTGACCAAACCGTGGTAGGAACAGAACTCGTTAAGTTCGACTCAGACTTCAATATCGTTTCTGTGGTAGAATGCAAGAGCCAATGGGGAGAGACATATATCCAAAGATACTTTGGCACAATGAGCTTCGACTTTACTACGGGTGATCTTTGGTGGATTCCGGTTGGCGATCACGGCGCAACAACTCTCTACAACATAAATGCTACAACAGGTATTTATGAAGGTAAGTCGTGGTTCAGCCTTGGTAACTCATTCGTTGGCCTTACGATTCCTTATATGACTGCTGATACACATACTGCAGCTGCTCAAGTAACAGGAATCGATGCACAGCCTGACGTTAATGGCGCTCTGGTAGATACCATTAAGTGGACAAATCCGACTAAGGCTTGGGACAAGAGTGACCTTACTGAATTCAAAGAGGTATTGGTTTATCGCAAGAAGCAAAATGTAGCAACGACCGAACTCACGCCTACAGCTACGCTTCTCTCCGCTGAAAATGCAGACCTAATTGGAACAGTAGAAGCTACGGGAAAGATGGGGCAAGCTATGCAGTTTGTAGACACACATCCCCACGCAGGAATCAACACCTATTATGTAGTGCCTTCACGTGTTGCTGGCGAAAAGGGTGTACCTGATAGCATCCGCTGCTTTATGGGTGTTGACGTTCCGGGCGCAGTTCAAGATATCCAACTGAAGAGAAAAGGCACAGGCCTTGAAATAACTTGGAAAGCTCCGACCAAAGGTTTAAACAATGGTTACATCAAAGAAAACGAGCTGACCTATACATTGACGCGTTTGCCGGACAATGTAGTTGTTGTTAAAGATCTTAATGCAACAACTTACGAGGACAACACGCTTGGCGAACAGCAAAAATACTCTTATAGAATTCAGGCAAAGAGCCAAGCCGGCGAAGGTGCTGTTGCAGAGTCTGAAGGAATTATGGCCGGAAGTGCGCTTACGACGCCGATTGACTTAAAGTTCAATACGCAAGATGACGCAAACCGTTGGTACAGCCCCAACAACCACTCTATCTACTTCTACTATTGCGGTGGATATGATGAGGATTCTAAGTGTATGATTGGCTACAGCAACTATCAAGAAGCTGAAGGCTTCCTTACTTCTCCTCCCCTCAAACTTGAAAAGGGTAAGACGTATCGTATTACAACAGACTTCTATGCACACCAAAGAGCAACGCCCTTTGACATGAAATTTACGATGGGTACAAACGGTGAGGATCTTACGAACGCTACCGTTCTCCGCGAAGAGAAAGACTTCTCTTATCCTGATATGTATACTCGCGAAAAATTCGAGGATATGTTCACGGCTCCGGAAGATGGTACTTATTACTTCGGTATGTCTATTGCTACGCACAACCAGTACAATAGCTTCCGTCTCTATGGTATTAACGTAGACTATGTTGCTGAAAACGACTTAAAGGCCTTCTCTCTTGATGGCATCCAAGAAGCAGTTGTAGGCTACGACAACAAGTGCACAGTTAAGGTACGCAACGTAGGCTCTAAGACGCAAAGCAAATACAGCATCAAGGTATATTGCGATGACGAAGGAACGAAGACGCTTGTAGGCGAAACAACTAATGTTCCGGAATTGCCTGCTGGCAAGATGGAGGATGTTCCTGTAACGTTCAAGCCCACGAAGGACGGCGTATTTAATTTCTACGCTGTTGTAGCACTCGAAGGCGACCAAGAGCACAGCAACGATACGACTACGGTTGCTCGCATTAGAGTAAGTCCGGAAGGCACAACACCTTGGACCAATATCGTAAATGGTGAGGATAAAGGCGAAGATACGCACGGACCTTGCACGAACAGCGATACTTACGAAAGAACGCAATCTATCTATCTCGCATCTGAAATCAATGCTGATAAGGATGGCTTCATCTCTCGCTTGGGTTACCTCTACACTTCAAATAGCAACTTGACAGATAGAACAGAACCATTCAAGGCCAAGATTTATCTTGCTCAGACAGACTTGGATCAGTTTACTTCTGCTTACTCTCAATGGCTTGCGCCTGAGCAAATGACGCTTGTATATGATGGCACGTTCACACTTGAACCTGGCGTTGACAACATTATGGCGTTTGACCTTGACACTCCGTTCAAGTATGACAAGACAAAGAACCTTATGGTTGTCTTTGATAAGGAAGGTGCAGTACCATCTAATTTGATGTTCTGTGCATTGTACAAGGTCTTCCACGACACGTCAAATGCCATCTATCGTAAGTTGGAATATGCTGAGGCAGCACCATTCGGCGCGACCAAGTCTCATGCATACAACTCTGTTCCGGTTCTCTATCTTGGATTTGGAGTTAATAACAACATCAACAATGCATACGTTGCAGGCGAAACATTCTTCTACAACGCTAACAATGGCATTATGAACTTTGGTAAGGATGTTAAGGTTGCCAACATATATACGGTTGATGGTAAACTTGTAAAGACGTTCAACAACGTAAGCAACAAGCAAGTAAAACTGGATATGCCGACAGGTCTGTATATCGTACGTACGATAGCTGCAAATGGAAAGGCATCTAGTATGAAACTTAATGTGAAATAAAACATGAACTCTATCAGAAAATTTATTTTTCTGTTATCGCTTACAAGTCTCTCCATGATTGGGGGAGACTTGTTTGCTCAAACAGAGAGCGACAATTTGTTCCGTTTAGCTCCTTTGAACCCATCAGAGCGAGAAATGGCAGCGCCGGCCTCAGGCAGTGAGAATATGCATATCGGCTACTGCACCATAGAACCTAGCCGAGGACTCATTGCACAGATAACAGGAGAGCACACTTATCACGCAGCTGTCTATTTCCCGGCAGAGCTATTGGACAAGTACGTAGGAAATAAGATTGATTCTATCGAGTTTGCCATCAAGCCTAAACGTGGACATTTGGTAGAATACTTCATTTGTACTGACTTGAAGAACCCAAGAGAAAGTACCCTGGTACAAGGCTCATCTACGTCCTACTCTGAAGGTTGGAACAAGAAAAAGTTTCCTAAATCGCTCACAATCAAAAAGGGAATGAACCTCTACATTGGCTATATTCTATATTTGAATGCCGATGAGCTGTACGACTGCCTATTGTTTGATGAGAGTCCTTACTCGCTAACGAAAAAGAATTGGTACGGCTATGATGGCAACTGGTTCAGCAACACGGCTGCGATCGGTAAGAACATTTGTATTCGTGCAGTCTTGTCAGGGCAGAATGTTCCTAACAATGACATTTCCTTGATTCGCTTAGCACCCGAGGATAACGGATATTATATTGAGCAGAATAAGCCTAAATCATACGTGGCTTATATCCAAAATAATGGCACTGCGCCGATCACATCTCTGTCTCTTTCGGTTTCTGCCAAAGGTGTACAAAGCAAAGAAGTAACACTCAACGGATATAACATTCCTAATAATGTACCACAAAAGATCGTCCTCGATAATGTCTCTGTACCGGTTGAGGGCAACTTTGTTGGCACTTTCACGGTAACGAAGGTCAATGGCTCGACAGACCCCGACATGAATGATAATGCAGCAAGTCTCAGAGGCTATGCGATGAAGGAAGGCTCAGAGCCGGTTGAGCGCACTGTACTTTTCGAAGAATTTACATCTGAGGGCTACAAAGAATGCGCCATTGCAGATAGCGTATACACCAAAGCTATTGGTCAGCGTAAGGATGTAATCCGCGTAAAGCACCACTTAGACTACAAATCTCATCAAGATCAATTCCGCATTGCGGCAGATAAGGATTACGAAGCACTCTATGGTGAATCGAAGACCTTTGTTCCTGCAATCTGCGTTGACCGCCTTGCAATCAGCGGACTTGAAGATCCGGGACCTGCCTACTTCATTGCCAACGATACGGTTGTTACTAATCTGATCGGGCTTGCAAAGTCTGAATACTCCTTTATTACGCTGGCTGCCGCCCCTCAACTTAGTGCAGATGGCAAGCAGATAAATGTTAAGGTTAGTGGACATGCCGGAACGAATGAGATGCCTTTGCAAACTGACTTGCGTCTGACGACTTGGCTTGTAGAAGACAACATTCAGAGCACACAGCAAGCCGGACGAGCAAACTTCACACAGAATGGCGTCTTACGAGCTGTGCTCAGCAGTAGCGCTTGGGGTGACAATTTAGATATCTCCAACTACGACTTTGAGAAAAACTATACGATTAACGTAGACCCCAAATGGAACGTAGCCAATATGCGTGTTGTTTCATTCGTTAGCAATTATGAAGCAAATGTTTTGAAACGCGGCCTCTATAATGCGACGCAAGCTGCAGTCTCAGGCACTTCCGGCATCAATTCACAAGCAAATAATGCAGGCAATAAGATGATCAACGTTATAAATGGCAGTTTGATTCTTCCTCAAGGTTATCACCTTATTGGTGTCTATGATATGTCTGGACGCTGTATTAGTGCGAAACAATTAGGCTATGGTCTCTTTGTAGTAAGGGCTACTGATGGCCAAAATGTGATTACACAAAAAATTAGTATCAACCACTAATAACAATCATCATGAAGAAAACAATATTGTTCTTCGCATTATTGCTCAGCCTCATTTCCTTTGAGGCAAAAGCAGCCCCCACTAACTGTTTCTGGGGGTATTGTGGCGGGAAAGTAACCGGCGAATTCGGCTCTAAGAAGAGTGCAAAAGGCGCTATTTACATCCCGGCTGAAATCTCAAAACTCTACCAAGGAAAGACGATCTCAGTTGTCAAGGTCGGACTAGCCGCAATGGCCAAGAACGTAAAGGTCTTTATCACTAAAGATTTAAACGGCGAGAATGCCGTGACAAAGACGGCCGGAATGCTCTACAATGGTTGGAATGAAGTAAAACTGAGTTCCAACTATACAATAGATGGCGAACCCTTCTATATCGGTTATAGCTATGAGGGCGACAACCTATCAATGGGGCGCTCAGATATGTATTCTGAGAATGGCTGTTGGGCAGACCTCGGCGACGGCTGGAAGAACTATGCGACCGATAAAGCCTACAAGGCGCTTGCGCTGACAATCCAAGCAAAGATCGCCGGCGAGAATATGCCTAAAGACTTATGGCTCTATAGCAGTCGCGATATCATCGTAAAGAAGAATGCACCCTGCGAGTTCGGATTTGGCGTAATGAATTTGAGTCCGCGCATCGCAAGAAACTTGTTGGTCGGCTATACTGTTGATGGTGGCGCAGAGCAAACGGAAGAGTTCAAAACGACAATGGGATCCGGTGCTGAGAAGGAGTTCGCAATTAAATATCCGGGATTCAGCGAGAATGGCATTCATTCCGTGAAACTGAGACTGATCAGCGTCGATGGAGAAAACGACGCGTTTGCCGGAAACGATACAACCAGCACCAACGTAAAGGTAATGGATGCGGTACCTCAACAGCGTTTTGTCGTTGAGGAAGGCACGGGAACTTGGTGTGGATATTGTCCCTTAGGCATCGTCGGCTTAAATGGAATGGCCAAGAAATATCCTGAGACATTCATTGGTATAGCTGTCCATAAGCAAGATAAGCTAGAGACCAACTCTTACTCAAGTCTTTCTTTCTCCGGCTACCCTACTTGCTATATCAATCGTGACCTCAGCAACGTTGCTAAACCGGAGTTCGCTTCGTTAGAAGCTTCGCACAATAAAGCGGTCAGCAAGTCTCCTCGCGTAGGTATGGAAATCAAAGCACACTTTGTTGGCAATAACAAAAACAAGATTAAAGCTGTCGCATCTGCCAGCTTCTTTGCCGCTCAAACAAGTGTCGACTACAAGATTTCTTTCGTACTTGTAGAGAATGGTATCGAGGGCTACTACCAAGCTAACAACTTCAGTGGTGGTAGACTAGGCAAGATGGGTGGCTTTGAAGATCTTCCGAGTTACGCCTCCATCAAAATGGACCACGTAGCGCGTATGAACTACAGTTTCGACGGCATAAAGGGAAGTATTCCGACCACCGTAGAAGCAGATCAGATCGTAGAATATGCAGCTGAGTTGGAAGTTCCCGGTAACATACAGCATGCTGACAGTCTGCACCTCATCGCTCTTCTCATCAACAGCAAGGGACAAATTGAGAATGCAGCTTCCGCACACGTCACGATTGATCCGGCTCTCTCTATTTCTGAAGATGTCGCTCTCCTTGCTCCTGAGTTTACTTTCTCCAATGGTCGTCTTAATCTTGAAGGCTTCGAAGGTAAGGTACGCATCTATGATGCCAACGGAAGGGAAATACCGAACCACGACATCCAAAGCGGCTTCTATATCATCAAATACACGAGTGGCAACAAGACAATCGTCAAAAAGATGCTATTGAAATAAGACCAGACTTCTATTGAGGAATATACCGATAGAAAGATCTCTTAGACTTTAACGATTAAGGGTGTATCAGTTTTGATACACCCTTATCTTTATCATGCGATGAATGCTCTACGGCAAGATCACCTTCTCCGACTTCAACTGTCCGTCTGCCATTCTGACGCTCTTGACATAGACGCCTTTTGAAGGATTTTCCACACGACGACCACTCAAATCTGTATAGAAAGGCTTGCCCATTGTCATCTCACTAACCTCCTTAATACCCGAAACGACTGTGCCATCGCTATACACAATATCAGTAGTGAGTCGTTTATCCCCATCTAAATAGAATGCTTGTACGCCAATTCGAGATGCATTTTCGTAAATCATTACAGCGTGAGCATTTCCACGATTTTCAAAATCATAACGTGTCTTATCTGAAAAGTCAATAGGAATATCTGTCATATCCGCACTCAACCAAGGATAAACCGAAGGACTAAATGTATATTTTTTATCATCGAGGTAGATATTGTAATATACATTCTTCGTATTCATAAAGCTATTGACCTCATTGTATCTATCAAGACTAAAAACAAAGCGCTTTGCATCTACACTTATATCTTGTAACACGGAAAACACAGGATTCTTCGGTCGAGCTACTGTTTCTGTCCAGGGGCGAAAAGCCGGCTTCATCTTTACCTGCATTTCCAAATCTATAAGACGAAATCCATAGTTTGCCATAAAGCCATTCTTTGGACAAGTGAATGATGCCGTATTACGATCATAGTCGAAGGTAATAGAAGGCAACGATTTATAGTCAGTCGTACCTTCCTGCGAGTTATAACTAACATCAGCAGGCATAACCCACTTGTAGGCGTGCTTCGTGGGGAACAACCCCATAAACTGCGTGTTGTTAAAAACGATCTTATCGCCCTGAACTTCTCCTCTCACCCAAGCATCCGGTAAGTCGGAATCTATGTTGTTCACATAGACATAGTCACCCTCAAACACAACTTGAGACATACGCTCAAAAATCTCTCGCCCGCTATCGTTGAAAGAGAAAATATAACTCTTTGCATGCTCCGTAGACGAAGGTGCCATATTCATATAGTTGCAAATGGTTGATGTTGCAACCAAATCGCCTATACCATTCCAGCTACCTTCCTCATTAGTCATACCAATCAGGACATTATCCTCAGTCTTGATCAGCGAATCATTACGCCAGATAAACTTGATGGTTTGCGATACGGAATCTTTTACGTATTGGTTGTTACCCTCGACGACCTCAAAATTCATTCTTGTAGCATAGTAGTTAATATAGTCATCCTTAACATAGATGAGCTGTTATGCTTCAAAGGGAAAATGGGCTATACCATCGGCTTCTGATTATAGCAGCTTGATGAACGCCACCGGTGAATACATTGCTTATTATGAAGATAATAACCATAATATTATCTATGGTGCATTCTTTGATCCTTCAGTAGAACAAGGAAAGAAAGGCTTCATTTTGGATAAAAATGGCAACAAGATTAGAAAATCTAACTTTAGCGCCGCACCGGTTGGTATCGGTTTCAACAGGATGCGAAAGCTTACAAGATCTGATTTCAATAAAGGTATCTTCTTCCCGATGGCAGGTACATACGAATATACCGGACAGTTTGATAAGATGGGCAGCCAGGGTTCTTATTGGACTTCAACAGGTAATACTAGTAATGACAAACAGGCTGCAGTATTTATGGTCTATATCCATACAGAAGGTCAGGCCTATCCCGGATATCTCAAAAGTGCTATAACTCCAAAAAGGAATATGTACAGCATTCGGCCGGTTTATATAGGCAAATAAAGTAATATACAACGGGAAGTAAGTAGAATATCCGGGCTTAGTGCCTCACACTTCTCTTTTAGCTTCTTGTAATGTGAAAATCAAGCGAGGTGCGCAATGACTCATTTGAGCACCTCGCTTTTATATTTATTCCTTGCTAACGCTTCTCGAAAGAAAGCACAATACTTTTTCTTCATAGGGAGCGGGCAATATCAGAAGTGCAGCGATGCAGCTATATGACTGCCCCTATTTCCTGCTTGATATTGATGAAAAAAGTAACTTTGCAGCAACAAACACAATATGAACACAAGTACAATGAAGCGATAGAAGCATTTGTGTGAAAAGACAGAATAAAGCGGATTCTTCGCAAACGGCTATACTGCGATGTTGTATGCAAAGAAATAATATAAAATGAGAAGTTCAATCAAACCGGTTACGACCATTCTTGTGCTCCCCCTTTTGTTTTCCTGTTTTGGAAGAGAACACAGCAGACTCTTCGCCGTAGAAAAAGATGGACTATATGGATACGCTAACGCAAAAGGCGATACGGTCATTGACTGTGTGTACCCATTAGTCTATACGGATATAATTACGCACATTGGGTTTGTCGCAGACAGCACGGGGCATATTAAATGTTTTAATCATAAAGGGACATATCTCTTTGAGGTCTTTAAGTATGATAACGGCCCGGACTATCCCGGTGAAGGACTTTTCAGGATTGTAGGCAAAGATGGTCTTATCGGGTTTGCAGACACTAAAGGAAACCTTGTCATTCCTCCAAGATACAAATTTGCATACCCTTTCACAAACGGGAAAGCAAAGGTAACTGATACGGGAACTCTGATGATAGATAGTCAGGATATAGACCGCCACGAATATTGGCAATCTGATAAATGGTACTTTATATCACGCAAAAACGAGTAAGCCATCGACAACTCGTGGCCAACTCGCACGCGACTCGTAACAACGGGAAGCGCCGCAACTATTCTATCTATAAATCAGCCACTTCTACTATATTTTGAAGTACAAATAAGTATCGGAAAAATTCTCTTAGGTGATCGCAAAAACTTTCATAGGTGATCGGAAAAATTGTCTCCTATGATCGAAAAAATTGTCTTATAGGACAATTTTTCGTTTCTTAGGTGAAAGTTTCTCGACACTCTATAACCCTGAAAATCAATAGCGTTTTCACCCGTCTAAGACCACTTGTCTCCACGCGAAGAAATAAAAACTTGAAGCTAGCGCAAAGACATTTAGGGGAGGAACTACGATAATCCCTCCCCTATCTCAAAAAAATCGTTTGAGCTTAGAACTGCACAATCAAATTGGCGAGTCCGTAAAAATTATCTTGTTTAAAGTCGTACGTGGCAGAAAATCCGGCACCCACTCTCTTCGTGATCATATATTCGTAAGAGCCCTTGAGGCCGTAACTCCACAATCCACCATGGCGAACGTCAATGGTCATCCCTTCCGGATTGTTGATTATGAAAGAATGATCATATTGCCCTATACCCGCCAAAACACCGAGTATTAAGCGGTTCCGCTCCTGTACTTTAAAGGCTTTAAATAGATCTACACCTGCAAAGAGATTGATAGATGAGGTGTTGGCAGAATTGTGTTCTTTACGATCGTCTCCTTGAGATACTTGTACTGAAGGGCCTTGCACATCATTAGTGTAAAATCCTAACCCATGTGTTTTTGATGTGGAGAGCGTCTGTGAAGAAGCATGATGCAGTGAAAGACCGAACTCGAAGATGTTTGCATCATAACTTACTTGAACTCCTTTTGCAAATCCGAAACTCATTGATTCACTACATGAAAGTCCCAACCCTACTGAAACTTTCCACCTCAAAGGAGAGGTCTGAGCATTTGCTACTTGTGGTTGCGCCAACGCTACAGAGAGTAGTATGGCAAATGACAATAAAATCTTTTTCATATATATTATTCTTTTATCTTGATCCAAAACTGAAACATTTGACCAACATCATATCGTTGCCCATTCAGTGCTTTATCATTGTAGGCAACTAGAGCACCTCCAACCTCGTCATCATCTTCACCGAGGTCAATCTTGAACGTAGCTCCAATCTTTATTCCAAAAAGGTCACCAGAAACATTTGGCGTAATTTCTTTGAGCGCCCCTCCATCAATCTCAGTCCAATGAACTAAATAGTAATTTCCAAAATCATTGCGATTCCAATTAAACAATCGAATATTCAGATCTTTTGTAGCTCCTTTCCACCATCCTTTTTTTGTACATTCTCCATAGAATTTTATACTAGGAGCTTTTACGGGAATTATTGTATATTTCATCTCGGGCCGACCACGCCAAAATGATTCATATCTCCTCATTGCAGATTGGCTAGTGAACCTTGCTTTTTCTAGATATTCAACGTAATTTGAATGCTTTTCTCTATCATATTTAGGTTCAGTAGTAGGATTTACGGGAAAAGTAGTGCCCTCTATAGGGTGGATAAGTTCTGGCCTAAAATAATAGTCATGGAGTATTCCTTCATAATACAATTTCCCATAGTTGTTATTATAAAGAACTGATGTTCCCTTTTTAACTGGTATCAATCTTTCATTAGTTCCAATAACGATTACAGGTACACTTGGTTCCTCGGATGACTTAAGGTAATGTATCTTACCATTCTTGTCATAGGCTGTTAATATGCACTCCTTTTGATCATCGAAGTTTTCAGGTAAATATACAGTAAGAACATCTTCTTTCTTCAAATCAACAGAAGAAGTTTCTTCGTTCTTGCTTAATACAGATACTTGAACAAGAGGATCTATACTAACAAGATATTTTACAAAACTATCAAAACTATCAAAGCTCTCAAAATTTGGAGCCAAAGAATGTCCGGTTGTAGACCTTAAGTCTTTAGTTCTTGTAAAAGAACGATCTAGAGAAGTATATAAAGCAGAAGTACTTCTTAGATCCTTACCGGGAACAATCTCTTCTAGTAGAATTTCTCTATCCCCATCTTTTTCTAAAGAGACCTTTTTAGACAATTCTTCTGCGACTACATCTTCGTTTATTGCTGTTGCAAATAGCTTTGCAAGCAACGCTCGTCCCTCAGTCGCTTTTAGGTTTAGATTCTCCTGTTTCTCTGGATTAGGATTTGTCCTTGGTTCTGGGATGGACATCGATTCGTTCGTGCAGGAGGTTATTGTCAATATCGACAACAATACACCTAAAGTCATTACTTTTTTCTTCATAACAATGATAGTTAACAATGCCTACTCTTTGTTCAGAGTTTTTCAGCTTACACTCTCCTTTTATATAGTTTGGTCTATAGCAATTTGGGGTACAAAGGGATTGCTAACCTTATATTGCATGGAGCTTTAAGCATCCATAATTGTCTATTCTGAACATATGCTCAAAATATAGAGCTGTACCAAGCTCTTAAGAATCTGCGCGCACTGACTATCTTAACACCGGCAAAAGTATAAACTTATAGAAATCGTAACAATTCCCAAAAAGAGAAATTTCGTAAACTTTCCCCGAAAACGATGTTTTTTACCCTTTAGGGTAATGATTCTACGAAAAAAAGCTATCTTCGTACTCGATTAATATAGTATTACTTGCCAAATGGAAGCCTCTCATCACGATCATTATTCACCTCAACCACCACAAGGTGTTCGTCCTCTTATAAAGGATGAGGAATACAATAACCTACAACCTTATATCGATTCAGCAAAAGCTTTAGCTCGAATCACATACAAATCTCTTTATATCATTGACTACAACAGGATGAACTTCCTGTATATATCCGACAACCCATTGTTTCTCTGTGGAGAGCGGGTAGAAAATGCATATCAAGAAGGATTTAATTTCTATTATCAACGCATTCCAAAAGAAGATCACGAATTTCTCTCTCAAGTAAATCGAATTAGTTCTGTGTTTCTTAGAGGGATCCCGACAACAGAACGCACTCAGTATGTCATCTCTTACAACTTCCGAATAACTCAAAAACATGCTAGAGAAAAAATCTTGCTAAATCATCAGGTAACTCCTCTCAAATTAGATTCAATGGGAAATGTTTGGTTGGCTCTTTGTATAGTTTCGTTAGCACCTACACAAGAAATAGGTGTCGCGTTTATGACGAAGATTAATTCAGATATGAGGTGGAAGTTTTCCTTAAATAGTGAACGCTGGGAGCAGATTGACAAGATAGAGTTGAATGAATTCGAAAAAAAAGTAATTCGATTAGCAAACCAAGGCTTGTCTGTTAATCAGATTGCCGAAGAAATCAAACGTTCGAAAGATTCGGTAAAATGCTATCGTAAAAGTCTATTCCTAAAACTTGGTGTAAGTAAAATATCTGAGGCTATTGCTATAGCGACACACCACAAATTGATTTAAGCTATCAGGGATTTTAATTGTTGTAGAGAAAAAAATAAACAATTAAAGAAGGCGCCCTTAACGTAAAAGACGATTAGGACTTAAACCTGATAATTGTTCTAAAAGTATGCAGAATCAAGGCACTTCGGTTATGCACGAAACATCTTGAAGAATGGGGAAACCTGTTGCCGACAGCAAAGAAAAAGAAGACTGCAAAGTTGTAACCGGAGCGGTAGCAGACAAAAAAGATTGCCACGAACAATACTTTTATAGCATTGTCCGTGGCAATCGCCTGCCTCCGTGCTCAAAGCGGGACTCGAACCCGCACAGCCATTTCTGGCCAAAGGATTTTAAGTCCTTCGTGTCTACCATTCCACCATTTGAGCAGTTTGCGAGCGCAAAGATAAAAGTTATTTTTTAAATAGCGCAGACTTTGGGCAAGTTTGTTTAGAATAAGCGCGCTAATTATTAATTATCAAGACATCATTGTCCCGACTATAGCCTTGAATGCGATACTTAAAGAGCTTTAAGCCCGCCTCACCCGCTACAACGATGCCGCCATTGCGCAAACTATAAGAGCGGTTGCAGCGCGTGCAATGCATCGTCAGTCTGTCTTGAAAAACAAGTTGACGCTCTACATAGTCTTTCGTATAACAATTAGGGCAAGCCAACTCGTAAGCTACGGGTTGCAAAGTGCCGCTAAGATCGGGCGTATCTGAAGTACCCACGATAAAGCCCGCAATCATCTCAGGTCGGTTATAGGCTTCCAAAGCCGTGACCGGCAATTGAGCCTCCTTCCCGTCTGCACTGCGTATTAAATAATGACTCGGCGCGCGAGAGATGGTGCAGAAAATGCCCGGATTGTTCAGCGCTTGAAAGAGCGGAGCTACTGCAGAGACGGGCGACAGGCGTAAGAAGGCATGCACCTGCGTAAACTCGCTTTGAGACACTTCTAAGCAGCCGGAAAGGAGCAGACTTGCAAATAAAAGGCAAAATAAGCGCTTCATACGCTATATATACGCATAGAGCGGCCGGTTATTGCCAACCAACTGCTTAAAAAGCATAAAGCGCCGAAGGACTTAGTCGATGGCTACGGCTGAGAGCATATTGGCCAAGCCGTCGGCGGCCTTGCTTAAAGGCTTTGCAACCATCGCACGCATAAACATATTGACCTCTGCACCGACTGTCACTTTCAGTTTTGTACCTTCTCCTGAGGGCATAAGTTGAATCCAGAGATTCAAAGGCACCGGACTGCCGGTACTTTCAAACTTGATCAACTTCGGCTCCTCGCGCTCAACGACCGTAAGCGTGACTTGCCCCACGGGCGATTGGATCGTCACGCTATCGGCATCAAAAGTAAGCGTCTCCAATTGTTTTTTTGCCTCAGCTACTTGCTCATCAGACAAGGCCGCTTGCATCTTTTCTTGTACGCCCGGGTCGTTTAACCGGTCGCGCAATGCTTGCAGATTGCGCAAGTCGCTAAATTTCTCATAAACGCGTGCTTGCGGTGCACTTAGTTGCTTTATTTCACTCTCAAACTTTTGCATCTTTTCGGTTTAAAGAAGGGATAAGTTCGGCGAAGTTAGGTAGTTTTTATGGCCTCTGCAAGTTTTCCGCTTAAAAAGCATCATTATGTAACATTTCCCGGCAAGAGCAGTGCCCTACACGCCAAGCAAAATGCCTATAAAAACGCTTTGCCTTTCGCGTTGTTTGGCGTATTTTTGCAGAAAATACGTGTATGCTGAATTATAAAGTTATACTTTTTGTCCTCGGACAATTACTTTTTCTTGAGGCGATCATGCTGGCCGCCTGCTGCGGCGTAGGCTTTATCTATCATGAAAATACGCTGATCGACTTTGGCATTCCCACTTTAATTTGCATCTCACTCGGCTTACTCTTCCACTTTTTAGGAGGCTCAAAGAACCAAGGAATGGGTCGCCGCGATGCCTTTTTAATTGTATCTACTACGTGGCTGCTCTTCTCCATTATTGGAATGCTGCCCTTCCTCCTAAGCGGTATCGTCACGCGGCCATCCGTAGCCTTCTTTGAGACGATGTCCGGCTTTACGACGACCGGCGCAACAGCACTCAACGGCATAGATGCACTGCCCCACTCTATTTTATTTTGGCGCAGCCTCACCCATTGGGTAGGCGGTGTGGGAATTGTCTTCTTCACAATCGCAATTATGCCCAACGCCGACGCAAGCGAACAGAAGATGTTCACAGCAGAATCTACCGGCCTTAAGATCGGCAAACTGCACCCACGCGTTCGCTCCACGGCGCGCTGGATTGGCGGCCTTTATGTATTCCTTACGCTAGCTTGTATCCTTGCTTTATATCTCGGCGGAATGAATACTTTCGACGCTATCAACCACGGATTCTCTACGATGGCTACGGGCGGTTTCTCAACGCACCAGGATAGCATTGCCTTTTTCCATTCAGCACGCATCGAAAACATTCTGATGGTCTTTATGACCTTGGCCAGCCTCAACTTTACCCTTTTATACCTCGGCTTGTTCAAAAAGCATTGGAAAGATATGTGGAAAGACGACGAACTGCGCGTATTTCTTGGCATTGTTCTTACCATTGCCCTCATCGGGATGCTGGTACTTTACTTTCGCGATCACCGCACGCTGGCCGATGCTGCCCGTCTCTCGTTTTTCCACACCATATCTATACAATCGACCACGGGCTTTACGACAGAAAACTTTATGAATTGGGACCCTTCCACTTGGATTTTCGTCGCCTTTATCACGATTGTCGGCGGCTGTGCAGGCAGTACGTCGGGCGGTATCAAATGTATCCGCATCCTGACCATATATAAAGTAATCGTGCGCGAGTTTAAGCGCATGTTGCACCCGCATGCCGTCTTTCCCATCCGCATTAGCGGCACACTGATAAGCAACGGCGTCGTGCGAAACATTTTTGTTTTCATCGCGCTCTACATTATTCTGACGGCTTTAGGCACAACAGCAATGATGGCGATGGGACTTACGATGCTCGACTCTGTATCTTGCTGCATCACGTGTTTGAGTAACGTCGGGCCGGGCTATGGTTACGTCGTCGGGCCGCTGGATTCGTGGGACGTTTTGCCCGATGCCGTGCTGTGGATCAACTCATTTTTAATGTTGGCCGGTCGTCTTGAGATCTACTCTATCTTGCTGCCGTTTATGCCGGGCTTCTGGCGCGACAACTAAGGCAGCCGGCAGCCTTGCTCGAGCAGATTTGGCTCAATCCACTCCATCCGCCGCCCATCATACAAAAAAATAAACCCGAGAGGATCAAGTTTCCTCATCAAAACAATAATATGAAACACTTATTGATTATGTTTTTTGCGCTTTCTACAGTCGCCTCGGCCCAGTCCGACAAGTTTAAGTACACTGAGGAGAAGTTTGCAGACATTCAAATGCTTCGCTACAAAGTAGAGGGCTTTGAACAGCTCACGCTCCGTCAGAAGACGCTCATCTACTATCTATCTGAGGCCGCCTTGCAGGGGCGTGATATCCTCTTCGATCAAAACGGGCGTTACAACCTCCGCATCCGCCGGATGCTGGAGACGGTTTTCACGGATTATAAAGGAGATCGCAAGTCGAAGGACTTCCTGGCGCTCCACGACTACTTGAAGCGCGTTTGGTTCAGCAGTGGCATTCACCACCACTACGGCAACGAGAAATTTCAGCCCGCATTCTCGCAAGCCTTTTTCCGCAAGGCGCTCCACGAAGTAGCGGCCAACAAGCTTCCACTCCAACAGGGGCAAACGGTTGACGCTCTCTGCGATGAGATCTTCCCCATCATGTTCGACCCGAACATCATGAAGATGCGGACCAACCAAGCTGACGGCCAGGACCTCATACTTACGTCGGCCGGCAACTATTATGGCGAGGGAGTAACGCAAGCTGAGGCGGAACTCTTCTACGAGCAGCGTAAAGCGCCTAACGATCCTTTCCCTATCATGACGGGTTTGAATAGCCGCTTGGTTAAGAAGGATGGTCGTTTAGCCGAACTTGTATGGCGCGAACACGGACTTTACGGCAGTGCTATATCGAAAATCATCTACAACCTCCAGCAAGCGCGCCCTTATTGCGAGACGCCGGCGCAGCAGGCAGTAATCGACAAGCTCATCGAGTTTTATCGCACGGGCGACCTCCGCACTTTCGACGAATACTCAACGCTTTGGGTTCACGCTACCGAAGATTTGGTCGACTTTGTCAATGGTTTCACGGAGACGTACGGAGACCCGCTCGGCTTGAAGGCTTCTTGGGAGGCTATTGTCAACTTTAAGAACATCGCAGCCACAAAGCGCACGGAGAAACTCAGCAAAAACGCGCAATGGTTTGAGGATCATTCACCCGTAGATCCACGCTTCAAGAAAGAAAAGGTAAAAGGTATTACGGCAAAAGTTATTACGGCGGCCATTTTGGGCGGCGATTTGTATCCTTCGACGGCAATCGGCATCAACCTGCCCAACTCTGACTGGGTTCGCAAAGAGGTTGGCTCCAAGAGCGTCACGATCGGCAATCTTACCGACGCATACAACAAGGCCGCTCACGGTAATGGCTTCCAAGAGGAGTTTGTTATCGACAAAGCTACACGAGATTTGATCAACAAATATGGCGACAACGACGAAGATCTTCACACGGACCTTCACGAATGTCTGGGTCACGGCAGCGGAAAGTTGCTCGACGGCACAAATCCTGACTCTTTGAAAGTCTACGCATCGCCGATTGAAGAAGCACGCGCCGATCTTTTCGGTCTCTACTACTTAGCTGACGCCAAACTGGTCGAGCTGGGACTCACGCCCGACGCGGAGGCTTACAAGGCGCAGTATTATACGTATATGATGAACGGACTTATGACGCAATTGGTTCGCATTCAGCCGGGCAACAACTTGGAAGAAGCTCACATGCGCAATCGTTCACTCATCGCTCACTGGGCTTACGAGAAGGGTAAGGCGAATAAAGTGGTCGAACTCGTGAAAAAAGGCGGCAAAACTTACGTGAAGATCAACGACTATCCGGCTTTACGCGAACTCTTCGGAAAACTGCTTGCTGAGATTCAGCGCGTGAAGAGCGAAGGCGACTTTGCCGGAGCGCGCCGCTTGGTTGAAGATTACGGCGTCAAAGTTGACCCGCAGTTGCACAAAGAAATTCTGGCACGCTATGCGAAATTAAACATCGCTCCTTACAAAGGTTTCATCAATCCGGTTTATACGGCCGTAAAAGATGCTCAAGGACGCGTGACAGACGTCAAGATCTCTTACACGGAGTCTTACGACGATCAGATGCTGCGCTATAGTCGCGACTACAACACTTTGCCCGACATCAACTAAGCCTCAACTCGGCTTGCTGCCGCCTTATAGGCGAGTCAGCAGGTCAGGCCTACACACTAAGGACAACAGTCTTTCGAGATCTGTTGTCTAAGGGGGGTAAAACGAGATGTGAAAAAGAGGGTTTTTGATTTAGTTTGATTTTGAGATAGTTAAGTAAGTTTGAGGGAGGAGAAAGGAAAAACGAGATGTGACATTCGTGTTACATTCGTGTTACATCTTGGGGTGGTTTGAATGGTGTTTAAGCGGGGGAATGTTACATTGGAGGAGGACGAGGGGCGTTTTGGGGGTGTTTGAGGGGTGTTTGAGGGACTTTTGTGTGTCGGGCGGGGGGGAATGCTGCCTGTGTATAGATAAGGGATGTAGAGGTGGTTTTCAGGTGTGTTTTTGGGGGCTTTGTGTCCTCTTTCTTTTTTGAGGTTTTGATGTTTCTTTGCTGTAAAAATATCGTATATAGTTATTATTTTGTAGTTTTGCCATAAATTCTAAGGTTATGACTAAGGTTATACATGTGCAGCTGCTGAAGGGACGTCGTAATTATTACTTCGGCTCCATTCCGGCTATTTATAGCGTGCTTACGGCAGAAGAGATTGGGATAAAAAAGAGTTCGCTCGAGCGGGTCGGATTGAGCAAAGGAGGCGTGGTGCTGAATGGGAAAGCGGTGATACGAGCGGGGGAATTGATACGATCCAAGAGCAAGAATGTGAGGTCTTAAAACGCTGATTAAACGAAGATTAAACGGCCGGTAGACAGTTTTCAAACAGTTTGCCGGCCGTTTTTGTGTGAGCTACTCTATTTTTGTTCATTTCTGTGGGGTGCGAAAGTGTTAAAAAGAAGAGAGGGGTTACATTTGGGGTGACGTTTGGGGTGACGCGGAAAAACGAAATGTAACGAGAGGGGTTACGAGAGGGGTTACACTTTTAACACTTTGAATGGTAGATTTGAGGGGGCAAAAGACCTCAAAACGTGTAAAAACAGGGCTGAAAAGTAGGATTAGGGGGGGCTTATTCCATAATATTTGTAGGATTTAGGGAAGAAATATTTAGCGTAAATACCTCATATACAGCAATCTTTATCTATTTTTTGTGTGGGCAATAGCAAAAAAGTCTCTGTGTGTAAGGAATTTTGTCTTTTCTATATCGAACTTGTTACTTCATACAGTTAATTCGTATCGAAGCTTTTACGAGTGCGAGAGCGCTGATACTGTTAAAGTCTATATCACATGGGGAATGCAGCGGATTTTCAGAAGCCAGCGTAACAAAAGGTTCTCCACGTTCAGACTTGCATACATACTTCACTGTGATATAGTCTTCTCCTGCCATTTCATACGATAGCAAGTACATTTCACCATACACAAGATTCTGTACATCGATAGGTATTTCCTTATACAATATAATATCTCCCGATTTGAGCAACGGATACATTGAATCACCGACCGCATGTATTGCCCCATCGCATTTCGGTAAGTTCGGTATTTTAATTGTATCTATAATGTTCTGCTTGTTATTATCAAAAAGCGCTTTTAATCCAGCCGTAGCCGCGAAGTCATATAGATAAACAATCTGCTCATCTTCTCTCTTTTCTCGGCTACGTGGCCTATGTATCGGAGTTATTTCAATTTCTTTCGTGGGCTTTAGCATTTCCCCCTCGCCGGTAAGGAGCCAATCTACACTAATTAGACCACAAACTGAAAACACTTTTTCAAAGTCTAAGGAATTTCGTGCTTTCCAATTAGATAACGTGCCTTTTGTTACCTTAAGTCTCTCGGCAAGAGCGCTATCAGAATTTATTTCTAATGCTTCTTTAAGCCTTTCGATGATCTTTTCCGAAGAAAAAGTTTTCATATTCAAAACTTTTTGTCTGTTTTATTTTGCTAGTTCACAAAATGTATACTATCTTTGCAGCGTGTTAATGATTCAATCGCGCCAAATTTACGAAAAAAGGCGCTTGCGAACAGAAACTTCAATCACAAAAAAATAAAACAAGGAAATGGGAAAGTACATTTATTTAGGAAGCGCTGAAAGAAAAAAGCTTCGGGAGGGTATGCATATTTCTAATGCATTAGTGACTTACGCTCTCAATTTTGAAGTTGATAGCGATCTGGCACGCAAGATTCGCTATACAGCGCTCAAGCATTTTGGCGGTGAGGTGCGTATGGATCTACCAATCGAGGAGACCATTCACGACAGCAACAGTGGTATGGTGCAGAGATTTAAGAATGGCTGCGGATTTATCTTGAACAAGCATACCGGCGAAACGGGCATCCTTGATAAAGACGGTGCTCTCATCAAAATGGTAAGCATCAAGACTTTCGAGGAGTTGGAAGCGCTACAAAATGAAGTCGCAAATTATTAAGAGAAAAAATTATGAGGCGTATAGAAAAACATCTTCGCGCACAAGTTCTTCAAGAGAAAATATCTAAATGTGTGGAGAGAATGATAAAATATGAAAATGAGATGGCAAGTCTTGGTTTTTCTGATGTATTCAGTGAAGATGCCAATCATACACAATCTCTTTTTCAAAATCTTCGATGGATTCAAAATGGGAGGATAACTCATTCTGGAAATCTCGGCCGATACGCAGAATCTCCCTGTAGTGCAGTTGTTGCCCTTTTGGAGCGGACAATGTTACCGAAACGTCAATCGGGACTCCAAATGCGGGGGTGCACCATCCTGATTCAGGATAATCACGTTCGATTCTGTATCTCAGGGGAAGTGGACGAAAGTATTGTCGAGCAAATTCATGAATGTCATCGTACTCATTCTCATCACAATAAAAAGCAATGTAAAGACATTTAATGCGCTGTGTTACCATACTGTTTTTAGCGCAAAAATACAAAAAAATAACAACAGAAAAAAATGGAATACCACAACAAAATACTGTGCGTAAGCTTCTCCGAGCTGACTGATGGTATTGTAAAAGCAAATACTATCAGACAGAATGTCCTCCGCAAGAACATCGAGTGTGTTCGTCGCGGCGGTGGTGAAGGTTGCGAAGCGCTATACGCCTGGTCTTCCATTCCCGAAAAATATAAACGTCCTTTCATCGAGAAATACGGTGATCCGGCAAAAGTGGTAAAAACGCAGATGATCGCAGAAACAGTTCGCATGGACAGCTCCGCGCGTGAGTTCTATGAAGAATACACTTACGAAGTCGACGGCGAGCGCAAGCATCTTACGGCAAAGTTGGTCGAAGAGTATACGATCAATGCGAGCGTATTGCGCCGTCTGATCAGCAGAATGAACGAATGCAGAGGCCTGCGCGCAGCGTTAGGCATCACGATGGGCGGCGTATGGGACGTCGTGGCTCAAAGCAGCGAGAAGCTTCGTGAAAGCTACGGTCACACCCTGCCGGCCAACACGGCCCGCTTGAAAGAGAAGGTCAAGGCCTTCAAGGAAAAGAAGTATGCTTCGCTCATCTCCGGCAAGATCGGCAACTTCAATACGCTGAAGATTACGAAAGAGTTCGGCCGCCTGCTTATCGCACTTAAGCGCAGCCGCGTCCCGGTCTATACCGACCGACAGCTTTTCGAGAAAGCGAACGAAATCGCCGCAGAACGCGGCTGGAAGCCCATCCGCAGCCTGAGCGGCTTGAAGAAGTGGCTCAACTCTCCGGAAGTGCAGCCGCTATGGTATGACGCCGTACACGGCGAGCAGGAATCGCGCCAGCGCTTCAACCGCAAGCACAAGACCGCCTTGCCGACGCGCCGCGACTCGCTGTGGTACGGTGACGGCACAAAGCTGAATCTCTACTACAAGGATGAAGACGGTAAAGTGCGTACGACCTGCGTCTATGAAGTGATCGACGCTGCAACAGAAGTGATGCTCGGCTATCACATCAGCGACACGGAGGACTACATTGCACAATACCACGCGCTCAGGATGGCCATTCAAACGGCGAAGCATAAACCTTTTGAACTGGTTACAGACAACCAGGGCGGGCATAAGAAGAACGCCAGCAGCGGATTCTTGAAAAAGATTGCGACAATGCATCGGCCCACGATGCCGTACAACGGCGAATCGAAGACGATAGAGAATGTTTTCTATAGATTTCAGGATCAAGAGCTTCGTAAAGATTGGCGCTTTACCGGTCAGAATATGGGCGCGGTGAAGAAGAGCAGCCGTCCGAATGTGGAATTTTTGCAGGCAAACAAAGACAAACTCTACACGCTTGCAGAATTGAAAGACGCTTATGCGGCAGCTCGTCAACGCTGGAACGAGGCGCCGCATCCGGCCACCGGCCAACGCCGCATCGATATGTATAACGAGAGCGTGAATGAAGAGACGCAGGAGGTGACTATCTACGATATGGTAGAGATGTTTTGGTGTCGCACCAAGCAGCCGGTCACTTTCACCGACCAAGGCATCACGATTACCGTCAAGGGGCGTCCCTATACTTATGAGGTTTTCGATGGGAACGGAGATATTGATCACGAGTGGCGCAGGCGCAACACTTATCGCCGCTTTGTCGTGGCCTACGATCCTTACGATATGAGCAGCGTGCGTCTCTACCGGCAAGAGGCTGACGGCAGCAGGCGTTTTGAGTGTACGGCCGAAGAATACTTCCTTGTGCAGCGCGCGCATCAGGATCAGACGGCGAAGGATCATGAGTTTTTACGCAAAGAGCAGGAAGCGAACATGCAGGATCGCATCATTCGTCAGGTGGCTGCACGTGCCATCGAATATGAAAACGGCACTGCGCCTGAACAACACGGCCTGAGTGCTCCCCGCCTAAAGGGCGCGGGCAAACACGCACAAGAGCAGATCGAGCGGCAGCTGGATTGGCGTGTGGCAAAATATCGCAAGCCGGCCATCGACTTCGAGAAGGGCGTCTATACAAAAAACTTCTCTCAAGAAGATTGGCTGAACAACGACGATGACGGGGAAGCGGAATTGCCGGTCAATGAAATCAAAGCACCTAAAATAGATCTACGTAAAACAGCAGGAAAAATTTAAGACAATGGAAAATCAACAAAAAGAAGCCATCAGAGCATCGCTGCGCAACTATGTGGCGAAGTATCCATCACAAAACAAGGCTGCTCAGAGTCTTCGCGGTACGAGTTCGGCCACGATCAGCGCGATTTTGTCGGGCAAATGGGAGAACATCAGCGATGAGATGTGGCGCAACATACAGTCGCAAACAAGCACACAGACGGCAGAGGACTGGCAGATCGTGGCCACGGCATCGAATCAAGAACTGCACTACGCGATGGACGATGCGCAGCGCTGGCACAACGTGACGTGGGTTGTTGGCGAAGCCGGGTGCGGCAAGACCACGGCAGCGCGACAATATGCAACGCAGCATGCAGAGGCCTTTTACATTCTTTGTTCGGAGGATATGAAGCGCGGCAACTTTATTCGCGACATTGCCCGCCGCGTAGGCATCAGGACCGACGGATTTACGCTGCGCGACAGCTTAGATGCGATCATAGATGCACTCGTGCAGCTTGATCAACCGGTCTTACTCTTTGATGAAGCAGACAAACTGAGCGAGCGCGTATTTCATTACTTCATCGACTTGTACAATCGGCTGGAGGATCGCTGCGGCATCGTCTTCTTCTCCACCTCTTACATCAAGCGCAGGATGAAGATGGGTTTGCGCTACGATAAGAAAGGCTACAATGAGATCGACAGCCGTATCGGCCGCAAGTTTTTCGAGCTCGAGCAGACGAGTCCGCAGGACGTGGCTTTGGTCTGCAATGCAAACGGAATTAAAACGAACAAGGAATTGTCCGCCATCATCAGAGAAACAGAGGAGTGCGGTTTCGACCTGCGCCGAGTGAAGAAAGCCGTACATAAGACGCGGCGCATGCGGGAAGTAATAAAATAGTGTTCGAATGATGGTTAAACGGAAGACGAACAACGACGGAACAAGGCGCCTGCAGCGTGCGCTATCGGTAAACGATGTCTATGCATTGGAGAGGCCCACTTACCGCCTTTCCGACAAATGGCACGAGGCTTTCGGAGAAGTTGACCGGACGGGCGTATGGTTTATTTGGGGCAAGAGTGGCAGCGGTAAAACGACTTTCGTGCTCGAACTCTGTAAGGAGTTGGCAAAATACGGCCGTGTGGCTTATGACAGCCTGGAAGAAGGAGACAGCCTGACGATGAAAGCATCTTTTGTTCGAGTCGGTATGAAAGAGGTGTCGCGGCGCGTTATCCTGCTCAACCGCGAAAACATGGCTGATTTGAGCGAGCGGCTGCATCGGCCAAAAAGCCCCGACATCGTCGTTATCGACAGTTTTCAATACACGCGGATGAGATACGCAGAATATCAGCGCTTCAAGGAGGCACACAAAGATAAGCTGCTCATCTTCATCTCACACGCGATCGGTGACAAACCACGCGGCGCAGCGGCTGAATCTGTGATGTACGACGCGACCATGAAGATCCTGGTCAAAGGTTATGTGGCGATCAGTAAAGGCCGTTTTCACGGCGCGACAGATCGCTATGTGATTTGGGAGGAGAAGGCAAAGAAGGTATGGGGTGAAGACTTGGCCGCTGCCTTGGATAAGTTTACAGAAAAATAGGAATCGATATCGATATGAGAGAATTACATTATCATCCGGGCCGAAAGCTGACGGCGAACTGTCTGAATACGCTGATTGATCGCGTCCCGGTAGCGGAGCAAAAACGCTCTCTTAATCATGAGTTGTTCAATTTAGGCTGCCTGCTTTTCGAGATGGCGCGAAGTGGCGTCGCGTGCGAACTTATGAAAGCAAGGCTTTGCGTGACCGGCATGGAGAACGCGCAAGATGAATGCAGGCGTGCGGAAATCTTCAAGCACTATGCAAAGGGTACATTGGATGAGCATTTTGCAAGTGTGCTTTTGGTTACGCTCTCTTTTTTCAAAACGCACAATATATTGTTTGGTCACGGCGGGGAGATCTTGGCGGGGTATCACGATTTTCGCAGCAAGACGTTTGAAGAGAATGCTTATTCATTGCTGCAATATCTGACTGCAGCAACCGGCGAGCAGACACGCAATACGCTACTGAGGCTCTATGTACGTGACCTATTTGATTGGTCGCGCAGCTTAGGCATAGACCTGTATTTTGTAACCTACAACATGTTGAGATATTATGAGTAAAGTGATCAAGATTATCGAATTGTCCGCAGAATGGGTTATGCCCGGCTATACGGTTGAAAGCCTGCAGAGTAGTGGCCACGTGTGCGGTTATTGTAACGGCAATGGTTATTTCGAGGATTACGACGAGTTTGGCGAAAGCATCAAAGAACCTTGCGAGGTGTGCGGTGGCAGTGGCCGACTCGATGCGAAAATCATTATAGATTGGGGGAAAGGGAAATAAAATCCTTAAGGAATGATCAAATCAAAAAGTTATGATTTATGGTTATATCAGAGTGAGCAGCGATAAGCAAACTGTAGAAAACCAACGATTTGAAATCAATAATTTTTGCAAACGTCAAGGAATGCAAGTCGAAGGGTGGATATCGGAAACGATCAGCGGAACAAAAAGCTACAGCAAGCGGGCTCTCGGGAAATTGTTACGGCACGTGAAGAAAGACGATCTCATAATTTGTGCTGAATTGTCGCGATTAGGGCGTAACCTCTTTATGATTATGGAGATATTGAATATTTGCATGAGTAAAGAATGCCGCGTTTGGACAATCAAAGACAATTATCGCCTCGGTGATGATATTCAAAGCAAAGTACTCGCTTTCGCCTTTGGGCTGTCCGCTGAGATAGAGCGAAACCTTATAAGTCAGCGCACGAAGGAAGCGTTGGCTCGGAAAAAATCCGAAGGGGTTATTCTTGGCAGGCCAATTGGCGCGAAGACAAGACCTGAACGGCTTCAATTGTATCCAAAAAGAGAGTTGATTGCGCAACTATTGAAAGAGAAGATTTCAAAGCGGAAAATTGCGAAAATATGCAAGTGTGACAGGAATACGTTAACGCGATATATCAACTCAACTTTTAAGTCTGAAAATCAAGAATAATTAAAATCCTTTCCAATCTTCGTAACATTGGAAAGAAAAAGCTATAGAATTATGGAAAGAAAGAGAGAAATAGACAAACTGCCTGATTTTTCCACATGCACAGATCCGTCTGCGCAACTGCGAAAGCTTCTCCGTGATAGCGTAAATGGTAAAGTGGAGTATTCGCCCATACCTATACGTCGACGACTCAAATATGAGGCACAAAAGTTCATGGAATGTATAGCGCATCTTGTCGAGGAAGACGTAAAAATACTTCAGGAGAAGAATTATCCGGCATTTTTCGCAAATGAGCGCACAGGTCTGTTAATAATCGCTTGTGATATGGGTGAAATTATACAAGCTGAGTTTGGCACGCCGGAAATGATAAAAAAGTTAATGAATGCCGCAATCAAAAGTGATTGCCCTACAAAAAAACATGTAAGATCATGAAGGATAAGGTAGAAAATTTCAGACGTTTTTATGCTGCTTTTTACGCTGCTTTCAGCAAGCTTCCACTTCACTGTGATGCTAATGAGCTGAAGGCCTCTTTGGTCAGGCAATTTACGAACAACCGCACGAGCAGTTTGCGTGAGATGACAACGGGCGAGTATCGCCGCCTTTGCATCTGTGTCGAGTCGAAGATAAAGCATAAAGTTGATATGACGAACTTGCGTGCTGAGCGATCAGCCGTCTTACATCTTATGCAAAAATGCGGCATAGATACCTCGGATTGGTCGGCTGTAAATAGTTTTTGCCAAAGTCAGAAAATTGCGGGACAACGTTTTTCGCAGTTGGACGAAGACGAGCTACGAAAGTTGTATCTGCGCCTGCGTATGATTCTACGAAAAGGCGGCCTGAAACATCGCAAAAACACTGCAGAAGGGCAAGTAATAGTAGTAATGCCTAAACAATCTCATTTATGTTAAGTCCGGCACAAGCCCTTGCAAAGCTCAAGGATGAACTAAGCGAGTTGAGTACGGAAGAGTACTGCGCGTTCTTAGAGCAGCTAAAATTCGAGATCGAACAAGAAATAGAGTTGCAAGAGTGGAGAGAAGAGTAATTGTATAAAAATAATAGTTGAAGAAGTATGAGAAAAATAGATCATCCTGCGAATTGTGTAGGAGTAGTTACAGTGAAATGGTCTGTGCAAAACGACGATACGAAGACTGTCTACAGCCAGACTTTCGGCTTTCGGGCCTGTTGGCTGAACAAAGATGCAGTAAAAAAGCTGAAAGAAACGATTCAAGCCAAAATCAGGATACTTGTAGAGGGAGATAAAACATATTTCGGCATCACAGAAAGTTCTATCGTAAGATATTCTTCGAGTGTTAAAATGATCGGTTGCGATTTTGTGTTAGAGGCAAAGAGCAAAGAATAAAAGTGTTATGTAGAAATTCGTAAAATACTAAAACAATGGAAGAACAGAAGAAAATGACCGTCGAAATGACGGTAGAGGAACAAAAGCAGTTCGCCGACTTTAGGGCGGCAGAAGAAAAGCGCAAGGCGGAAGAGAAGTCTCGCGCAGATCGCGAAACCTATCGTATGATGGTAGATGAAGAAATCGAGCGTGCATTACCGCAGTTGTTGCAGCTATCCGCGCAAATAAAAGAGGTTAAGCAACGCATCTTCGAGAGTTTTAAGTCAGTTATTGCTATGAAAGAAGAGCTATTCAAGAGTCGCCTGAATGACAATCAGCGCAGCCATACCTTCAGCAATACGGCAGGCAACAAACGCATCAAACTCGGCGTTTACGTAACAGATGGTTATCTTGACACGGTAGAGGACGGCATCGCCATCGTCAAAGAGTATATCGAAAGCCTTGCTAAAGATGAGAAGAGCAAAGCACTTGTCAATATGGTTCTGCGACTGCTCTCACGTGATGCGCAGGGCACACTCAAAGCTTCGCGCATCGTTCAATTGCGAAAGATTGCAGAAGAAACCGGCAATGACCGCTTCTTGGAAGGTGTGCGTATCATCGAAGAAAGTTATCGGCCTTCCGTCAGTAAGCAGTTCATCAGAGTGGAAACGCGCAACGAAAACGGCGCGTGGGTAACTGTTCCACTCGGAATGACAGAGAGTTAGAGATGCCGTAAGTCAATAAAAATCCTCGCAAGCTTTTGTGTTTGCGGGGATTTTTTGTTAATTTTGTTTTGCAAATAAGAAAAAGACAATGAGGGGAAGGAATAAAGAATTGATTCAAGAACGTGACAAGAAACTTTTCGAGCGATTTTATTATTGGTCTGAAGTTCGGCGCCTGCGTTTTGATGATACGATAAAGAAGCTGTCAGAAGAAGAGTTCTTTTTGTGCGAAGCAACCACCTTACGCATCATCAAACGAATGCTCATTGCCGGCGAAACCGTGAATGGCGAAGAAGTAAAGAAGAGTCGTTACCTTGGATTCAGGTCTTCACAACAACGGAAATCTGCTGCTTGCGGACCTTCGCTTTTTCCTGAATAGCTTCTCTGACGGCACAAGTATAGGTCGCTTCATAGATCTTGATGCCATGATTAAAAGTGAAGAATTTCGACTCTTTGCGTATTAGCGCCCCTTCTTCGCCAACTCGATGTCCCTGCAACAAACGATGCAGGGATCTTCTTTTTTCTTCCCTTTCCATAATCTTATCAGCCGTAGGACTGCCTGCATGGGTGTCATCATAGCAATCGATCAACAGGCGCACACGTAGCGTGCATTCGCCCAACTGTGCGCAGTTATCGATGTCGCTCCATTGCGTCTCCGGCGTTTCAATCAGTACAGCCGGAAATATCAACGGATACATATCTGCATTTTCGTCGTCGATGTTCTCAAGCTGTCCGTAGTCTTCGTCTATTGTGCGCAACCATGGAAGGTTGCGTTCAAGTAATCCTATAAGGTCAACGAATAGAGATTCCATTTTGTATTTGTTTTAATTTATCCAAGATCATTTTATTGAGCCTTTGCCGTAACTCTTTGCTTTTTCCGATGAATTTTCGCTGCGGTATGCGCGCCTTGATGTGTAGCTTACTTTTCTTTGTGAGCGCAAGTGCCATCCATTTACGTGCTTCCGGCGGCAACTCCTTTGTCAGCTTTCTCTCTCCTTTTACGCCTGCCAGGGCATAGACCTTTGCCCAGGCCATTTTACGCATTTTGGGTGTGACTGTCGGATGTGTGCTGATATTGCCGCCCTCATTGTGTATCCTTGCATAGGGCACAGGGTTTGTTACTGTCACTTGTCCCGGTGCAGGAACTGTTTCAATACTATTCATTAAGTGATTGCGTCGTGAACGCAGCGGCTTTCTCTGATCCCCCTCTTCCTGTCGCCGTGTCCTTTTCCAAGGGTGTAGTCCATTGTCCATAAAGCCGGCATTGCGGAAATTCTGCTTAAAGTGATTCTTTGCAATGATTGCCGCTTTACGTGGTAATTCGTCGCGCATAGCCTTTTCTATTTCTTTCGGCGCGCGAGTGATGACATCCGCTATGGCTTTTGCATTATTGAAAAAATATGACATGAAAAGTTGCTTTATAAAGAAATGTATCGTATTTTTGCAGCATAAGATAGGAAAAATGATGGTTGTCAGCAGGTAGACACACACCGAAAGGTAGTATATCGTAGGTTCGATTCCTACCATTTCTTCTATCTTATTCTTGTATAATTGCTACTATTTTCAATGCGAATGCTATCAGTCATACGCGCTGCCGTTATAAAATTGTTGGTTACAAATTTAGTCTGATTCGCTTTTAGTTTGTAATTGATTCCAACCACATATTTTTGTATTTCTCCATCACACTTCGTCAAATACATCAAGTTCTGATGGCTTTTGTCCCAATATAAACTGCATAACCTCGGATTATTTATATTGTCAATAAAGTAATGAAGTTGGTTTATACTTACAGCAGCCCCCCGTTCCTTCTTTGCATCACGAAATGCATGTAAGATGGCCTTATCTGAGATATGAATATCCAAAGAAGATAATTTTACCCCCATTTCCTTAATGAATTTTGCTTCTATTTCAGACAATTCGGCAATCTTATAGGCGATGTTTTGCGCCTTTTTTGTTTCTAAAACCTCTTTAACGAGTTCTTTTGCTTTCTCTGTTTGGGTCGCATGTGGCAGCTTTCCATTTATATAGGGACAATTGTTGCAATCTTTCTTTCTGTTTTGAAAGAGGTTTGCCAAACTGTTTCTCTTATAGAATGCGCAACTACCACAATTTTTAGGAAAATAAGGATGCGTGTCATTGATGAGTTTTCCATCCTTTCCCGGATTATTCTCCAATCCTCGGTGTGGCCGTACTTCCGGCAGGTCTTTCGTCACCTCATCATCAGATGCAGGGTCATCAGTTGCCTCAAGCGAGCATTGGCAGTTCCACCGATCCTGTGGGTGATGCTTTACCCAAAACGGGTGTTAGATGGGCAATGTGAGCTTCTTTTCCCAAAATGCCCGGTGCACTTTTTCCGCATGCGGTGAGGTTGTCGGCATCCACCGTAGATTCGGCATCACGTCTTTATTGCGCTCGAACTCCTTCCAATCGGCAGCTGCATGAGCTCGTAATACGGCCGTATTATATTCTGTATCCAACCAAGCCCCCACCTGGTGTGAAGAAATGCTTTTAACATCGTTCAACCACTGTTTGAATGGCTTTAGATTGCCTTTTTCATCCAAGAGTTTTGACGACATTGCCTCTCCCATTGCGTGCACTTTGAAAGCGGCGAACACCTCATTGTTATGCTTGATCGCTCTCAAGAAGTCATCATTGTGCCGTGGACGATAGCGCCCATCCGCAAGTCCCTGCGCTGCCGCTTGGTTGAGGATGCGCAACAACTCACGCCACATGCGTGGCTCTATCTCATTCGACGTGTCGAAACCTTCGTACACTGTTCGCAGAAAGTCTTCAAGAATATCTGCGGAAAAGTTCACACCTTTGCCTGCATTGTGTAAATGGCAGGAACAAGCCGCATCTCCATAATAGAGGTTATCGATCAGAAGTCGCTGTCCGCCCCGAATCGTACCGGGGCTCCCGCGAAAAAACGCAGCAGCTTGTTCTTTAATGATTTCTTTTTACCTTCTTCTGTTTCTGTTTCTGTTTCTTTTTCTTCGTCCTTTCCTTTCTCTTCCTCCTTCGTCTGTTCAATCTGCTCTTTGAGGGCTGCTCGTTCTGCTTCCTGCTTTTCTTTAAGTTTGTCGTAATTTTTCGGTTTGTCTATGGAAAACGTTTGATAAAGATAATCGTCATCAATCGGCAGGCCCATCGCAGCACATTTCTGTACAATATCGATCTGCTTCGTTGTGTCGATCTTGTTCTGTTTAGCATATACAAACTTTCCCCCTTCAGTATTGAAGCCGAGCGCGGCAAAAATATCACGCATCTGATAGTTCAGAACGTCAAGGATGAATCCGCGATCGTCTTCGTTCATTTCACCCTCTTCCTGCTTATGGACCGTTCCTAAAGCCTGTGTTCCAGTGCTTTTCGCGTCAGTTGTCAACGTGTTGCCCAATACCCTGATACTGATTTTACTATCCCAATATTCTGCAAAGGTGCTGTAGAGCTCGCTACTACCTGTCTTGTTTCCTGCCTCCAATAGTCGTAAGTCGCTGTCTTTTGGATGAATATATACCGCATTCGAGCCTTGCGACCGAGCTTCCTTGATCAGCGTTCGTCGTGCATCCTCGTCTCCCGCATCATAAGTATATTCGCGAATCGGCATGCCGAAGATATTGCAGAAACGCGCCCAATCTCCGATATTGCCCTTCTTGTAGAGTACAGCCGGCAGGATTTCGGCAAAGATGCCCAGGCCACGCTCGCTACCTACAAAGAGCGTATTCGGATAATTCTCAATTGGTTCTCCCTCCAAGTCGCCTTGGTAGCGTAGAAGCAGTCGACGCACAGGGTCGTAATGTTTTCGATCGATGTTGTCAAAGTGAATATTGCCATCCTCCTCTACACGTAGCTGCACGAGCGTGAAACCCCAGAACTCGGACAGAATCAACTCTTTTCGCAAGTCCTTAAACCAAGGAGAGCGCAGCTGCTCGTTAATCGCTTCATCCGGTTCTCCGTTACGATGAAATTCAATTGGAATCTTCGTCACGCCTCGCAGCCGCTTAGCCATAACGCCGGTAAGATGCAGGTCGAAATTGGCACTTTCGTACATATCATAGAGTCGTACTCGGTTGCTGTAATCGATGCCCTTCGCCGAAGTAACGGCATTCATGTAGTGTTGCAGGTTGAAGTGGAAAAGCTCAGGCATCTGTAGCACGACATCCGGCTGTCGCTCTGTAGGTCTCAATTGCAATCCTCCCTGCGTGATTCTTTGCCGCCCTTCGGCCTTTCCATATTTTGATTTTGCCATTTTGTCTTTGATTTATAAAAGTGTCGGCCGCACTTCGTCAGCCTTGATTTGCCATTGTGAGTTGTCCTCTAATTGTCCGCCCGGTAGCAGTGGCGCGCCGTCTATGGTCACATCTCCCTTCATTACACCCTTCAGCCACTCTATAGCTCGGTCGTAGCGATCCTGCCTTATTTTCGCGATCTTGTAAGGGTTGTGTTGCGCGAAAATGTGGAAAATAGAAATGTCGAGTGCAAACATCAATATGAGCGGATGGCGATCTTGCCCTTCTGCTGCGAAGATGGCATTGCAATCGTATTTCTTATTGAGGTAAGAACGCATTTCTGCAACCGCCCTATCTTCGCAGATCTCTATGATTTGCGGGTCGTAGTCTGCCGTCCCCTGCCGCAGCAACGCGTCAAGGATTTCACGATGTATGCTCGCATCGTAGTCGGTTATTGCTATAAAATTCTGCATGAGTTATAGTATATAATCATTGTCTTTATTGACATCATCATAGCTGATTGTATAGGTGGGTTCAAGTTCTCCGGTCTTGCTTTCTATCATTGTGATCGCACCTTCCAAATCATCCGGACCGTCCGCATAGTAAGACATTGTCAGTTCAAAAAGCTTCAGCTGATTGATCAATTCCTGCATGTGCGGATTGTCTTTTTCTGCCTCATTGAATATCCAGGTTCCCATTCTATCGAGCGGTTCAAGATTAGCTTCAATACGTGTAGCCTTATCTGTCTTCTTGCGTGTATCTTCACGTATAAACAGTTGCTGCTTGCGTTGTTTGCACACATCTCGTAATAGCGGTTTGAAGACTTGTTGGTAAAAAGGATCTTGCAATTTATTGTTCTCAATGTACCAATAGACGTTCGTCTCACCTCCTATGTATTTATCGAGCTCGAAGTACCAATTAATGAAGTTCGCATTCGTTTCGTGAGCCAAGAAACCTTTGATGATGTAATAGACACCTTTATACTTTCCGACTAACCACAGTGCTTTTGTAGAGCTTCCCTTCTTACGTGAATCAGAGTAAGCCGGGTCTCCATATCCGATCAGGAACTTGAATTTTTTGAGCGGTGGTACTTTGCCGAAAGGCAGATTTTTAAAGATCTTCCCTTCACAGATAGGATTATTGAAAAACTCTGCCTGTTGCGCCGCTACACTGTAGTCAGCAAGATAGCTGTCAATCGCTTCTTCCGTGTTTTTCTGCGGCCAGGTCGATTTACCGTTTTTATCCCGGATATTTATGATGTCCCAATGATCTGCCAACTTTCCTGCTCGTGTGATGCAACAGTCCTTCGCGATGATATTTCCGCACCATAAGGTTAAAGATTTGCCTGATATTGATCGGGTTGGCATCAACGCCCGTTCTGCCCAATCCCATTTCTTCTGCAGCGTTTCCGGGTTACGACAATCCTCATCCGTATCGAAGTCATCGAAATAGATCACGTCAGGACGTATGGCTCCGTTACGCATACCACGAGGTGAAGATCCTGCCCCGACCGCTATAAATTTCGCACCACAACGACAGGTGAACTCCTCATTCGTCCATTGCCCAATGACAGCCTGCTTGCCATAGAATTGCAGCAGGCGGCCGTTGTGCTCGAAATTCGTTTTGTAGGGAGCCAACAGCCGTTTTGCTGATTCTATTGTTGCAGAAGCTAATACAATGAAATTCTTGCGTTTCGTCAGTGTAAGGAACATCAACACGAGCATGGCAATAGTGGACTTGGCCAATTCCCGTGACCAGGATAAGACCTCATACCATTTGTCGTGCTCAATCAGTCGAAGAATGGCTTTCTTCTGAAAATCTGCGAACTCGTATGCAGCAAAATCCGGAAAGAAATATTTCATCCATTCGAGTGGATGCTTTTCCAAGTATACACGTTGTCGCTCAATGTCGCGCTGTGATAAGCTTTCATCGACTGCTATGTTCTTTGCCAACCCCTCATGATACTTGATCCACAGCTCGAGTGATTGTTTGTCCGTCGCTTTTCTTTTCATTTTCTTCCTGCAGCCTGGTCTTTGATAAATGCATCAAAGAGATTATTGAATTGCTTTGCCGCTTCGAGGTCGAGTGGTCGCAGCCATGAAAGAAAGCGCATAGCAACAGACACGCAATCAGATACCCCTATGTCGTTCTGTAGCTTATTGATCGCTCCTGCTAACTTCGCCAGCGCATCGGCTTCGGCCGGTGTCGCATAGCGTTTCCCGGCATCCCGTCCTGCAATGGTGTTGTTCACTTCGATAATCTGTCTGCTCCATTGTGCTATGATCTGTGCCGGAGTGATGGACACGGATGCTTTTATCTCTTCCCAGCTCTCCGATTTCATCCAACGGCTGATTGTCTGTCTTGTCGTTCCGACCTTGTCTGCGATCTCTTCTTGTGTATAGTTTCCGTCTAAAAACAGCGACTTCGCAATACCCTTCTTGTCTATTATTACTTTGCTCATATAGCTGCAAAATTCCAACTTTTTCTACGCGCGCAAAAACAATATTTTTTTCATAGCGAACTGAAAAACAATAACGTGCATAGAAATATACATGCTGTTTTTTACGTTTTGCAGCCTTATTTCTGCCTTTTACTTTTGCCACAAAATTGAATCGATGAAACAACAATTTTTCAATACAATAACCTCAGATGATGAGGTCAGCATCCTCTTATATGGAGATGTCGGTCAATACCAGCCGGTAGATAGTGCAAGGGTGGTAAGTGAACTGCTTGCGCTCTCTAAGCAATATGATAAGATCGATGTGCGCATCAATAGTAATGGTGGTGACGTCTTCAGTGGTATGGCTATCTATAATGCTTTGCGCACAAGCAAGGCAAACATCACAATTTATGTAGACGGCGTTGCGGCAAGCATCGCCGGCATTATCGCACTTTGTGGTAAGCCGCTTTATATGTCGCCTTATGCAAAGCTTATGTTGCACAGCGTAAGCGGTGGCACTTATGGCAACGCTTCAGAATTGCGTCGTATGGCAGACTTGATGGAAAGTCTTGAGGGCGACCTTGCTACGATGATTGCCGACCGCTGCGGTATGAAGAAGGAAGAAGTCCTCAAAGCCTACTTCGACGAAAAGGATCATTGGTTTTCTGCGCAAGAAGCGCTACAGATGAAGCTGATCGATGGTATCTATGAGCTGCCGACTGAAGCTGCGCCTCTCTCTGACAAAACAGAAGAGATTTACAATCATTTCAATAACAGACTGCAAGTGCGGTCAAATCATACAGATATGGGAATATTAGAAGAATTAAAGAAGATTCCTTCTTTTGCGAATGTGACAGGAGAAGGAGAAGTCGTTGCTTTAGTGCGACAGTTGGAAAATAAGGCCACGAAGGTTGAAGCGCTGGAAAAAGCCGTTGCCGGCTATAAAGAACGCATCGAAAAGATCGAAGCGAAAGAAGTCGAGACCTTTATCGACAAGGCAATTGCTGAGCATCGCATCACTGCAGAACAGAAAGATAGTTTCTTGGCACTGATGAAAAGCGACAGGGATAATACAGAGAAGCTGATCAACAGTTTGAAACCGCAACCCGCTCGACGCGCAGCAGGTGTATTTCAAGGTGGCAGCCCTGATAGCACGAAGACGCTTGCGGACAAAACATGGGATGAAATCGACCGAGCCGGTAAACTCTCAGATCTACGGAGGGATAACTTCGACTTGTTCAAAGCGAAGTACAAAGAGGCTTTTGGCGTGGACTATAATGAATAATCAAATCAGAAAAATATGGCATTAAACATCAGTATTTGGCAGAAGACACTGGTAGAAAATTTCTACCCCGATAATTCTTTTGCCTCAAAATCAGTAGACGATTCCGTTTTCGTGAGCGCACATAAGGTGATTATACCGAACGCCGGCAAGCCCTCAACAGTAGTAAAGAATCGTCAAACAAAACCGGCAACTGTTTCTGAGCGTACAGATAACGACATTGAGTATGTAATCGATGAGCTGACGACAGATCCGATTTACATACCTAACATTGACAAAGTCGAGCTCAATTATGACAAACGCAACTCTATCATCAGCAATGATCGTGCTCAGTTGCAAAACGAAGCGCACTTGAATCTGCTCGATCGCTGGGGTAAAGGTGTAAAACCTGCTAATTTCCTGCTGACAACCGGAACGAAGGAACGCGATGCGCATACTTCTGAAACGGCGACAGGCAAGCGTAAATGCATCACCAAAGAAGATCTCTTGAAGATCATGACGCGCATGGATGCAGATAATGTGCCTGAGGAAGGTCGCTATCTGTTGCTTGATGCGTATATGTACGCTGACTTGCTGGCAGACTTGTCTGAAAGCGACAAGTGGATGTTCCAGAACTCTGCAAACATGCAGAAGGGTGTGTTAGGAAATTTATATGGATTGAATATCATGAAGCGCAGCAAGGTACTGCGCGTGAAGAATGATAAAACGCTGTTATCATGGTCTGAAGACGCTGTTGCAGGCGAGTTGGCAGCCGGCTTGGCTTGGCATGAAAAGTCTGTCAGTCGCGCATTGGGTGAAATTAATATTTACGACTCGATAAACAATCCGCTTTACTACGGTGATATTTATTCGTTTTTGCTGCGTACGGGCGGTTCTGTACGTCGCTACGATAATAAGGGTATTTATCTACTCGCTGAAGCGGCAAAATAAGGAGGTGAGTTATGTTACCACGGATTAAAATTCAATTCCTCAATGGGCAGTTGGGCACAGTCGGCGAAAGTCCTGACGGGCTCTTCGCTCTTGTCTGTGGCGCGACGGCTGTCAACAAAAAGTTTGAACTCAACAATAGCTATCTGCTTCATTCATTCGAGGAGTTGGCAAAGTTAGGCGTAACACAAGAGAACAATGCGCGGTTGTATAAGCATGTGCAGGACTTCTATACTGAAGCTGAAGAAGGAACGAAGATAGTCGTCTTTGCGGTCGACAAATCAAAAACTTTTACTGAGCTCTGCGACAAAGATACAGGTATGATCAAAGAGCTCATCACGGCGCAGAATGGTGCGTTGCGCGGCATCTTCGTCGCTGGTGAGGGACGCGCAGCGACCATCACAGCAAATGGTATAGACGATGACATTTTCACGGCTCTACCGAAAGCGCAGCAGCTGGCGGAATGGGCTACAACATCTCTTTATGCACCGCTCTTTGTGATCCTCGAAGGGCGTGGTTATAAGGGTGCGGCAGTCAGAGATCTGCACAAAGAAACTTACAACCGCGTAGGCGTGCTTATCGGCGACACGGTCAAATCGTCAGAAGGCGCTGCGGTGGGCCTGATGGCCGGTCGCTTGGCAACGTTGCCGGTGCAACGTAATATCGGCCGGGTAAAGAATGGTGCTTTGAAACCTCTTGAGATGTTTTTCGGCAACAAGCCGGTCGAGGAGAGCGCAAATGCTGTCAGCGATCTCTACGACGCCGGCTATATCACGCCACGCAAGTATGTCGGAAAGAGCGGCTTCTTTTTCACAGATGACCGCTTGGCTTGCGATCAGACGGATGACTATGCGCATATCACTGCACGCAGGACAATCGATAAGGCTTATCGCATTGCTTATACGGCTTTACTTGAATTGATGCTCGATGAGTTGGCAGTTAACGAAGATGGCACGCTGCAGCATGGCATCATCATGGCTTGGCAGCAGATGATGGAGAATGCCGTGAATCGTACAATGACTGCCGCCGGCGAGCTCTCTGCGGATGAAAATGGTAGCGGTTGTAGGGCCTATATCGATCCTGCGCAAAACGTGCTCTCTACGTCAAAGGTGGAGATGACTTTAAAAGTGCGACCATTCGGTTATTCACGTTACGTAGACGTCAATCTTGGCTTTCAAGTTACAACAAAAGAGTAAGGAGGTATCATGTTCAATTCAAGAGAGTACGAGTGGGCGGATGTTTCTGTGGTGATGGGTGGTCGGCCCATCACCGGCATCCGCGGCATCAAGTACAATATGAAGCGGGAGAAAGAGCATATCTACGCAAAAGGCGACCGCCCGCATGCGATTCAGCATGGCAACTATCAATACGATGGAGAAATCACTTTGCTGCAAAGTGAATATCTTGCTTTACGACAAGCTGCAAAGGGAAACATTCTCGATATTTCCCTTGACATCATCGTAGAGTATGGGAATCCTACGAAAGGTGATGCCATCTCTACAGACATCCTGATAGGTGTCGAGTTTACAGAAGACAATGACGAATGGAAGCAAGGCGACAAATTCGAGGAGAAAGCATTGCCCTTCCTCTTCCTTGATAAGAAAAATGTTTAACAAGCAAACTTATGAAATATACAGCAGAACAAGTGCAGGAGTGGAAGCAAAAGCATGGTGACCTCTTTGAGATCAGTGTAGAAGAGAAAAGCTGCATTCTGCACCGCCCGACACGCAAAGATCTCTCTTTCGTGTCAGTAGTGAAAGACCCTATCAAGATGAGTGAGGCGATGCTCAACCAGTTGTGGGTAGCCGGCGACGAGGAGATCAAGACTGATGATGCGCTCTTCCTCGCTGCGATTCAGAAAATGCAGGACGTTCTCGAAGTGAAGGAGGCAGAAATAAAAAAGCTTTAGAGGACGCTGAAGTAGACGTGTCGGATGGTTTCGACGTCCTCTTCTTCAATACTGTGATGCGCTATTACCTGCATTTAGAGCCTGATTCATTATCAGATGAAGAATGGGCGCATACGTATAAATATCTTTTGGAAATCCGAAAAATGGAAGCGAAAGCGAAAGCTGCGAATGGATAATATTCTCAAATTTCTCATCAAACTGAATGCAGACGGTGGCAATGTGCTGGCTGTTGCGCGACAAACAGAACACCGGCTGGACAATATCAGGCGGAAGGCTTTGATTGTCGGGCAAGGCCTGCGCAGAGCCTTTTCGTTCAGCCAGTTCAAGAGTTCTTTGATGGACATTCCCGGCATGTCGTTTCTGATGAATCCTTACACGTTGCTGGCTGCTGCTACAGCCGGCATCGTGAAAATTGGCGCCCAGATGGAGCAAACGAGTGTGGCTTTCAAAGTCTTGGTCGGTAACGAGCATCAAGCGACAGAAATGTTGAACCAGATCATAACTCTTTCCGGGCGTTCACCTTTTTCAAAGTTGCAGCTTGAGCAAAATGCGCAGATGATGATGAATTTTGGAGTTTCGACAAAAGAGGTGCTTACGAGGCTCGAGCAGCTGGGCAACATCAGCGGCGGCAATGCTGAACGTTTGCATGCTCTCTCGCTCGTATTAGGACAGGTTCACGCAAACGGCTACTTGATGGGGCAGGATTTGTTGCAGTTTGTCAATGCAGGTTTCAACCCTTTGCAGGAGTTATCGAAAATGACAGGTAAAAGCATGGGGGACCTACGCGATATGATGTCGGAAGGCAAAATTACTTATGAGAATATTGCACAGGCGATAGATCATGCTACCGGTGCCGGTGGTAAGTTCAATGGTATGATGGATGCACAAAGTCAAACTGTTGCAGGTAAATGGAATCAAGCCGTCTCAAAGATACAGACAGAAGCGATTACGATCTACAGCTCCGTCAATCAACCTATCAGCGACTTGCTTGACACCTTCATACAAGCGATACCTGCTATTTCTTCAATGATACAGCACCTGATCACCGCGCTGTCAAGCGCCATAGGCTTTGTCGTTAAGTATAAGAACGAGTTCCTGGCGCTTGGAGCGGTCATCGCTTCAGTGTGGGCTATCTGCAAGGCTTATACAATGGCACTTGCCGCCTACCATGCGATCATAACCGTGATTACGGTCGCAACAAAGGTGTGGACCGGAGTACAGTGGTTGTTGAATATAGCTATGGATGCAAACCCTATTGGGCTCGTTATTTTAGCAATTGCCGCACTTGTGTCGGCTGTGGTCTATTGTTGGAATGAATTTGCCGAATTTCGAGCCTTCCTGCTGACAATGTGGGACACTATTAAAGATTTTGCGGGTATTATCAAAGATTATCTAATCAATCGTATCAACGAGTTACTGGAAGGGATAGGTGCGGTCGGAAGCGCGCTAAAGAAGTTATTTTCCGGGGACTTTTCCGGTGCTGTGGATGACATCGGTCGGGGCATCAAAAATTTGATGGGTGTCGATTCGGCCACGCAGGCGATAACGCAGTACGCGCAGTCTGCAGGTCGTGCAACCGGTAACTACAACCGTCACTTGGCAGCAGAACAAGCAAAGGATAAGCCAGATACTGCAACCGGCAAGAATGCCTCGAACAATCTGTCTACTCCAAACTTAAAGGGGAGCGCTGCGGCTCAAGATGTCGTGTTTGGCGCGGGAAAGAATGGCGCAGGAAAAGGTAAGGGGAAAGGCAGGAAAAATGGTCGTAAGTCTGCAGAAGATATAGCTACGGGTGGTAGACGTGCTACTTCCATCACTATGAATATTTCCAAGTTCTTCGATACGCTTCACGTACACATGACCGATAAGGCTGACACAGCAGAGCTTGAGCGCATCGTCGTGCAGAGTATGAATCGCGCATTAGCAATCGCAACAAGTACAGATCGAGGATGAATACTTTAGGACGCTTTGCACTCGAAAACCTTGCCTTGCAGGTCATAGGCGGAAAAATCCCGCCTTATTGGCTTTTTCGAGATACCGGTTTAGCACAGGTTGATAGTGGTGATTACGATGAGATTCGCACGATGAGTGACGAGGAGTTGGAAGATCTTGTTCGTACAAATGCGCTGGGTCTGCCGATGTCGCTCCCGCTCTCTCTGAAGCTCGAAGAACCCGGCGCTCAAGAATGGTGGTTACCCTTCGAGCCGATGGTCAGTTTAACGGGCAAGAACATCATTAAACGTCGACAGGTGAATAAGGGCAGGATAAGGGGTAGCATCAAAGAGCGATGGGCACAAGACGATTATGAGATCACGATAGAGGGGGTCTTGATTGGTACAGACGGACAATACCCAGCTGCAGATGTAGGAAGGCTCAAAAACTTTTGCGAAGCGGCAGCGGTTACAGTACTTAATCCTTTACTTGAGATTTTCGGTATTACACGTTTGGTCATAGAGAGCTGGGAAATCCCGTTTACAAGTGGTAATAGTAATCAAAACTACAGCATCAAAGCTTATAGCGATGACATCTATAAGCTGCTGTTAGAACAGGCATAAGTATGTACACAATGAGCTATGACATTAATGTAGGCAAATACAAGCTTGGCATGCTTGACGCCGTAAATGTGCACAAGAGCGTAGAGCTATTGGCTGATACTTGCGAAATCACACTTCCGGCTGCGCAGCTCAATGTCGCTATTGATATAGAAAGTAAGGTCAAACGAGGCGATCAAGTCGTGGTGCAATTAGGTTATGAGGAGACCGGATTGATAGAAGAGTTTCGCGGTTGGGTACAGCGCGTCTCTACAGACGGCGGCAACATCAAACTGTTCTGTGAAGATGATCTCTTCACGTTTAGAAAGGATATACCGAATGCGGTTTTGAAGAAGGTGTCTTTAGTCGGCTTGCTTCAGCACGTCATCAAGGGTGTGGGGAAATCCTACAAAATCTCTTGTTCTTATACATGGATATATGCAAAATTCGTAATCAGAGATGCTACCGGCTACGACGTGTTGAAGAAGGTACAGGAGGAATGCGGCGCAGATATTTACCTCAAAGATGGCGTGCTTCATGTTCATCCGCCAGGCGAGGTTACGGGTAAAGATCGTTACTATGATTTCGCATTGAATATCGAAGATGCCGACCTCACTTATCGCACAGCGTCGGATAAGAAAGTGCGTGTCGTGGTCAAGGCAATTATGCCGGATGGAACTGTTAAGGAGATTGAGACAGGCAGCACGGGCGGTGAAAAGGTGGAAGTAAAGTGTCACACATCCGACACAAAGTCGATGAAAGCTCGCGGAGAGGCGGAAGTCAAGCGACGTAGTTTCGATGGCTTAGATGGTAGTATCATGACCTGGCTGATTCCTTATTGTGTTCCTGGTGATACAGCAACGATTCACGATGCAGACTACAGCCATAAGGATGGCACCTATTATGTGCGCAGCGTAACGACAGACTTCTCTGCAAGCGGTGGTGTGCGCAAAATAGAGCTGGGGTTCAGATTGAGTTAAGATGGATAATTATAAAGAATTGGCACAATTGGTACAAGTGGCTTCCGGCAAGGCGTCACTGACGATCATGCAAGGTATCGTTCGCAAAGTCGATGGATGCCTGTGTGAGGTGGAAATCGACAATCTGACGATTCCTGACGTGCGCTTGCGAGCTTCTGAAAAAACAGATGATGCACAGTTGTTGATCGTACCGGCTTTGGGGAGCGCCGTTATTGTAGGCAGCCTGTCAGGCGATCTTACGCAGCTGGTCATCTTGGCAGTGGATCGTTCTGAACAAATCATCATCAACGGCGGTCAATTGGGTGGGTTGATCAATATAGAACAGTTGACGCAAAAGCTCAACGATCTTGTAGAAACGTTCAACACGCACACACATCAGGGCTATCACGGCCCGACCGGCTCCCCCTTACGGCAGGCGGAGAATTTTTATAAAAGCGATTACGAAGATAAGCAAGTAACACATTGAGGTATGAGGGGGATTCAGTTGAAGGAATTTGTGCCGGCTTTCCGGGTGCGGTGTGATGCAGAGGGAAAGATCTTATCAGGTCTGCAGGTTGGTGATATACTGCGACAAAATCAAGCACTGATTCTCGCTCTGCATAAAGGTGAATTGAAAGAAAGACCATCGGTCGGCTGCGGGATCTCGGATATGCTGCTTGATAACGATATGCTATATTGGCGCAATCTCATTCGTGAGCAGTTGGAAATGGACAAACAGAAAATCAATCATATCAAAATAACAAAAACCAGCATCTTCATCGATGCACAATATTAACAAACTATGCAAAGGAATACTAAGGAGTGGATACAATACGGATCAGCAATAGCATTGCTGCTTAGCGGTGTGTTGATGGCTTTTCTCAGCTTTTTTCTCAACGAGGGCGAGGTGAAAGAAAGCGTATTGTGGTATGTGTCTCAAACGCTTGTATATGCAGGGTCGATATTCGGCGTCGGCATTTACATTCAGAGCAAATGGGGAGATGTCAAAGGTTATGTGGAAAGACTGATCAAAGATAAGGAGGAGCATCCTGATGCGAAAGATAAATGAAATTATCGTGCACTGTTCTGCGACGCCTGCAGGAAAACCTTATACAGTAGAAGATATTGATAAGTGGCATCGGCAGCGAGGCTTTGATGGCATTGGTTATCATTTCGTGGTTTACCTCGACGGCAGCGTGCATAAAGGTCGGTCGCTCGAAAAGGTCGGCGCGCACTGTTTAGGACACAACAAGAACAGCATAGGCGTATGCTATATCGGTGGCCTGACGGAAGACGGCAAAGCGACAAATGACACCCGTACACTTGCACAAAAGATTTCTTTACAGCGACTATTAGTTAATCTAAAATCTCAATTTCCCGAGGCAGAGATACATGGGCATCGTGACTTCGCAGCTAAAGCCTGTCCATCTTTCGATGCGACTAAAGAATATGAATCGATATGAAAAAGTTATTCTACTTTCTACTTGCGACGCTGCTATTCGCCGGTTGTCGCACAACAAGAACCGTAACGAAGCATAGCGCCATAGAAGTGAAGCAACGTGATTCTGTTGTTATTCACGATTCGACTATCTATCATCATCTTACTGCATTGCATGACAGTGTAATCGTGCGCGATTCTGTCGTCATTGTCAAAGACGTGAACGGTCGAATTATCGGTACAGAGCGTTACCGAACGAGCGATCGCATTCGTGATCAAACGAAGCAAGCGGCGACTTTTAGAAAAAATGAAATAGTGCAGGATCGGTCGATTATAGAAAAGGCAAAAGAAGTAAAAACAGATACGAAAAAAAATAACTTCGGTTGGTTTGCATTGTTTGGCCGCACAGCACTATTCCTATTGCTATTATATATGATCTATAAAACATATAAAGCGTGGAAGTAGTGGTTAAAGATGGGCAGACTCTCGCGGACGTGGCAGTGCAAGAGTATGGCGCTGTAGAAGCGGTTGTGCAGCTGTCGCTCGATAACGGTATGAGCGTTTCGGATGTGCCTGCGCCAGGCACTGCGCTACGTCTGCATGAGCGGCTGTACAATCGTGTAATGCATGACTACTGTCGTGCACACGATGTACAGCCGGCTACTTTGCGCAACCTGAATGAGATAGAGGATCGCATTTTTAACGAGGTTTTTAACGACACATTCAGCTAAAATATGGCAAGGAGCATTCAAGAAATCAAGCGAAGTATGACAGCTGCTTTCGTAGCAGATAAGCATATACGTGAGCAGTACGACTTACAGGAGCAGGCAACTTTCGAGGATAGCTTTTCTGTTGTCAGTATCGAAAGTATCTTGTTCTTCATCGTAGCTGCTTGTTGCTACGTCTTAGAGTGTCTTTTCGATCGTCATGTAGAAGAGGTCAATGAGAAGATCAGCCGTGCTGTTGTTGCAAGTGCAGCGTGGTATTATAAATTGTCGCGACAATTTCAGTACGGCGATGCGCTCATCTTTGATGAGACTACTGCACAATATCGTTATGCTGTTGTCGATGAAAGCAAGCAGTTGGTGCGATATGTCGCTGTTCGTGATAGAGGTACGAGTGTACAGATTCTCGCATCCGGGGATAAAGAAGGCATGCCCGTTCCGCTATCGAACGATGTTTTAACAGCGTTCAAACAGTATATGAATCGTGTTAAAATAGCAGGAGTTGTGTTGAATATCAGCTCTCTTCCTGCTGACGTCCTGCGCCTGTATATGGAAATACAGATTGATCCTCTCATATTGAATCTCAGCGGCACGCGAAGTGATGGAACAAAGGCGGTAGAGAATGCAATCAAGGATTATCTGCGCAATATCAAATTCGGGGGCAATTTCAATAAGACGAAGCTGGTAGATGCTATTCAAGCAGTAGAGGGGGTGGTCGACGTTACGTTATCTGAATGTGTCTACAAGACTTCTACAGCCGATGATTTTCATAGGATCATTGGCAATAACTATACGTCTGCCGGTGGCAGTTTTATCGTCGAAGGCCTTCAAAATTCAATCAATTATGTGGTATGATGTAGACTTCAATCGCTGGGTAGTGCAGCTTCTGCCTCCCTTGTTACGCAGTCGAGTACTCGTAGTGCTACTGCGCGTGCTGATTCTTCCGCTTGTACAACTGCATAGCCGCTTCATCATCTATCGACAAGCGGTCGAAGGCCGACTCAATGTGACGGCCAGTGTGCAGGATATAGAGCGGGTATTAAATGCGGCCTTTTTTCTGAAAAAGCGGCAAATCTATATAAAGGATGAGAATAGTGAGCAGCGTACTTGTCTATATTTTCAGCAAGAGCACATGCCGGCTGTTTTCGTTAATCCGGCTATCACGATCTATCAGCCCGATGAAGTTGCTGATCGCCCGAATTTCACAGTATACATACCTGACTTTTTGTGTACCTCACTCAATAAAGATGAGGATAGGTATAAAGGTAATTACCTGCGCATCATCGTCAACTTACTCAACTATTACAAACCTGCCGGCAGACGTTACGGCTTAAAGATATATGACTATGAATAAGATGCTTTTTCATGAGGGAGGAATGCCTGTAAACTTAGATGATTTTAGTTTGCTTCAGGAGCAGACATTCGTATTTATGAAATCGCTATTTAACGCGATTTCAGGAAGTCACTCAGCATTTTTGCTCGATTTACCAAAAATTCGACAGGTTAAAAAGGGCGTAAATGCAGATGCTACTGTTGTTGAAGCAGGACAAATGGTTATTGATGGGGAGATACTAAAGTGGCCAATAACACAGCTTGATGGCATTGCGAGTCAAGGCTTGCAGATCTTTGCCTGTGTGCGTGAATTAGAGAGCGACCCTCGTATTTTTGCAGACGGACAAACGCGCAAATGTAGGAAAGAGCGTAATGTCTATTTAAGTGCTTCATCGGTTGGTGCAACTGCTGCTTATGAACTCGAGAAGCTCCCCTTATTGTCTGATCTGCTGTCAGAGCTTGTAAATAAAGGAGAATGGACTTATGCAAAGGTCTATGGTTATAATGGATATGCGGGATACTTTAGATACAGAAATATCAATCAGCATTATCGCATACAGATCGCGCTGAATAGCGCTCAAAATGAATGGTCAACGGAATCTACACTCTCGTATGGCGATGCAAAAGTTGTGTGCGGTGTGAATTTTCCTAACCCCAAATTTTTACAAAAAACGTGGGAGGTTAAAAATGGTCAGCAGAAGATTGGAGATCTGCAAATGACAACAAGTGGGGTATTGATATTACAACTCGCGCAAGCACAACTGAAACCTGCGAATTGTCCTATCAATTTAGATATTGAATTATGACAATATACGAACTTCAACAACGAGCAGCAGCTCTACGCAGTAAGACGCAAACTGCGAGTATTACGCCTGAAGAAGTCGGGGGATTGCACGTCGACACACTTGCATACCTCGCTGAATTTGAGCGTGAGGCGAGCGGTCTTGGTATTCGAAAAGTCTATCGCACAAAGGTAGAGATGGAAGCAGATATCACGCCGATTGGCACGAACGGCAAAACGCTGCAGTACGGTCAACTTGTCTGTATCTACAATGAAGCAGATAATACAAATGTTAATAATGGAGACATCTATGCTTATCAAAAACCTGGTTGGCTGCGCGTCGGAAATATTAGCCATATCAATAAACTCTTATTGAAAATCAATAAAGAAGAAGAGGCGCGAAAGAAAGAGTTTGACGGGCTTAATAGTCTCATAGCAAGAGGCCTTACGGTTCGGTTTGATGGTTTCCTTGACGATGCGGAGATTTCACAGATAAGCGCCTCCAATGTTGATGGCGTCTACTACATTTCTTCAAAGAAGATGTTTGCGGGGAAATCGGGCAGGAATTATGTAAACAATTGGATCGGTGCGGATATGTATCTTAATGAGGTACGTACAGAAATCTTGAAAGACAAAATATATCTGTGCGCAAATTCGATATATTTTTGGGATTCAACTGTCGGAGAATTGGTAAAGGTCGGTGCAGGGGCTGGCATCGGTTTGCAAATCGTATCTCATAGCACAAGCGAAAATTCCTTTGTGCTAACTCCCGGGGTGTTACATGTGTGGCCGATTATGCAACATTTAACGCTTACATTTGCGAAAGCAGAGGACGGCTTTGTTGGAGAGTATTGTTTTCAATTTACTTGTCCGAGTGATGCAGACACAACCTTAGGATTGCCCGCAGGTATCAAGTGGTACGGCGGAAAGGTCGTTGTGCCAGAGGCTGGCAAGACCTACCAAGCGAGTGTGGTTAATAACGTCATCATTATGGGAGGTGCAGAATGAGTTTGTTTAGACGACGTTTAATGATGCGTGCTACCGAGGAGGCGAGGTATATTCACTTCGCCGACAAGGCAGTTGAGCAATGGTGCTTGGCGCACTTCGATAAAGACGGAGACGGGCGATTATCTATTGATGAAGCTGCAGCCGTTACTGATGCACAATTCAAAGCGGCAAATCCGCCTTGGGAGACTTTCACAACATTTGATGAGATGCTTTATTTCACAGGCTTGCAAAACATTGACAATATCAATTGGAATGCAGCAGCGTACAATGATGTAAAGAACTGCAAGTTAAAAAGCATTTCTTTGAACAATTTTTCAGAAGGCGGTCTAATTGCTGCGCGCCGCGTGTGTATAAATGGTAAATTGATTTGCACGCGCTTTTATATTGTTTCGCTGCATCTCGGTCCGAAAGGAATGATAGATAATAGAGCTTGGGCCTACAACAATAATTGGTTAGAGGAGGTGACGATAAGCAAAGCGAACCGCAACAACAAGGTTGAGAATAATTTCATATTGAGTTATGACGGCACAATAGCATACAAATTTTTCGGGAAAGAGGTTGATATAGTCGTGCCTGATGGTGTTAAGAAGCTTTTTCAGTGGTTTATTGCGGATAATGCTATTCACTCAATCGTGCTACCTGATTCTGTGGAGGAAATAGGCTATTTATTTTCGAATCATGAAATGGAACGATGCGACATTGGCGCAGGCGTAAAGGAGATTGCCCCAAACTTTCTATATAATTCAAACCGATTACAACAACTCATCTTCAGGGGACGCTTGCCGCAAGACCCTAAGCTTGTGTTGAAACATAAGTTCGACATCTATGTGCAGGCAGGAGACATTGACTACTATAAGACGCTGCTACCCGCGCCATACAACACTTATTTGAAACCGATTAGCGAATTACCATAAGATTATGGGACAAAAACAATATATAGACCAGTACGGAAACTTGGTTAAAGGTAAAATCGAGTTGGACGGAATGTTAATTTTGAACCCCACTCCCGAGCAGCTGAAAGCGGCTGGGTGCGTTGAGGTTGAAGAAGTAGAAACTTTTGAAGAAAGATTGAGAAATGCGAAAGAGGCGAAGATGCGCGAGATTGAGGCTTATGCTCAAAGTGATAACGTTAATATCTTGTATTTCAATAATACGCCGACTTGGTTAGACAAGGAGACGCGCGCAAACTACAAGCTCTCTCTTGATGCCGCCGAGCTGCTGAAAGAAAAAGAGATTACGTTTGTTGTCGAGGGCAACGTGGTGAAGCTGCCGATAGAAAAGGCGCGTATGATTTTGGCTAAAATACAGCGCTACGCGGACGATACCTTCATCGTAACTTCAAAACATAAGCTTGAGATTGCGAAATTGAAACGTATTGAAGACGTAGAGACATATGATATTACAGCTGATTACCCGCAACTGCTAAAATTGTAAGTTTTTTGTCGCTCAAACACTTCTCAAGCACGATTTGAGAAGTGTTTGAGAAAGAGAAAAACTGTGCCCACTTGACACATTTCGTTTTTCCTTAAAAATGCACATTTCGTTTTTCAAAAATAGCACGTTTTGTTTTACCGTGCTTATGTCTTTCGCAAACACACAGCCATCGCAAATAGTATTTTTTATGCCATTGAAGTAGAAATTATCGTCCACTTCAAAGAAGTCGTCAATATCTTCATCATTGGCCAATCGATGAACCATATTGCTTAGACCGAGCTTCTTCTCGTCGATAGGGTCACCATCTGGTGCCAACTCTACAGGATAGAACTCATCGTCTAAACCAACAGGATGTGCCATACGCTCCACAAATTCCTTATCAAGAGAACGAGGATGTACATCCTTACGAATCTTATCTTCCAAGCTACGATGTGCCATCTCAATCAAGTTTAATTCGGAGCCAGCACCATTGATAATGAAGTCAAGCGATTGATCGCCCAAGAAATGGGCTGCCGCTTCTGGAATATGCAGCAAGAACACTTGCTTCACGCCATTCAGCTCATAAATGTCTAATACCTTGAAGTAACTGTCAAAGTGGAACGTACAAAGGTTCCAATTCTTCACATGCTGATTGTTACGAACAATATCTTCAATTTCACACAGCATGGCTGCATGAGCTGAAGCGATCAAGAAGCGTGTCTTGTGCGCAGGCTTGAGAAGTTTGGTCGTCACGTCAATGAAACGACCCGCACGCAACACATCACCTACATGATACGTGGTTTCTACAATTACAGGCGCATCCGTGTCACGATAGAAGAACTGAAGGCCAGGTAGCACCCAATTTGCCAGCTTTTTAAAGAACTTCTCAGGAATAATCTTTAACTTTTTGGGCAAGTGCTGGCGCTCTGGGTCATAGATGCTACCATCGGTGGTCAAGATATAGGGCTTGCCATCCAATTCTGCGTAATAGGCTTCCTTCTTCTCTTCGTCAAGCCAATGAAGTCGCTCAAACATTGGAGGAAATAGCAGCACACCGCTCACATGACCAATGCCGTGCAAATAGCGTGTGGGTGTAGTTTTAGTTTTACGCTTGGTACGCCAAAACACGAAGTAGCCATTATGCACTTCGGTAATACCTGAGAAACTCTGATTGAGAATTTCTGAGCCGTTCGGTCGAAGTAAATTATATTCTGATCCACCAGTTACTTGTGCACGGAAGAAACCTTCTTTGGCATCTTCTACAAACCAATACTTATATGGAGACAATGCCTGTCCCTGTTTATCCACTAAAGCCCATTTGCCGTCTTTGTATTGACCTTCAAAACCGGTTTTCCCTTTGGGGTAAGCGTCTTCTTGCACACAAAGCAGTTGTTTTGTCATCCAACCTTGGTCTATACACATGCCTCCTTCGACTTGCATACGAGGGTCGAGCTTTACGGCCAAGCAGTGCTCGAAGTAATTGTCCATGGCAAAACGTACAATCATGTCGTTGTCTTCTTTGTCATCATGATAGACAAAGAAGATAGCGCCATATTCAGAAACGTCATCCGTTCTGTCGAGGTGATGGAAATAGAGGTCGTAGCCACTTTCTGCTATTTCAGGCACAACAACATGGTTTATCATGAACTTCATGCGTTCGATAGCTACATCATTCAGTCCCTGTTCCAGTACGAGGATTTTCTCTTTCAGATTGTTGAGCCCATATACCAAGCGGTGGGTGTAGCCATCCAAATGCATACCTTTAGGCATCTTCATTGGGGCATACTTATCCCCATCATCCTCATCGTGTTCATACGAATAGAAGAGCATGAAGCGGTGCTTCATATCATGGTACAAAGTGCCATAGGGTATGAATACATGATTCTCACATTCCGGACAGGTCCAAACGAAGAGGCGGTCACTCAATATTTGTCTCCGAAGTTCGGGATCGAGGTCCACATTCACCGACTCCCAAAGGTCAAACTCACCTTTATGATGGCAGTGCGGACACTCTATTTGTTCTTTATGATACCTTGACATGGGCTATATGTTTTATATTAGTTGGAAGATCTTAAACAATCCGTTATCTTATCTCAGCAAATGACCAGCAAATAGAATCTACGTTATAAAGCATTGATACTCAATGTTAGCCCTAGTACATGGTGCACTTCAGCAAATGGCCAGCAAATAGAAATCGGAATATAACCGAATTGTAACTGAATTATAGCCGAAGATAATCTCAGAAACTACCGAAAACGACCGTACAAGCTTTATTTATACCAAAATATAGCCGAAATACAGCTTATTTATAACCGGATTATAACCGAATTTTATCTCAGCAAATGGCCAGCAAATAGAATCATTCAAGTTCGCCACTGATTATGAGCTATATTCTATATTCGCTTTGATATTCAGCAAATGGCCAGCAAATAGAATTCTTATCCCCATATAGGGATGTATTTCATATAACGCTGGCCTGTTTCAGAGTCAATAGGCTTTATCAACTTCTTTTCCAAAGCTTCCTTAAGGAGTCTTGAAATGCTTGCTGATGAAGTTGGCTTAAGGCCAAATCGTTCTCTGAGCGAACTATTGGTTATGCCATCTCCTTCTATGTATTTTAAGCAAGCGTGCATATAGGTTGACCATATTCTATCATCCATCTGCATGCTTGTAAAATCTAAGTGCGAAAACAATGTTACTTTGGTATCGTCCTGATAAATTTGTATGCGAGGAGCTGGAATCTGCTTCAGTTCGCAACTAATAACCATTCTGTCCCAACCACGACCTAACTCTTCGCACATGCCCAAACGTCTCATCAGAGAAGCAAGCTTTTCATTGCGCGATTTAGGCGGATTATCTACAATACGCATGACATCTACCAAAGGTGTACCAGGATTGGTGACCTCTACACGATTTTCAAATAGTTCAATGACTACACCAGCTCCTGTTATATATAGGTCTTGGTGAATGCAGGCATTTGCGATTGCTTCTCTAATGGCTGGGAGAGGAAAAGCGCTTGTTGAACTACGTTGTACTTCGTTGATGTCTTCTTTTGAGGGAAGCAGCATATTCACAATCTTAACAGCCTTTTCAAAAGAAATAGCATAACCCTCTTCAAGCGTTTCTTCCTTGAGAATTGCTAAACGATTCAATTTGTCATACTGCACCACTCTAATAGCCTTTCGTCCTAAACGAGAGAAAGAAGAAAGTTTCTTGGCAAAAAGGATGGCGCCTAAATTCGTTATGGCATAGAGTCCGTCGTCTTGCTTGGCCAAAATATCTTCTTCAAGAAGATAGTGAGCGCACTCTTCAGGTGAATCAGGCATTGGAATGTGCATTATAGTGAAGTATGCTTCATAGTTCAGTAGTCGCATAGCCTCATGGAGCTTCAAACCAGTCTTCGTATAAGTTTCTTCAAACTGTTGATGACGTAACTTATCCCATAGTTGGGTTTGTAACATTGGGAACTCAATAAGTTTTTTGGTGTAACTACCAGAACGGATGTAATCTACTTTCTGAAAGGTCACAGGTGTTCCTTCTGCCTTCGTTATGACAATAAGTTCTACGTGCGCCCCATCAATGTCAACATCATGAAATTCAAAATTTGCATTTTTAGAGAGTAAGTAACGTAACCAGTTTTCTATTTCCTGATTGCCCTTCTTTTCGCTCTTTAGCCGAACAGTTGTACCGATAATCTCATGTGTACTATCATCTACACCCCATATCATGTAGGCATTGTTTCTATCGGCAAGCACAGCACTATTAGCAAGGGCACTAATGTCCTCACCAATCATTTCCGGTGACCAATTATTGTGCTTAAATTCCACCCATCCTGATTCATTGGATTGTTTGCACAATTCTATTACGAGTATATCTAAATTCTCCATTGTCATTTTACTTAGTCCAACTTTCGATTTCTTGTTCTACCATCGAGATGGCTTTGTGTTCTTTCTCAATCGCAATCCCAACCTTTTGGCTATATTCAAGTACTCTTTCATTGGTCTCATTAATAGTAGAATCATCTATAATAGGAATAGGAATTAGTCTTAGATGTGGTGGCTCAATATGTTGAATCACTGAGCCAAAAATATGCTTTTGGATTAAAGCCTTTCCTATTGAAGAAGATAAGAAAGCATAAATATACCCACCCTTGAGGATGTCATTCGGCTTAAGCCGAATGACATCCTCAGAAGCTAGCTTCTGAGCATGTCCCGCATGCGCCCAAGCCACATTGCCTATTGTACCTGATCGAGGAATCAATATAGTATTCTCTTGAATAGCTAAGCTACTAATATTTGCCGTTTTCGACTTTGAAAGCTGCTTATTACTATTAGGTTTCGCAAGAAAAATATCTGCTCCTCCAAGGAATGTTATGCCGTTTTGTACATAAACTCTTTTGAATAGATCTGGTCTTGAAATATCTTGACATACCTCTCCTAATGGCTTCCAAACGTAATGTCTGTCAATGTAATCCTCTATTTCAGAGCCTACCGAGATATGATAATTTGCTTCAAATCTTTTATTGTGAGATTCTCGTATTTGTTCAATCGACATAGTGCCATTCTTCTTTACAGAGGGGTATGGAATCATGTCTTCGATAACACTAATAGCTTTATCCAATGCGTCAGTAGCTTCTTCTCGCAATCTTGCAGACTTTTGAATCAAATCATCGACTTCTTGCTGAAACGATTCAGGAAACTCTGGAATTGGCAACTCACCAATACTGTTTGAATTCAACGTAGGAATCACAGAACCATACGTATTGGTGGTTAATAGCATCTTGCCTTCATTTGTCGCTAAGTAACTATATAGCATGCCAGGCTTAATTCCATCGGGGATTAGTCGCATTACATGCTGAGAAACCCAACATTTAGCTAATTCACGATTAGCAAAAGCTGTTTCACCAACAGTGCCTCCGCATGTAACCAATGTCCAGCCTTTCTTTATTGCTAAGATTTCATGATTAGGTGTGGTGCTTTCTTTTAGATATTTACCCGAATCATAAGATTGCTTTTGAATATCAGCTCCACCTAAAAAAGGCGTTCCACTTGAGGTGTAGTGCCTTTGGAATATTCCTGGGCAATATATATTTGAGGTTACATCAAAAATTGACTTTACTTTGTAAGGTGCATTTTTTATCAACTTACGAACTTGCAAGCCGTCACTAAGATGGAACTTTCCATCTATGCGCATTGTTTTATACGCAAAACTGCTGTTTACTATAGTGGTTTTCATTACTGATGCTCCTTCACAAATTTAGCATAAGCCGCTGTCACTTCGGGCAGATCATCTGCCAAACGCTTGATACGCTCGCGGCGGCTACGTACAATTTCACGTCCATTATCAGTACGAACTAACCATTTCTTCTCGTGGGCAAAGAGAATCTCTGCACCGTCTTCATCCTTTTTGTAGATGGGTACACCACGACGGTCTTTGCCGACTTGCTCTACAATGGCCATAAACACATCGTAGTCTTCTTTATCCAACGGAATGAGTAGTTCTTCGGCTGTCTTCTTTTGTAGGAAGAGCAAAGATGCCTGTACACCCACCTGCGGCAAGAAGGTCTCAACGGGAAGGTCCACTGATGCCAAAAGCTTGAAGTTTTCTAAGATCCATTTGCGCACGCTTTCGGTGTTGGGGTTACCCAAAATGCCATCAGGTAGCACAATACCCATCTTGCCGCCGGGCTTCAAGAATTTGTAGCAGGCTTCAATGAAGAGCACTTCAGGAGCATTGCTATTCAGGGCATAGCGACGAGCAATCTCCACATCCACTTCCACCTTGGCACCAAATGGTGGGTTGGTGAAAATCATGTCGAACTTGCCTTGTGCGTTGTCCGCCGACGTACCAAATGGGAAGTCCTTGTCCTTGCTGTGTTTGATGCTCTCATTGACAGCTTCTGCAATAAGTGGACGGTCGGGCTTATCACCTTGCGGATAATCCAGTGAATTGATGTTGAAGATATTGCTATGACCATCACCAGCCATTACCATGTTCATGCGCGCTGCCTTCTTCAAGTCGGGGTCGAAGTCGAAACCGAAAATCATCTTTTCGGCATAGTTGCGAACTAATTCATCCACCTCGGGCGTATTAACACGTGCTGCCAAGCGCACATCGTCCAATTCAGGATAAAGGTTGCGTGTAATCTTGTGACGAACATGGTCGAGCACGGTCACCAAGAAACCACCCGAACCACAAGCGGGGTCAAGTACACGGGTGTTTTGGTCGGGGTCGAGCATCTCCACCATACACTTGATAATGTTGCGAGGGGTGAAGAACTGACCAGCCTCTTGTTTCAATGTGTTGCTCACAATGGTTTCGTAAGCCGTACCCTTCACATCGACCGTAGCATCAAGGAAAGAATACTTTGCCAACTCAGCTGCTACGAAAGCAAGGCCACGGTCGGAAAGCATAATCTGCTCCGAACCGTCAAAGACATCACGGAACACTTGGCTTTCTTTCAATTCTTCAAAAAGGCCTCTGATACGGTCAGCCACAGCCTTACGACCATCTTCGGTAAACTGCTCCTTCACGCCCACCCAAAAACGACGGCGATAACTGATGCCTTCCTTGGCATCCATGTTACGACGCTTCTCATCGTAGAGTTTGCAGAATATGAGGTTTAGCAATTCCCAGAAAGCTGTTTTCTTCATACCCTCATTGCCATAGATGTAGTCGTGGCAGCGCTTAAAAGTCTTGATAAGCGACTCATTGGCCGGCTTACGAGGCATGACACGGTCGCCTTGCGCTTCGAGATCGGCAAGCGTTTGGCCATTGGCAGGGAAGTCCGAAATGTCTTGGGTCTCAGCTTGACCAAAGTCATCTTCCGTATAATAGCGATAATGCAAGTCCTCACCATTGGTCCAGCAGCCAAACTCACAGTCTGTGAAAGTAAGGATATTGTCGAGCATGGCATCCACGCCCTTCTTTGCATCGGTGGGTTTCACCTTTGCATTCTTAGCCACCACCACAAAGCGAATCAAATTTTCTACCACATGCGCCTTGCCAGCGTCAAAGATAGCCAAATCAACCGCTTGAACCCGTCTCTTATCAGAATCAGGTTCTTTATAAGTCACCCTAAAATCACGTTCCATGTCTTCAGGTGCAAATCCATATTCTTCAGCCATCATATCAATCATTGACTGAAGTGTGAGTTCTTTATCTGTCGCTTTCACGACCTTATTGGTGAGTGCACAAGCTAACTGGTTATCTTCCAATACCAGCTCGTCTTTTTCTTGTGCATTATCTACCGAAGTTGTCTTCTCTGCCATAATTTACAAAATTACTGTCTTTGTTCCACATAACCATATCCAAGTTAGTCCATCCTCTGATTAGCAGAAGATTAGTCTGGATTGGTCTTTATCTCACTCTTCGCAAGATGGAGCGCTCGCTGAGCCACACTGTCTGACTCGTCCTTTGTGACATTGATGATTTTATCTGCCGTCCACAAGGAACGCAGTTCATTCTCATCAACCTTGAGTATCTTCGCCATAGGCTTAATATACTCATCTCGGAAAGGTCGAATACCTCTCTCTATCCTGCTATACATCGGTGCATCCACACCAATTGCGTCTGCCATTTGACGCTGCTGTACATTCAGCTCTTCTCGGAGCTGCTTAATACGCGCGAGTAACATGTTTGAGTTTACCATGTGACCAAATTATATCATTAGTACTCTACAAAGATAATACATAATTGTCAAAAACAGACAAGTTTTATCCAAAATCTTCATTTTCAGCTTTATTTCCTTCATAAACATGCTATTCAGCATATATCTATGGCTATAACCTTATTATATAGCATTTTATCCATGTTAGTCCATGTTATATAGATTCCATGGTTATACGAAATGTTTGCTATAATTTTGCTTCCAAAAAGAACAAATAACCCCATAGCTGAACATTCTATCATCTTACTATTCTTAGGAGATATGCGATAGAATTCCTCCCAGCAATATATCAAATTTGGTATAAGTTTATAAATCTTTAATTTATTTTGGTTGCAAAGTTATATACTGGATATGCCAAAACGCAGCATATATTTAAAAAGTAGTTATATTGTAGTTATTATATATCCTACATTATAACTACTCGTTAATCCTTTCTCTTTCACCGCTTTACCTTTAATGTAGTTATGTAGTTAGATATAACAGTGAAAGAAAAAGGATATAATCAGTAGTCTGTATAACTGCCACTCAGCACCCCTGTGTGCCACCTGTATCAACAATAATAGGAATGAATGTTGGCGCAGGAGATTGCAGCCTTTGGCAGAGATATTTTCTAAACATACCTGCCTCTACGCTGTTAAGATGAAAGGAAAGGGCGATGATAATGGGCAAGGGGCAGAGTGGCGCATAACTCTCCACGCTATCCCCCTGCTTACTTATGCTGCTGGTAGCATTACCTGCTTCTATCTCATAATATTTTAAGCACATAGTCTGTTTTATAAGCCTGACCTTGTGATTAACTTTTTGCCAACTAACTCCGAAAAACTTTGCCAGTTCGCCCTCTGTCATAGCAACCTCTCCCTTTCCTTGACGAATAACACGCATACCATCGCTCCACTCAAAAAAACTTCGCTCGATAACTTTTCTTATATTGTCATCGGACTGATTACACTCTGACTTTCTTTGGTCGTCCTTTTGATGATGCTTTGCTTTCATATTTACACCTCTTTCATTGATTATCTGTTATCATTTTTTGATGCCTGAAAGTTCACTTTCCTCTCTAACCTTACACCACTGTTTTATATGCAGTCTTTTCAATTATCCCATTCGTACACTTATGCTTGGCGATGAGCCTGTTCATATCCTTGGAAATTTTGCAGTCCGTTACCTGCGCATAAATCTGCGTACTTGCAATTGATGCGTGTCCCATCATCTTGGCGATGCTCTCAATGGGAATACCTGCACTTAGGCACATCGTTCCGAAGGTATGCCTTGCCATGTGATAGGACAGACGTTGCTTAATACCACAAGCCTTGCCTACTATGCTTAACTTCGCTGCTAATACACTTCTGCTGCAACAGGGTTGAAAGATAAGACGATTATCCATATTCGTGTTATTGCTTTCTTCTTTCACCGCTTGTAGTTGCCTTTGTTGCTCGATAATCGTCTTGGCAATGGGGTGTAACGGCACAATAAACTCCACCTTGGTCTTCTGACGCTCCTTTCTTATATACATCTGTCCGTCCGCTGCACTCTTGATATGCCCAAACTTCAAGTGTTCCATATCTGCAATAGCTAAACCTGTGAAGCAGGAGAAGATAAACATCTGTCTGGCAAGCTCGGCATCACTATCACATATCTTCATAGCCATCAGTTTTTTCACATCACTCTTACTAAGAAAGCGGATAGCCTTTTCCACCTTTTCATATTCTGCATGCTCAAATGGATTATAACGAATGATGCGCTGGCTTACCGCACGGAACATTAAACGGCTCAGCCAACAAAGATAATTGTTGATAGAAGAACCTTTCAACCCTTTCTTTTTAAGAAAGAAGCGGTATTCTTCAAACAGTTCCTCCGTTATACTTCGGATTTCTATATCCTTACTCTCTAAGTCCTTTATAAACTCGCACAGCATCCTGTTAGCATAGCAAAGGTTAGTGTATGTACCTTCTGCCTTTGATTTGCCCACACCTACCTTTACCGATTGTAGTTCTGTATTGCTAAGCTCCAACAAAGTGGTGGGAGAAGTTGCTATGCCTTGCAATCTGTTTTTAAGCAGTTCAGCACTTACCACTCCGTCTTTTAGGAGCAGTTCCCGATAGGTCTTTTCCACTTGCTCTCTGAATGATTGCAGTCGAAGATTGGTTTTCTTGTCCGTTGTTATTCCTTGTTTTGAGTTCCACTCCGCAGGTTTACATTCTTCATTTGTGGTAATGACTGACTGCTTACCGTCGATTGTGATACGGCAGAGTATGGAAGTCTGACCATTTGTTTTGGTCTTTTGCCTATTGATATAAAACAGTGTCTTGAATGTACTTCTCATCATGTTTTTAGTTTTAATGCTACTATTGCTAAATACTCATCTGCATATCCTCCGTGAAAGAAAGGAAACGTTCAAATTCCACAAACAGCTTTTGTGGCGTAACCTTTGCATACCGTTCGGTCATACTCACGTTGCTATGCCCCAACATCTTACTTACCGTTTCTATTGGTACTCCTTGTTCCAGTGTGATGAGCGTGGCAAAGGTATGTCTTGCCGTATGCGTGGTAAAGGGAAAGGCTATGCCGATTCTTAGGCGCAATGCTTTAAGATACGATTGATAGGTGGCATATTTCATCTGTGGCAATAGGCTTTCCCTTTCATCGCTCTTGTACTTCTCTATTATCCTGATGGCTTCGGGCAACAACTTGATACGGCAAAGTACGCCTGTCTTCTGCCTGTTGAACTTCAGCCAAAGACTTCCCTCGTCATCACGCATAAGATGTGCCTTACTTAGTTCCATCAAATCACAATAGGCTGCACCCGTATGGCAGGCAAAGACAAACAAGTCCCTTGCGGTTTCCATTTCTTCCTCCAACTCTTCAAATTGTATGTTCATTAGTTTATCAAGCGAACACCTGTCAAGAGCTTTGGGAAGTTTCTTGTCGCCTTTGCTTACCTTGACTTTGTCAAACAATAAAATATCGGCTAATCCTTCACGATAAGCCAATCTGCACACCGTTTTCAAATGGGTTGCAGCATTATAGAACGTACTTTCCTGAAACCCGTAAATCCCCATAAAGTATTGTTGGAAGTCGTATATGAATTGCTCAGTAAGCTGTGAGAAAGCCAAATCAGCAACCTTATACTTCCTTTGTATAAAGTTCTGCAAATGGGTACGAGTGGAATAGTAGCCAAATATACTTCCCTCCTTGATGTCAATGCCGATATGGTTTTCTTTCTCTTTGATGAGCCTATCCATTCTTTCAATAAGCATACATTTAGATTGAACGCTTCCTTGAAATTCCTCTTTTATATCAGTTGCATCAAATGGGCAACCTTTGGATAGCAGAGACTGATAGGCTGTTTGGACGGATAGCAGCAGACTTTCCAATCTGGCATTCACTTCCACTGCCTCACGGCTCTTTCCGTCCATTCTACTTTCACGGGGATTCCACAAATCGGGATTGCAGGACAGCTTGCAACTGAACTGCGCAATACTCTTTCCAAGCGTAATACGTCCCATAATGGGAGCTTTACCCTGCTTATCCTTTCCGCTCTTTTTGAGGTAGAGCAACACCTTCATCTTTTCTGTTTTCATACGCCTTAATTTTTATGGGCAAAGTTACCCGAATTAAAGCGTTCTTTACTTATGCAGAAAATTGCCGACCAATGCAACAGGCACACGAGAGAAAATAATTTCAGTTATCTACCTCTGCTTTTAGTTACCTACCTCAAATCTTGGTAATGATTTAGTAACTGAACTTTTGCTTAAATCCGCACTTTCCTGCCTTTTACAAATAGAGCAGTTTTATGCAAATTATTTCATATCCTGTTCATTATCAGTCAGTTTGCACAAACTTCGATTTTTCTTTATTTTCAAGGATTAGTTGCATCAGAAGAGAGGCTCTCTTACAATCAACATAAGTGTTTCGAACATCAGAGAAAGGATGATACTATATAAAAAGCGAGAATATCTCCTATCAAAGGTAAGATCCTTCTGAGATACTCTCGCTTAAATCAATAATAACAAGATAAGTTCTTTATATATCGTAAGGAAAAGATTCCTTTCTTTATTTCACTTCAGCTGTTACAGGACTATTGATTCCCTTCATGGAGGTAAGGAAAGCCTTGGCTGAACCAAACTTTAAGCGCATATCGAGACGAACAGGGATGTGATTCTTATCGTCTGTAACGTAGAAGCTTGCTATATTACGCCACTTTCCATCATCATATTGCCAATAAGTAAGTTTCAAACAACGATACTTATGATCATTATCTGCCTTTATATCTTCCTTACCATTATATATAATACGTGCAGGATCACGGCTGTTTCCATCTACGATAGGGAAGTTTACAACCTCACCTTTCTTCCAACTCTCAGGATTAAAACTCCTAGCACGAAGGAAGATACTCATCATATCAAAGCAACAATCATCATAAGTGCGTTCCGTCCACTTATGTTTCCCCTCACTATTGATACGATGCTGGCGAAGATGACACTTACCATTAGGATAAGAATAGAATACTTCATCCACCGTATAACGCTTTCCTTCTCTTGCGCCCTTGCGATAGTACAATGGTGCCATCTGCTTTGAATTATAAGCAAGGAGCGTATCACGTAATACAAAGTAATTATCGAGCTTACCATTGCCACGCGTTGTCAACGATGCACGATAAGCCGGTGTACCTTTATAATTAGACGAGACTGTGTACCAGGAAGCCGTTCCTGCCTTTACCCAAATAAACTTCCAATTGTAATAGAGATTGTAAGTTAAATATTCTCCACTGCTGAATGCTGTGTTATGAAACGTGCATTGAGCCGAGATGCGCAGGCTAAGAATAGCCAAGAGACAAACTATATAAATCTTAAAGTGTTTCATCTTAACCAGTTTAAAAGTTCAATTCATATTATATATATTCTTTATTTCTTTTATTGAAAGATAAAGAATGATTTAGTATGATAGGCTGTGGATTGGTGCAGAACTTATCTTCTCTTTTCTTGTTAGATTGCTTATCAACTTGAGAAAGATACTTATTAAAAAGTTATTCGTACTTCTTTTGATTGATACTCAACCTTTATTATGAGTTATCCACACTTTCCACAAGTGGTGCAAAGATAATAAGTTTATATCTTTTTACACTGATAACTTGTGTAAAACTTATCTAAAATGCCGTTAATAACTATGTGGATATCCACTAAGAAGGGGCTCTCTACTGAGGGTTGTGGATATCCACAGGGTTATAAAAGGGTTATGAAATGTGTTTTCAACATAGTTTTCAACAGTTTTGTGGATAACTTTTCCTACTTATGAGGATTGTGTTTTTAGAAAGATGAGATACGAGTGATTGCTTTTATATACAATCATTCGGGCAAATCAGAATAGCTGACTTGCCCGAATGATAAGTGTAATGGATAAATAAAATGGCTTTTTAAAGGTCGTCGATAAGAGCTGTACTCTTTGCATAAGCCGTACTTCTTGCTTCAAAGAAGTCGGTTTTCACCATATTAGCATTCGAGTATTGCCCCACCCACTTCATGTTTTCTGGTTCTTTCTGATTGTCTGGATAGAGGAAACCAAAGCCCAATCCTGACCAACGAAGGTTACCGAGATAACGAATGTAATCTGATACCATCTGCGAGTTTAGACCCTGTACATCATTTCCAATGACGTATTGTCCCCATGCTATCTCTTGACGTACTCCCTCGCGCATCATATCCTCGTAAACCTTTACCTTTTCTTCGGTGAACATATCAGGTTCCTCCTTCTTTAATTCAAGGATTATGCTTCTGAAGAGCCAGAGATGTGTGTTTTCGTCCCTATTGATGTATCGAATCTCTTGGGCAGACCCTGACATCTTACCATTTCTACTGAGATTATAGAAGAACATAAAGCCGCTATAGAAGTAGATACCTTCGAGGATGAAGTTAGCAATTAAGGTCTTCATCAAGCTGAATTTATCGCGCTTCTCATGGAATTCATTGTAACAATCACCGATGAATTTATTGCGATTCAGCAAGTGTTCGTCCGTTTTCCACTGATAGAGAATGTCGTTTCTTTCCTCTGGAGAGCAGATAGTATCAAGCATATAACTATAACTCTGACTGTGTATGCACTCCTGGAATGCCTGTATATGCAAGCATAGATTTACTTCGTTGGCAGTAATATACTCACTAACTGTTGGCAAGTTATTACTTTGCAAAGAATCGAGGAATACCAAGAAACTAAGAATCTTATCGTATGCTGTTCGTTCGGCTTTATCCAATCGAGGATAATCCTTGAAGTCTTGCGAAAGATTAATCTCTTCGGGAATCCAAAAGTTATTCATTGCCTGACGATACCAATCACTAACCCATGAATACTTCATGTTGTTGAAGTCATTCAGATTGGTTGTATTACCGCCGATCATGCGTCTTAAACGCAAATCCACATCCCCTGAAGGGTTAAACAGGGTGTTTCGTTTTAGTTTATCTTCCATTGCTTTGAGAAGTTATGAATACTTCTTTTTTCTTTATCTATCATTAATAAATACATTTGTCTTCACTCCCTTTCATTCCTTTCAACTCTACTTACTCCTAAAATATGTAATACTTTTTCATTGATTGATTATACCTTTCAGATGAAACGAACGTACTTTTCATTAAAAACGGAGGTACGTTTTACTAAAAATGGATATACGTTTTATTAAAAACGAATATACGTTTTTTCTCAATCTATTATACTTTTCATAACACGTTAATTGTTAGATAGTTGCAACTGATGGATGTTTATGACATAATTGCTTGTTTTTATGATGAGAATCATCCGTCAGATACAAATTAAATGTAAGTTATTTTCGGAAAGTTAAGATGCACAACTCTCACATTCCTCCACCTCTAATGACTTACTTCGAACGTAATAAATCGTCTTTACTCCGCTCTTCCAAGCCAATAAGTACAGGTCGAGCACCTGTCGCATGGTGAAGTCATTGGTGATATATAGGTTCATACTTTGCGCTTGGTCAATATGACGCTGGCGAACACCAGAAGCCTTTATGCTCCACTTCTGGTTGATTAGATATGCACTCTTATACATCCAGTAAGTTTCGTCAGATAGTTCTGGAGCAACGCGAGGGAGCATACTTCCTTTCTTTTCCTCTAAGAAGAATCGCTTCATAATAGGGTCTAATCCAGCCGTAGTTCCTGCAATGATACTGGTACTACTGGTCGGTGCAACAGCCAATAGATAAGCATTGCGCATACCCTGTAAAGCCACTGTTTTGCGCACTTCTTTCCACTCATCACTATCGTAACCACGCTTGTCAAAGTATAGACCTGTTTGCCAGTCACTACCCTCAAAGTACTGATAACTGCCCTTCTCTTTGGCTAAATTAGAGCTAGCAAGTATCGCCGAACGATTGATAGTTTCGAACACTTTGTCCATAAATTGTAGGTGTTCTTCACTCTCCCACTTTATTCTTCTCTTAGCCAAAGCATGGTGATAACCGCTGATTCCGAGCCCTATTGAGCGATATTTCTGATTAGTTATTTCTGCATAAGGAACGGGATAGAAGTTAAGACTGATCACATTGTCTAAGGCGCGAACTATCGTTGCTACCTTCTCTCTCATCTGCTCTTCATCCTCCAAAGGAAGGCGTCCTAAAGAAAGACTGGCTAGATTACAAACGACGAACTCACCCGGTTTGGTGGTTGTGACAACAATAGTTTCTCCATCCTTCGTTTCGATAGTCTTCGATACAGTCTCTATAGGTGCCATGTTCTGCGCAATCTCTGTGCAGAGGTTAGAACAGTATATCATGCCCTTGTGATGATTAGGGTTTGCACGGTTAACTGTATCTCGATTGAATGTGAATGGAGTACCCGTCTCAACCGCAGAACGTAGAACCAATCGGATGATATCCTTGATACTTATCACACGACGCGTGAGTCTTTGGTCGTTGACACAATCGAGATACTTGCGTTCCCACTCCTCTCCGTAACAATCTTCAAGACAATATCCTTTGATGCGCATAATCTCATTTGGACAGAAAAGATACCAATTCTGATCCAAGTTCTCATCCGCCATCTTCCAGAAAAGGTCAGGATAACAAACGGCTGGGAAGATGTCATGTGCTTTCATGCGATCGTCTCCGTTATTCGTGCGAAGTTGTAAGAACTCTGGTAAGTCCTTATGCCATACATCCAAGTAAACCGCTACTGCACCTTGACGCATACCCAACTGATCTACCGCAACTGCCGTATCGTTAACAAGTCTCATCCAACGAATTACACCACCAGCAACGCCTTTGAATCCTCTGATGTTACCTCCCGTGGCACGCACCTTACCAAAGTACATACCCATACCACCGCCGAATTTGCTTACTTGTGAGAAGTTATCCAAACTGCGATAAATACCATCAAGGCTGTCAGGAACGGTGTCGATGAAGCAACTTGATAGCTGATGATTAGGTTTGCGAGCGTTCGATAGTGTTGGAGTTGCCATAGTAACTTCTAGCTTACTAAGCATGTCATAGATGCGATGAACCCACATGAGGCGGTTCTCTTTCTGCTCTGGCATGGCAAGATGAAGGGCTATACCGAGATACATCTCCTGTACTCTCTCTATGGCTTTACCCGCATAGTTCTTGATGACATAACGCTTTAGAAGAAGATCCAAACCCGAATAATTCAATAGTTTGTTACGCTCTTCTTTGATAAAAGTAGCCGCTTCATTGATTTCCTCTTCAGTATAGTTCTGTAGGATATATTCACCATATAGACCTTCGGAAGTCATGTATTTCAACTTATTGTAGAAACCATCTATTCCAATCTCATCTTCCTGTTTCTTTATCTTCTGTTCAGCCCTATATGATAAGATGCGAGCCGATATCATCTCCCATGCAGGAGCTTCAGGAGTGGTCAATTCTACGGCAGCTTTGATAAGAGTGTCTATAGCTTCTTTATGCGACATACCCGGTTTGCAAAGGTTAGCAAACTTCTCTTGAAGAGTCACCATACTATATACACGCTCTCGATACTCACGTGCCACGTCTTGCAGAACAGTGGTTAATTCCGTATCATCAGCCATTCGAGCGATGTCGTTGATAGCCTTTCTCTGCTCGTTGCGTTGGTATCTAAAGAGGATGAAGTTCTTTGCTTCGTCATAATGACCATGCATCATGAGATGCTTCTCCACCTGATTTTGAATTTCTTCAACGGTCCTTTGGTCTGGATTATCAATGATAATCTGCTCAACCTCAGCCACCATTGCGGCTATCTCTTCGTCCTTTATGGTCTTACCAGTGCTGATAAAACTCTTCTTAATGGCTATCGCTATCTTGTTGTTATTATATCTTTCCGATTCGCCATTACGCTTTATTATATCCATTGAATCTATTTATAAGTTTTCTATTTTAATCTACTTTTAATCGAATGAACAACGAGTATGTTCTTAATAAACAATTATTTATCAAATAGTTATAATTAATTTGCCATTTTGATATAGGCAAAGTTACCAAAAAAAAACGATAGCGAGTTGTCTATAATGTATAATTTTCAAGTCTTATAGAGTTTTAATAGTTATCTATTTTATGTGTTTCTCGATACTTAAAAAGTTGTTTTTTAAAGCCAATCTATAGCTTGTTTTTATCCTTTATATTGTTGCTTATTAAGGATGTAATTATTTGTTTCCTTTGAATAATGAGCTTCTTTTCTTTCTATTAATGCCTGTGTGTAATCGAGATAGAACTTCCCTAAATTGAAGAATACTTCTTCTTACGCTAATAAATAAACTAAAAGAAGAAATAAAATAGGCAAGAAGAAATATAATAATAGATTAATTTATAGATTAAGAAAGGTTCTCCTCTACCCTATTCGAATATTTTTAATTGTAAAGAAGATTATTTCTTGTTTCATAGAATAGTGTTTGTTATAATAGAAAAAGGCATAAAAAAAGACTGTTCCAAATATCAACTATGGTGTATTTAACCGATAGATTGATGTTTAGAACAGCCTTTAGAGTATTATACTTTAGTTGGTTTTGCTTTAAAGGAGTGCCTGATAGCTCCTAAACCTATTATAATGAACGGAATACTAAGTATCTGTCCCATATCAATAGGGAGACCTGCTTCGAATGTTTCTTGCACCTCCTTGGTGTATTCAATGAAGAATCTAAAGGTGAAGATAAGCGTTAGGCAGAGACCAAAGAAGAGTCCTGTACCCACTTTCTCAGGATGACGTCTATATATAAAGTATATGATTGCGAAGAAACAAATGTAAGCTATCGCCTCATAGAGTTGCCCCGGATGGCGTGGATAAGTATCAACTTTATAGAAAATAAACGCCCATGGCACATCAGTAACCTTACCGATTATCTCTGAATTCATAAGGTTTCCAAGACGAATAAACGTTGCTGTGAGCCCAGAAACAATCCCAAAGAAGTCGAGAACAACCCATGTTGGCATCTTCATACGGTGTATGTAAAGGGATAAACCAATGAGCATTCCAATGACACCACCGTGTGATGCGAGTCCTTGATAGCCTGAGAAAGTCCATGAACCATTAGCTAAATGCTTGATAGGGACAATCATTTCGATGACATGATCCCATGAAGTAAGGAAGTATTCAGGCTCATAAAAGAGGCAATGACCCAATCTTGCACCTGCAAGAATGCTTATGAACATGTAAAGGAAGAGTGGTTCAAACTTCTCATCAGGGTAATTATGGCGTTTATAGAGCCACTTCATCATGAAGAAGCCGAGTGCTAAACCAATCAACCAACACATTCCATACCATCGAATACCTGCTGAACCAATATGTATGAGATACTCGTCTGGTCTCCAAGCAATATAAAGTAACGTATTCATAGTGATGTGAGTTATTGCTTATACATTGAATCGGAAGTGCATGATATCACCATCTTGTACAACATACTCCTTACCTTCTATGCCTAGTTTACCTGCTTCTCTGATAGCTGCCTCAGAGCCATATTTAAGGTAATCTTCGTATTTGATGACCTCAGCACGTATGAATCCCTTTTCAAAGTCGGTGTGAATAACACCTGCACATTGTGGTGCTTTCCATCCTTTATGGAATGTCCATGCCTTCACCTCCATCTCTCCTGCAGTGATGAAAGTCTGTAAGTTGAGGAGATGATAAGCCTTATTGATAAGACGATTCACACCACTTTCTTCCAAACCAAGTTCTTCGAGGAACATTTGCTTATCCTCATAACTATCGAGAGAAGCTATGTCTTCCTCTGTCTTAGCAGCTATAACCATTGCTTCAGCTCCCTCTTCAGTAGCAATCTTCTCAATCTGTTTGCTGTATTCATTGCCTGTCTTTGCGCTAGACTCGTCTACATTGCAAACATAAAGGACTGGCTTAGTGGTTAAAAGGAAGAGATCGTGTGCTGCTTGTTGTTCTTCTTTGCTTTCAAATTCAACGCTACGTGCATTCTTACCCTGCTCTAGTACTTCCTTATAAGCTTCTAGTACAGATACAAGGATCTTAGCATCTTTATTGCCAGTAGCTGCTATCTTCTGTTGTTTTGCTAGTTGTGATTCTATCGTTTCAAGGTCTTTTAACTGCAACTCAGTATCAATAATTTCTTTATCTTCTATTGGATTAACAGCCATGCCACCTTCTCTTACAACGTTATCATCCTCAAAACAACGGATAACATGTATGATGGCGTCACATTCGCGGATGTTACCAAGGAACTTATTACCGAGTCCTTCACCCTTAGAAGCACCCTTTACAAGCCCTGCAATATCAACAATCTCGCAGGTTGCAGGAACGATTCTTCCTGGGTGAACAATCTCTGCTAATTTATTAAGGCGTTCATCCGGAACGCTAATTACACCGAGATTCGGTTCGATAGTACAGAACGGGAAGTTAGCTGCCTGTGCTTTGGCACTGCTTAGACAGTTGAAAAGAGTAGACTTACCAACGTTTGGTAGTCCTACTATACCACATTTTAATGCCATGTTCTAATAAACGTTTATATCTTTGATGCAAAAGTACATAATTAATTCGAGACTAGCAAATAGGTAGTAATGATAGGTTCGTAATGGTGTTAGAGCTGGTATTTTAAGATAAAAGAAAAGACGATGATAATTGACTATCATCGTCTTTTCTTTTATTAAAGTATGATTTTTACTCTTCGAAGGCTTGTGATTCTGCAGCAGCAATAATACTCTCTTTGTCTATTTTTTGTGAATGAGATATACCCGAAAGATCGAATTCTTCATCTTTAACTTCTATTACTTCTTCCTGTAAAGTAGTATTCTCTTCAAGCTTTTTATTGTCTGCGGCGGATACCTTTTCATCAAATACTTCTGTGTGGAAAGGTGTTTCCTGCTTTTCTTTTTCTGTATCTGAACTTACGATGAAACTCATGTCTTGCGATGTTTCAGGTACATTTAATACGGGTTCTTCTTCCATCTTTGTGCGGTTAGCCTTAGCTGAAAAGATCTCTTCAATGAACTGTGGTTCACGACGAAGACGCTGAAGAGTGAGTTTAGCAGCCTCTTGCTGTCCTTCTTTCTTTGAGTATCCACGACCCTCACCACAAGCAATCTCTTCCATAAATACTTGGAAATGGAAAGTAGGACTACCTTGTTTGTCCTTCTCATGTTCGATGAGTCGGAACTCCATATTGACCTTATTCTTCTGGCTCCATTCGATAAGCTTTGACTTAAAGTTTACTTCTTTATACGCCACCTTATCTATATTAATGAGTTCACCAAGAATCTGCTTTCTCATAAACTCCATACAAGCATTGTAGCCATGATCGAGATAAAGTGCCCCAACAAGAGCTTCAAACGCATTTCCTCCCATATAACTATTGTGAGAAGAAGAGTGCCCATTAGAGAGAATCAACTGATTGATTCCCATCTCTTTAGCCAATCTGTTGAGTGTATCACGTTGTACTATCTTGGAGCGTGTATTGGTAAGAAAACCTTCACGCTTATATGGGAAATGCTCGTAAACAATGTCGCCAACAATAGCATCAAGTATTGCATCGCCGAGAAACTCGAGTCGTTCGTTGTTTACAGGCTTTCCCTTTGCATTACGACGTGCTATACTCTTGTGCAAAAGAGCTGTCTTGTAATAATCGATATTGTGGGGAATAAAGCCAATGATATGGTACAAAGACAAATAAAGCTCCTTCTCCTTGCGGAAAGGGAGCTTTATTCTAT